>Ga0315336_1001779_pt1 | contig 38029 bp, 32 predicted proteins | sample ASW5metaG_FD_204512 | JGI IMG/M metagenome (GOLD analysis project Ga0315336, IMG submission 204512) | Ammonia-oxidizing marine archaeal communities from Monterey Bay, California, United States - ASW #5 | ecosystem: Environmental > Aquatic > Marine > Intertidal zone | place: USA: California... | reverse complement strand
CAGGCGGCGTGGTACACGGCCGACCGCATCCCCTCGACATCGACGAGCATGTCGGCGCAGCGGTGCTTGACCGCCTGAAAGCTGCCGATCGGACGACCGAACTGCTCGCGTTCCTTGGCGTAGTCGACGGCGAGATGCATGACCGCTTCAGCGCCGCCGAGCATCTCGGCCGAATGAAAGACCGCGCCCCGGTCGAGGTGAGCTGCGACTTCGTCTGCGCCACCAACCACGGCCGCCGGAGTGTGGTCGAGGTCGATCCACGCAAGTTCGCGGGTCAGGTCCATTGCCGGCTCCGGCACCCGGTCGATCGTGCGGAGATCTACGGCCACGAGATTCTCCCCCGCCGGCACAACGAGAACATCGGCACGGGCGCCGTAGATGACCGGCTCGGGTCGACCGGAGACAGTTCCGTCGGCGTGTGCCTCGAGTGTCGTGCGGGCGACGGCAGCGACAGACTCACCACCGATCAGCGCGGCACCCCACTCGGTGTCGGCGAGAACAGTCAAGGCAATCAACTGTTGGGCAAGGGGAACGGGCGCAACGTGGCCACCGGACTGCTCCAGAAGCACGACCGCCTCGACCATGCCGAATCCCAGACCGCCGGCCGACTCCGGAACCGCAATCGCAGTCCAGCCCTGCTCGACCATGGCCGCCCAGAGTTCGGCATCGAAGCCCGATGCCGCCCGGACTCGTGCCGAGTCGCACTCAGCGTCGAGAAGGTCGATAGCCGCGTCACGAAGGGCGGTCTGATCAGCCGAGAGGTCGAAGTCCATGGAGAGCGGATCGTAGAACGAACCTGGTCCCCGCGACAGTTGCGTCCCGCTGTTTGCTGATTCTGCCTGCCCTTTCTGTAGGCGGGCCGATTGCTGGTAAACCGAGGTGGTGGACCTCACGCCGACCGCCGAGCAAGAGGCGTTTCGTTCCGAATGCCGCGGCTGGCTTCGCTCCAACCTGCCGTGGGAGTACGGCGTCGGTCTCCCGCCCCTGTTCGACGACCTCGCTGAAGAGGTCAGCTTCCTGCGCGGCTGGCAACGGAATCTGGCAGCCGCCGGCTTCGTCGGCGTCACGTGGCCCCGCGACTACGGCGGGCGCGATGCCGGACCGTTGCACCACTACATCGTGCAGGAAGAACTCGCTCGGGCCCGAGCACCAGAGTTGGTCGGACGAATCGGCGTGAACCTGGTCGGGCCCACCGTGCTCGCTCACGGGACCGATGACCAGAAGCGACGTTGGTTACCCAGCATCCTGAACGCTGAGCAGCTGTTTTGTCAGCTCTTCTCGGAGCCCGACGCGGGGTCGGACCTGGCCGCGGTGCATACCCGGGCCATAGAGGTAGACGGCGGGTTCGAGCTCCATGGGCAGAAGGTCTGGACCTCCTACGCGCAGTTCGCCGACTGGGGACTCTGCCTCGCTCGCACCGATCCCGAGGCGCGAAAGAACAAGGGGATCTCTGCGTTCATGGTCGACATGGCCTCGCCGGGGATCGACATCCGACCGCTCCGCCAGATCACTGACGAGTCCGATTTCAACGAGGTGTTCTTCGATGGCACCTTCGTCGCGCACGATCAGCTCATCGGCCCGCTTCACGGAGGTTGGGCCGTCTCCGGCTCCACGCTCACTCACGAGCGAGGCACCAACCCTCGTCAGCTGGTCATCCACACACAGCTCCTCGACGAACTCTTCCACCTCGCCGAGCAACGCGACCTCAGCGGCGACGCACGCACGCAACAAGCCCTTGCCCAGGCCTTTGTCGAACTCCGGCTCTTCCAGCTACAGAACTGGCGCTCGCTCAGCCGCCTCCAGCACGGACGCGAACTCGGGCCCGAAGCGGCCACCGCAAAGCTCTATTGGAGCGAAATGAGTCAGCGCCTCCACCGAACCGCGCTCGACATACTCGGCGACGAGTCGCCGTTGTGGCGCGGCGCCGCCGACAACCCGGCCGACGGCCATTGGCAGCGATCGTGGCTCTACTACCGCGCCGCATCCATCTTCGCCGGCACCAACGAGATCCAACGCAACATCATCGGTGAACGGACCCTGGGGCTCCCGCGCGAACCGCGCCCGGTGTGAGTCAGCCCTCGAGCGACGCTTTCAGCCGGCCGAGCGTCTCTTCCATCCCTTTGACCATTGCCTTCCGTCGACTTCCCAACATGTTGTACAGGACGCGTTGGAAGCCACCGACCCCGGGGTGGGTGAATGACTCCACGACTCGGGTCCCGTCACCCTCGGGCGAGAATTGGAACCGCCAGGTCGTCGTGTCTTCCGCCACGAACTCGAAAACCGACGGTTCGTCATAGGCGGTCACCTCCGAGACCGTGGTCCAGCGCTTGAGCGTGATGGGACCGAGCGCGGCGACGTTGTCGCCTTCGAAGGTTGCGCCGAGGGTCTGACCACCATCGACCCAGCGGCAGGCGACGGTCTCAGGGCTCCACTTGCCCATCTGCGTGATATCGGCGACTGCGGCGAAGACCTCTGAGGGAGGTCGAGCGATCGTGGCCTCGGCTCGGCCAGTGACGGGATCGGTCATGGCGGCAGTCTCGCGCCGATCGGCGACTACTGCCCGATGGCGCCGATGGCCCCGATGTCCGCGGCTTCAGCGGCGGGCCACATCAGGCTCGAGATCGCCTCTGCCGGTGCCGGGGCTGCGTAGAGGAAGCCTTGAGCGTGAGTGCCACCCACCGCGATCAGGCGTTCGTGTTGCAAGGGCGTCTCGACGCCTTCGGCAATCACCGTCAGCTCCATGGTGCGGCCAAGGCCGATCACCATCGCGGCAATGGACGACTCGACGCCGGCGGCGGAGAGCTCTTCGACGAACCGGCGATCGATCTTCACTATGTCGACCGGCATGTCTCGAAGGTAGGTGAGCGACGAATACCCGGTCCCAAAGTCGTCGAGAGCAACCAGAACTCCCGCGCGGCGCAGCCGATCGAGGTTTGTAATCGCGGTCTGTGCATCGGTGATGAGCACGCTCTCGGTGACTTCGATCGTCAACGAGGCGGGCGATGCTCCGGCCGCCACAAACGTGTCGAGCACCACGTCGACGATCGTCGGTTCCATCAGCTCGCGAGCCGAGAGATTCACCGTCACGCGGGGCGACCCACCCGGCCGACTGCTCCATTCGGCAATCTGGCGAGCGACCACTCCGAGCACTTCGCGGCCCACGTTGATGATCAAGCCGGTCTCTTCCGCGAGCGGGATGAATTCGTCGGGGCCGAGAAGACCCCGCGTTGGGTGCTGCCAACGAACGAGGGCCTCGACTGCATGAAACTCACCGGATGCCAACTCGACGATCGGCTGGTAGTGCACGAACAGCTCATCACGCTCGATCGCTCTGCGGAGATCGGTGTGGAGCGCGTGGCGTGACTTCACCCGGTTGCTCATTTCTTCGTCGAACAGCGCCACTCGACCTCGACCCTGTGTCTTGGCGGAATACATCGCGACATCGGCGTGGCTGACGATGTCGTCGGCGCTTGTGTCGAACTCGTCGGCCACCGCCACCCCGACACTCGCGCCCACATACGTGATGTGGTCGCCGAGACGGAACGGCGTCTCCAGCTCGCGGATGATTCGCCGGCCGAGTTCGAGCATCTCGGAGGCGCCCGTCTGTGTCCTGGCCATGACGACGAACTCGTCGCCGCCGAATCGGGCCAGGAGGTCTCCGGAGCGCATCACATTGGAGAGTCGCGCCGCGACGAGTCGCAGGAGTTGGTCGCCGGCGGCATGGCCCCAGGCGTCGTTGACGACCTTGAATCGATCCAGGTCGACGAACAGCACCGCTGGTGTGCCGTCCTCGTGATCGGGGGACTTCAGTGCCTGGTCGAGCTCAGCGAGGAGTAGTTCTCGGTTCGGCAACCCCGTCAGCCCGTCGTAGTGGGCGGACTCCCAGAGGCGGCGCTCAAAGTCAACAGACTCGGACACGTCACGAACCAGAGCGTGGAACGAGATCTCGTCACCGCGAGTCACCCGGCTCACGGAGATCCGCAGAGGAATCTTCTCGCCGTCCCCGCGCCGGGCGTAGAGACCGACGACCTCGTCGTCACGACTCCAGATCCACTGGACGAGGTTCTCGCGCTCCGCTTCGACCTCGTCGTTGCCGCCACGAAAACCGAAGAATTCGGCGAAGCTTCTGCCCGCGAGGGCGGCTGCATCGAGTCCGAGCAGCTCCGCCGCGGCGGGGTTGACAGCGGAGATCACGCCGGTGGCACCGCACGTGAGGATGCCCTCGGCGGCGTGGTCCACGATGGATCGCACCCGAGCGTCGCTGGCCGCCAGCTGGTCGTTGACCGCCTGAAGCTCTGCATTGCGCGACGCTTCCGCCGCGTTCGCCTCGACGAGGGTGTCGGTCATCACCGTCACGGCCGAAGCGAGCGCGCCGATCTCATCACGACTACGAACGTCCGGCCGAGCGAGAAGGTCTCCCTCGGCCACACCCATCGCGACGTGAGTGAGCTGCTGGATCGGACGAGAGATCCGGCGGGCGAAGAACACGGCCATCGCGACGAGCAGGAGCGTCGCCACCAGCGTCGCGCCCATGAGGGTGTTCCTGAACGACGACATGCCGGCGAGCGCCTCGGCCCGATCGATCTTCACCACGACCCCCCAGCCGGTCCCGTCGACCGTCCGGGTCACGGCGAGTACCGACTGCTGGCGATAGTCGGGAACGCCCTCGAATCGGGCGGAGTGGCCGGCGAGAGCCAGCGTGATGGGGGCCTCGGCCGCCGTAGGAGGAACAACGATGTTGAGAACCGCTCCATCCTTGAAGCGGAGCGGGGCGATGAACTCGGCGCCACCCGTCGTGTGCCGCTGAGCAACCGAGGTCTCTCCGGTCTCGCTGAGCCCCTCGTAGTTCGTCGCGAGTGCGGTGATCGTGTCGATACTCGTCTCTATGACGACGCATCCCACGCGCTCGCCGTCGACGACCACATCGGTGGCGCTGAGAACCACTGGCGCTCCATCGGCGCCGGTCACGACGAGCCCTTCGAATTCCCCGCTCATCACGAGGCGATCTCGAGCCGCGGTCACTCGGTCGAGCGCGGTGGCATCGCTGGCCGCGACGATCTGATCGTGGAGGTCGATGAGCGCGACCGACTCGAGTCGGTCGATCTCCGTCACGGCGGCGACCAACGCGGTTTCGGCCCCGCTCGGATCACCGCTGGCCAGGGTTTCGCGAATCGCGGTCTGCGTCACCAGGATCTCGGCGATCTCGCGATCCGCGTTGATCATGGCATCGAGCTGGCCGACCTGGGCCGCAGCAATTCCTTCGAGTCGTTCGAATGCGCTGTCGGTCGCGAGCGACTCCTGCTTCGAATACGAAACGAATCCCACGATGGCCAGCGGAGCAAGCGCAACCAGCAGCACCGCCACCGTTGTCTTTGTTCGTATCGAGCGCCCGCCGGCGGTGAGACCGCGGCGAACGCCACGCATTCGGATCATGTCATCGAGATCGACGCGCGAGACCGATTTCCGTATGGGCCATATCGCCCGTTGTACCCAGGCCTGCCAACATGGGCCCATGAGTGACTTTCGGACCATCACCTATGAGGTAGCCGCCGCGGTCTGCACCGTGACGCTCAACCGACCCGAGGTCGCCAACGCGCAGAACACGCTGCTGATCGATGAGCTCGACGCTGCCCTCGACCTCGCCGACGCCGACGACGAGGTTCGTGTCGTCGTTCTGGCCGGCAACGGCAAGCACTGGTCCGCCGGCCACGACCTCAAGGCTCTCGTGGGCGACACAGAACCCGACGAATGGCGTCTGATGCGAGAGACGCCAGAGGGCAAGTGGTTCCACGAGAAGACGATGTACTTCGATCGCTGCCTGCGTCTACGCGACTTTCGCAAGCCGACCATCGCGGCAGTACAGGGGAAGTGCATCGCCGCCGGCGTGATGCTCGCGTGCATGTGCGACCTGATCGTGGCGAGTGACGACGCGTCGTTTCAGAACCCGGTCTTGCGGATGACCGGCGCGGCCGTCGAGATTCTGGTCGAGCCGTGGGAGATGCCGGCGCGAAAGGCAAAGGAGTTCCTCCTTGCCGCCGAGACCTTCAGCGCGGCCGAAGCGGAACGACTCGGCATGGTCAACCGTGTCGTGCCTCGTGAAGACCTCGCTTCTTCGGCACAGGAGCTCGCCGAGCGAATCGCCTTGGTGCCTCCGGCCACGGCCCAGGTGGTGAAGCGTTCGATCAACAAGACACTCGACCTGCAGGGGCAGCGCGACGCTTGGGACTACCACTTCCAGGCCCATCACTGGATGCACAACACGGCGACCGCCCTCGACGCGCTCGAAGCCCGAAAGGCCAAGGGCTCGATGAAAGAGGTGTTCGCAGAACACCGGGATGAGACCGTGTTCGCAGAACACCGGGATGAGACCGTGTTCGCAGAACACCGGGATGAGACGGCGTCGGCCGAACCCAGCGACGACGCGTGAGACGGCCGCTGGAGGGCCTCAGAGTCCTCGACCTCGGCACCCGGATCGCCGCTCCGTTCTGTGCCGGCCTCCTCGGTGAGCAGGGGGCTGAGGTCATCAAGATCGAGCAGCCGCAGGGGGGCGACCCGCTGCGCGACCTCGGCCCGTTCGTCGAAACGGACGACGGGCCGTACTCGCTGTATTGGTCGGTCGAGGGCCGCGGTCGAAAGTCGGTCACCCTCGACCTCCGCAAACCCGAGGGACAAGACCTCTTCCGTCGCCTCGCGGCGGAGTCCGATGTGGTCTGCGAGAACTTCCGGCCGGGCACGCTCGAGCGTTGGAACATCGACCCCGCCCGACTCGACTCAAAGGTGGTGACCGTCCGGATCAGTGTGTTCGGTCAGGACGGGCCGAAGTCGTTGCGGCCTGGCCTCGACCGGAACGGCGTGGCCTACGGCGGACTTCTGCATCTCACCGGCGAGCCCGATCGCCCGCCGGTGAGGCCGGGTGTCACCGTGACCGACTACCTCACCGGCGTGTTCGCCGCGCAGGCCGCGCTCGCGTTGCTGTATGAACGCGACGCCCGGGGCACTGGCGAGGGTGGCGTGATCGACGCCTACCTCTACGGATCGGCGCTGCGCATCCTCGAGTGGTCGATTGCCGCCTACGACAAGCTCGGGATCGTCCGCAACCGCAGCGGGAACCGACTCGAGCACTCGGCGCCGCTCGACAACTATCCAAGCAAGGACGGGCGCTACGTGTGCATCGTCGCCGCCGCCCAGAACAACTTCGAACGCCTCTGCGCGGCCATGGAACGGCATGACCTTCTCACCGACGACCGCTACGCCACACCGCAGGGCCGCGCCGCGAACAATGCCGCGATCAATCAGATCGTGACCGACTGGGCCGCGGCGCTCACCGCGGCGGAGATCGAGGAACGCTGTGTGGCCAACGACGTCCCCGTCGGCACCGCCTACGACGCAGCCGACCTGAGCAACGACGAGCACGTCCTCGCCCGCGGCGACATCTTGACGGTCGACGATCCCGTCATCGGTGCGGTCCGGCAGCAGGCACCGTTTCCTCGCATAGCCGGCGAGGACCACACCGCACCGGCCGGGGCGCCGCGCCTCGGTGCCGACACCGATGCCGTGTTGACCGAGATCCTCGGACTCAGCACGGAGGACCTGGCCCGTCTTCGTCAGGAAAACACCATCTAGCCGGTCTCTCACATCGCTGGGCGCTCGTTCACGTGGGTGAGATGATCCCCTTCGTGGCGGAGCCGATGCAGCCTTCCGAGAAAGCCGACTCGTGGGTCGATGCTGCCCGGGCCCGCGATCCACGTGGCTTCGACGAGTTGTTTCGGCGACTCTCGCCCGAGGTCACGGCCTTCGCCAGGGCTCGCGGCGCGCACGACCCGGAAGGAATCTGCAACGAGGTCTTCCTCCGTTGCTTTCGCGCCCTGGACTCCTTCACCGGCGACGGGGCCGCGTTTCGACGCTGGGCGTTCTCGATCACACGAAATCTGTTGATCGATGCGCACCGCCACCGTCAGCGGCGACCCGACGAGATCTTCATGCCACCACCCGAACGATTGGTTGCGGCGGCCGAGGATGTCGCACTCGCCAACCTGGCTCATGCCGACCTCGATGAAATGCTGAGTCCGCTCACCGACGCACAGCGTGAAGTGTTGCTTCTTCGGCTCGTCGCCGATCTCTCGCTGGCCGAGACCGCAGCGATCGTCGAACGATCAGTCGGGTCGGTGAAACGACTGCAGGCCCGCGGGTTGCGTCGCCTTCAATCAGGAATTCTAGGAAAGGACGTGTCGCGATGACGACCGATGACGTTCACGGAGACGACATGCTCCCTCCCGAACTCTCCGACGAGCAGCTCGCCGCTCTCCTCGAGGGCGACTCGGACGTTGCCGCCGACCATCCCGTGGCGCAAGCGATCATCCGAGCCCGCCGGCAGCTCGGTGCAGAACCGGCGCCAGTTCCCGGTCCCGCACTCTCGGAGTTTCTCGGCGCGGGTCATGTCACCGACCCGATCCCCCGGTCAGCCCTCGACCCCGAACTCCTCGAGATCGAGACAGAGGCTGACCTTCCCCCCAGGAGAGTTCCAGTGCTCACATCCCTTTCAGCCTTCCTCGGCACCCTTGCCGGCAAGTTCGCAGTGACGACATCGGTCGCGGCAGTGTCGCTCGGCGGAGCCCATGCCGTCGGCGTCGTCGATGTGCCCGGTCTCCCCGACTTCGACCCGCCGTCGGTCACGGAAACGCTGGACGATGATGACGATGATTCCACCGGCAGCCCGGATGCGACGGATCGAGATGACGACGACGACAACGACAACGACAACGACAACGACAACGACAACGACAACGACAACGACGGAAGCGTCGACGATGATGATGAACGCGACGGCGTCACTTCGACGACGACCGTTCCTTCAACGACGTCGAGTGTCGCGGCATCCGCGACGACCACTGTGCCGACGACGACTTCTCTGGAGCCGACCGGCTCCACAGTGCCCACGACGTCGACGACCACACCACCGTCCGCGCCGACCGTCCGCGCCTACACGGTCGAGAGTGCCGGTACCACCACGGTCGAGGTAGTCGATGGCCAGATCTTGCTGCTGTCCGCGGTGCCGGCGCCCGGTTGGACCGTAGACGAGGCCGGTCCCGATGAGGACGGAGTCGAGTCGACCTATGTGAACGGGGATCTCGAGACCCGGATCGATTTCGAGATCGACGACGGCCAACTGCGAGTGCGGGTGCGGGAACGCAATGACGCGACCGACGAACGCACGGAACACTTCGAATACTTCTCCCTCTAGCGGGTCGAGGCAGGCTTGGTCTTCCCGATCCGCACGTAGATTTCTTCGGGGATGTCGTCGGCATCGCGGTAGACGTGATGTACGCACGGCTCCCCCGCCCGCTCGGGTGGAAACTCGACCGACGTGAGCCGACCCGTCGTCTCCACTGACTGCATCTCGTTGTTGACCGAGCAATGGGCGCAGTACACCCACATCGAGTCGCGGCCGAAGGTCCGCGGCCCTTGCTCGGTGAGCGTCAGCAGCGCATCGTCGCCTTGGTAGGCGCCGGAGTCGATCAACCAGCCGCCGCTCCCGCAGCGAAACGACATGACGATCTTCTCATCATCCTCGTCGACCTCGATCTCGGCACCATTGGCCAACATGGCCCGGGCAACGACCTTTGCCCGCACCTCGGCCGGCACCGACCACCAGTCGTTGTCGGGGTCCGCTCGATCGGCGAGGTTGCGCTCACCGAACCGCCGGAGCGCAGCCTCGACGGCATCCTCACCCTCGGTCTGGCCGATCCACGACAACAGCTCGGCGATCCAACGAATCGAGTACTGCTTGAGCTGGCGAGCCTGGCGCTCGGCTCGAGCCACTTGGTCGGCCGCGTGTTCGACATCGCCGGTCGCCAGCGCCTCGAGCGCCTGGGCAAAGTGCGAGCTCTGATCGATCCCTGAACGTGGCGGCTCCATCGCCCAATCGTAGATGCGCTGCTCTAGGGCCGAAGAAACTCCGCCAGATCGACGACCCGACCTTCGTCGATCGAGCGATGGGCGGCGGCCCCGATGGCGACCGACCGCAGGCCGTCGAGGAGGGTCACATCGGGCTCGCGTCCTTCGAGAATCGCGTCGCGAAACCGGAGGTGTTCGAGGTAGGACGAACCGTCGTGATACCCCTCGTACGCGACCGACTCGTCGTGCACTTCGTGGGTCTCCACGCTGCCCATCCAGTGCTCGCCGCGGCGACCAATTCGCACGACCGACTCGGGCACATACGTCTCCACCTTGCCGCGGGCACCCACCACGCTCAGCTCTTCCTGGTGGTGCGTCGCTTCGGCAAACATGCACAGATCGAGCATCCCTCGACCGCCATCGTCGAAGTCGACGATCACGAACGCGTTGTCGAGGATGTCCGGCACTTCCCCGTCGTAGAGCTCATCGAGATGATTCACGTCTTGCGCTCCGCTGGCCATCACCCGCACCGGTTCACCGGGCATCACTCGACACATCAGATCGAAGAAGTGACAGGTTTTCTCGACGAGGGTGCCGCCGGTATTGCGGGAGAAACGATTCCAGTCGCCGACCTTCTGCAGAAACGGGAACCGGTGTTCGCGAATCGCCACCATCCGGGGACGGCCCACCGCTCCCCCATCGACCTCTTCGATGAGTCTCGCGATCTGCGGGATGTAGCGATATTCGAGGCCGACCCAAGTCAGCGCCTCGCGCCCCTCGGCGAGACCGAGCACGGTGTAGCAGTCGTCGACGGTGGTGCACAGCGGCTTCTCGACGAGGACATGGAGGTCTGAGGCCATGAGGTCGCGCAACACATCGATGTGGGTCATGTTCGGCGATGCGACCACGACGGCATCGCACTCACGCGCCGCTATGAGCGCACCGTGATCTTCGTAGACCGCAGCGTCGGGCACGAGGCCGATGGCGGTTTCACGACTTGTCGGATGAGGATCGGAAATGGCGGTGATGACCGCGCCGTCGACGTGCAGCAGGTTGTGGATGTGCTCGACACCCATCATCCCGGTTCCGATGATCCCGTAACGCAAATCCATTGGGTGAGTACCTTACGGGCGATGACTGATTCGCTGATCAACCCCAGCCCTCGTCGCCTCGGGCCGTATGAGGTCGGTCCTCTCGCCTTGGGGTGCTGGCGCCTGACCACCGACGTGGTCGACGACGCTCGCGCACTTGTCGAGACTGCACTCGACCTCGGAATGAACCTGGTCGACAACGCCGACGTGTACGGCTTCGATTGGGGCGGGTCGGGTTTCGGCGCCAACGAAGAACTTCTGGGTCGCGTCCTCGCGTCAGCCCCTGGCCTTCGCGATCGAATGGTGCTGGCCACCAAGGGCGGGATCGCCCCGCCGACCCCCTACGACTCGAGCGCCGCGTATCTCGAAGCCGCGTGCGACGCGAGCCTTCGACGCCTCCAGACCGAGGTGATCGATCTCTACCAGATCCATCGGCCCGATCTTCTCGCCCATCCCGCCGATGTGGCGGCCACGCTCAGCCGTCTTCGCGAGAAGGGCAAGATCCGCGAGGTCGGCCTCTCCAATCACACACCCGCCCAGCACGAGGCGCTCGCCGCTCATCTTCCGTTTGCGCTGGTGACCACGCAACCGGAGTACTCCGCCGCCACACTCGCTCCCCTGCGCGACGGCACCTTCGATCTGTGCATGCGCGACGGGATCGTGCCGCTCGCGTGGAGCCCGCTGGCCGGCGGTCGACTCCTCACCGACGACGGGATCCGTCCTGAGTTGGGGGCGCTGCTCGACCGGCTGGCCATTCGCGAGGGAGTGGACCGAGCGGCGATCTGCATCGCCTTTGTGCTCGCCCATCCGTCTCGGCCGGTCGCGATTCTCGGCACTCAGACACCTGCTCGCCTCGAGTCGAGCACCGCCGCGCTCGGAGTCCATCTCGACCGAGCCGACGTCTACGCCGTAGTCCAAGCCAGCGAGGGAGTCCCGCTGCCATGACCGCGTCCGCCACGACGGGTCCGGTCGAGATCAGCTGGTTCGCGGCGCTCTGCGACGACGACTACGAATTCCTCGGCGTTGCCGACCCAGATCTGGCGAGCTCATGGCACCACTGCAGTGACATCGCTCGCACTGCCGATCGCCACGGCTTCGACAACATCCTCCTTCCATCGGGCTACCAACTCGGCATCGACTCGGTTGCATTCGCGGGCGGTATTGCACCGCAGACCCGACAGATCCATCTGCTCATCGCCGTGCGGATCGGCGAGATGTGGCTTCCACAGCTCGCACGACAGCTGGCCACGCTTGACCAGATGATCGACCGCCGTCTGACCATCAACATCATCTCCTCCGACATGCCCGGTCAATCGCTCGACAGCGAGCCTCGGTATCGACGGACCCGGGAGTTCATGCGCGGGCTTCGAACCCTTCTCGATGGCAAACGCTTGGAATTGCACGGCGATTTCGTCGACTTCGAGATCGACCCGCCTCGCATCGCAACCGAGAACCCCGGGTGTCCTCCTCTCTACTTCGGCGGGTTCAGCGATGCCGCGAAGGAGACGGCGGCGGAGTGCGCCGATGTGTTCCTCACTTGGCCCGACACTGTGGCCTCGGTGGGCGCGACCATCGACGAAATGCGGGGCAGAGCCGAGCGTTTCGATCGAGCCCTCCGCTACGGGTTGCGGGCCCACGTGATCGTGCGCGAGACCGAGGCCGAGGCCCGTGCCGCGGCCGACCGCTTGGTCTCACGACTCGATGACGACACCGGTGTGGCAATACGCAACAAGTCGCTCGACGCGGCATCGGTGGGCGTGTCGCGACAGGCCGACCTTCGCGAAGGTGCCGACGACGACGGCTATGCCGAGCCGAACCTGTGGACGGGGATCGGCCGGGCCCGCAGCGGAGCCGGCGCGGCAATCGTCGGCGACCCTGACCAGGTGGTCGCGAAGCTGCAGGCCTACCAAGCGGTCGGCGTCGACGCATTCATCCTCTCGGGCTACACCCACACCGCGGAGTGCGACCTCGTCGCCCGCCACGTGCTTCCGGCGATCGACCACGCACCGCTTCGCCCGCGTTGGAACCGCCCGTGATGGGTCAGTCGCTGATGCGCTGAATCAGTGTTCCGGTGCCGAGTCCGCCACCGCAGCACATGGAGATGAGGCCCCATTCGCCGTCGGTGCGCTCGAGCTCATGGAGCGCCTTCGTGGTGAGGATGCAGCCCGTGCCACCAAGAGGGTGGCCGAGGGCGATCGCGCCGCCGTTGGGGTTCGTCTTCTCGAGATCGGCGCCCGTCGTTTTGGCCCACGAGAGTACGACCGACGCGAAAGCCTCGTTGACTTCGAACACGTCGACGTCGTCGATCGAAATGCCTTCGCGCGAGAGCACTCGCTCCGTTGCCGGGATCGGACCTTCGAGCATCAGAACCGGGTCGCACCCGACAAGCGCGGTCTGCGCCACGCGCGCCTTCGGCTTGAGGCCGAGCTCGGCGGCCTTCTCGGCCGACATCATCAGCACCGCTGCCGCACCATCGGAGATCTGTGACGACGTGCCGGCGGTGTGGATGCCGTCCTCTCGGGCCACAGGCTTCAGGTTGGCGAGCGCTTCGCGACTCGTGTCGCGGGGCACCTCATCGCGAGCGAACTCCACGGTCTCGCCGGTCTTCTTGCCCTCGTCATCGACAACGGCCGCTTGGATCGGCACGATCTGCGTCTCGAAGCGGCCCTCATCGCGAGCGCGGGCGGCGCGCTCCTGGGACTCGAGCCCGAATGCGTCTGTTTCCTCACGACTGATGCCGTACTTCGTGGCCATGCGCTCGGCGCCCTCGAACTGAGAGGTGAACTCGTAGCGGTCGAAGTAGCTGCGACTGACCGGACGGCCCGGCCCGTTGGCCGTGTTCGACCCGACGGGCAGCATCGTCATCACTTCGACACCACACGCGAGCACCACATCTTCGACACCCGCAGCGATAAGCGAGTAGCCGAGATTGACCGCATGCTGCGACGAGCCACACTGCGAATCGACAGTGGAGCACGCGGTGTTCTCATCGCCTCCGTGGCTCAGCCAGGCGGTGCGGGTGATGTTCATTCCTTGTGCACCGATCTGGTTGATGCAACCACCGACCACCTGGTCGACATCGCTGCTGTCGACGCCGGCCCGCTCGAGGCAGGCCTGCTGTACGGGCCCGAGCAGGTCGGCGGGGTGGGTGTTGCCCAACGTGCCGTTCTTCTTTCCCACGGCGGAACGGACGGCTTCGACGATCACGACTTCGGTCATTGGGGCTCTCCTGGAGGCGGCTGCGCACCAGCGTGATCGGCGCGGAGTTCGAACGCAACCCCGCACGCGCTCTACCCTCACAGGTATGACTTCAGTCGACTCATCTGCGCAGCGTCTTCCGTCCGACGACGAAGTGGACGACACGATCAAGCTGATCAACGACAACGCCACCCGGATCTTCTCGTGGAAGTACGACCGGGAGCGGCCGCAGCTGGTCACGCTCTACAACAAGGCCATGGCTTCCCAGTGGGACTCCGTCAACGATCTCGACTGGGCGACCGATGTCGACCCTGAATTTCTGACGACCACCACGCAGCGCGACAACGTCACGGTCGAACTCGCTCGCGAAGCAAAGAACCTGCCGGGTTCGCCGTTCAAGAACTGGAGCGAGAAGGAGTTCACCGAACTCTCCATCGAGTCGCTCAAGGCCACGTTGAGCCAGTTCATGCACGGAGAGCAGGGCGCCATGATGGTCGCCGCGAAGATCGTCGAGACCGTGCCGTGGATCGATGCGAAGTACTACGCCGCGACGCAGACGATGGACGAGGCGCGCCACACCGAGGTGTTCGCCAAATACCTCGACATGAAGCTCGGCGATGCGTATCCCATGAGCCCCTTCCTCGATGAGCAGATCCAACTGCTGATCGAGGACGACCGCTGGGACATCTCCTATCTCGGCATGCAGATCATCATCGAGTCGCTGGCGCTCGCCGCGTTCGGCCAAATGCTGCGGGTCACTGAGGAACCTCTCCTCAAGAAGCTGCTGCGCTACGTCCTCAGCGACGAGGCCCGCCACGTCGCCTTCGGCGTCCTGTCGCTCAGCGAGTACTACGAGAACCTCACGTCCGCAGAGTTGCTCGATCGCCAGGAGTTCATGGCCGAGAACACAATTCGCAACCGGACTCGCTCGACCACTCCCGAGATCTGGGAACGAATGGGCGTGTCCGCCACCGAGGCCACGCCATTTCTCATGGAGGCGGCGACCAAGCTCGACAAGTCGCTCTTCACGGGGTTCCAGTCGGCGTTCTTCTCCAAGCTCGTGCCCAACACCCGCAAGCTCGGACTGCTCGACGCCAACGACGGCCATCTCCGCAAGCTCTGGGGCGAGGCCGGCATGCTCGACTGGGAGTTCGCCGACAACACCGCCGACGACTACGACACCTACGACGCCGTCGCCGCCGACCGCGCCGCCGCTGCAACTGGAGTCTGACCCCCGCTGCAACTCGCGGCCCGTCGAAGTTCAGGCCGGCGTGAGGCGATAGGCGAGTCGACGAATCCCTGCACCCCAGAGACCACCGACGGCGGCATTGGCTGCACCCAGTAGCGCGACCAGGGGCCGTTCAGTCAGCGTGATGTCGCTGTGCCCGATCAGCAGGACTGACCACACGACCGCTCCTGCAGCGACTGCTATCCACCATCGCGTGAAGGTCGAGACCACGGCTCCCACGAGGATCATGGTCGGAATCACGGATCGATTCTCGCATACCGCGACCGATCGGGAGTCGCCGGCGGTGTGACTCCGCGGGGTCGACTCTTCCTCCGATACAGATCTACGAAACGACCGAAGTGTGAACAGCCAGGACAGGTCGGAAGTAGATTCGCTCGGTGCACTTCCAGGCCAACATCGCCGAGGTCTTCGAGCGGATCGCCGAGCGCATTCCCGAGCGCGAAGCGGTCATCACTCCGACGCGGCGGCTGACGTTCGCGGAAATCGATGACCGGGCCAACCGGTTGGCCAACGCTCTCATCGCCGCCGGGGTTCGGTGTCACACCGAACGCTCGGACCTCGGGCCGTCGGAGTCTGGACAGGACCACATCGCTCTCTACCTCCACAACGGGCCGGAGTACATGGAGGGAATGCTGGCAGCATGGAAAGCCCGCGGCGTCTCGCTCAACGTCAACTATCGCTACGTGGCCGACGAGTTGGTCTCGCTTCTGCTCGACGCTGATGCCAAGGCGGTCATCTATCACGCGTGTTTCGCCCCGGTCATCGCCGAGATCCGGCCCCACCTCCCGTCGTTGACGACGCTCGTTCAAGTCACCGACGACAGTGACGAACCGCTGCTGCCGGGAGCGAGCGACTACGAAGACCTGCTCGCTGAGTCAGCATCGGCGCGACCCGATCTCGACCGATCGCCGGACGATCTCTACATGGTCTACACGGGTGGCACGACTGGACTTCCGAAGGGTGTGCTGTGGAGGCAGGCCGACATCTGGATCGCAGCAATGGGCGGGGCCGATCCCCGCAACGGCAACGAGTTCGAAAGCTACAGCGCTGCCGTGGAGAGCGCGGCGGCCGAGCGAGTCTTCCCATATCTCATCGCAGCACCACTGATGCACGGTGGTGGGCAGTGGCTGGCTTGGCTCGGATGGATGGGCGGCGACCCCGTGGTCTTCGGCCACGTCGTCGACCGTCTCGACCCGGCCGACATCCTCACGACGATCGAGCGCGAGCGCTGTTCGTTCATGATCGTCATCGGCAATGCGTTCGGCCGGCCGATCCTCGATGAGCTCGATCGCGGCGTTGCCAACGGCACGCCCTACGACTTCTCCTCGTTGAAGGTGTTGGCCACCGGCGCAGCCGCGATGACCACCGGTGTCAAGGAGGAGTTCCTTGCCCATCGCCCGGGGCTACGGATCATCGATTCGATGGGCGCCTCCGAGTCAGGCACGCAGGGCCGCAACGTGAGCACTGATGACAGCGAAGTCGAAGCCGGGGTGTTCGAACCCTCGCCCGGCACGTGCGTGATCAGCGATGACATGGCGAGCGAAGTCGCCGCGGAGCCTGGAGCGGTGGGCTGGCTCGCCCGCACCGGGCGGATACCGCTCGGCTACCTCGGCGACCCGACAAAGACCGAGCGCACGTTTCCCCAGATCGACGGCGCTCGCTATTCCGTGCCCGGCGATCGGGCCGAATGGTTGCCCGACGGCCGACTCAAACTTCTCGGCCGCGACTCCGTCTGCATCAACACCGGCGGCGAGAAGGTTTTCGTCGAAGAGGTCGAGGCGGCGCTCCACTCGCATCCCGCGGTGCGAGACGCGGTCGTGGTCGGTCGGCCCAGTGAGCGGTGGGGCAACGAGGTGTGCGCGGTGGTCTCGACCTCCGCTCGGGTGAGCCGAGAGGAGTTGATCGAGCACTGCACCGGACAGCTCGCTCGCTACAAGCTTCCCCGTACAGTGATCGCCGTGCCTGAAGTGGTCCGAGGACCGAACGGCAAGGCCGACTATCGATGGGCCGCTGAGATCGCGGCCGCTGAGAACCAACAGGAGACACCATGAGCGAGCTGCGATTCGACGAACGAGTTGCGATCATCACCGGCGCCGGCAACGGCCTCGGCAAAGCCCACGCCCTCGAACTCGGTCGCCGTGGCGCCATGGTGGTCGTCAATGATCTGGGCGGGGCCGTCGACGGCGACGGAGCCGACACCAGTGCCGCTCAGCTCGTCGTCGACGAGATCACGGCAGCCGGCGGCATCGCCGTCGCCAACACCGATTCGGTCACTGACGCGGCCGCTGCTCGATCGATGGTCGAGCAGGCGATCGAAGAGTTCGGGCGCCTCGACATCGTTGTCAACAACGCCGGCATCCTCCGCGACAAGGCGTTCCACAACTCGACGCTCGAGAACTGGCAGGCGGTGCTCGACGTCCACCTCACCGGCGCCTACAACGTGACGCTTCCCGCCTTCCAGCACATGCGCGAAGCCGGCTATGGCCGCATCGTCATGACCTCTTCGCCGGCCGGTCTCTACGGCAACTTCGGCCAGACCAACTACTCCTCGGCGAAGATGGGCCTCGTCGGTTTTGCTCGGGCGATCAAGCAAGAGGGCGGCCGCAAAGGTGTACACGCCAACGTGATCGCGCCGACGGCCGACACGCGGATGACCGAAGGCCTGCTCGGCTCGATCGCCGATGACTCGCAGCCCGAACACATCACTGCCGTCGTCGGCTACCTGTGCCACGACAGCTGCGAACTCAACGGCGAAGTGTTGGCCTGTGCCGCGGGCCGCGTCGCTCGCGCGTTCGTCGGTGTCACGCCGGGCATCTTCGACCGAGCTCTCTCGATCGATACGGTCGCCGACAACATCGCCGAAATCATGAACGAAGAGGGCTACTCGGTGCCCGACAATGTCGGCGATGAAATGAAGCTGATCCTCGACGGGCTGAAGGCCAACCCGACCTGAGCCGCCCGCTGGGACTAGTGACCTTCCCAGCGAGGATCTCTCTTCTCGAGGAATGCGGCGACACCCTCACGCATGTCGTCCGACTCCATGACCGCGGCTTGACCGCGAGCCGTGGCCGACCAACCCTCGTCATCGGTTCCCGAGAGCACCATGTCGATGGCCTGCAGCGTCTGCTGCACTGACACCGGTGCGTTCGCGGCGATCTGCTCAGCCAGTGCTGTCGCCTCATCGAGCGCGGCTCCCTTGGCGACGACCCGGTTGACAAACCCGAGCTCGGCGGCGCGGGGAGCCGTGATCTCAGCACCGGTGAGCAGCAGTTCCTTGGCCACGTTGGCCGGCATCAGCCGTGCGGTTCGAAACAGCGCTCCGCTATTGGCAATGACCCCTCGCTTCACCTCGGGGAGCGCGAAGCGAGCGTCCTCGGCCGCGACCACCATGTCACTCGCCATACACAGCTCGAATCCACCACCGAGGGCAAGGCCCTCGACGGCGGCGATAAGCGGCTTGGTTCGGCGGCGGCGAATGAGGCCGTACTCGCCACCCCGTTCGGTGGGTCGACCCGGGCCGTCCTTCAAATCCGTCCCCGCGCAGAACAGGTTCGGGCCACCGGTGAGAATCGCGACCCATTGGTCAGGGTCGTCTTCGAAGTCGTTGAACGCGGCATCGATCCCGGCCGCGACATCCGCGTTCACCGCGTTGCGTTTCTCCTCGCGGGTGATTGTCACGATGGTCACTCGACCGACTGAGCGCACGTCGACTACATCCATTGGTTCACGTCCATTCGTGAATGATGCCACCGCCAGCGCGAGCCCGAAATCTGAACCTGACGGCAGTGTTAGATCTGGTGCATGCTGGCTCGATGAACTCGACCGCGGCAGCGTCGACCGACGCTGACCTGCCTTCGCCAGACCTCGGCCGCATGTGGCGCGCCCGTCTCGATCGACTCCAGGAGGAGATGCAACGACAGGACATCGAGGCGGCCGTGCTGCTCCACGCCCCGAACGTGACCTACGCGACCGGCTTCGTGCCTGACGCGACCGATGCCAGCCACGCCAATTACCGCCGCGCCGTCGCCATCGTTCCCGTTGCGGGACCGGCCCGCCTCTTCGCCCACCCGTCGGTGAACGCTGACCCGACGAGTCTCGACGTCCTCGCGGAATCCGAGCTGTGGCCGGAACTCGACGACGGCATGCCCCAACTCCACCGTGTCCTCCACGAGTCCATCGGAGACCTCGAAGGGCGACGCATCGCGGTCGACGCCGTCACGGGGGCAATGGCCCGCGCGGGAATCCTCGACGGTGCCGATCTGGTCGATGCGTCCCGCGTGGTGGGTCCGGCCCGCCTGTGCAAGACCGAGGATGAGGTCGCGTGTATCGAACGGGCGCAGATCCTCAACGAACGGGCCATGGAGATTGCCCGGCAGCACTGCGTTCCGGGTGCTCGTCGCTCCGACGTAGCCGGCGCGCTGCTGGCGGAATTGCGCCGCCTCGGAAGCGACCACAACGAGATCGATCCGATATTCCAGGTGATGAGCCGACGACGAACGGACGGAGTCGTCACCGATGTCGGCGAGGTCGCCTTCCCCACCGGAATCGAAGATCCAGAGTTCGCGGAGGGTGATCTGGTCTGGGTCGACGGTGGCCACGGCTACGAGGGCTACGCCTCGGACTACGGCCGCACTTGGATCGTCGGCCGCGACCCCAACCGAGAGGAGCGCGACTGCTTCGAACGGTGGAAGTCCATCATGGGCGCGACGATCGCGTCGGTTCGCCCGGGAGCGACCCTCGCCGACGTCGCCCGCGCTGCCACCGACGCAAACGACGGCACTCGACCCTGGCTCGCTCACTTCTATGTCGGTCACGCTGTGGGGCTCGACAGCGCCGAGATGCCGATGGTCGGCTCGGATCTCGGCGACGAATTCGACGCCGGTTTCGTTCTGGCCGAGGGGATGATCCTCGTACTCGAGCCGATTGTCTGGCTCGACGGCGTCGCCAGCTACCGGGCCGAAGAGATTGTGGTGGTGACCGCCGACGGGGCGCGAGTGTTGACGAGCAGTCCGGGCTACTGGCCCTACGCAGGTTCCGACGATCGCCTCGTGCCGTCATGACATCAGACGCACTCCTCACCGACCGACGCGACCGTGTCCTCGCCGCCATGGCCGATGCCGATCTGGATGTGTTGGTTCTCGGCCGCCAGGACGACGCAAACTTCGCCGCAGGAATGCACCGGCTCTGGACCGCCGGAACCCGCCCTTTCGGAGCCGGTTGCATCGTCGTGCGCTCGACGGGCCGGACCCATGTGTTGTCGAGTTGGGATGCCGGATTGCCGGCGACGATGTCGGTCGACGATCTCTACCCCGCAACCTGGAACCCGCGCATCATGGCCGGCTACCTGGCCGAGGTTCCGGGGTTGAGCACGGCACGCCGGATCGGTGTCGACGAGGTCTCTCCTTCGTTCGCACGGGCGGCCGCCAGGATCGCCCCCGGTGCCACAGTCGTGCCGGCCGACGACGTGATCGCCGCGGCTCGGTGCCGGAAGGCACCAGAAGAAATCGAACTGATCCGGCAATCGTGCGCCGTCGCTCGGATGGGCGTGGAGGCCGTGCTGAAGGACCCGAGCGACGGTATCGCCCGGGCAATCATCGCCATGGCAGCCCAAGGCGCGACCATCCCGTCATCGGCGCCCTCGGCGCGCAGTCTGCCCGACGGCTTCACCATCGACATCGGCGTGATCGTCGACGGCTACGAGGGTGGCATCGGCGGTCGATTCATCGCCGCAGGTCGGGTGAGCAGAAGCAAACTGCCCGCAGCTTGTCGAGCTGGGGCCACCCATCGAGACCTCACGCTGGCCGCCACCGATGCGAACTGGCTCGTTCGCGGACTGGGAATGGGATTCGAAAAGCCGGTGATGAACACGAGACTCGGAACCGGGCAGGTGCTCGAGCAGGGCATGGTCTTGAGCGTGTCGGATGGCGAACACCGCGACGTCGTTCTCGTCACCGCCGGCGAGCCCGAGGTCCTGTCGATCGCTCGAGCCGAAGAAACAGTGGAACGGAGAGAATCATGACCATCGACGCCCCCGATGACCCCGACGAGGAGCGCACCCGCGGGTTGATCGATCCTGTCGCTCTCGGCTCATGGATGGACGACAACGAGTTCCCCGGGCGAGGAGAGCCGATCTCCTCACGCTTCGTCTCGGGCGGCGCTTCGAATGAGATCTTCGAGGTCACGCGCGGCGACGGCCGGTGGGCTCTCCGTCGCCCTCCCCGCGTCGTTCCCAAGGGCCGCAATGAGACCATGCTGCGCGAGTACCGCATCATCGAGGCACTCACCGACACGCCCGTCCCCCATTGTCGGGCCTGGGGTTCTTGTGAGGACACATCGGTCTTGGGGAGCACCTTCTACCTGATGGAGTTCATCGACGGCTGGTCGCCGATCAGCGAGCCGGAGTGGCCCGAGCCATTCCTCTCCGACCTGGATTCCCGTCCCGCTCTGGCCTACGAGCTTGTCGATGCAATCGCCGAACTGTCGAAGGTCGATTGGCAGTCGCGCGGTCTCGAGGGACTCGGCCGACCCGACGGATTTCACGAGCGCCAGGTCGACCGCTGGTTCGCCCATCTGAACGCGTTCAAGTTTCGGGACATACCCGGGCTCGACGAGGCCGCGGCTTGGCTACGCGACCGGCGGCCCCGCAGCTACGAGCCCGGGATCATGCACGGCGACTATCAGTTCGCCAACGTGATGTTTCACCACGGCGGCCCGGCGCGAATGGCAGCAATCGTCGATTGGGAGATGGGCACCATCGGCGACCCCCTCCTCGATCTCGCCTGGGTCGTGATGGGGTGGCCCGACGAAGGCGAGGACCGCAGCGGGTCCGGCTATGTCGACTACGAGGGAATGCCCGACAAGGCCGACCTTCTCGATCGGTACGCCACGGTCTCGGGCCGCGATGTCGACGAGATCGACTACTACGTGATCCTCGCTCGGTTCAAGATGGCGATCGTTCTCGAAGGTGGCTACGCCCGCTACGTCCAGGGCGGCGCCGACAATCCGAAGATGGCCAGCTTCGGCGACGTCGTTTTGAGCATGGCGAGCAACGCGGCCGCTCTCGTGTCATCCACGTCTCTTCACTGATCAGCGGACATCGCGTCGTTCTAGCTCACGAAGCTCGGAATGACGATCTCGCCGACGCCGTCGGTCAACCCCGCGAAGTACGCGTCGAGCCAGACGATCATCATTGCTTCCGCGACGAGTCCGGTCTCGGCTGCAGCAACGTCGTTCTCCGCGACTGCCCGCGTGTTGATGAGCACCGTCGCCTGCACCGTCTCGAGAAATGACGAACTGACATCGAGAAGCTGGTCGTAGCTGTCCTGCGAGAACCCTTGGACCGAGAGACCACTGCTCCACACGCCGACCCCGCGCGGAATAGCGGCGGCCTGAACCGGTAGGAGTTCCGCCACGAGAGCGGGGTCGGGCGGATCGTCGCTGTTCAGCAATGCTTGGAAGGCTTCGAGCTCGGCGAGCACTGCGAGTTTCGGCGAGGCGTAGACGCAGTCGAACAGGCCATCGCAGTTGATCTCGAACTGCGGTGAGGTCTGGATTCCCTCCGGAGGCGTAGCGAGGATCTCTTCGAGGTAGCCGCGGTTGTAGCCGAAGTTGTCGGCCAGTCCTCGAATCGGATCGCCATCCTCCTCCAGCGGCGGCTTGTCGAAGAGGGCGTCGCGAGCGGCGGCCAAGACCGAGGCATCGTCGCCGTCAATCGCGTCGAGACGAGCGGCGGCGCGGTCGGCGGTGGAAAGGAAAGCTTCTTCGGTGGGCGGCTGCGAGAAACCAATGACCAGGGCGTCGGGCTGTGCGTCGCCAATCACGCCGCGGAGCCAACGGCCCCCGAAGTAGCCCGACAGATGCATCATCCACATGAGCTCCTGTTGTCGTTCGGGCGTCGTGCCCTCGAACACCTCGTCGAAGACGGAAACAGCGAGCGAACCGAACAGGAAACGCTCCATCTGCGGCACTTCGCCCGGCTCTAGTCCGGCCACGTAGTCCAGGGCCATTTGGTCGAGCGCCGACGGCGAGACCGAGAACGTTCCGTTCTCCCAGAACGGGTAGGAAGCGAGCTCGACGCCCGTCACTGCCGGCGGGGCCGAGGTAGTCGGAGCCGCTGTGGTGGTCGGTGCCGTCGTGGGTGGGGCTGTGGTTGTCGGCGCTGTCGTGGGTGGGGCTGTGGTTGTCGGCGCGGATTCCTCGTCGGAGCCGCCACAGGCCGCGGCGACGAGCATCGCGGCGACAAGGGGGAGAAATAGTTGAACCAAACCTCGGCGTGGGTACATGGTCACCTTTCAACTGGGCGAGCAGGATGCTGGTCCCGCTGTTGTCGACGATATTCGTTTGTGCTCGGCCGTGCCGACGATCTCGCTCTCGCTCGGCGCGGCTCATACAATCCGGCAACCGTGAAAGGGGCCTCTGATGGTCGTCCACATCTCATGATCCCGCTCGACGGGCCGTTCTACGACCAGCTCACGGTCGGCCAAGAACTGCCACGCCAACCTTCGGTGACGATCGACTCAGGAATGGCCGCGCTGTATCAGTCATGGGTCGGTGAACGCCTTCCCATGGCCCTCGATGGTGCCGTGTTCGAGGCGGTGACCGGCACCCCCGGTCGCCTCGCCAGTCCGGGCCTGCTGATGCAGCTCTCGATTGGACTGAGCACGACGATCAGCCGTCGCGCCATCGCCAACCTCTTCTACCGCGACATCCGTCTCGTGCAGCCGGTGGCGTTGGGGTCGTCGATCGCGACCGTGGTCACCGTGGCAGCCTTGGCCGACGGCTCCCACAAGGAAGGTCGCGATCGCCGCGGCAAGGTGCTGGTCGATATCACAACGACCGCCGACGGCGCACCGGCCGTCGAATACCAGCGTTGCCCGATGCTCCCGCAGGCCCAGCACGAGTCCGCCCCCGGCCACGACGACGACCTGGGCTCCGACGGCGAGCTCGACTTGGCGAGCTACGCGAGCCTGGTGCCTGATCACTGGAACTTCGAGCCGCTCGGCGCGCCGTCGCCGTGGGGCATCGGCGAGACCATCGCCGATCCGATGCGCGACATGATCGACGGCGCGACGGGAATGGTACGGCTCACGCACAACCTCGCGATGGTGCACCGCGACGTCGAGCGCTCGCCGTATCCCGAACGGCTCGTCTACGGGGGCCATGTCGTCGGTCTCGCCCAGGCCTCACTGACCCGAGTTTTGCCCGGGATGGCAACCGTCGTGGGTTGGCACGGGTGCGATCACACCGGACCGGCATTCGAGGGCGACCTGCTGTCATTCCAACACACGCTGCTCGATGTGACTCCGGCGGGAGGCGGAAGAGCGCTCGCGATCCGGGTCGAAGGCTTTGCCCATCGCGGCGATGACGAGCCGAAGATTCTCGACTGGACACTCATCGCGGTTGCCGTTTGATGCGCCGCCCGCTGGCGGTTGCGCTGCTCGCACTGGCGATCGTCGGCGCAGCCTGCGCGGGTGACGACCCGCCGCCATCAGCGAGCGGCAGTTCGACGACCGACACCGACGCCTCGGTGCCGATCGACATCGAGTGCCAGTGGCCCACATTCGGCCAGAATGCCGAACGCAGTTTTCGCGCCTGTCAGAGTGAACTCAGCACGGCCAACATCGACGCCCTCCGCCAGATCTGGTACTTCAAGACCGACGACGTCGTGAGCGCATCACCTGTGGTGGTCGGCGGAAACCTCTACGTCGGCGACTGGGCAGGGGTCTTCTATCGAATCGATGCCGAGACGGGAGCCGAGCACTGGCGCACCGAACTCCCGATCAACGAGCAGCAGTACGGCGGACAGATCTCCGCGAGCGCCACCTACGTCAGCGATAGCCGCGGCGACAGCGTGATCGTCGCTTCGGGCGACACCATCCATGCGCTTGATCCCGACGACGGCACCGCGCAATGGTCGAGTCGTGTGACCGAGGACGCGTTCGGCGAGGTCCTGGGATCGCCTCTGGTCAGCGGTGATCTCGTGATCGTCGGTTTCGATGCCCACGGCGCCGCATTCGACTCGGGCGTCTTGGCCCTCGACCGTCGAAATGGCGAACGCGTCTGGCACTTCGATCCGGAACTCGGCGCGCGCAACGGCTGCGGCGGCGTGTGGGGTTCACCAACCATCGACGCCGCCCGCAGCGTCGTGTTCGTCGGCACCGCGAACTGCCCGCCTGCGCGCAACGGCTGGAATGAGTACTCCGAGGCCCTGATCGCGCTCGACGCCGACACCGGCACGCCACGCTGGTCGTTTCAGCCCCACGAAGAGAACGACCGCGACTCGGACTTCGCGGGCGCCCCGAATCTGATCGTCGGCGATGACGGACGCGAACTGGTCGGGCTCGGAAGCAAGGATGCGCACTACTACGCCGTTGATCGTGACACCGGCGAGTTGGTCTGGGACACCGAAGCGACCGACGACGGATTCATTCGGCCGAACTTTGCAAGCGGGGGCTTCATCGGGCCGAGCGCGGTGGGCAACAACCTGATCGTCGGCACGACTGGCGTGGGTGATTGTCCGTGCATCCATGCGATGGACAGCACGACCGGCGAGATCGTCTGGCAGCAGCTCGCGGTCGGCCCGAGCTACGCGCCGACCACCATCGTCGGCGACCTCGTCTTCGCGGCCTCGATCGACACCACGCTGCGGGCCCTCGACATCACCACGGGCGACGTCGTGTGGTCGACGTCGCTGGGAGTTCTGGCGAGCGGCGGCATCGCGGCGATCGGCGACGACATCTGGGCGGTCGCCGGGTTCCGGGAACCGGGCTCGCCCGGTCCGTCCGACCGCAGCGGGGTCTTTCGTTTCTCGATCGACCCCGCGGCAGTACCGATGACCGTGGCGACGACCCTTCCTCCCCCGTCGGCCGACGCCGATGCAGCCGTCGCTCTGATCGAACCGACCGACCGATGTGTCGCCGAGCCCTGTGAGTTCTCGTTCTCCCTCAAGGACCCACCGGCAGGACACAGCCCCACAGCTCGCATTTCCATCACCACCTCACCGTTCTCCGTGACCGTGTCGGCCACCGATCTCGGCGACCCCGCGGCATGGATCCGCGAGGGAAGTGAGGCCTCGGACGCGGGGGCCATCGCCTATGGCGTGATGATCTCCGAACGAGACGACGAACCCAACGGCGGATTCCTGTGTCTGCTCGACGGCGAGCTCACGTGCACCGGAAGCTCGGTTCCCGATCCGGGGGCCGCCTACAGCCGTATCAGCATCTTGGCGCTCGCCAACGTGTCGATGGTGCCGGATACAGCCGATGGATTTGCTCGCCTGGTCGACACGATTGCCTTCGACCCTCCCTTGCAGACCGCAATCCTCGATGCCGTCGAAACGGGCCGCGCGCCGCGATCGATCGCGCTCTCGGGACAGGGCAACGATCTTGTTGCCTACGACGTCGATGGCCAGCGCCAGGTGGTGATCAGCAACGCCGGCGACGACCCGACGAACGGGCGCGACATCAACGCCCAGATCTGCTTCCTCGACGACTCCACGTTCATCGCCGGCGAAGACACGGGCCAGCCCGACATCGCCCCCGGCTGGGGCATCTTCGCCCTCGAAGGCGACCAGATCGGCGACCTGACCGCCACCCAGATCGGCAAGCTGATCCCCACCTACCAGCCGGCACAGTCGCAGCCAGAGATGTTCGGGTGCGGCATCCTCGCCGATGGCCGCATCGTGCTCACCGACGTCGGGAACCAAGCGAGCGGCCCGGGCACCGGCCAGCTGATGATGTTCTTCCCGCCGCGACAGGACGACATCACGAGCTACGTCGGCGAGATCTTCGACCACTGCAAACTCGACATCAAGATCGCCACGGCACAACAGATCGCGGTGGATGGCGACGACGTGCTGGTGGCATCAGCTCGTCCTCCCACCGTGGGAGTCACCCGCTATTCGGGTCTCCCGACCTCACTCGACGACTGCGCCGACCCGGTCGACCGCGAGCTCTTCATCGACCCGGCCGATGGCAACCTCGGGATCAGCAACGGCATCACCCGGTCGCCCGAAGGTTGGTACGTCTCCTCGGTCTTCACCGGCGTCATCAACGAGTACGCGCTCGATGGCACGTTCTTGAGGGAGATCCTTCGGCCACCGGCGTCGGAATCGTTCGGGGCATCACCCTTCTCCACAGGCACGCCGAACGGCCTTGGCGTCACCTCCGATGGGTCGCTCTGGTACGCCGATCTCGGCATCGTTCTTCGCGACAACGGCAGCATCGGCCCGGGCAGCAGCCTCGGCACAGTGCGCATCATCCGATTCGTCGATGGCCAGCCTCAGCCCCCGGAGACCATCGACGACGGCCTCCAGTTTCCCGACGCAATCGGAGTCATTCCATGACCACGCCCCCTCACGACCACCGCGCCATCGACCTGTGGGTCAACGTCAACATGGGCGACGGCATCCCGGCGGAGTTCCTCCAGCGAGTGAAGGACGACTACTTCAAGGGCGGCGACGACTTCTTCAAGTCGCTCACCATCGAGGAGACACTCGCGCAGATGGATGACGCCGGCGTCGAGAAGGCCGTGCTCTCCACGAGCGTGAAGGATCCTGAGCCGCGGGTACTCGAGTTCGTGACCGAGCGTCCCGATCGCTTCTCTCTGGCCGCCTACGTGCGGCCCCAAAAGCTGATGCGCGAGCTGTGGCGGTTGGAGGATCTCGCCGCCGAGTACCCCGTGGTCATGGCCCGGGTGGTGCCCTTCGATCTCGATATTCCACCGAGCGACGCCCTCTACTACCCCCTCTACGCGAAGTGCGTCGAGATGGACATGCCGCTGTCGATCAACACCGGCCTACCGGGTCCCCCTGTGCCCGGTGAATGTCAGGACCCGATCCATCTCGATCGGGTGTGTTACCGATTCCCACAACTGCGCTTGTGTATGGCCCACGGCGCTGACCCGTGGTGGGGTACCGCCATGCGCCTCATGATCAAGTACGCCAACCTCTCGATCATGACGTCCGCCTATTCGCCCCGCCACTTTCCCGATGAGTTCGTGCACTTCATGAATACCCGCGGCAAGAACAAGGTCATGTTCGCGAGCGACCATCCTGTCCTGCCGATGAAGCGGGTGATCGACGAAGCCGAGCAACTCGATCTGCGCGACGGCGTGCTCGAACGTTTCCTGCGCACCAACGCTGAGGAGTTTTTCTACCGCGACCGTCGGCCGCCACGGGGCTGATACGCGGAGTCAGTATCGGTCTGCAGCAAACGGGGCGACAGAGACAACCCGGACCGAGTCGCTCATTGCCCCGGCAAGACCTTCGACGAACGAAGCATCGGCCTCGCCGACCCGATTCAGCAGCACCGCGAATCGGGCTGCTGGCGGGCACTGCTTCCGCGACCCGGCGTCGCTCTGCAGCACAGCCGCAAGACGGTCCGCGGTGAGCGCCTCGTCGGGGCCGCAGCCGGCGATCTCCGCAACGATCTCGGGCCGGTGGCAGACCTCGTCGATTCGAGCGCCGAACGCGCCCGCTCCGACACAGGCAACCAGCAGGGTCGTGGCGTCGGGCACCACCGGCTCATGGGGTGCCGGGGCCTTGAACGGTTTGCGACGCGATCCATCGGCCTCGAGCACCACGTGATCGGCCAGATCGGCCCACGCCGCAGCCTCCTCCGGGGAGTATCCGAGGGCACGATGATCGTCGATCTCCTTCCAGGTGAGCACGACTCGACTGGCCGCAAGTGCCGCGGTCATCTCCTCCCGGCTCGGATCGATCAGCGGCTGTTGGCCGTCGGTTCGATCGCTCCCCATCTTCGTTGTGGTCGAGAGCACCACAGTGCCCCCGAGCTGCCGACCCAGCGCGAAGAGGGCCGTCGTCTTCCCTCCTCCGCCGACGAGCGAGACGAAGTCTCCCTGCTCGACCGCGAGGGCGCTCGCCAACTCGGTGATCTCGACCGCCGGCAACATCTCGCGAACCGATCAGTTGGTCTCGGTCGACCGTCGGAAGGGCGTCCCCAACGCGGAGGGTCCGCTGACGCCGCGACTACCGGCGGCCAGGGCAACGAGTGTGACGATGAAGGGAAGGGCGATGAAGAACTCGAATGGAATCGCCGAGTCGAGGGTCTGGAAACGGAACTGCAAGGCGTCGAGCGTGCCGAACAGCACCGCACCGGCCACGATCAGACCTGGCTTCCAGCGGCCGAAGATCACGAGGGCCAGGGCGACCCATCCTCGACCCGCGGTCACGTTGGAGTTGAAGAAGCCGAGCTGGCCGACAACGAGAACTGCTCCCCCGAGACCCGCCATCGCCGAACCGAACGCGGTGGCCATCAGCCGGGTGAACGACACGCCATGACCGGCCGCATCGGCGGATTCGGGCGCTTCGCCGACCGCGTCGAGCACGATCGTTGCATAGGACGATCTCAGGAAGAGGGCGATCACGACGATCACCGCGGCGGCGAAGTACGCGACCCGGTTCTGCTGGAAAAGCGGCTCACCGATGAGCGGGATGTCTTCGAGCAACGGCACGTTGAAGGTGGACGGAGTGGGCACTCGCGGCGGGATCGGCGAGTCGCCGTAGATCTCGGTGTTGAGAAACGATGTGATCGCGACACCGAAGAGCGTCACACTCAATCCCGCCACCACCTGGTCCACTCGGAGGTAGACGACGAGAAGGGCAAAGAGCAGTCCCACCAGCCCGCCGGCGAGGGCGCCGGCGCCCAGTCCGACCCAGACCGAACCCGTTTCGAACGCGGTCGCAAACGCGGTGAAGGCACCGATGATCATCGTGCCTTCGAGTCCGAGGTTGAGCACGCCGGCTCGTTCGGTGACCATCTCACCGATCGCCGCGGTGCCGACGCTCACCGAAAGCCGCACGCCTGAGGCCAAGACTGCGGTCCAGAAGGCGACGGTGACGATCTCGCTCTGCGCAAGGATCATGCGACCGCCACCTGAGTGGAGCGACCACGCCGCTCGGCGATGGCGTTGCCGGCGATCACACAGATCACGATGAGGCTCTGCACGGATTGCATCAAGGTCACTGGCAGTCCCGTCTGGCGTTGTGCGGCCTCGGCGCCGACGAGCAGGGCCGAGAGGCCGACGGCCGAGAAGAAGATCCCGATCGGGCTGTTACGACCGAGGATGGCGACGATGATGGCGGTGAACCCGAAGCCGGTGGCCGTGCCACCGGAGACCCGCAACTGTTCGCCGGCGAGCACCACATAGCCCGCCATGCCGGCGAAGCCGCCACCGACCAGCAGAATGCCGAAGGTCACGAACGAGCGCCGCGACTCGTTGGCGTAGACCGCGGTGCGGTTGGCGCCGTGCGCTCGAACCACGAAGCCGAACCGCGTCGCCCGCATGATCCAGGCCATGACGATGACCGCGACGACCGCAAACAGGATGCCGATGTGGGTTTCGATCCACGGCAGGTCAGGCAACTCTGCTGAGCCGATCACGCGGCTCTGCGGCAGGAAACTCTCGGGATCCTTGAGCGGCTCCCGCGCCACCCAATTGAGCAGCGGGATCGCGGTGAACGCGAGCAGGAGCGTGGCGATGACGTCGTTGACCTCGTATCGGGTGACCAGAACCGCAGCGATCGCGGCCCAGAGCGCACCACCGATGGCGCCGAGCACGAGGCCCATCACGATCGCGATGACGGCCGGCGGCTCGATGACACCAAGAACGGCGATGGCGGCAACCGCGCCGGCCACGAGTTGACCCTCGGCGCCGATGTTCCAGACCGAGGCCCGGAAACCGACACCGAGCCCGAGCCCGATCAGGATCAACGGTGACGACCGGGTGAAGGTGTCTCGCCAACCCGATGTCTCGAACATCGATTCGGTGATGATCATGCGGTAGACGGACAGCGGGTTCTCGCCGGCCCAGATGATCAATACGCCGCCCACCGCCAAGGCGACGAGAATGGCGGCGACCGTAGGCAGGGCACTCTGGAAACGGGCGGAGATCGACGACATCAGGCGCCGCCGCCCATCGCAAGTCCGATCTCGCTGCGATCGAAGGGTCGCTCGAACGGCCCGATGAGACGACCGTCGAAGGCCACGAGCAAACGGTCGGCGGTGTCGAGAAGTTCATCGAGGTCGGCGGAGACCCACATGACCGCGCCGCCACTCTCGGCGAAGTCGATCAACTCCTGGCGAAGGCGTTGTGCCGCACCCGGGTCGAGACCGCGGGTGGGCTGGCAGGCCAACACCATGCGCGTTCCCTCGGAGAACTCGCGAGCAGCCACGAGCTTCTGCGCGTTGCCGCCGGAGAGCGAATCGGCTCGATGATGAGCCTCGCCCTTGACCGCCCAATGCGACATCCTCTCGACAAGCGGACCGGACGCGCCACGGATGCGCCAGGGCGTGCGGCCGAGGATCAGATTCTCGTCACATCGCATCGCTCCGACGAGGGCTCGGGCGTACCGATCCGACGGCAGATACGCGATCCCGGCTTCGATTCGCTCGCGGGGATGGAGCCCGATGAGGTCACGGCCTTCGAGACTGATTCGACCTTCCGAGGGATTGAGCAGCCCAGCAATCGCCAACTCGAGCCCGACCTGACCATTGCCATCGACGCCCGCGATGCCGACCACCTCACGAGCGCGAAGATCGACCGAGGCATCGTGAAGCTTCGCCGCGGTGACATCCTCCATCGAGAACACGACCTCGCCGGGCGTCCGCTCCTGACGACTGATGGCCGGCACATCGGCGCCCACCATCTCGGCAGCGAGTGACTCGGGCGTGCGGTCGCCCACCGCCGATTCGGCGCTCACCACCTTGCCGGCCCGCAACACGGCCACGCGGTCGGCGACCGCGATCACCTCACGAAGGCGATGAGTGATGAGGATGACGGCACGATTCTGCTCGTGGGCCAGACGGCGCACGACTTCGAGCATCGCTGTCGCCTCTTCGTCGGTGAGCACGGCAGTGGGCTCGTCGAGCAGCAACACGTCGGGGTCGGAATCGAGGGCCCGCAGTAGCTCGAGACGCTGTTGGGCGCCCACGGATTGTTCGCCGACCGCGAGGTCGAGGTCGACGTCGAACCCCAGCTCATCGGCCAAGGCCGCCAACTGCTTGGCTGCTTCGTCTCGAGAGCACCGCCGCTCTCGATCGGCCCGAAAGAGGAGGATGATCTCGGCGGCCCGCATCGTGGGGACGAGCGCGAAATGCTGGTGCACCATCGAGATACCGCTCGACACCGCTTCGTGCGGTGAACGAGCTCGATACGGAACCCCGTCCTTGAGCATTTGTCCCTCGGTCGGCTCATCGAGCCCACCGAGGATTCGCATCAATGTTGTCTTCCCCGCGCCGTTCTCGCCGAGTACGGCGAGCACTTCACCACGTCGAACATCGAGGTGCACGTTGTCGAGTGCGCGCACTTCTCCGAAGGAACGGGAGACCCCGACGACTTGGATCGCCGGGGTCTCCGATTCGACAGATTCGCCCTTGCTCACTCGGGGATGAACGGAACCTCGAAGGAGCCGTCGATGATTTCGGCGAGACGAGCATCGAAGAGGGCCATGGCCTCGTCGGACACTCGGTCGGCGAGACCGTCGTTGATCTCGATGAGGAGACCGAGGTCGGCGACGCCGACTCGGTACTCCTTGGCCGGGGTGAATGTGCCGGCGTTGATGTCGGCGATCATCGGACGGAGCAGTGCCGCCGTATCCCACACCATCGAAGCCAACACGTGGTCGGGAGCCAGGACACTCATGTCACCGACATAGCCGGTGGCCAAGAGGTCGTTCTCGCGAGCGAGTTCGATCTGGCCGAGGACCGGACCCTCACCGCAGGCACCGAACACGTCGGCGCCGTCGGCAGCAGCCGCGCTGGCGGCTTCCTTGCCGATCGCGACGTCGATCCAGTCGCCCGTGTAGGTGGTGACACCGCGAGCGTCGGCGATGACCTCCTGGGCACCGAGGTAGAACGCCTCGATGAGGGAGTGGCACGCAGGGATGTCGAAGCCACCGGCTCCACCGAGCACGCCGGTCTCGCTGGCGCCACCGGCGAGGATGCCGAGCAGGTAGTAGGCCTCGTGGAAGGGCTGGGCGTAGTCCGCCACGTTGCCTTCCTGGCCACCGATGCCGCCGCCCCACGCGAACGCGGTGTCGGGGAAGTCGGCGCCAACAGCTTTGGCGGTCTCTCCGTAGCCGAACGAGTGGGCCACGATCAGATCGACACCGTCTTCGGCGAAGCCGCGGATTGCCCGCTCGGCGTCGCCCTCGGGAACGAGCTCGGTGAACTTGAGGTCGGAGATGAGACCTTCGGCCATGAGAGCCTCGGCCCCCGAATGCATCTGCTGGTTCCACGAGAGATCATTGATCTCACCGGGCAGCACGAGCGCAACGGTGATGCCCTCGCCGTCGCCAGCCGCGTCGTCTGAATCACTGTCGTCGCCACACGCGCTCGCGAGCAAAGTAAATGCTGCGATCAGCGCGACGATCAGGCGCCACTTCTTCGTCATAGGAAGTCCCCTCCGGACTGAGTGCTTCGGTGCAGGACTGCACAAGCCGCGCGAACCCTATTCCGTCCGAGGAAGGGACGGCAACCGGTTCGGCCAGGCTTTGTCTCGCGCGCCGCGGAGTCGATTCGATCGCAGCCGCGAACGTAGGATGCGAGTGCCGAACCACTTCGAAGGAGGCGAGATGTCCGACGCCACAAGGGTCTGCACTGACCCGGCGATCCTCGACCTCTGGCATCCCGTTGCCGCAGTGCCCGAGCTCACCGCCGCGGGCGACACCTCGATGCTGCTCGGCTCACAAATCGCCTACGGCACCGACGAGACCGACGGACCCTGGGTTCACCGTCTCGATGCCGACGCACCGGTTGCCGTGCGAATCGATTTCGGCTTCCTGTGGACCTGTTTCGGCGAACCGCCCGATGCCCTGTTCGACATTCCCGAAGCCGCCGAGCCGGACCGACGAATTCTCAACGCCGGCAGTATCAAGGTCGCGACATCCGCACCCCGAGCCGTCGAGAACTTCCTCGACATGGGTCACTTTCCCTACGTGCACACCGGAATTCTCGGAGCTGAGCCACGAACGGAGGTCGTCGAATACCGCGCCGCCCTCGAGAACAACGAAGTGTGGGCCCACGACTGTCAGTTCTACCAACCGCTGGCGTCCGCCTCGGCAGCCTCCGGACAGATGACCGACTACACCTATCGCGTTCCTCATCCGTACTGCGTGCTGCTCTACAAGAGCGTGCCGACCGACCCGTCCCGGCGTGATGTCATCGGGCTGTTCGTGCAGGCGATGACCGAGGAGACCATCCGGGCCCACAACTTCCTGTGCATGGTCGACGAAACCACGAGCGACACCGGTCTGCGTCGTTTCCAGCAGATGATCTTCTCTCAGGACAAGCCCATTCTCGAGAATCAACATCCAAAGCGGTTGCCGCTCGATCCCCGGATCGAGACCCCGATTCGAGCCGATCAGAGCGCCATCGTGTATCGCCGCTGGCTGACCGACATGGGCGTGACCTACGCCGTGATCCCGGCCGCATGACCGACAATCTCCAGACCGACAAGCTCCTGCTCGATGCCGACCGCTGGTTCCCGATCGGGCGCGCCGACGACGCTCCGTTCCGCCACGTCCTCCAGACCAAGCTGCTCGGTCGTGAGCTTGCGGTGTGGCGAGCCGACGATGGCTTCGTCAACGTGTGGGACAACCGGTGCCTCCACCGCGGCGTACGTCTGACCGTCGGGATGAACGAAGGCGTCGAGCTGCGCTGCTTGTACCACGGCTGGCGCTACGCCAGCCGCGACGGCGGGTGCACCTACATACCCGCCCACCCGGCCGACGCACCCGCGCAGACAATCCGCAACCGGACCTTCCCCGCGGTCGAGCGTCACGGCCTCATCTGGACGACCCTCGGTGACGCAGCTCCCGCCGAGCCGCTACCCGAACTGGCTCTCGACGACCCGTTCGCGCTGCGCTCCCTGCCGTTCTCCGCCTCCCCGGCCCTCGTCAATCGTCATCTCGACAACGCCGACCCGACGGCGTTGTTCTTCGTGCAGCCGGTCGATGCGCACGAGTGCGTGGTCCACTCTGTGCTGGCTGCGACCCCGCCGGCGCACGAACAGATCTCGGTATGGCGCCATCACGCCGACGAACTGACACGCGTCAGAGACGCGGTCGAAGCGATCGCCGCCGGACTCCCCGCTCCAGAACCTCTCGTTGTCGCGCTCGAACGAATCGAACCGCAGGAGCAGGGTGTGCCCATGCCTCGGGCCCGAAGCGACGCGGAGCTACGGGTGAGAGTTGCCCGCAAGTGGTCGACGGCAACCGGCGTTGTCGCGCTCGAACTCGACTCGATCGGCGATCCGCTCCCCGCACCGCAGCCCGGGTCTCACATCGATGTCCACCTCCCGAACGGGCTCGTGCGGCAGTACTCGCTGACAAATCGGTCGGGGGACGCAGCCAGCTACGTGATCGGTGTGAAGCTCGAACCCAACTCGCGGGGAGGTTCCTCCTGCATCCACGACGTGCTGCGAGAGGGCGACGTGGTCGCGATCTCGGCCCCACGCAACAATTTCACGCTGCGCCGCGACGCCGCCGACACCATCTTGATCGCGGGCGGCATCGGCCTCACTCCGCTCCTCGCAATGGCCGAGACATTGCAAGCTGGCGGGCTCTCCTACTCGCTTCACGCCTTTGCCCAGTCGTCGGAGCACCTTGCCTTCGCCGACCGAATCGAGAACCTCGGCGAAGCCGCGACCACGCACCTGGGCCGCTCCCCGGCCGAGACCGGCGAGGCGCTCGACTCCATCTTGGCCACGCCCGACGACGACGCCCACATCTACATCTGCGGCCCAGGGCCGATGCTCGACGCCGCTCGAAGCAGGGCCGAAGGCCACGGATGGCCCGACTCATCAGTGCACTTCGAGTACTTCCGCAACGACACGGAAGTGGACAACTCCTCCGCGTTCACGCTGAACCTCGCCCGCTCGGGGCTGACATTGTCGGTAGGACCGGGAGAGACCATTCTCGAGGTGTTGCGTTCTGCTGGGGTCGCGATGCCCTCCTCGTGTGAGCAGGGAGCGTGCGGCACCTGCGTGGTCGGCGTGGTGAGCGGCGTTCCCGTGCATCAGGATGTGTATCTCAACCCCACCGAACGCGCGGCCGGCGACCGCATCGCCACCTGTGTATCTCGATCCGCGGACGACAACCTCGTCCTCGACCTCTGATCTCATGATCCAGCTCTACAACTACGACCTCTCGGTCAACTGCTACAAGCAGCGGCTGATGATGAGCATTCTCGACGTGGAATACGAGTCGATCCCCGTCGACTTCTTCCCTGGGTGGGAGCACAAGAGCCCCGAGTTCAAGAAGATCAATCCGCTCGGCCACATTCCGGTGATCGTCGACGACGACTACACCCTGCGCGACGCCCACGCGATCCTGATCTATCTCGCGGCGAAGTACGACCCCACCGGACAGTGGTACCCCACGGGCGACCCGGCTCTCATCGGCGAGGTAGCGCAGTGGATGCTCTTCGCCGAGGGCACCACCAACACGGCCTCCGCAGCGCGGCTCCACGACAACCTCGGCTATGCGTTCGACATCGACGAAGTGCGAGCGGGGGCGCATCGCCTGTTCCGGGTGCTCGATGAACACCTGTGGTTCCGCGAACGGGAAGGCCAGGACTGGATCTGCGCCGCCGACCATCCCACCATCGCCGACCTCGCGATCTTCCCAGACGTGATGCTGTCAGAGGAGGGCGGCATCTCGAGACGTCCCTACCCCGCTTTGCGACGTTGGACCGATCGGGTCCGGAGGCTCGACGGATTCACTCCGATGCCCGGCATCGCGCCCGCGTCTCCGCTGGCCGCATCGCCCGATCCAAGGACTACCCGCTGACTCCGGCCCACATCTCAACGAGCGCTGACCTCCTCGCCGGCCTCGAACTCGAACGCGTCGCGCCGACGACCTGGAGTGGTCCGGGTCTCGTCATGCCCCGAGCGGTGTGGGTGTTCGGCGGACTCGTCGGGGCGCAGGCGTTAGTCGCCGCGGCACAGACCACCGACAAGGTGACACCCCGATCGGTGAGGATCCGGTTCCTTCGCCAGGCTCCCCCTCACGAGCCCATCCACCACCAGGTCGAGACCGTCTCCGACTCCAACACGTTCTCGGACCGTCGAGTCGAAACAACCTCAGGCGACGACCTCATCGCCACGACCACCGTGGTCTTCCATCGGCCCGACGAGACGGAGCTCGGCCACCAGCACTCGATGCCTGATGTGACTCCGGCCGATGACGCCGCCGCCATTGCGGGGGCCGGATTCGAGACCATCGATCTCAACATCCCGCCGATCCACGGCCACAAGGCCGCGCCACCGCAACAGCGTCACTGGATGAGGGCACCCGGCACCCCAGCCGACGACATCGCGACCAACGCCGCGATGCTCACCATGGCCAGCGACCTGTTCCTCGTCGCCTCGGCCTGGCGACCCATCGAGGGCCGTTCGATTGTCGACGTCGGGGCCGTCATGTCGTTTGGTCTCGACTTCACCGTGTGGTTTCACCACCCGTTCGCCATCAACGACTGGCATCTCCTCGATGTCGACACCCCCTCGGCCGCGAACGGGCGCTCGCTGAGCCTGGCCAACTGGTATCGGCCAGGCGGCCAACTCGTCGCTTCCGTGGCCC
>Ga0315336_1001778_pt1 | contig 38040 bp, 35 predicted proteins | sample ASW5metaG_FD_204512 | JGI IMG/M metagenome (GOLD analysis project Ga0315336, IMG submission 204512) | Ammonia-oxidizing marine archaeal communities from Monterey Bay, California, United States - ASW #5 | ecosystem: Environmental > Aquatic > Marine > Intertidal zone | place: USA: California... | reverse complement strand
CTCGGTAGTCACCCCTCACACCGTCCACCGTGACCTCCACACTCGGATTCTCGAGCGCCCGTCTGTACCAGGCCCGCGGCCAATGGTTGGCTGACACGAAGAGTTGGCCGTTGCTCTCGAGGCGAGCCAGAACCCGGTCGTGTGCGGTACCATCCTCGTCCGTGGTGGTGATGACCAGCGTGGTTTGATTCGCGGGCTGGAACAGGCCGAGCATGGACTCGAAGGCGACGACCAGCGCAACGTAGGCCACGAGGGAGATTGCGATCGACTTTGCGGTTTTCACTCTAGGGCTCGTGGCTCGAGAAGACGGTCAATTCAGCACCCGCTGCCTCATCATCTCCACATTTTGCCTGTCATCGCCCGGCCCTCCTTCCTGAACGAACGCAGTCGCCAGAACGACCGGCAAACCGACGATGAGCAGGGCCAGCGCAAACGACGGAAATCAGTCCGGCAGGTTGAGCGCTCCACCGAGCGTGTCCACGACCTGAAGCCCCGCCCAAGACGCGACCGCATAGATCCCCAGCACCTGCCAGAGACTTCGGAGATGGCTCTCGCGGATGAAGCGCCTGAGAGGGCCGTCAGATGAACTGGCCCTGATCCGGACAAGATGCGCCTAGGGCGTGTGGGGCGGCAAGCGTCTTCGCATCCGTATCGAGAGTGTTTGTCCTCTCGAGGCACCCGGAGCTCAATCCGGCCGTCCTGATCGAGAACACCATATCGGGTGCCGGTAAGCCACCAAAGTCGCTATCATTCGGGCCGTTCAGCCGACTGCAAGGAGCATTCATGATGTCGGAAGTAGGCACAGCGGACCACCCGATCAGGGTGGCCATCATCGGGTCGGGACCGGCTGGGTTCTATACCGCCGACCACCTTCTCAAGCAGAGCGATGTTCACGTCCAGGTCGACATGTTCGATCGTCTCCCGACTCCCTTCGGCCTCGTGCGCTTTGGTGTCGCCCCGGATCACCAAAAAATCAAGAGCGTCACGCGGGTGTTCGACCGCATCGCTCAGGGAAAGAATTTCCGGTTCTTCGGCGATGTGGAGGTGGGAAAGGACATCAGCCTGGCCGACCTCAGTGAGCACTTCCACCAGATCTGCTTCGCCACCGGCGCCGAGACCGATCGGGCGATGGGGATCCCCGGCGAGGATCTCAAGCGAAGCCGCACCGCCACTGAGTTCGTAGCGTGGTACAACGGTCACCCGGACTACCGGGATTATGAGTTCGATCTCTCCGCCGAGCGTGTCGCCGTCGTGGGCGTCGGAAACGTCGCGGTAGACGTCGCGCGGATTTTGTGCCGCACACCCGACGAGTTGGCGGCAACCGACATCGCCGACCACGCGCTCGAAGCGTTGAGCCAGAGCAAGGTGCGAGAGGTGACCATGCTCGGCCGTCGCGGACCCCTCCAAGCCGCCTTCACGAATGTGGAAGTTCGGGAGCTGGGCGAACTGATGGGAGCGGACATCAACGTCTTGCCGGAAGAAGTGCGCCTCGATCTCCTCAGCCAGGCCGAGCTCGAGAACACGGATGACGACAAGTTGCCGAAGAAGGTGGAGATTCTCCAAGGCTTCGCTCAACAGCCTCGGGAGGGTAAGGAGCGCCTGCTCACACTGCGGTTCCTGGTCTCACCCGCCGAGCTGATTGCAGGCGATGACGGCGGGGTCCGGGCCATGCAAATCGTGCGCAACAAGCTCGTCTCGGATGGCGGGAAGCTGCGTGCTCACGCCACCGAGCAGACCGAAGAGCTTCCGGTGGACCTCGTTTTTCGATCGGTCGGATATCGGGGCCTCCCCATGGACGGTCTCCCATTCGACGAGAGCTGGGGAGTGGTCCCGAATGAGGGGGGCCGCGTGACCGAGACCGGGAAACCCGTGCGGGGGATGTACGTCAGCGGCTGGATCAAGCGTGGACCGACCGGAATCATCGGAACGAACAAAAAGGACGGGACGGAGACCGCCGGCGCTATGCTGGAAGACGCCACGTCTTCCTCCATCCTCGATCCGGCGCATCCCGATCCGGCGACCCTCGACGCACTGGTTCGGGAGCGTCAGCCCCACGTGGTGAACTATGACGACTGGAGCCGATTGGATGCGCTCGAGCAATCGCGTGGCGAGGCCGGTGGGCGCCCGCGTGTGAAGTTCACGTCGCGGGACGACATAAGAGCCGCGCTGACGGATAACGGATAGCTGAGGGACTCTACCGAACGCTGAACGCGATGAACTCCGCATGATGGGTCGCATCACTGACCGCCACGACGACGTACTGACTCCCATCCGCCATATAAGTCATCGGAGCTCCCGAGGTGCCAGCCGGTAGCTCCGTCTCCCACAGTACCTCGCCAGTTTGCTTGTCGTAGGCCCGAAACATCTTGCCACCGCCGAAGGCGGGCATCGCCAGCATGTTCGGACTTCCCTCGCCGATGAACAGCAGCGTCTTAGTCAGCAACGGAGCGGGTCGGCCGGGGACACCGAGCTTAGGAAGATCGAGGCCCCGCAGTGCCTCATGGTCGCGGGGGCCGTCACCGTTCGGCACCATCCACACGTGCTCGCCGTTGTTGAGGTCGATCGCCGTGATGCGACCCCACGGTGGCTTCACGAGCGGCAGCCCCCGCGGGCCCGCCACGCTCCGCGGCGTTCCCCTCACGTAGTCGAAGTTAGAGACCTCCGGGTCGGGCTCGACAAGCGCCGCCACGATTGGTGCGGTGATGGACGGCACGTAGAGAATCTGCGTCTCGGGGTCGAAGGCCGCGCCACCCCAATCCGCGCCACCGACCCAGCCGGGCAGCTGCACGGTGCCCTGGGTGCCATCCGGGTCGTCAGAGCGTACCGACGGAGGTGTGAACATCGGCCCGTACACATAACCGTTGAGGATCTCGATCGCCTCGGCACGAAGCTCGAGCGTGAAATCGATCAAGTCGTCAACACCGATGCCCTGCCGCTCGAAGGCCGCAGGCCGAGTCGGAAACGGCTGGGTGGCTGAGGCGCGCTCCCCCGGAACCGTCGAAGGAGGCACCGCCTGCTCTTCGATCGGCCACACCGGTTCTCCGGTGACGCGGTCGAACACGTAAGCGAAGCCCTGCTTGGTCACTTGCGCGACCGCCCTGATCGGGCGCCCGTCTACGGTGATGTCGACCAGATTGGGCGCCGCAGGGTTGTCGTAGTCCCACAAGCCGTGGTGAACCATCTGGAAGTGCCACACTCGCTCACCACTCGCGCATTGGAGAGCGACGAGGCTCTCGGCGAAGAGGTTGTCGCCCAAGCGGTGCCCACCATACCAGTCGTTCGTCGGCGTGCTCACCGGCAGATACACGTAGCCCAACTCCTCGTCGGCGCTCATCAGTGACCAGACGTTGGCATTTCCACTGTATTCCCAAGAACCGTTCTCCCACGTCTCGTTTCCAGCGTCCCCGGTCTGAGGAACTGGGCTGAATCGCCACCGTAACTGCCCGGACCGGACGTCGTAGGCCCTCACGTACCCGGGTGTCATCTCCTGCCGGGACGGGTTGTCGGACATCGCCGCTCCGACAATGACCACGTCTCCGCACACCACCGGAGCAGCGTTCCAGTTGTACGGCTCGAGCTCCGGCCCCATGTCTCGGCGCAGATCGACCCTTCCACCTTCACCGAAGTCCCGATGAAGCGCCCCGGTCTCGGCATCGAGAGCGACCAGGTGCTCACCACTGACGAGAATGACTCGGCCGTCCAATCCGTCGGTCCAATACGCTAGGCCGCGTGTGCTCCGCGCTCGCTCCACAGCCGTACCCTCGGCGATTGCGTTGTAGACCCAAAGCGTCTCACCCGTCACAGGATCGATCGCGGCCGCCTGGCCGAGGTTCGTGCTGGTGTACAGCGTGTTCCCCACCTTCAGGGGCGTCGCCAACAGGACGTTGTTGAATCTGAGGTTGGGATTTTCTGCCTGACGCCGATAGTCCACCGACTCCCATCGCCAGACCATTTCGAGACTGCGCACGTTGGTCTCGTCGATGGCGTCAAGGGACGAGTATTTCGTGCTACCGGCATCTCCGCCGTAGCTTCGCCACTCCCCGTTCTGAGCACCCCGTTGGCCGAGGGCAGGCGAGGCCGGCAAGAGCACACCGAGCGCTGCCATCCACAGCGCAGCCAGCAGGTTCGATCGTCTCAAGCGTCGTCGCATCATGGTGTTGTCCCTCATCCACAACAGCCCTCTAGGGCTGTGTTCAGGCAGGTGATGGAGTCACGCATGACCGACAAGATGCGGCCAGGACGCGTGGGGCGGCAAGGATCTCACGCTCAACCCACCCAGAATTGCTTTCAGCCTCGCTCGCCTTAGACACATCTTTGTTGAGGCAAGTGCCCCGGGTAAGCGATGTAGAAGAGAGGGGGCCCAAGGTTGAGCCAGCAGCGAATCCGTTCCACGATCATTGCACCCGTGCTCGTAACTGCTCTGGCGATCACGGCCCTGAGTGCCGTGCCCAGCCGGGCGCCGGCGCCGGGGGGCACCCCGTTCGAACGCTCCGAGGGGCTCCGCGGCATGCTCCGGGATCTGTTTCAGTTCTCCCTCGATACCAGCAGCCTGGGCCCCAACGCGCCCATGGCTCCGCTGTGGTCCCGGTAACCGTGTTGCCCTCCTGCTCAAGGCAGAGCCTCGCGTTACCGCTCCCTACACGCCCCAGATCCACGGACAGCAACCGGTTTCCGGTGACTCCGTTGCGCAATGCCCTGTCGTCGTCGAGGAGCGCGAGGGCACGCGCGTCGCCGGAGGACGACGAAACCGCCAGAGCGCCGAGGGCGAACACGCCGATCGCCCCGCCGGCGATGATGGCCAGCACTGGGACTCACGTCCGTGCGAGGAAGCCTCATGGTACCTCCTTCGGTCCGAGTCGAGCACTAGTGGTCGTCTTCATTCGTCCTACTCGCTCCTACGATCCTGCGTTGACAATTCTTAGATTTCGTTCGCATTTCTCGTCTGGAGCCCAGTAAGTACCAACGTGGCTTGACATCGGAAAGTTTCGGGGACCAACCCAGTGAGTGATGGCCCTCGCTCCCTCTTTGACATCCCGGCCCCTTCCACCTATTAGTCGCAAGAGTCCTTCGCACACATGAACTGAAGGCTGAGCGTGTCGGCCGCTAAGAGTGCCGCCCAAATGAGGAGGATCGAACCATGAGGCTACTACTGACCGCCGTTACCCTGCTGGCGCTCGTTTCACCGGCGAATGCCCAACTCGCCGTGCCCAACGAAGCGGGTCTGACCTACGGCCATATGCATCTGAACGTCTCCGACGTCGAGCTCCACAAGCAGTTGTGGGTGGAGCACTTCGGTGGGGTGCTGACGCAGAAGGGTTCGCTCATCGCGGTGCGGCTGAACGGGCTCCTGATAGCATTCAGCGGACGTGAGCCGACCGCCGGATCACAGGGCTCGGTCATGGATCATTTCGGCTTCAAAGTCCGGAGCATGGAGAAGTTCCTGGCCAAGTGGCGCGCTGCCGGTTATGAGGTCGATTCGGAGTTCACGGGCTCCGAGGGTCAGGCGAACGCCTACGTGACCGTGCCGGACGGCGCCCGGGTCGAGCTACAGGAAGACCAGATGCTGCCCGTGGAGATCTCCGGCTATCACATCCACTTCCGCACACCAGACTACGAGGAACTGCTCGCCTGGTATATCGACGTTTTCGGACTCGAGCTGCGGCCGCGCGGCACCATCCAGACAACCACGAACGTGCCGGGCATGAACTTGAGCTTCGGCACATCGGACGAGGCGCTGGCGCCCACCCAGGGGCGGGCGATCGACCACATCGGGTTCGAGGTCGACGACCTCGAGGCGTTGACGAATGAACTCAAGGCGAAGGGCATCACGCTCGACACGGACTTCCGGGTGATCGACAGCATCCAACTCAACATCGCTTATCTCACCGACCCATCGGGTGTGCGCATCGAACTGACGGAGGGGTACGACGCGTACTGAGCCAGCTCGCAACGTTGGCGCATGTGATCAAACCCAGGGGGAGCCCCGGGACGTTGGCCAGGGGCTCCCCCTGGGCCCCCTGTCCCTAGCGGCTCCCTAGATACTCCCGCGAGTCCGCCTCGTCCATCAACGGAACCACCTTGTCCGGATCGATCCGGATCATCACGTACCTGATATGATCATCGATCCTCGTGAACTGGTGGCCGGTACCTGCCGGGATAACGAGAACGTCACCCGCCGACAGTTCGTGGGTCGTGCCATTGCGGATCTCGGTCGCGTTGTGACCCGGTCCGTTCAAAAACTGCACGGCACGGTTAGTCGCCGGCCTCGGTACCGCATTGACGAGATCGGAACCCGTCACGTTGGTCCCCGATCCGCTGATCACGTAGTAGACCTCGGTGACGAGGTCGTGCTCGGCGACCCCTCCCGGTTGCTCCAATCGCCCGCGATGTGAAATGGCGACCTGCACTTGCGCCTTGCCGACGTCCAGAGATCGGACCTGCTGATCGGCACTTGCGACTTCGAGATACTCTTGAATCTCCGCGGTACTTACATACGTCGACTCACAGTTGTCGCAAAACATCTGTACCTCCTGCCCGAACGAACGACCCAGGACGAATGTCCCCACAAACGCCGGGACCATCAGCATCGATTTTCTCATGATCTCTCCCTTGCCAGGCTCAGACTGCGGTCAACATCCGAGAGCGAGGCGGAAAGCACAAGAGGTTCTCGCGCCCGGGCTTTAGGTCGGTTTACAAGAGTTTTCTCTCCAATCCCCGTTCGTGAGGGAGAACTTCGTCCCCAGCTTCCTGGTGCTCGATCGTTTCGACAACCGGCGCGCTGTTGCTGATTTTTCAGGCCCCGTGCTGTTGATGCACGGCGATCGCGGCGGTACGTGAGGAACTCGATATCATCGAGCTGAACTGCGCACACAACAGCTGCGCTTCCGAGTGGCCTCGGGTCGTGGCGTCACTGATGGCGTTTCTGCGGGGTCACGCGTTGCTGGAGGGATAGATGGTCTGCGTCCTGTGGCAAGCACCCGATTGCGGGCTTGTATCCCTCGGCAGTATCCTGCCCACCCAGAGTGACCACTACTTCGACATGCTGAGCCTGCTCGCCCAGATCGGGGCCATCCCGGGCCGGAGTGCGGAGTCTGCCGGCGCCTGAGGTTACATCGCGGAAAGAGGACAGCTAATGAGCAAGACCACGAAGAAATCGTCAGACACCGCCCCCGACACGTCACGCCGTGCTTTCATGAAGAAAGCCGTGCTCGGTGCCGGGGCCACCGCCGCGCTTGGAACGACCTCTGTCGCGTCCGCCGCTCAGGAAGCCGACGCGCCGATTACCATCCCCGCCGAGTTCGAGGCGGCCAAGAGGGCCAGCTTGCCTGCGGTCGACTTCCCCATGATCGGCGCGCAGGTGTTCGCTCGCGCGTGCCATGAGGAGGGGGTCAAGGCGCTGTTTTGTTGCCCCGGCAATTACGACATTGTGCACGCGATAGCCGACACCGGCATTCCGACGTACGGCGGGCGCCACGAAGGATCTCTGTGCAACGCCGCCGACGCATTTTGCCGGGCGACAGGCGAGGTTGCGGCCGCTTCGGGAACGGAGGGCCCCGGGTTCACCAACATGATCAACGCGATCGCTGCCGCCAACGCGGCTCGCTCGCCCGTCCTCGTGCTTGCCAGCAACAAGTCGGTGTTCGCCGATGACTCCGAGCAGGGTATCCAGGATGCCTACCAGCAGCCCACGACCGAGGGTATGCGCAAGTACGGCAAGCGGATGATTACGCCCGCCCGGGTCTGGGAATACGCGGGCTATGCGTTCCGGCAGCTCAAGAGCGGCGTGCCGCAGCCGGTCCACCTCGATTTCCCGTCGGAGGTGGCTCGCGCCCGGTTCGACGACGCCAGCGAGCTGGAGTATTTCTACGAGAATACCAGGTACCGAACGGAAGCGAAGCCGCACCCGGATCCGGCGGCGATCACTGCCGCGGCGGAGATGCTGCGGACGGCCGATCGGCCCATGATCGTGTCGAGCAACGGAGTCTTCTACAGCAAGGCGTGGGACGAGCTGCGTGAGCTCGCCGAGAAGGCGCACATTCCGGTCGTCGAGTCTGGAGCGACCAAAGGCCAGTTCCCGGCCGATCACGAGCTGTCCGCGAGTACGGCCCCGGGAGCCCTCATGAGCGCCGACGTGGTCTTGCTGGTCGGGCAGTACTGCATGCCAACGCTGGGAGAGTTCGCGTTCGGTCCCGATACCCGATACATCCGCATCGATCCATCGGCCGAGGACATCGGGCGCAATCTTCCGATCGACATCGGGATTGTGAGCGAGGAGAAGGCGGCCCTGAAGGCTTTGACGGCAGCGGTAACGCGACAGCGTCGGGCCCAGTGGGTGGCAGAAGTCGCCGCCGCGCGAGAGGCATTCGAGACGGAGAACGAGGCGTTCTACCAGACCGGCCTGGGCTACACTGATGCGGTGCACCCCGCCGTGATCGGCAAGGAGCTTGCCGACTTTCTCCATCGTGGCGATCTGCCGAGGGATCGGACAACGATCATGCAGGGTGGCTATGGAATCGCCCGCTACACCCGTCGCTACCTCCGCGCCTACCGGCCGGGGCAGATCATCAACGGGGCCTATCAGTACGGTGCGATCGGTCCCGACGTCGGCTACACCGTCGGCGTGGCCGCGGCAGTGCGCCACGGGGTCGGCCCGCAGGCTGGATATGAGGGGCATCCCGTGATCGCCATCACAGGCGATGCCGGGTTCGGCTTCACCGGCATGGAGATTGAGACCATGTCGAAGTATCGGATGCCCGCGGTCATCATTGTCTACAACAACAACGCCTGGGGAACGTGGTCCGGTCAGGTAAACAACCAGATCGGCCTACCGGTCCATCTGTTCCAGGAGAACGTCCGCTACGACAAGATGGCAGAGGCGTTGGGCGGCTACGGCGAGTACGCGACCACGCCGGAGGAGTTCACGCCGGCGCTCAAGCGCGCCTATGCCGTAGCTCGAGACGAGAGTCGGCCAGCGGTGATCAACGTCCAGGCGAGGAAGGAGTTCTGGCTGCGCGAGCAGCCGCCTGGCTTCCTGGGCAAGATCGAGCCCGGCGTCATGTCCTATTACCACTAGCGGCACCGCCCGGAAGAACGTGGGCGCTCGACAGCGAGGCCAGACGTACCGGTCGGCAGCGGGAGGCGGTGCGGGCATGGCAGCGGCTGATGACATAAGCGCGGTCCGTGAATGCCTGAAAGACTACGCCGATCGCGGTGTTTTTCGGGGCTATACAGAGCGGCGGGGCCGGCTCGGGCGCATCGTGTTTCGATTTTCCTGGCTGGCCCGCGGTCCGTACGACCTCCAGTACGAGCCCCGAACGGGGACCTTCGTCTTCCTGAACGCGTTGCCCAACATGCCGGCACGGACGCCCATCGCACGCGCGCTCAAGACGTTCGTCAGCGGTCTCTCGGCCGAGTCGCTGCCTGAGCATCGAAGGGTCGACCCAGCCCGCGCGAGCATGTCGGCCTTCGTCCGGCGCGGCGACATGCAACTGAGCGTGGTCGCCCGGCGCGGGCACCACGCCTACGCCGCGAATCGCGTCGTGAACTTGATGCACGAAGTCTACCTGCACCTACACAGCTATTACCCCGAGTATCTTTGGGAGAACTACGATGTATCGCAGGACTGAAGCCGGCGGCGTGAGGGTCCTTTACATGGTGCTGGTGGCCGGCGGCCTAAGCGGGGTGCTGGAGGCCCAGGTGCTCGGGGCCCAGGAACTCGGAGTGCAGGAACACCCGGCTGACCCCCATACTCACGCGGCCGGGCAGGCCCTGACCAACCCGGTCGAGGCCACATCCGCATCGGTCGCCCGGGGACGCCAGCGCTACGTCTTCAACTGCCGACAGTGCCACGGCAACACCGGAATGGGTGACGGCGACATGTCACACGCCGGAGGCGTGCCCGCGGACTTCACAGACGCAATATGGCAGCACGGCGCAACCGACGGTGAGATTTTCCTGGTCATCAGGGACGGCGTCACGGCTGACATGCAGGCCTACGCTAACCAGATCCCCGAAGAGGACATCTGGAACCTCGTCAACTACATCAAAAGCTTGACAGGAGGGTAGACCGGTCGCGGTCATCCCCCCGCCATGGACTCAGACCTGACTCTCCACCATCCCGTCAGACCTGACGCGGGGCGCCCCTTCCCAGCGACCAACCTACGGCCGCACCGCCGGTGCCCATGTAGATGGCCGAGATGAACGGATCGATGTACGACATCACCGAGACGGGGAGCGTCGTCATCGCGTAGAATCCCAAGCCGATCGCGATTGAAAACAAGAAGCCGATGGTCACGCCGGCCTTGAATCCGCCTCCCGCTGACGATGCACCGGGCCACCTGCCGATGATCACGGTCAACAAGGCGCCCCACGCGAGTTCGGCCACACCGAGCCAGAGCCAAAGCGGCGCCTCCCGGTCGATGACCGTCGCGGGATAGGCGTTGGCCAACGCCAGTCCGTACACGAGCCCGCGACCAGAAAGAGAGTGACCCCGCCGAGGACTGTGGCGGCGAAGATCTAGCGCCCACCTCTGGACCCCCTCCCCCCACCATTGGTAGCTTCCGAGTGCCTCGAACAGGCTCGTAAATACGGAGAACGCATGAGTTTGGTGATCGTAGTTGGCGGCGGTGAGGTCGGATTCCACCTCGCCGAACGCTTATCGGAAGAGACCCAGGACGTCGTCCTGATCGATTCCGATGAAGCGCGCGCCGAGGACGTCGGGAATCGGCTCGACATCATGACCGTGGTCGGCAACGGAGCGTCGCTGTCCGTTCTCGAAAAGGCGGGCATCAAAAAGGCCAAGAGGGTGCTCGCGGTCACGAGCATGGACGAGGTCAATCTCATTGTTGGCCTCGCCGCCCGGCGCCTGGGCGTCGAATATGTCGCCGCCCGTATCTCGAATCCGGACTACTACCAGGCCAGCAGCGTGCTCTCTGGTGAAGCGCTCGGCATCGATCTCATGATCAACCCGGAGCGCGAGTGCGCGAGCGAGACTCTGGAGTTGCTCCGCAGTGAGCTCGCCACGGACGTCGCGACGTTTGCGGACGGACGTGTGTACTTGATTGGGCTCAAGGTCAGAGAGGGTGCCCGCATCGCGGGCAAATCCTTGAGGCAGTTGGCTGCCGACCGCCCTGAGCATCACTACGCCACAGCTGCGATCCGGCGGGGGGGGCAAACCATCCTGCCGCGAGGCGATGATACGATCGAGGCGGGGGATCACATCTATCTACTCTCCCCCAAAGACGAACGGGCGGACATTCCCCAACTGACCGGCTATGAGCCGTTCCAGCTCAGGCGAGTGATGATCGCCGGCGGCAGCCAAGAGAGTCTTCACATTGCGGAGTTACTTGAGCAGATCGGCGTCGAGGCGACAATCATCGAGCGCGACCGTAAGCGGTGTCTCGAGCTGGCCGAGGCACTGCCCAAGGCACTCGTTCTGAATGGTGACGCCACCGACCTGGAGCTCCTGGAGATGGAGGGCGTGGCCGGCATGGATGCGTTCGTTGCGAGCACGGGCAACGACGACACCAACTTGCTGACCAGCCTGCTCGCCAAGACCGTGGGCGCACGGAAGGTCGTGGCGCTCATCGACGACTTCTCCTACCTGCAGTTGATTCCGCGCCTCGAGATCGACGCGTCCGTGTCGCCGCGTCTATCTACCGTCAATGCCATTCTCCGCGACGTGCGCGGCGAGAGCATCGCCAGCGTGGCGACGTTGAAGGGCATCGACGCGGAAGCGATTGAGTTCGTGGTGGCGGCGGGGTCGAAAATCGTCAGCAAACGACTGGATAAGGTGCACTTTCCCCCCGGCAGCCGCCTGGGCATCCTGGTCCGCGGGGAGGAGGTCATCGTGCCACAAGCAGACACCGTGGTCGAGGCCGGCGACATCGCCGTGGCATTCGCTCTACCGACGTGCATCCACGAACTCGAGAAGCTCTTCGCCTGATGTCCCTCCGGCATCTCGTCAACATCATCGGGTTGCTCCTCGTCTTCGTATCCATCGCCATGGCAGCCACGGGTCTCGGCGCGTCGTTCTACGAGGACGGGGCCGCGTTCGCGCTCTTTGCCTCGTCCGGGATCACACTCCTAGTCGGTATCGTCGCGTACGGCCTCACGAAGTTTGAGGGTGAACTCACCACCCGCGAGGGCTACGCCATCGTCACCTTTGCGTGGACCGCGATGGCGGTATTCGGCGCATTGCCCTTCCTGATCTCTGGTACCCTCGACGGCATCGTACCCGCGATCTTCGAGGCGATGTCCGGTTTCACGACCACCGGGGCCACCGTGTTCAGCGATGTGGAAGCGCTGCCGGAGGGCATCCTCTTGTGGCGTTCGGTCACACACTGGCTGGGCGGGATGGGGATCATCGTGCTTGCCATCGCCATCCTGCCCTATGTGGGCGTGGGCGGCATGCAGCTGTTTCGGGCCGAGGTGCCCGGACCCACGCCCGAGCGGCTCCGGCCCCGCATCACACAGACGGCTAAGCTGCTCTGGGGCGTGTACGTGGGACTCACCGGTGTGCAAGTAGTGCTGTATCTGCTCGGCGGGATGTCGCTGTTCGATGCCGTGAACCATGCGTTCGCGACCCTCGCGACCGGGGGCTTCTCGACGAAAAACGCCTCGCTCGCCGGCTTCGACTCCGCGTACCTCCACTACGTCACCATCATCTTCATGTACATCGCCGGCGTAAACTTTGCGCTGCACTTCCGGGCCGCCACAGGACGCCTGGAATACTTCAAGAATGAGGAGTGGCGGTTCTTCACCGTGGTGATCGTAGGGGCTGGCCTCTTTCTGATGGTTAGCAACCTGATGGCCGGTTCGTACGAGCTCACCGTGGCCGGGGTAGAGGGCGCGTTCCGTCACGGCATGTTCCAATCGGTGTCGATATCGACCACAACGGGCTTCGTCTCCGCCGACTTCGAGATGTGGGTTCCGGCCGCTCAGGGGTTGCTGGTTACGCTGATGTTCGTGGGAGGCATGGCCGGGTCGACCGGTGGAGGGATCAAGGCGATCCGGGTGCTCGTGCTACTGAGGCACACGGCCAGCGAAATCCGGAAGCACTTGCATCCCAGGGCGATCCTCATGGTCCGCATCAACCGACACGCGGTGCGGGAGGCCGTCCTGCTGAACATCCTCGGGTTCGTGAGCCTCTACGTGATCCTGGTGCTGTTCGGCGGCATGCTTCTGACTTTCTTCGGCATGGATATCCTAACCGCGGTCGGCGCCAGTGCCGCGTCGGTCGGAAACATCGGCCCCGGACTGGGTGCCGTGGGCGCGACGGACAACTACGGATGGATCTCCGACCCGGGCCTGGCCGTGATCGTCTTTCTCATGCTGGTGGGGCGCCTGGAAATCTATACCGTCCTGTTGCTGTTTCACCCCGATACGTGGAAACGACAGCGCCGCCCAGGATCCGAGCGAGGCCCGCGCGTCAGTTAGATCCCTGCACCTCCATTCTCTCCTCGTAGCGCGCGCCGCTCAGAACGCCGGCAAGACTGTAGTTGCCCTCATGGCAAGCGTACTCGTAGACCTGGGCGTGCAACTGCCTGATTGGGATCTCTCCGCTCCAAGCTTCCGTGAACATTTTCGGATCGTCGACGGTGAACTCGTAAATGATGGTCTCTTCGTCGATCCGAGTGAAGCGCTCGATCACCCTCGCGTCCTCCGAGGGGATGACTCCCCGGATGGTCTGTTGAGGGCTGAGGTTCGTGGTCTCGACCACGAGTGCGTCGCCCTCCCACCGACCCGAGGAGTTGCCGAAGTAAGGACGGACGCTCTTGGGCATCGGGCTGGGCTCGCCAATCCGGATAATGCGTGCGTCGTGGACCATCTCCGACATGATCATCACATGATCGGCCGTCTGTACAATGATGTAGTTGGAGTTGTACGCCCCGACAGGAATCATGGGGGGTCCGGAAGGGGAACCGAAAAGAATGCAGCGCTCGGCGAATGGTCTCAACTCCGGGTGGTCATACTGCTCGAATTGGCTCCTGAAGTCCTGGCGCTCCTGGATCAGCCGTTGGGCCTCCGGCGTGCGCTCCGGAACGCGGCCATTCGCCGGATGTGTGACCAAAGAGGCTCTGGCTTCACCATTGACGACGGCCACTCGCGAGCCCCGCTCCCAATAGACCTCGTTGTACTCCTGGCCACTCAATCGAGCTTGATCCGTCCCGCTCCGGGCCGTCCTCCCACACGCGACGGTCCCTGGGTTGGCAGGGCAGTCACCGTCTGGCCTTTCGATTTCCGCGACTTCCTGCAGTGTGTACAGCGGTCCGTGATCCTCTGCCCGCTCGAATGGAGTAAGCGTCGAGTTCGTCCAGTTCCCCTGAAGGTCGGGATGGCCGTCGGGGGTCCGGGGGACTTCCCACTGTCCGGCGCCCGAGGTTCGAGCCTGCGCCGCCGCAGCCGAGACGACGCCGGACGTTGCGGTCGCACAGAGAAGGGTGAAAAGTAGAGTGGAACAACGCGACATCACCCCATGGCCTCGACCCACCACTACGATACGATCGCTCATTTCGACCTCCATTCTCGCGGGACCCACGACGCTGACGAGCACACTTATCTGAGTCTCTTGAAGTGTGGGGTTAACATGAGAGGCCGGATAGAAGCGGTCAACTTATCATCATATACGCAGTCCGCCTCCGTGGGGCGGCCCCGGGCGAGCATCCGCCCCTCAGAGCTGCACAGAGTCGTTCTCTCGTAGACGCCTGATGAGCCTGAACGCTCGCTCGACAAGGCCATCCGCCTCGAGCAATTCCTGACGGTGGGCGGGTTCGAGCGGGACAACGAGCGAGAGACCATCGACGACCTCGCCGTCGGAGACGTCCGAGGCCGGCAACCGCGCTTGGGGCCAGACGGAGAGGACGGTTTGTTCGAGTTGTTGCCGTCTCTCGGCAAGTAGCGGGCGTTCGTTAAGCTGGAGCGCCTCCGAGAGCGCCTCCACTTCCGCGAGTCGGTAAGGACGGCTCGCGTCCTCGCTCAGAACGCGAAACTTCATGGCCCCGCGCACGAGGATGTTGTAGCGCCCGTCGGGCAGTTTCTCGGCCTTGATGATGACCCCAGCGCAGCCGACGACATAGATCGGCGGTCGCCCTTCGTACTCCGCTTCATGGCCCGGTTGCAGCAATATCATGCCGATGATGCTGTCGCCCTCGAGTGCGTCGGCCACCATCGCGCGGTAGCGCTGCTCGAAGATGTGAAACGGTTGGGTGGTGTTCGGAAACAGCACCACGTCCTGAAGAGGAAAGAGCGGAATCGTCGACGGCAGCGTGGTAGCTCCAGCCGATCCGGATTGGGCGGCGCTGGGACCCGCGATACACAGGACGGTGATGAGAGCGATCGCCCATCCTGGCGTCATGGGTCTCACCTGCCGTGCTTCAATCGGGAGACGGGATATCATATCCCGCGGCCCTCCAGGGCTGCATTCAGGCGGGAGGCAGCATCGACCATGGCGGACAACATGCGTCTAAGACGTATGAGGCAGCAAGCATACAGCCCGATGACAGGTTTCCCTGGTTGCTGCCACCCGTGCATAGGGCGACTTTCTCCGTCGAGTTCTACTTTAGGAATTCTTTCAGGAACCCCAGGTCGGGAGACATCCATGTCCAGGCTCACCGTTGCAATCGCCTCGCTGGCCCTCACCATCCCCACCGCGGTGCTCGCGCAGACACCGGTCACCGTCGAGGAGGACGTGATCTTCAGCCGGACCCTCGGCTCAGCCATCCTCGCGGATATCGCTTATCCGGTCGACGGTGCAGACCTCCCGGTCATCATGTACGTGCACGGCGGCCGCTGGCGCGGCGGCACGCGGGTCAACGACTCCGGGCTCCAAGTCGCCCAGTGGGCCGGGATGGGGTTCTTCGCGATGACCATCGATTATCGCCTGGTGGGGGCATCGCCGGCTCCGGCCCCATATCAGGACGTCCAGACGGCCATCCGTTGGGTGCACGCGCACGCCGACGAGTACGGAATCGACCCGGACCGCATCTACCTGATCGGGAACTCGTCGGGCGCCCATTTGGTAGCGCTGGCCGCCACGATGGGCGAGGGACCCTACGAAAGAGTGGGCGGCTGGGAGGACGCCCGGAGCGATGTGCGGGCCGTGATCAGCGCTGCCGGCACCTATGAGCTGAACACTCTCTCCTGGGGCAACCTTTGGACGCCAGTCGAAGGGGACGTTCGGGAGGCTCGGGACCTTGCGTCTCCGATCCACCACATCGGTCCCGGCACTAAGCCGATCCTGATTGTGCATTCGGACGACGACCGTTCGGTGCCCATCGTGCAAGCGGTGGAAATGGCGGCGGCATTGAAGGCTGCCAATGTATTTCACCGCTTCGTCCACTACGAAGACCGCGGGCACATGTCGGTCACGGACGAGGTGATCGAGCACACGCTGGCGTTCATCGCCGAAGTGGAGGAGCGCCAATAGGAATGCCCTAGGCTGTTCCCGTCCCGGCCGCCCCGAATCAGGGCAGCGCGTATGCCACAAGCGCGCCCGGAAAGTCCGTTCGGAAGCTACCGATCTGCACGACGATGTACTGCTTGCCTTCGTGCATGTAGGTCATCATGCCGTACTGGCCGGGGGCCGGAAGCGGCACGCTTCCCAGGATCTCGCCCGTGAACTTGTCGCGGGCATGCAGCTCCAGCGGAGCGTCCGGGTCATACTGCGCAGTGCCTTGGCTGAGCGACCTGGTCTGGACCAGGAGGTCACCCATGACCATCTGGATCGACCAGCCGATTCCTCCCGTATTGGGAACGTCCACACCCGCCAAAAGAGGGTGGTTCCTGACCCGCTCGGGCGTCTCACCGACCGGCAACGACCAGATGCGCCTACCCGTGTTCATCTGGAGGGCAGTGAGTTGGTTGTCCATGGGCTTGTAGAGCCGCAGGCCATCGATCGTCGGCAGCCCCCCCCCGCTGCCGGGCAACCACGCCACCACCGTGGTGCCCGTGGTGGGAGTGTAGTTGGGCGTAGCACCGCCATCGCCAGGCACGGCATACTCCATGTGGTCTTCGTCCACCCCGTTCGTGGGCTCCATAAACCCGGAGGCGTTGCAGCCCCGTCTGTGCGACGCGTACATCATTCCCGTGCTGGGATCCGCGACCGGCGGATGGGGAATGACGTTCCCGCCCCCTATACAGCCGACGTTGTTGATGAAGTCGTTGTCATGGTTGTAAGGAAGCGGCGGCACGTAGAGGCCCCCGATCTGATACTGACTCAGGATAATCTGCGCCTGCGCCTTCAGATCCTGCGTGTAGTCGATGACGAACTCCTCCGTCAGCCCGCTCAACACGATCGGGTCGACCGGTTCCGGCAGCGTCGGGTAGGGCTGCGTGGGCGCGGTGTAGTTGCCGGGGACCTCCGTCTGGATGACCGGGCGTTCTTCGATGGGCCAGATGGGTTCGCCGGTCTCCCGGTTGAACGCGAAGACGAGGCCCTGCTTCGTGTTCTGGATCACCGCGGGAATCGCCTCTCCGTCCACCGTCAGATCCATCAGCATGGGCGGCGTCGGAAGATCGTAGTTCCACTGGTCGCTGTGGTGGATCTGGAAGTGCCACCTCCGCTCGCCTGTCTGGACGTCCAACGCCAGAAGGCTGCCGCCAAAGAGGTTGTGCCCCGGGCGATGGCCCGCGTACGACTGGACCGTCGAGGCGTTCGTCACGAGGTACACGAGCCCCAGCTCCGGGTCGGCGGACGCAGGGGCCCACGAAGACAGGTCGCCCGACCACTGCCAGGCGTCGTTCTCCCACGTCTCGTGGCCGAATTCGCCGGGCCGGGGGATCACGTGAAACTTCCAGAGGAACTCTCCGGTTCTGGCGTCGATCCCCATGATGTCACCCGGGACGTTTTCAATCCGGGTCTGACCGTAGCTGGGCTGGTGGCCCACGAGCACCACAACCACCCCATTCACCACGATCGGCGGTGCTGAGCTGGTGACCATCCCGAGCTCCCTCGGGATCCCGTAATCGGCGTCGTACGTACCCTCGTCCCAGCGCTCCCACGGGCCCCAGCCCTCGAGCAAGTCGGGCACCATATCGCGGACGCCGGTCTGAGAGAAACCATTGAGCGGTACGGGCTCGCCCCAGCTCTCCAAGGGTCGGCCGGTTTTGGCGTCGAGCGCCCAAAGGAAGAAGGCGGGCGTAGTGACATAGATCACTCCGCGCCCGTCCACTTCGCCGTAGGCGACCCCTTTCCCGTAAGCCTGCCGGGGAGAGCGCAATTGCCTGACGGTCTCGGGCTCACGGAAGACCCACAGCGTCTCGCCGGTGGCCGGGTCGATCGCCACCACCTGCCGGCGCGTAGTGGCCACCGTGTAGAGTATTCCGTCCACGTAGATCGGGGTGGACCGCGAAAAGTAGTCGAGGTTGGGGCCGAAGTTGTCGCTCTTCCAGATCCACCGCGGCTCGAGGTCTTCGAAGTTGCCGGCGTTGATTTGGTCGAGAGGTGAGGAGCGGGTGTGCCCGGCATCGCCGCCGAGATAACGCCACTCGCCATTCTCGGTCCCCGGCAGGCGCTGAGCGAGCGTGGCCGCTGCCGTCGCCATCAAGAGTGCACCCGCGAACCCTAGGCCGAGGCTAACCCGGAGAGTCTGCGCGCGGAAGGGTCGAAGCTCAACGTTGATCATCTTCGTCATTCCTCACTCCTCGAGTTGATGGACCTAGCCGCTCTTGCTCCCTTCAAACGTGCCGTCGCCCAACTGGCCGTAAATGCAGATGCCCTCCATGGTGGTCCCTTCGACCGTGCCTTGGTAGATGATCTCTCCGGCCTGGCTCCCGAACGTGAAGGTGATCTCCCCGTTCTCCACGGTGCCGCTCAGCGCGATGCCATCTCCCAGGCTTCCACCGTAGGTCCCGGAAAGGGCAGTGCCCTCCTGCTCAAAGACGAACGTCGCGTCACCACCGCCCGCGGGCCCCAGGTCCACGGACAGGACCCACGTACCCGTAATATCCTGGCCAGAGACCGGGACGGCAATAAGGGCGAGGAAGCCCAGAGCAAATGACAGGGTTCGAACTCGACGCATGGTATGATCCTCCTGGTGGGGCACTCATCCGAAGCTCGCTGCGATTCGGCCCAAAGGCCTCCCGCCAAGCCAAGCTAGCCCGCCCCCCTCGGGCCGTCTAGCGAGTGGCCGTCGGCCTCCCGATTCGCAAGGAACTGACACGTCGAAACTCTCGTTGACACTAATCAGGGCCTGGGCGGGCGCACCCCGAGCAACGTCACTCGCCAATATTTCCTGCGCCGCGACACCGACAGAATCGAACGCCGAACCCAACGTAGCGAGGACGGCCGCTACCTCGGCGGACGTGAGCTCGTCGCCGGAATCGACGCCGGTGGGGTCACCACCACAGGCGGTAACGGTCAGAACCAGGACGGTAGTGAGCCCAACGAAGCTGCGAAATATTTTGTTCATGGTACTACTTCTCCTCAATGGTCCTCCAACCAAGCGACTCCGTGCTGGGGCGCAGGACTTGAATCCGACATCTACGGGTGATGACCCTCGAGCCGCACCCAGCTATCCGGAGCCACGCTCGCAGAGGGTCGAAGACCTAATAGAAAATTAGGAAGCCTCGGGGCTGGGGGGGGCAGAAATTTCTTGAAGGCCCCTTGAACAGCTTCCCAAGAATTCGCCGGCAACAGCGATCCCTTGTAGTCTATGTTCTTTGGGCAGTTATCGGTCGACCGGAACAGGAGACCAACCATGAAGAGTGCGAAGACCATTCGGTCATCGATCGTGATCACCGTCGCCATGCTTGGTGGACTTGCGGGTGGGGCGGCAGCGCAGATCACAGGTGATATCGTCGCAACAACGCGGGGCAACTTGGTGATTCGCCCAATCGATCATGCGACGTTCGTCATGGCATGGAGTGGCCAGACGATCTACGTCGATCCCGTTGGGGGGGGAGATCGGTTTGCCCGCCTCCCTGCTCCAGATCTCATCTTGGTCACCGACATCCACGGCGATCATTTGAATGCCGAGACGCTGTCGGCGATCGTGACGCCTGAGACCGTAATCGTGGCTCCTGCGGCGGTCGCCGAGCAGTTGCCCGCCTCACTGATGGGGCAGACAACTACGCTCGCCAATAGCCAGACGAGAACGTTCAATGACGTCGGGGTCGAGGGTGTTCCCATGTACAACCTCACCGAAGACCGGCTGCGGTTCCACGACAAAGGCCGCGGCAATGGCTACGTGGTGACCGTGGGCGCCACGCGCGTCTACATCGCCGGCGACACTGAGGACATTCCGGAAATGCGTGCCCTGCGGAATATCCACGTCGCGTTCGTCCCCATGAATCTGCCCTACACGATGACCGAAGAGCAGGCAGCGAGTGGGGTGAACGCGTTCAATCCCGAGGTCGTGTATCCGTATCACTTCCAGGGCAGCGACGTGGAAAAATTCAAGGCGCTGGTTGAAGCTGGAGGCGGAGACACGGAGGTTCGTCTAGGTGACTGGTACGGGCTGCGTTAGGGGGAGGACTCCGCCGGATCCTTGGCCCTGAGCCACTGCTCGCCTAAGTCCAACTCGGCGACCCAGCTTTCGATGTGATTGAAGTCAAGCCGTGAGCCTTGGATACTCAGGATTTCCGCCGCGTCGCTCACAACGCCGGAAACCCCTCGGGAGGCACGCGATGATGTGTGCCCTGCTCGTAGGCGTAGGCGAACCGGAACAGGAGCAGTTCGTCGTAGGGGCGAGCCAGGATCTGTAGGCCCGCGGGCAGGCGGCTGTAGGTGAAGCCCATGGGGACGGTGATCGCCGGCATTCCGGTCGCGGGGGCCACGATCTGGCTGTTGTCGCCGCGGTACTCCTCGTCTGCGCGATCGATATGGGCCGGGGGGTTACGCCATGTGGGGTAGATGACCGCGTCGACGCGGGCCACGTCCATCGCCTCGACCAAGGCCGACAGAAAGCCCTGTCTTCCCTCGTGTTCGAGGTAGTCCGGACACGGAGGGTCGCGGTCCGCCGGATGGACGTCCAGGGGCGTTTCTTCGTTCCTGCGGAGCGAACCCTCCACGTAATCGGAGTACTGACCGGTTTCCAACACCTCTAGGACGTCTCGAATGGGCGCCCCTTCTCCCAACGACTCCAGATAGACGTGCATGTCGTAGCGAAAGCGTCTGCAGCCCATGTTGGGACGGCGGCGCTGCTCCTGAACGTCGAAGTCGAACGGATCCACGATTTCGGCACCGAGCCGCGCCAAGTCGGCCACAGCCTGCTCGAAGACTCTCACGACGGCGCTATCCGCATCCTCGATATCGACGAGGTCCCGCATCACAGCGATGCGTGCCCCGCGGAGCCCATCCTCAACCAGCGCAACCGTATAGTCGGCTTCCTTGTGCCCTCTCCCGTCCTCAGTGTACGGGTCAGCTGGGTCGTATCCCGCCACCACGTTGAACATCCTCGCTGCGTCCTCGACGGTGCGGGCCATCGGCCCGGCGATGTCCCGGTCGAAGGCGAGCGGGATGACCCCGTCGCGGCTGGTCAGCCCGATGGTGGACCGGATGCCGACGAGCGCCAGGTGAGAAGAGGGTCCGCGGATGGAGTTCCCCGTGTCGCTCCCCAATCCGGCGACCCCGAAGCTCGCGGCCACCCCCGATGCGGTGCCTCCGCTGGACCCAGCCGGCACGCGGTCCAGCGCATAGGCGTTCGCCGTTGTGTCGTAGGAGGAACTCACTGTCTGTCGCGGGCTGAACGCCCACTCCGCCATGTTCGTCTTCGCGATGACGATCGCGTCCGCCTCGCGAATGCGTCGTACCATGAAGGCATCGTCCGGTGGAACGTTTCCCATGAGTACGATCGATCCACCGGTGGTCGGAAGATCGTGGGTGTCGAAGTTGTCCTTCACGAGGAGCGGGGCACAAAAGAGCGGCCCGAGTGGGTCGCCTGCCGCAATCAAGGCGTCGATCTCATCGGCGCGCGCCAGGGCGTTCGGGTTCACGACGGTGATCGCGTTCACCGTGGCCTCGTCGTACACCTCGATCCGATCGAGATGAGCCTGCACCACGAGTCGGCAAGTCGTCCGTCCCGAGCGAATCTCGTCCTGAAGCGACGCGATGGTCGCTTCGACCACGTCGATGGGCCGCGAGGACTCGGCACAGGCGATGCCCATGAGGGTGAGGGTGAGAGCGACGGCTGGAGCGACGGCAAAGACGCGGGCTCGGGCTCGTTCGGAATTCATGGTTCGGCAGGTCATGGTTTAGTGGGTCGCTGCGGGGCTCAGTTACCCATCCGCCGGCGAAGCTCCTCGAACCAGTTGGTGACAACGATGAATCGCTCTGATCCCGTGGTCGTGCCTTCCGGGGCCGTAGCGTCGGTATTGAGGCGGACAACTGGATCGGACATGGCGGACAAGATGCGTCTACGGCGTATGGGGGTGCAACCCGCTCATATGGGCGCCCCGCCTCAGTGACTCATCGCGTACACGATGAAGTTAACGCCCATCTCGTACGCATACGTCGAGTACTTGAGCGGGTATCGGGGGTTGTCCGCCCACTCCCAGGCGTCGCCGAGGTCGGTGTTCCAGTTGATGATCACCATCAGACGACCGTTGTCGTCGTGGATCCCTTTGACCATGGGGACGTAGCCGTCCGACTGGTACGTCGGTCCGCCACGGATGCCGTTGTTGACGTTGGGGACCTGAAGGATCCCAGTGATCTCGTAGAAGGCCGTGAATATCGGATGGTCGAGGGTCAGGTCGACCGTCTCGTAGCCGGGAAGCACCTGCTGGATCTCGTACTCCCAGTTGGCCCACTGCCTCGTACCCCAGAAGTCGTCGATGACCAGAAAGCCGCCGGAGAGGAGGTAGTCCCGGAGTCCCACGATTTCCGGCTCGGTAAGCGACATGCTGCCGACCTCGAGAGCGTACAGGAAGGGGAATCGCCGAATCTCAGGGTCATCCAAACGCACGGGGTGCTCACGCTCGTGGGCGTCAAGGTTCGAGAGCAAGCGGTCGATGAACGAGAGGAAGATCTGGTCGGCCTTCGGGTAGTCCGTGGCCCATCTGCTTCCCCGCCGGCGCCCCCCATATCCCGAATAGGCCACTCGTGAGAAGTAGAACTCGCGCGGGACTCCCTCTGCCTGCTGGGTGGGTAGGTCGAACACGGCCGCCGGAGCCAGGAAAGACGCGTGTTCGGGCGGTGGACCCGTTCCCGGTGGGTGTTCCCCACGCGATGGGTGGTCCCACGGACCCGGCGGCGCCGTGAGGAGCGTGAGTGCGACGGCGCTCAACGAGAATAACGACGCCCGTATCATGCTGGGGGGCCTCGGCCTCGCACGAAAGAGAACGATCGGGCGTATGCGACGGACAAAATGCGCCTGAGGTGTGTGGGGCGGCAAGCGTATCGCGCTCGGGCCATCACCCCTACTCGTCGAAATGCACTTCGGCGACCGCGATCCCGCTCTCGCCCGCCACGGCATAAAGCAGAAAGACACGCCCGCTTGATGCGTCCTCGAAGATCGCCGGGTCACGCAACTGGTTGACGTGGCCGTAAGCGGTACTTCGGACGGAGGGCTCGAGCGGCGCGTCGGCACCCTCCCAGTCTAATTCCGGGCGCAACACTTCTACGCCTGATGTCTCCGACCACGTCGTCCAGTCGCCCGAGATGTCGATCGTGCTCAGCATGATTCGCTCCGGGACCTCGCCCACCTGTGTCCAGAAGACGTAGAGCGTCTCACCCCGTTTCAGGAGCGCCGCGTGACGCATGTCGGCGTTGAACAAACGGGGGCCCTCTTCAAACCCGCCTAATGGGTCCCGAGATCGGTAGAACTGCCCCGGCATCGACATGATGTAGGTGTAACCCCCGTGCTGAATAGCCCGCATATACGTCCGGCCGAGCGTTTCGGGCTTCGCCTCGAAGTGAATGCCGTCGATGGAGGTAGCCACGCGCGAGCGTTGCGTACTCACGCCTTCGAGTCCGTGAAAATACATGACGATGCGACGATTCTCGTCGTCGACGTGTACGTCGGGTGATGCGATGTGGGGAGTCGTCGCCTCAATGAAGCGGTCGTGTCCCAAGTTGGAAGGCGCGGCGCGGAGTCGCGCCGCCTGTTCCGGCGGCACATCCGGCGGAGCCGTCAGGAAATACGAGTGGGCAATCTGCAGACTGCCGCCGGGATGGATATGCCAAGGACCCAGCGGGTCGGCAGCGTACGCCAGCCTAATGTAGCGTCCCTTGTGGTCGGCAAAGTAGAGATAGTAGTCGCCGAGTCGATCCTCGACCCATTCCGGGACGCGAATCAGGGAGGGGCCCTGTATGTTCTCTCCGATGCTCGCATGCAGGTCGGGCGTGATGATCGGCATGTCGAGCAATCGTTCAACTCGCACACCGGCGGCGGTCGCCTGCGCCTTGAGCTCGGTCTGGACCCCGAGACCGACGATCCCGCACGCCAGCGCGGCGGTCCAGCCTCGAGTCACCTAATTCGCTCCCAGCATTTCCCTGAACGTGGGCATGACCGCGTCCGCCCAGATCTCGTAGCCCAGCTCGGTGGGGTGCAGCCCATCCGCCATGACCTCCACGGAAATCGAGCCGTCGGGCTCCAGGAACCGGTCGCCGATGTCCATGTAACGCACGTACTCGCCATCGTCGAGCCCGGAGATGATGCTGTTGATACGTCTTATCGGGTCGCGGTACTGCCCGTCGGGCTCCGCCCCGCGAGGGAAGACGCCCAGAACGAGGACTCTCGCCGCGGGGAACTTGGCACGGAAGCTCGTCACGATAGCCGTGATGGCCACCGCGATCTCTTCCGGAGAATTGGCCGGCGTCTCTCCGCGACCCCTGAGATTGTTCGTGCCGATCATCAACATCATGAGCGTCGGTGAGTATCCGTCGAGCTCACCGTTCGCGAATCGCCAGAGAACTCCCTGCGTTCGGTCGGCCGCGATTCCGAAATTGGCGCACTTCAGCGATCCGAAGTTCTCCTGGTATACCGCCAGGCCGTCCCGGCGCCACCAATCGGTGATGGAATCCCCCATCAGCAGGCAGTCGATGTCTCCCTGCCTCGCGATCTCGAGGAACTCCGCGTGGCGTTCCTCCCGGAAGGGCGCGGGGATCAACGCAGTGTTCTGACTCTGTGCCTGGACCGGCGCCAAGCAGATTGTCAGCAGCAACACTCCGGCTACCGTGAGCTTCTGCCCCACAAAGGTGCGCGTCTGGCCCGGTCGATTCCTGCTCATTGCGCCTCCGATTCGATAAAGAAAGAGGGACTCATCATGCGGATCAACGCCGTGGGCGGCAACCCGTCGAAGTTGAGAGCAGAGAGCCCTAATCTCACCCATGGGTAGCCGCTAGCACTTCTTGGAGCCGCTCGCTGAAACAATCGACGGACCCGTTGCAGGCTTCCAGGTCCTCGGCCCCCAGCAGAACCTAATACCTCCTCGGATTCTCCCACGACGCAAGGGGTCGAGCCTAAGGTCAGCGCTGCGAGTCGGGGGGCACGAGATTCCTCAGCAACGCCATCGTCGCCGGCACCGCCATGGCCCCCGCCGGCGGCCATCGCAACCCGAGCGCAGGCTGGGCAGGTTCGCCAGCACGAATCACCTACCGCACGATCTCCCGCACCACGCCATCCCACTTGTTCAACAAGAACACCCGCCCCCCCGGCCCCCGCCCAAAGTGCAAATCCGCCCGAGGTGTCGGCTCCCTGCCCTGATCGGCGTTCTTCGCCTGGATCAGCTCGAGCAGCGTCTTCGTCGCGCCGGCATCGCGGAACAGCACCCTCCGGATGGCGGCTTGTCCGCCACCCCGCAGGCCGTCGGCGGGCACGTGGAAAACTTCGCCGCTCGGCAGATCGCCCCAGAGCACCCGGTCCGTGAGTTGCGGGATCAGATCGTCCCGGTAAGCCACCACGCCCGTGGCCGCCGAACCCGGCTGGAGTAGGGGATCGTTCTGGTCGAACTCAGCCACCGGGTAAGTGATCCAAGGCTCCCCCCTCGGGTTCGACAGTTCGACCCGAGTGTTGCTCACCACTCGGTAGCTCCCCTCCCACGTGTTCCAGCCCAAGTCACCGCCGGCCAGGACGACGTTGAGCGTCTCGACCACGCTTTGGCCGATGTCGGCCATGAGGAGATCACCGGTCACCGCGTCCCAGTCGAACCCCTGCGGATTGCGAATCCCCGACGCGTAGATCTCACCGAGCGTGCGGTCGACACCGTCTCGGGCGTAAGGGTTGTCCGCGGGCACGCCGTAGCGCCCGTTCGCACTGTTGGAGCCCAGCGGGTGGACCCGCAGGATCTTGCCGAACACCGAGCCGAGGTTCTGCGCAATGTCCAGCTCGTCGCCCGCAGCGCCGCCGTCCGCCAAGCCGATGTACAGCAGACCGAAATCCGGATCGCCCGGCGACGAGGTCGGGTTGAATCCGATGCGGCCGCCGTTGTGATTCTCGAACGGCTGCTCCACGCGGAACAGCTCCCTCGGCAGGCCACCATCGTACGTGGCGGCCGCCGGGTTGCGTGCGGTCCACTCGAGCAGGACGATGTCGTGCGTGTCGTCGCCCCCACCAGGAACGAAGTCCGGTTCGGGAGTGGTGTCATCCCTGTCGATCCACGTGTAGAGCTTCCCGTATCCCGCGGTGCCGGGCACGTTGAAGTGCGGATGAAAGGCGAAGCTCTGCAGCCCGACTTCCATGATCGGTGCGCGTTCGGGCGTTTCCACCTCGACCTCCCACCTCGACTCACGGGCGTCGAGGTAGCGGGTCACCCTCCCGTCGTAGCTGATCGAGTAGACGAGGCCCCACATGTCGTTGACGAAAAGACGGCCGGAGCCCGGCTCGTCGACGAGGACCATGGGCCGGGCCGGCGCTCCGTCGACGTCGGGGAGAACCGCAAATTCCTCGAGCCCGACGACGATCATGCCCTCGGATGCCGGGATCGGCTCCGGGAACGGGTCGTTCGTGATCTGAGCGGCGATCAGCAAGGCTGCGACAACAAGGCTAATCGTGGACATACGGCGAGGGCTCCCCCGTGCGTTGGACGGACTTATGCGTGAGACAGAATGCGTTGAGCCCCAGACTCTAACTTTCCTGGCCCCTCACCACAAACAGGCTCTCATTGCGGCTCGTAAACACCACCACTCCGCTCTCGAAGAAGGGGTAATTGCTCCACGAGGCGTCAAACCCTGGCGAGTCGGTCCAGGTCACGCTGTCGAAGAACCCGACCTCCACGGGATTGGCGGAATCGGGCACATCCAGAATCCGGAGTCCGCTCGCGTACACGAGGTGACCGTGGATATAGAGGTTGTGGTCGAGGGAGGTCGTCACGCCGAAGTGCTCGGTGGCCAGGACGGGATCGTCCAGATCTTCGATGTCCCACTACCAGCGTGCACGTGCGAGGCGCAAAGCCGGACAGCTCGTCGGATTCGTCATTGATGAGGAAGTAGCGATGGTCCTCGGAAAGCCAACCCTGTTGTACGTATCCGACGCCCGGATAGGCCCCGGTGGAGATCGTCTGCCCGAACTCGATCGGTAGGGGAGTGTCACGGTAGGCAGAGGCTCTATATTGCACAGAGACGTACTCGTGGCGAGAGACCCGCAACATCGCCTTGAGAACCCGGGAATCGGTGACTCCACGCGCCTCGATCTGTTCCTCCACCATTTGGTGCCGTGCCTGCTCAAAGTGTATGACCTGGCTCGACCCGGCGGACGAAATGCCTGAAAACGTCACCGGCACTACCTAGGCGTATTGTCGACCCGACGTGCCTCGGCGCGGCCCTCCAGCACCGCGGGTCCTTCGGAGCGGAACGCGCCCCGGAGCCGCTGCCGCCACGGAGCCCGCCGGACCAGAACGACCTGCACGTAGAACTCGGTACCGTCCACTACGATAAAGTGGATGTCACCTAGTTCCTCGGGCCGCGGCAACCGGTAGGACTGGTTCATCCAGGTGAACTCGATCTCCTCCAGGCCCTCGAACTCGTCTGCCGTCAGGACACGCTCGATGTACACCTCATCTTCCAGCCGCCACACGCCCTCACCCGCCGGCTCTCCCCACTCGAAGTACCAGGGGTCGAAGGCCTCGCCCCGCTCCCGCTTGAACGACTCGTCCATCGCGTAGTCCACGGCCTCGAGCGCGTCTTCGTCGGCCAAAGACTCCAGGTGGTGCTGGAGCTCGTGGCTGAGGGTCTCCCAGAGCTCCCCCTCCCAGTCGAAGTCCGGATCTTCCTCAGCCATCTCGCGGAAGGAGCCGTAGTAGAGCACCACCCGTGATCGAGTGGTCTCGGGACCCTGCCACTCGGAGTTAAAGGCCTGAGTGAGACATTCGCCCAAGGTGAGCACGCCGGGGAGTCCCGGATGGGCTTCCGCTGCTTCGACGTTCGTGACGCCGTCCACGCCCTCCCGATACGCCTCGGGAACGCTCTCGAAAGCCTCCTGGGCCAGGCGGGAGAATTCGTCGAAGGTCATCACGGGGATCAGGTTGAGCGCCGGGGACATCAGCGTCAACGGGCAGCCTTAACGCATCCCGTAAAGTCCGAGGAGATGCATCCCTCCGGCTCCGACACGGGTCCGTCCCATCGAAACAAACGCCCCAGCAACCTGCGGAGCGTGAAGAGGGCACGAACTGGAGCGCTCGGAGGGTGTGACGTCCTCGCCGCTTCGAAGACGGAGCGAACGTCTCGCATGGTGCATGTGGGGTCGTTGCACAGGAGGGCGACTCGCCAGACGTCGTGCACCGGCACATCGGCCAGGAGGTCGTGCGCACGAAGAGTGAGCCGGCCGTATGCCTCGAATGTGGGTCGCAACCACGGGCGCATATTCCTTTTCCTGAAACAGAAATTCCGGGTCGACGCCCCGAAGGGCGTCGGCCTGGGCTACTGCCTCACGTACTTCGTCAGGCCCCCATCGACAGAGGGCCGGGACCCGGGACCCTCTGCACCATACACGTTACCGTCGGCGTCGACCGCTACCCCCTCCCCTGCGGTGTTCCACGGCCGGTCCTGATAAGCGTGCCCCGGGATGAACGCGGTGACCCGGTCGGCGTTGGCGCTCCCGATCCGGACGCCGGTGCTCCAGCCGGGGTGGTTCGTCCCGTTCGTCTCGGAATCGATGGTGTACAGCATGTCATCGGCGGTGATGAACAATCCGCTGATCCGGCTGAATTCGTAGTACGAGTCGAGGTAGTTGCCGTCCTGGTCGAAGATCTGGATCCGGTGGTTTCCCCGGTCGGCCACGAAGAGGCGACCCTGCGAGTCCATCTCCAACGCGTGTGGCGTCCGGAACTCGCCGGGGCCGTTTCCGATCCGCCCCCATTCTTTGATGAGCTCGCCGTCGGACGTGAACTTTAGAATCCGTCCAGTGGAGCCCGGTGCAGGGTTCTGACTCTGGCCGCTGTGCCCGTCTGCGACGAAGATGTCCCCGTTCGGCGCCGTGATCACATCGTTCGGCTGGTTGAGTTGGCCGGGACCACTTCCCGGCATGCCCGCCTCGCCGAGCCGCATCAGGATCTCGCCCTCCGGGCTGAACTTGATCACCTGGTGACCCTTCGTCCCGGCGTCGTTCCCGGCGAAGTCGGTCACCCAGACGTTACCGTCGTCGTCCACATGGATTCCGTGGGGTGTAACAAACACGCCAGCGCCAAAGGCAGCCAACAGCTCGCCTGTGTTCCGGTCGTACTTGACAATCGGGTCCACGGGATTGTTGTCACAGCCACCGTCGAGACCCCCGCCACATCGATCGTAGGCCCACACGTGCCCGTCGGGTCCGATGTCGGCACCCGCGGTCGACCCCCACTCGCGGCCATTGGGCAGCTTCGCCCAGTGGGTGATCACCGTCGGGTTGGGGTTCGGCAGGTTCCGCAGTGCCGGGTCGGTGACGTTGTCCGCCGGCGTACCCGTCGTGCCCGGCGGCGGGGCCACAAAGGCCAAGGCCGCTTCAGGGGCCATTTCGGCCTCGATGACCACATCCTCTTGGGCGGGCCCGCCACATCCCGCCATCAGTGTCAGGGCGATAGTAAGCGGAATTACACGCATCGAGCGCTCGGAGAATGACATAGCGACCTCACTTGGGATATGGCTTTGACGTGCCGTTTCGGGTGCCGGGTCGACCCCGGACATAGTGAGTTCGCGCCTGAGGCCACGCAAGCCGAGGGGAGCCCGACTCCCCCCCCGAACACCCAGGGCAATGGATGGCGTTCAGGGGGGATCAAAGGGCAGGCCTGCTTCTATGAAAAGAGCTCCTCGAAGTGCCCCACGCCCGCGCCCCAACCGTGCTCATGACTCTCCTTCACCTCCACGGCCGGGAAGCCGGAATGCAGGAGGACTACTTCAGTCGCATCGCCTCGCACCTCGAATTCAACGGTGACGAGCGTCTCACCGACTCGGTTCTCCTCTTTCTCCCAATCCCACGCGTAGGCGAGCCTACCTAGAAATCGCTCTCGACGTTCTGGACCCCGCCCGGCTGGGGGCAGCACCATTGCTTCATTAGTTCCGGCTGCGTCCAGGCATTCCAGACCGCCTGTTAGTCGCCCTGAATCAGGCGGGTGATGCGGAGTGAATTCATGGTGTCGACGCTCATTTGGGTTTTCCTCCCTCTTCGGGTAGCTGATGGCCGGCCTTATGCGTCCCGGCAGTCTCCACGAAGGCGGCCAGCGAATCCAGCTGCTGTGTCCAGAATTTGCGATGCGCTTCGATCCAGTCACTCACGATGTCGATGGAGTCGGGGTCGAAAAAGCATCGACGCACACGGCCATCCCTCTCTCGACGAATCAAGCCCGCCTCCCCCATGACCTTCAGATGTTTCGAGACGGCCATGAGTGAAACGTCGAACGGCTCCGCCAGATCGCTGACCGATGCACTGCCCTCGCTCGCGAGCCGGGTCAGAATCGCCCGGCGAATGGGGTGCGCGAGAGCGGCGAATGTTCGGTCCAGTTTTCCGTCGGAGAAGGCTACCACGTGCGTCTCCAATAGTAAACTTTGTGGTTTAGCAGAGATATCGAGCGAGCCATCCGCAGGGGGCGCCTTGTCTCACTCTACCTAGAAGTAAGGCCGGTAAGCCGTGGAGTCCGGCGTCCCGGTGATCTCCCGCACCAGGGGCGCCACTCCTTCCAGAAACTCGGTAGACGTGGTGAAGAAGCCTGCGGCGTGCAGGGTCACGGTGACCGGGCCGTCGGTTTCGTTGAGCCAGTACCAGCCGTGGATCCCTGGAAATGGGGCGACGTAGCTGCCGTGCCGCGCAAGCGTCTCCTCCGCGACCTCGAAGAACTCGGCCGTGCCGATCGGTGACGTGTCGGCTTCGCTGTGCATCTCTGAGCGGACCCAGGAGGTCGCGGTCCACGAATACACCATCGTTCGACCTGCCTCCAGCCGATACTTGTACTCCACGAACCCCCCGGGCTCGAGTTCGAAGGTCCTCAGGTCGGTGCGATAGCTACTTCGGTAGGCGCTGAGGCCATCCGAACGTACGGGAATCAGGCCGCTCCCGGGTGTCGAAAGGACGCGTAGCCCCAAAACTTCGCCGATTCCCAGGGGATCAATATCGTACTCGGCCGGCAACACGGTGGCGACAAGCACGATTCCAGCCACGAGCAGCGCTGCCAGCGTCGCCCAAGCCAATTTGGCCCTCGAAGGGGGATCGAGAACCGGGGCCATGGAGACGTGCGGTTCGCGAACGCCTCGGGCTGAGGCCGTTGAATCCGTCACGCCCGCCTCACGAGGCGTTCACGAAATATCCGACGATCTGATATCCCATCAGCATGAAACCGCCGGCCATGAGCAGGGCGTTGGTCACGAACGCATGTCTTAAGAAGCCCTCCCGTGTGCGCCAGAAGCTCAGGGCGATGAGCACACCCGTCAGCGCAAGAATCTGGCCGATCTCCACACCGACGTTGAAGCTGAGCATGTTCGTGACCAGACCCTCCTGCGAGATCGACAACTCCTGAATCGTCGTCGCCAAACCGAATCCGTGGAAAAGGCCGAAAACGAGGACCGCCGCCTTGGTGTTCGGCTGGACACCAATGAAACGGCGGAATCCGTCCATGTTGTCGAACCCCTTGTAGACCACGGACAGGCCGATGATAGCGTCGACGACGAACGGGTTTGCCTGCACCCCCCAGAGAACGCCCACAAGCAGCGTCACGCTGTGTCCCAGAGTGAAGAGACTCACGTAGAGGACCACATCCTTGATGCGGTACAGGAAGAACAGGACGCCCACGAGGAAGAGCAGATGGTCGTAGCCGGTGAACATGTGCTTGGCGCCGAGATACATGAACGGCCCAATGGCTGCGCCCACGTTCGTGAGGAAGAACGACGCGTCGTCCTGCGCCACGCCGTGAGCAGCGGCGACGTCTACGGGCCACAGCATCAGGAGGGCGCACAGCAGGCCCAGCGACGCGCCCCAGCGCCACAACGCTCTTGTCATGTGCCCGCCAACTCCCTGAAGAACGCGCGGATGTCATCCACCAGCAGCTCCGGCTCCTCGAGCGCCGCGAAGTGCCCGCCGCGCGGCATGAGCGTCCAGCGCACAATATTGTAGCGTGCCTCTGCCCAACGGCGTGGTGCGAAGCTGATCTCCTTCGGGAAAATCGCGGCACCCGTTGGCACGTCGATATAACCCACGGGACGAGTCGCTGGCGCGTTCCCGGACTCGTAGTAGATCCGGCTTGAAGAAGTAATCGTCCCCGTCACCCAATAGAGCGTGATGTTCGTCAGCATCTCGTCTTTGGTGAACGCGCTCTCGACGTTCCCGTCGTTGTCACTCCATCCATGAAATTTCTCGACGATCCAGGCAGCCAGTCCAGCTGGGGAATCGTTGAGCCCGTAGCCGAGTGTCTGGGGCTTGGTGCCTTGAATCGCCTGGTAGCCACGGCCGGCGGCGAACGCCTCCGCACGCTCGCGTCTCCGCTCTTGTTCCTCGGCGGACACCCCCTCGTTCGGGTCGGCGCTGCCCGGTGGTGGCCCAGCCGTCATGAAGTTGGAGTGAAACCCGATGAGGCGGTCCCCATAGTGGGCCGCAAGTACCCTTGTGATGATGGCTCCCCAATCGCCGCCCTGGGCGCCGTATCGCTCGTACCCCAGCCGCTCCATCAGCCCAGCCAGGACGTCCGCCATCCGCTCGGGGTTGTAGCCCCTCTCCGTGGGCTTGCCCGAAAAAGCGTACCCCGGCAGAGACGGGATGACCACGTGGAACGCGTCCGCCGGGTCGCCGCCGTAGGCCGCGGGGTCGGTCAACGGGCCGATGATCTTGGTGAACTCCACGAACGAGCCCGGCCATCCATGTGTGAGGAGCAGCGGCGTCGCACCTTCCACGGCGGAGCGCTGGTGGATGAAGTGCACATCCACCCCGTCGACGACGGTTTTGAATTGATCGAACTCGTTGAGCATTCGTTCCTGGGCACGCCAGTCGAAGCCGTCCTGCCAGTAGGCGAGAAGCTCCTCCAGATATGACCGATTCGTCCCGTAGTCCCAGTCCGTTCCGGGAATCTGATCGGGAAGACGCGTGCGGGCCAAACGCTCGTCCAGATCGGTTAGCGCGTCATCGGCGATCTCGATGGTGAACGGCCGAATGGCCTCGGCGTCCGGTTGGGCGTCCGCTGAGGTGGCGCTAGCCCTGGTTGCAGACTCCCCGGAGGGCTCCGCGGCGCAGGCCCCCATCGACAGAATCGCGATCACCACGACGACGAGTCCGGGCAACGATCCCGCTCTGGCGTGCCCACCCGCGCACGACGCTCTCCCGAAAAAGCGTCGGTTCTCGAGGGCCGCGGTCAGGACGGCGAGAGGATTCAACATGCTGGACAACATGCTTCCAACCGGTGCGAAGCGGCAAGAAGTCCCCGGGGACGTGCGGCCTGCCACCCCGTCGACCCTGGCCCGGTGTGACGCGGAGTTACGGATTAAAGCTCAGAGCCTGAACTGAATCGACCTTCCCAGAGAAAGCTCACGACCTCTTCAGCCACATCCCTGCGGTTCATGATGAACGTGTGTGTGGCGGAAACCACCATGAAATCCGCCGCCCCGTCGACCCTGGCCCGGTCCACGCCCACTTTACCGTCATCCGGTCCTGGAATGAGCCACGAACCCAGCGGACTCAGGCTCCGGTCGCCGGTGACGATCCCCAACTCGAATCGCACCGGCCCCAGCTGACTCGAGATGCCCGTGGAGTCGGTTCCGAGTTGCGAACCGGCAGGGCCCACGAGGGACTGAAGCAGCGGAGAGTCGGCGAAGGCATCTATCAATTCGCTCCCCTGGCTCGGGGGACTCAACATGACCACCCGCCCCCCATGCGCTTCGGGCTGCTGGCCGAGGTAGGTCCGGACCAAAACTCCGCCCATCGAGTGAGTGACGAAATGCACCTTTTCTGCTTTGTCACCACAGCACAACTCCACTTCGACTTCGAGCCGATCGACGAGGGCTTCCATGGGTTCCGATGTCGATGGATATCCAAAACTGACAACGCGAAAGCCGGCGCTCTCAAGGCGCGATTCGAGAATCGTCATCGATACGGGCGTACGGCCTAAGCCGTGCACGAGGATGACAGACTCGGCCCCATCCGGGGGTGGGGACGAGCAAGCGGACAAGACCGACAGAAGCGCGCAGGTCAGGGCGACCCTGGGTCTACCCCAATGCGTGTGTAAGCTCTTCAAAGCTCTCTTCGAAGGTGCTCGTCGTTACAACGATGGGAGATCCGACGGTCACGTGTATGGTCGAAAAAGGCAGGGGTTGCATCTTTCGATCCCAGGAAGAGGATCGTAGGGCCTTCGTCGCCGAAATGTGCAGGGGTACGATCGGCACACCACTCTGAAGAGCGATGTGAAGGACGCCCTTCTTCAGCGTTCGGGCCGGCCCATGGGGTCCGTCCGGGACGATGAGCGTCGAATACCCATCCTTCAGGTACGTCACCAGCTCGTCGGCAGCCCGGCGTCCGTCGTGCCCCGTCGATCCGAGGATGAATCGCTGCACACCGATCAGACTCAGAAGCACGGCAACCGGCTTCGTGTACCAGGCCGGATGCTGCATCCACGCGTGAGGCCGATGGCGAAGATAGGCCGGAAACCGCGGAGTCCACCCTTGCAAGGACAAGGGACCGGACTCATGCCACTGGCAGAAGATGTAGTTCGAGTCAGCCGAAACATTTTGCTTACCTGTTACCCGAACGGCCACGGTCAGACGCAGTAGCAGCAGGAACGTGAACCAGAGCGACCCCAACACATACCCGTAGACGAGAAAAGGACCTCGGAATACGAGCGGGACGTTATCTACGCGATATCGACTGAACAGATCTCTTCATCTCTCTGCCGTGATTTATCCTTGAAATCCGTTCGCGGACAACTGGACAGGAGTCCCGTCCGGGTCATTGAAATATAGCTGATCACCACCGCTGGTCCTGCCCAGAGGATTGGTGCTGATGCGTGACTCCACTCCGAGCTGCCCCAGTGCTTCACTCATGCGGGCCGCGTCGTAGCCGTCGACCCCGATACAGAAATGGTTGACGCTACCGGGATTGGGCAAGGCGTACAGACCCAGGAAACTCGAGCCGAGGCCGAGGTTGATCCCACCATTTCCCGGTCGGCTCACCACGTCGAGGCCGAGCAATTTTTGATAGAACTCCGCCGAACGCTCGACGTCCGTCACGGCGAGCGAGACGTGGTTCAACGTCTGGCCTTGGATCACTTGAGCCGTCTGCCCGGCTGCCGACGTCTGCGCGACCGCTTTCGATGTGCCGGCCGCAAAGACCGCCGTGAGCGCCGCCACAAGCTCGCGACGGGTGAGCCGGCGCTCTGCGAACTCGTTGACGAGGTTGTCGACTATCGTGGTCATGTTGGTCCTCCTAGAAAGCTGTTGAAGAAGTACAGTGGTCCGCGTTGGGGATGCCACGGCCCCAGATCCCAGGCGGAGCGAGGACGTCGTAGCTATGGCTACGGATAGGAGCTCCAACAGTGGAGATGGGGCCGTGCCACCCCAATCCTTCAACTCGTAAGCTTATATCACTCATGGCTCTGGGCACAGGGCGGTTGTGCGGTTGATCCTGCGTCTCTCCTCCTCGCCGTAGCGTTGCTACGCCACGTCGTCGTTCCTTGTCTGAACACGCACAAGCGCCATGTGCGCGACCCGCTGTACTGCTTCAACAACCTTTTAGGGATTCAGCCAGTAGTTCATCTTAATCACGAAGATATTGTCCGCAGGCGTCGCGAACATGTCGCTCATGTCACGGGCCACGTCGAAGTCGCCAATCCAGGGATCAGTCCCGTTGATGCCGTCTCCCCTGAGTGAGTTAATCCGGCTCTGCTGCCACACGAGAAACAGCGTCGATCCCGGTCGCCACTCCCAACGGAGGACTGCGTTCCCGATGAGGCTACGGTAACTGAAGTCGCGATCCGATACCCCAAACTGCGCGGCGGGGCCGGTTCCGTCCGGATCGATCAAGTAGCTGCCGTCGGTGTCCCGGTAAACCGTCCCGACATCGGTTCCGTACTCCAAGAATCTGAACGTGCCTGGACGCTCGAACTCCTTCAGTTCACGGTAATTTCCGGCGGAAAGGAAGGGCTCGACGTAGAGCTGGAAGGATAGCGTGGGGGTGAACGTGACGTTCACTCTCGTCTCGAACGAGACCGTGGTCTGAGAGAGTCCCCCGAAGATGTAGCGACTACCGTAAGTCTGGGTGGCGAGAGGATCCTCCACTGAAGAAACGTACTGGGCAGATACGTGGCGTCTGGTGAAGGACGGACCTAACTGAACCCTGAGCCGCTCGCTCGGGGTCGCTGTCAGGTCCAAGCTGAGGCTTTTGTCCCAGGAATCGTCGCTCTCGACCCCCCACTGATAGTTTAGGCGGCCCACAACGACGCGTCTTCCGTCCGAGTTGAGACTCGCACTGCCATAGACCCTCCTCGGGCTGGCCGCCATCGGTCCCCCACGTGTCAGCCGATCGTCGCCGTGGACGGGGTTGTAGCCGAATCTCACCGATCCGCTCCAGTAGTTCAGGAACTGCCAGCCGAAGTTACCGTTCACCTCGGTGAAGAGCCGGTCACCGGCGTAGTTCCACACGGCGTCCGGACTCCACCGAACGTTCCACTGCCTCAGGATCCCACCCGGGTCCGGGTGGTTATAACTGAAGTTCGTGTCGATGATGAGTCGGTCCGAAGCGGATTGGAATCCGAGGTCGTTCACCTCGTAGCCCGGACTGGTGGCCGCCATCGCAACCCTCGCACCGAGCGCTCCGGCCTGCTTCGCGACGGTCAGCACCGCGTAGTATCCGGCTAGAGAGATCGCATTCTCATCCAGGGTCAAGTGGTTCGCGTCGGGACGCTGATAGTACCGGGTGGAGGACCGCTGTGTACGTGTGATCGCGGCGGGATCTCCCTGCACGTAACTCCCCGAGAACATGCTGGTGATCAGGTAGGTTCGATTGGCCCACTCGTGGGCGAAGTCCGCACCTCCGGAGTACCCCGCCGAGTGAAGTTTTCCCTCCATCCCCGTCCCCGCCGGTCTCCGGTTCGCGGCCGTGCCATAAAGCCCGAACCGCGTCTCCCCGCCCCTGATCTGTCTTCGAACCCTCCCCACCAGGTGGTTCGTTGCGGGTTCGACCACGGCGTCATCCACTGCCTGGTTCGCATCGATGTACGCTGCGGTTTCCCGGGCGGTGACCGCCTCGAGGAGACCGAGCGACCAACCGTCCCCCACCCTCCCGGTTACCTTTGCGGCGCCCAGGATGGTCGTCGCAGAGGTCTCATCGGAGAACACCGCCCCCGAAGGGACTAAGCCGGACGGGGGTCGTCCGATCCGCCGGGAGTAGAACAACTGAGGAGCCCGTCCCGTGCTGCCGCCAGTGCTCCCTTCTCCGATCTGGAACAGATCCCCACCCTCGACAAAGAACGGGCGACGCTCCTGATACCGGGTCTCGAAGGCTGTGAGGTTGATCACGGAAGGATCCACCTCCACCTGGCCGAAATCGGGGTTCACGGTGGCGTCCAGCGTCACGTTCGACGCCAACCGGTACTTCAGGTCCAGACCGACCTGGCCGTAGTAGTCGGATCCGGTCTGATACGGGTTCGAGAAGTTGATGCCCGTGGGGGCCTCCAACTGAAGGTACTCGCTACGGGCCGCGACATAGGGCAGAAGCTCGAGCCTCC
>Ga0315336_1001777_pt1 | contig 38043 bp, 33 predicted proteins | sample ASW5metaG_FD_204512 | JGI IMG/M metagenome (GOLD analysis project Ga0315336, IMG submission 204512) | Ammonia-oxidizing marine archaeal communities from Monterey Bay, California, United States - ASW #5 | ecosystem: Environmental > Aquatic > Marine > Intertidal zone | place: USA: California... | reverse complement strand
GGTGGAGGCTCTGCCAACGCGTTCCTGATGCAGTTCCAAGCCGACCAGTTGGCAGTGCCTGTAGAGGTGCCCGAAGTTGCTGAGACCACCGCTCTGGGATTGGCGTATCTGGCGGGGCTTGCTGTCGGCTTCTGGGACGACCAGGAAACGGTGTCGGGCCAGTGGCGAATGTCGCGCCGGTATGAGCCGCGTATGGAATCTCAGGTAAGGGACGACCTATACTCGGGGTGGAAACAGGCGGTGGAGCGTTCACGATGATGAAGTTTCGGCCCGGTTTTTCCATCCGTGCAATCTCGGTGTAATATGTTACTGACTATTGATAGAAAATAATAAACGAGACACGGGAGGAGACGACATGGTCAAGATTAAGCATTTCGCTCTGACAACCAGGGAACCCGGCAAGACTGCCGAGTTCTACAAAGAAGTGTTCGGACTGGAAGAGGTCCGAAGGGACGCCAAGGGGCAGGTCTTCCTCAGTGACGGCGACTTCAACATCGCCATACTGAATTTCAAGACCGAAGACGACGCTGACCTGGGCGCCAACGGCCTGGAGTTCGGCGGTATCCACCACATCGGCTTCCTTGTGGAGGATATCGACTCCTTCGCCGAGAAGGTCAACAAGGCCGGTGGCAAGCAGTTGACTCCCACGATGATGCCTGGAACAGGCGGACTCTTCAACAACGGCGAGGGACGCAGCAATGCCGAGGTGAAGTTCAGTGGACCCGACGGCGTCATCATCGATATGTCTGAGTCGGGCTGGCAGATCGCACCCTAGTGGCCGTGCGGCTTCCAGAAAAAGATGAGCAAAGACTGGCGATCGAACAAGCTATAGCGCTTTCGCCTTGGCCTGAGGTCAAGGGAGTGTTCGTCGGAGGTTGAGTGGCCCGGGGAACGGGCTCTAGGTTCAGAGCCCAAGCGCATGCGCACAACATGACAAAGGATCCGAGTTTCGGATGGATATGCGTCCTGTCGGGCAAACGTATCTACACCGCTACCGGACGTCCGTCGCGGGTTCTCTGGCATGAGTACAATCACATCCTCACTCCCAACCACGGCCACGATGATACTTGGCGGGGAATGGTGCGGGAACTGAAACAACCGCTTCTGGCGCGATATCAGAAACGGTCTAGGCCGTCCCGCCCCCGGAGTTAATGTACCCGGAAACAGATGATATACTAACCGGAACTACAACGGTTACACACTATTAGGGAGAAATAAATGGGTTACACACCGAATCACCTTGGGCACGTTAACATCTACGTGCGCAACGCAGAGCTTTCCCAAAAATGGTACGAGGACATCCTGGGCCTGCATACCTATGACTTCGTTCCCGGTCGCGCCGCCTTCATGTCGGCAAACCGGGAAGAGTCCCACGAAGTCGCGCTTATGCAAGTCGGCGACGACGCTCCCGGCGTCCAGCCCGGCGGCGTAGGCCTCAACCACATGGCCTGGCGGGTAGACAGCCTGGACAACCTGGAAGAGTTTTACGCTCATATCAAAGAGAAGGGCGTTGAGTTTAAAGTGGCCGACCACGGTATCTCCCTGGGCATCTACTTCAAGGACCCCGATGGCAACGGCATTGAGGTTTACTACGAGACTCCCCGCAGCCAGTGGTATCGCCAAGATAACATCTTCATGAGCGAGGACAATCCCAAGGGTCAGTTCCCCGGTTCCTGGGACGAGGTCCTGGCTGCTCAAGCAGTACGATAGTCTAAATAGGTTGTAACGATGACAGCGCTCAATGCCATAATCGGCATTGCGCGCTTTTTTCGTCCTCCTTGTTCGAACTAGGTCCGTAGGGGTGCACGACTGTGCGGCCCTACGCATAGTCCGGCCAATTACCACCCCGGCCTCTGATGGGTTATACTCTGCTGGACCGGCCTCACCTCTGTTTGGACGGCTGAAGGGAACCTGATTGCTGGAGCGGCGTACCCGGTTGACGCCCTCCCCATCCAAGGAAATAGACGAGGAGTGACAACATGAAATTCGGCATATTGTATGAAGCGCAGCGGCCCTTTGAAGGTAACGACGTAGACTGGAACAGCCTGTACCGGGAAACGCTGGACCAGTGCGAACTGGCGGACCAACTGGGGTATGACAACCTCTGGTTCGTTGAGCACCACTTCTTGACGGGATTCTCCGGCTCTCCATGTCCCGAAGTCCTATTCGGGGCGCTGAGTCAACGGACCAAGAACATCCGCATCGGGTTCGGAGTGTCCATCCTACCCAGTCACCACCCCATCCACATCGCCGAGCGGGTCGCGATGGTTGACCAACTCACCAACGGGAGGGTCGAATTCGGCACCGGACGTTCCAACGCTTACGAGCAGATTGGCCAAGGCATCGATCCCCGGGAGACCCGGGAACGCTGGGAAGAGTCCCTGAGGATGCTGCCTAAGATCTGGGAGTCCGACGAGTTCTCCTGGGAAGGCAAGCATTGGAACGTCCCCTCCCGGCGGATACTCCCCAAGATTTACCAGAAGCCCCATCCTCGCATGTACCTGGCCTGCACCCAGACCGAGAGCTTCCGTCTGGCGGCGCACCATGGCATCGGCGTGTTATCGTCGGCTTCTTACGCTGTGGACATCCTGGCCGAGCACGTAAAAGTCTACCGAGACGCCATCACCGACGCCGACCCGGTTGGCGCCTTCGTCACCGATTTCTGGGGCAACAACGTCCACGCCTACTGTTCGAGGGATGACCAGGCAGCCAAGGAGCTGGCCGCCGAGTCCATGAAAACTTTCTTCGGGCCGGACAAGCCCTACATCGCAGGGCGCATCAATGCTTACGAAGAACTGTTGGAAGCCTGGGGTGGCGTTCCCGACGACCTGAACGCTGACTTCAGCCGCTGGCTCCGACAATCTGACGATGCCCATAAGGCGCAGGCAGCCGAAGCCGGTCTATCCCTGGACGCCGGCCCCGGAGCCGCTAGGGCAGCCGTCGCCCAGCTGGACGCCAACGTTCTCGCTGACCGCGGCGTAATCATCGCCGGAAACCCCGAAAGCTGCATCAAGACCATCAAGATGTACGAGGATATCGGCGTGGATCAGGTAATGATGATTATGCAGACGGAAACCATCTCCCATGACAAGGTGATGGAATCCCTGGAGCTGTTCGGTAAAGAGGTCATCCCCGCCTTCCGCAACGCAGAGGCCCCCGTAGCCGGGGACTAGACAGAAAAAGGTGGTCACCGTGCCGCTAGGCCGTGACCACCCCAATATATTAATCGAACCAATATGCCAGAGAGAACCCCGCTGTGCCCAGGCGCATACGGGACGGGTGTTCCTAACGACTCGATCCTAAAGGCCGGCCTGGTTCCCGCTCCCTGACGCATCTATTATAACGGGTGTTGGATAGGGTTTGCGCGGGTTCTGTGGCTATTTTAGAAGAGCAGGGATCGGGATTAGGCGTTGGTTGATGGCGCATACCCCGAGGCCAACTGTTTCCAGCGTAGTAGCACCCATAAGTGGGGCTGTGCCTGGCGATCCAAACACTACTGGCGAGATAACTTCCCGGTTCTCCACGCGCATCGTTGAGTAACCCGCGGAGTATTCACCTACTCGGTCGTCTGCCAACTCAAAAGGACGTGTTTGCCGCTCCTCAATTCCCAGACGTTGCAAAACATCTTCCGGAATGGACGTGTATGTGGCTCCAATGTCTACCAGAGATTCAACTTCGATGAACTGAGTCACCGTAAATCGGAGACCTCAAGGGGAACGGTGAAAGTGCCAATTAGAGCCTTGTAGATTTCTGCTTAAAAGCTGAGTTTGTTGGGCGAACTAGGGACTTGGAAAATGGTGGGCCCGGCTGGTGTCGAACCAGCAACCTACCGGTTATGAGCCGGCCGCTCTACCGCTGAGCTTTTCGGGGTCCCGCCCTATCTGTATACAGCGGGTTCGTCAGTTAATTACCGACTAACCGACCGCTCTATCGTTCCTCACATGACGTTTCCGCTCTTAACTTTTCATCCTAACGGGGTGAGCTATCTCGTTCCACCTTCTCTCGTATAGCCTCTTCTATCCACACGCCCAACGTCTTGCCTTCAGTCACGGCGGCTATCTTGGCCTGGCGGTGGGCGCTGGGCAGCATCCGTAATGCAATTAGCTTTCGCTGTTCGTCTGGAGTTGTCATGACATATATATTGTATAACAACTTGCACGTTAACTCAATGCCCAACAGTCACGGGGTAGGAAACCATGAAGGCTTTATTTACAGTACTTTCCTGGGTGTGGGTAGGAAAGTCCTATATAAAATACAGTCCTGGTTTCCTGGGTAGATTGGGCACTTGGGGTGGAGATCCGGCTGTGGGCAAGACCCCGAGTTAAACTCCGCGTTGGCGACATCGAGCTGTGAAAAGCGTTCGCCCCTCGACTTTACCCCACTATTGGTGTCCATGGCCCGTGAAGCGTTTGAATTGGCATACAGGCAGTGAGAGGGCTTGCCACTACCATACGCTCGTCGAGCGGCCCATTGGACTGGCGCTACATGGACTCCAGGGACTCTCAACTCGTACCAATCGATGGAAGCGTCAGGCACAGCTGTTTCATGAGACGCGTCCGCTCACTGGATTGCCAATTCCGGACAATCTCTACCTGTAATATATAGGCGTTGTCCGGAATCCTATGCATCACCACTGACTCCAACCAGTGTGGTGTTTGGAGGAGGCCGGGTGGAGGGCCAGTGCGTGTACCAGCCTAGTGAGGTGGACTTAGCTGAGGCGATACTGGTTAAGCGAGGGGTGGTGCGGGTCGCATACGGAGACGAATGGGACTCAACCCCAAGCTAGCAGGATTGGTTACATCAGTGGATATCAATAAACCTCGAACTCTCCCTTCGCAATTAAGTCGCCATCAACAAAAAAGTTTACGTAATAGGCGCCTGGTTCGTAGGTTCCTGGAGTATTGCTACCTCAACCGCGAGAATGATAAGACCTGGACCATGTACCGTCAGCAGAGTTGTCTGCTTCTAATCTAATAAGCGGGTTACGTTCACCTTCCCGATATAGTACCCACTCGGTAACCCACTCTCTCCTGTTCCCAACTACCGGCCATGATAGATTCAATTCCCAATGTATGAACCTTGTGGTCGATCCATCGAAATAGAACCGATACTCTTTGTTGTCATGATCAACATTGGTAATATCCGTTTCGTAGAATTTCACGCTGTCGACCGTGGCACCGAGCCGAGGAATCTTTCCTGAGGGCGCTCTAAGGGTTCGAACGGGAGGGACTGGCGATTCAGTAGGCCGAGGGGTATACGTGGGTCTTGGCGTATAAGTAGGCCGAGGAGTGGAGGTGGGCGTCGGGAACGGAGTGTAAGTCGGCAAAGGTGTGTACGTTGGCCTTGGAGTAGCGGTTGGTACAGGTGTCGGTGTGGGTGTTGGCGTCAGGGTAGGCGGTTTCTCAACGACGTCTATCGATGCATACCCAGTGACACCTGCCACCGTCAGTTCTACCTGCTGGGACCCCAACGCCGTTGAATAGGGTATGGAGAACTTCGTGTCTACCTGGCCGTTAGGGTCGCTGGCGGTCGAATCTGCCCGTACCAGGAATCCTCCGATTATAAGAGTCTCAATCAGACTTGATGGTGGGAACCCAGTTGCAAAAAATGAGATGGTGTCCCCCGCAGACCCAGTCCCCGGGATCAACGCGACGGATGGTGGAATGGGGGTGGGTTCATCAATAGCCTTTGGAATAACAATAGACTCAGGGGTTTCGGTGGAGGCCACCACAGCAACCACTCCCCCGCCATCACCGAATCCACCGACCGTAAATATCACCGTCACCACAGCAATCACGCCAGCTATGACTAGTCCGATAACTACTGGTAAGACGGGGTGGCCGCTTCCCCGTCTGGGAAGGCTCAGCACCTGCCGAACGGCTACGGTGCCTTCCTTCTCAATGAAGAACTGCTCTTGTCCTGGAGTGCCCTTGAATTGACCTTGTGGCCGGAAGGACAGAGTGACCACGTAATAGTCTTTGTTTTCGGAGTCTTCCACTGCCTCGAAGGCCATGGAAACGCCCTGATACTGACTACCGTACTCGCCGGGGTTTTCCCTGGCCATCTGCATGGCCAAGAGCCGGGCCTGGGCAAGCGAGATGTAGTCAACGGCTTCACCTTCGCCAGTGAAGTCGAACTTCTCTTCTTCCTTGCCTTGGTCTTCAGCCATGGGGGGATTATAGGGCGTGGGGGCGTTGGGTCAAATCTCGAGGCTCACTGGCGGTCATCAGGTAGGTGCTACCCCATTGGTTCCGTTAAGGTGCTGGTGGGTAGTGAGGAGGCTAGTGGCACCCGGGGCTTTTTTGAATCCTAGGCATGAAAGATTGACAGAACCGGTCCGAACATGCTAAACTAGCGGAGCGCTTTCACAAACTGATGTGGGCGCTCTTTTTTTGCCCAACGCCAACGGATGACAAAGTCCCCTCACTTTTGCCCCTCACCTCCGGGACCACATCGGGTTTCGGTAGTTACAGAGCTGTCGGCCCGTAACCACGGCGTCCAACCTCCCGAGATTCCTAGACACCAACTTCGAATCGCTATCCAATGTTTGGGAATCGTGCGAAACCGTAAAGTGCCAGTAGAATGGACTACTCCTGGCAATCTGGGAGGTAATCGATACGTTGCCCTGTATGTGGAGCATAGGTTATAGCAAGAAGACCAAGGCCCCTGGATGGCGTTGCGGTGAATATGGCCATGAATGGGGAAGGAAACTTGAACCTTCATGTTCGTCGCTGAGTAGTTTTGACCGCAGTCCAACAACGTGGAATCTCGTCGTCGACGCTTCTCTTATTTGCTGCCATCGTGTTTATGGTCAGGGCGGTAATGCTGATGCTTGGGCCGCTCCTGGTGGCGTTGGCAGACGATTTCGGCACGTCTATAGCTGTGTCGGGACAGCTGGCCGCGGCCACCTTCGTCACCCAGGGAATAACCGCGCCGTTGGTTGGACCTATTTCAGATACGTATGGCAGAAGGCCGGTGCTGCTGATTGGGGTTTTGCTTATGGCCCTGGGAGTTCTGGGGTCAGGAGCGGCGTGGAGCTACGGTTCCCTAATGGCCACACGGCTCATCACCGGCGTAGGATTAGCCATGCTTCCCCCGACCATCATGGCGGCGTTGGCCGACAACTTACCGCCTGAGAAAGTAGGGAAAACCGTCGGCTTCATACACTCTGCGAGTTGGGTCGGGGTAGCGTTGGGAGTGCCCGCGATTGCCTTGCTCGGCTATATCGGCGGATGGCGCCTACCCTTTTACGTCACAGGTGGCTTGTCACTGGCCCTTTGGGTGCCGCTGTACTTGTCTCTACCTTCAGGCCAAAGGCGCTTAGGGCAGAGCATAGATCTCATCAACCGTTTCAAGGTCATAGGCCGTCAGTCAGCTCCGTGGTACGTGCTCATCGCTAATGCTACTCAGCAGGCGGCGCTGGTCGGGCTAATGACATACTTCGCTGCTTACATGATCGAAAGCTACGGTTGGGACGAGGCAAAGACCGCTCCAGGACTTGCCCTGCTGGGCGTAGGTGCGGTGATCGGCAGCTTCGTCGGAGGGTTCATTGCTGGCCGGGCTCGCCGTTTGGAGTGGTTGGCCGCCATAAGCTTGACCAGTGGGGCCGTGACGGGCCTCTTCTTTGTTTTAGACGCACATGCCTGGATAGTCGTCGCGGTGGCATTCGCGGCATCAGTGTTGGTGTCCGTTTCAGTGCCAGTCCTGACGACACTAATCATGCACTTGGCGGGACAATCACGAGGTACCGCTGGCGGAATGTTCGCCACGAGCAATCAATTCGGTGGTGTTGTGGGCGCCTCGGCCGGAGGGCTTATGCTGTCTCTGGGCGGTTATACGGCGGTGGGATTGTTGTGTCTAGTTGCGACAGTGTTGTCCGCATCTGTGGTCGGACTCATAATGCGTCGCTCGCCAGCGTTCCGGTTGGGAGGCGCAAGTACTTGAGAGCCGTAACCAAACCACGAGTAGTTGTCATGTTGATGCGTGAGCAGCAGACCATCTGGGCTCCACCACCTCACCTGCTTGATTAGCTGATGCAAGATTCGGTTCAAAGCAAGCATATGTACGCTGTCAGCGGTGCAAAGCTGCGATAGCTGCGCTCCGATAGCTGCACTGGGTAACGGGCTTAGCTACAGGCGACGGATTGCGCCTTTGAATTCAAGGAAGGTTGGTCTTGGGCGCGGCATCATCTCGAAATTGGCCGAACAGCCCCAATGGATCAAGGCATGAAACTATGAATCAAATATATAAGGTACCCTCATGCGTCTTACCGAGATGGGACATGAAACTACCTTATAGAATTCATTCATACTTTCATGCCCTCTCGCGATGGTGGTATGGGCGGTTAGTCTGGACCTGCCGATTTCCTTAATTCCTGTTCAATCCACTGGTCGTGGACTCCTAGCATCAGACCAATCTCCACCAGCTTCGCGCTGCCACCGGTGAAGGCGTATTGATTGCCACCAACTGTATCGGTTTTGAACCCCATATCTCTAATCAATTTGCCTACCTGCCAGCTATTTAGCTGTAGTCCATCCTGCACGTTCCTCGTAATGTCTGCCACGAGAACTCGTTCCTCTGGTCCAAGCACTTCGTTCTGCAGTGCGAGTGCTAAGAACGACCGGTACACGGCCTGGCTAGGCTCCTCCTCGTGTCCGAGGCGAAGGTCTGCCCTTGCTCGCTCCATCTGCTGTTCGGCGAATCGGCCCCAGTTTCCACCCAAGAAGGCGTCCACCGCTAGAAGTGGTAACCAGGTGTCAGTGATACGATCGGTGTTCTCATCCCCACCGCGTTCCCAATTCACTCTCTGTGCCAGTTCTTTAAGCTCCGCGGAGTATTGGTTAAAATCGGCAGGACGAAAGGCTGCTACTCCGCCGGCCTTGGGCCTCGAGTTCACCGTGATACTCCTACTTAGGATGGCCGGGTCTCTGAATGGAGTTCGGCGATGAAGGGCGGTAGCACCGAACATATTGATGGTGTCCCTGGACCAGCCCCCCTGTTTTGGGCGGTTGACTTCAATTGCATCGGAATCTTTGGAGTACCTGTTAACCATCCATTCTTCGTGGATATCATCTGCTTCTTCGATCAGCGCCGTCGTCTCCGCCCTAAGAGAGTCCCTTAAGACGGCCTTGGTTGCCTTGCCGTCGATCTTGACTGATTCGCGGGAAAGTTGCTCTATTATCAACAGCAGAGTGGTCTTTCCTGTTCCAGCAGGTCCATAGATAGCTAGTATGGGGAACTTCCTCAGATTTGGTAGAGCGTGGGTGGCAATAGCGAAATACACGACGGTCCTAGAGTCGCTGACGTTCAGCCCTGTGGTGCTCTGGATCAACTGCACCAGGGAGTCTATCCGCCCTTCGGGCGGGGTGGAGGGATCTTCCCTGGGTTGGTCAAAACCATCGTTCCCAGTCTGTCCTGGGTTTTTCATCTTCTCATCCTGATTGGATGTGGTGCTGCTCTCTGTGGGCGATACTTGGCTTCCCCAAAGAAGCTGGTCTGGCTTGGTTTTCTGGGTATCGGGTTTTCTCGGGATCATTGTTTCCACCTCGTTATTACTCGCCTTATAGGGCCGAAGGTTTATACAATGTAAGGTAACAATCTGGGTGTACATGCCAGGGGACATATAGGTACATATATATGCCAAGGGGAAGTGACCTTAGCACCGAGGAGTGGCAGTTCCTTTGTGATTGCTTTGGTAGGGGCTTGGACGGCCCAGCAGTCAGAGAGGAATATCAGGAAACCGAGTTCTCCATTCGTGATCGGCGGACCATATCGAAGTGGAGGATTCGCTATGAGGTTGCCCGACGAGTCATCCTGAACGGTGAGGAAAGGGCGGCGGATCCGATCATGGTGGAAGCCCGCAGCAAGCACTTTGGGGAACTAACCCGGATTGCCGAGGGTTTGCTCAGTGACTTGACTGGTACACCTGAGGAATCGGAGGCGGTTTTCGGGGCTACCTGCGTTGCTCGTTACCGGATTATGGGAGGCGGCAGGGTGGAAGTATCACTACCGATAGAAGAGGATTTGCTCGGTCTTCGGGCACTGCAAGCCCATACAGCACATGAAATTGAAGTCTGGGGGACTTTTGACAGGTTCAAGGATGCCATGTCGGACCAGGTCAGGTCGGTGCTGCGCAAACCGATCAAAGCGGTAGCATGGGGGTATAGTCGACTTGATGACGAAGCCCATTACTACTTGGCCTGGGATCAGGAAAAACCCGACAAACCACCAGATAATGGTCACGTTCTGGTGCAGGCGCCTCAGTCCTGGGGGAACTTAGTACAGTGTGTACAGCTACTGTTAAGGAAGCAGATTGTGGGCGGCCAGTGTCCCCTATGCCCAAGTGCCGCCTCAGTACCCGAAGGTAATGCCTGAGCGTCCGGCGATGATTGTGGTCAAGGTCACTATGGGCTGATAGCTCTTCATGGTTTCATAGTGGATGGAAATCCTCGAATAGTTCACCGGCGTTTTAAGGCATCCCCAGGACTGTACTTATCGTGGGCTAACTGAGCGAGCTCCCCAGCAACAGAGAGCGTATAGCGACGTAGCATCGTCACGTCCTTCCAGCCCATGACCTCAAGAATGTCGCTGTCATTCATGCCTAAACGCTTCATCTGGGCGGCTGCTGCTCGGCGGAACCCGTGCACGGTCTTATGTTCGACCCCAGCTCGAAGACACAGCCTACGGATGATCTGCAAGATGCCCGAGCCCGTCAACTGCCCCTTTTTACCTATCCAGAGTGGACCTTCCATGATTCCCCAACGTCTGGTGTAGCGCTCGACCGACTGTAGGGCTGCCACCCCTAGGTAGACCTGACGCTTCCCCGTCTTCCCGTCAACCCATACCGTACGGAGCTCCCAATCTGGTAGCCCCATAGACACGACCTCACCTTCCCTGGCGCCGGTGTCGAAGAGTACGGTCACCAATGCCCTGTCGCGGACCCCTTCCCGGGTCCGCTGGTCACAGACAGCAAGTAGGCGCCTTACTTCTGCTTCCGTGTAAGTGGGCTGGGGGTTCACTCGGTAGCGCATCAGCTTCATATCGCTGGTCGGGTCACGACGTATTTCCCCTTCTCGGAAGAGGTACCGGAAGAACCTGCGAAAGGCAAGCTGGGCTTCGTGGACGGTCTTGGGAGCGCGGTCAGGATGTAAAGCGGCGATGTAGTCACGGACGTCAGAAGCTGAGATCGAGTTGGGCTTACGACCCTGGAAGTGGGTGGCGAACCTTTCTACATCACGTAGGTAGTTATCGATGGTGTGTGGTCTTAGACCCTCAACTGTAAGTGCCAAACGAAAGGATCTAATTAGCACCGGGAAACCGACCGCTGTATGCATTGTGCCCCTCCTATAAGTTGAGGGGCGATAAAGGGGGTGTCGTATCTGTATACAGCGCCCGGTTAGTAAATGGTGGGCCCGGCTGGTGTCGAACCAGCAACCTACCGGTTATGAGCCGGCCGCTCTACCGCTGAGCTACGGGCCCGCATTCTAAGCTTATTCCCAGGGTTCGGGGGGTGTCAAGAAAGGCCCAAGCGCTCCCGGTATCCGTGATCCCAGGCGGCTAGTAGTCCCAGCTCAACCATCCGCTCTTGGGGGATGCGGGGGACGGGACTGCCGGTGGTCGGGATCGTCGTTGCGATGGCATCTTGAACCAGGCCATCGTAGACGTCTTCCTTCACCCCAAGAAGCTCCTTGATAAGCCTCTCATTGTCTTGGCCGAAGGTGGGGGCCGGGCCCCGGATGCGTAGCGGCGTGTTGGAGAACTTGTAGGGACGTCCCATGAAGATGCGTGAGCCCATGCCCCGGTCTTTCGGGTACTCGACCCGCTCCAGGAATCCACGGCTCTCGTAATGAGAGTCGAAGTGGATGTCTTTGCCGGTAAGCACCGGCCCTGCGGGGATGCCCACCCCTTGAAGCAAGTGCATCATGTCGTACTTGTCGCGTTGGGAAGTCCATACCTGGATGATTCCATCCAAGTCGTCGTGATTTTGCTGACGTAGTAGCAAGTCGGCGAAACGGGATTCTTGGGCTAGGCCTTCTCGGCCCATCAATCCGCAAAGGGCTTGCCACTGCTTGTCGGTACCAACGGATATGGCGATCCACTCGTCGTCTCCCTGAGCTGGGTAACAGCCTTGGGGCGCGCGGTAGGGATGGCGGTTGCCGATGCGCTCTCCCTCTCTTTTGTTAGATATGGCGTCCATGAGGTAGTCGGACATGAACATGACCCCGGCCTGATACATGGCGATGTCGGCCCACTGGCCCTTGCCGGTGCGGGACCGGTAGCGCAACGCCCCGCCGATGGCGAACAGGGCGGTCCAGGTGGACAGGAAGTCGACGAACGACGCTCCCACCCGGTTGGGACCTTCCCCGTTATAACCGGTGATCCAGCAATGGCCGTGGGTGCCCTCCAGCGTCGTGGCTTGAGCTGGATTGTTGGAATAGGGACCACCGCCGTGGCCGAATCCGGTGTTGGATACCATTATGATGTCGGGCTTAATCTTGCGTAGGTTGGGATAGTCCAATTCCCAGGCTCGCATCACCCTGGGAGTAAAGTTCTCCATGACGACATCGCTGACCCGCACCATGTCCCGGAAAAGATCCCGGCCCCGAGGGTCGGTCATGTCCAGGGTCAACGATTGCTTTCCCCGGTGGAGCAGGTTGTAGGTGGAAGGGCGATTCCAGGGGTCGTCTCCGAGTTCGTGTTCCGGATAGCTGCCGGCCAGGCCCGAGTTGCGGGTGGTGTCCGGACGCCCCGGTCCTTCCAGCTTGATAACCTCGGCCCCGAAGTCCGATAGCAACCCTCCGGTGTAGGGCAGTGCGAACACGTAGGTTGAGTCGATGACTCGGATCCCTTCCAATGGCAATTGCGGCATCTGGGGTTACCTCACCTGAATTATGTGCTTCCGGTTACGCACGTGCTGAGCCCTTCGGTTGGACTCAGGACTGGTTTGTCGAAGGGCCCTTCAGCGGAAGGGTGGTTCGACAGGCTCACCACGAACGGGTGTCGTTGGCTGTGTTTCTGGTTTCGGTTGCTAAATCGCGTTCAACTGACGCAGGCGGCAGAAGTCCTCTTGGCTGTATCCCAGGCCGTCGACATATATCTCCTGATTGTGCTGCCCCAAGGTCGGGGCGGGAAAGCGGAGCTGATAAGGGGCTTCGGAATAGTTGAACAGCACCGCTGGGACTTTTATCTTGCCGATGACCGGGTGATCGACCTCGCGGAAAAATTCGCGCGACTCTAACTGGGGACACTCGGCAAGTTCCATCGGGGTTTGAACCAGGCCGAACAGTATCCGGGCCTCGGCGGCCTTGGCGAACAGGTCCCATTTGTTGAGGCGGCTAAGGGCGTCGACCATGATTTGGTCCATCTCTTCGCCGCTCTCCGCTCGTTCGTCAGTGTTGGAAAACCGGGGTTCCAGCAACTTGGGATCCTGGAAAAGATTGACGATGTTCTCCCAGGTAGCGCCGCCACCTGTTTGCACAATGACCCATCCGTCGGCGCAGGGCATGGGGAAGGTGAAGTTCTGACCGACAGCGCGGCGGCGGTGTTGGGTGCCGCCCATAAAGGGGTACATCGTCTGGGTGGCCATCATAGTGGAGGCCACGCACTCCATGATTGAAACGTCGATGTGCTGGCCGCCGCAACCGTTCTCCATTCCGAACAAGCATATGGCGGTCGCCGCCGCTCCGTTCAGACCGCCCTCTTGCTGAGACTGAAACCCGCCGTGCTTCAGGGGCTCCCGGCCCTGGGACCCACTGATGCTCATAATCATCCCCATGGCGTAGCTGACAATCTCTTCGCCCAGGAACTGACTGTAGGGACCGTCTTGGCCGAAGGGAGTGATTGAAGTCATCACCAAGGACGGGTTGATTTCCTGGAGAGCGTCATATCCCAGGCCCAGCGATTCCAGATATCCGGGATGAAAGCTCTCGACAAGCACATCGATGTGCTTGACCAACTCTTTTAAAATGGCCTGGCCGGTGGTCGTTTCCAGGTTGACGGTGGCGCCCTTCTTGTTCAGGTTGAGCACCAGGTTGAAGAGGCTCTTTTCCGGGTGTGGGTCGTCTTCATGGAAAGGGCCCATGCGGCGCAAAGCGGCCCCACCGGGAGGTTCCAGCTTCAAGACGTCGGCCCCGTAGTCGGCCAGCAGGCGGGCACAGAAAGATCCGGCTATATCCTCGCTCAGGTCCAAGACCTTCACACCGCCCAGAACCCCTGGGGGCATCCCGGTCAAGCCTGGCGCGTTAGCAGTCACTGTAGGTATGGTCCTTGCTAATGATGGGTGGGGCCACGCTGTTCCAGAGGGGCCGAGTAGCCCTATTTTGCTACATGATCGAGAGTAAGGATTGTATCTGAAAGGGGGATGGTAAGGCAAATTGGGGGCGTGTAATCATCTACCGAAATGCTGTTCCAACGTCGCATTAAACTCAGCGGGGGTAAATGTGTAGTTCTGGGTACCGGCTACTTGGACGACGTAGTGGGCGGCGACGGTGCCCATCTCCACGCAGCGTTTGATATTTTGGTGTTCCACCAGACCCTTTATAATGCCTCCCCGGAAGGCGTCACCCGCTCCGGTGGGGTCGATCGCGTTGTCGGTAGGGACTACTGGCACCTGGACTGTCCCTTCACGAGTGGTTATGGAGCATCCGTCGCCACCCTTGGTGGTCACGATGGTGTCCACGATGCCCAATAGCTGCTCCACGCTCATGCCAGAGGTGTTGTTAATCATGCCCAGTTCGTAGTCGTTGGAGACCAGCATGTTGCACCGGCCGATGGCTTGGGTCAGGTCGGGGCCGTTCCAGGCGGGTAGGGACTGACCGGGGTCGAAGATGGCGAAGATTCCCGCCTCCTGGTAGCGGCGGGGGTAGTCGACCATATCTTGCAGGTTGCCGGGGGAGACGATGGCTAGGGTCTCCTTGGCGTCCACGGTGGCGAGGTCGACGTTGGATGTGTGCATCATCGCGCCGGGGTTAAATATCGTTATTTGGTTGCCGTCTTGGTCCGTGGTGATGTAGGCGGAGGCGGTCCAATCTTCGGCTACGATCCTTATGTCGTTCGTCGAGATTCCGTGTTGGCCCAGCCACTCGAAGTATCCTTGATGATCTCGACCGACGGCCGCGAGGATGCGAGGCTTCTCGCCCAACAGCGACAGGGAATAGGCGATGTTGCCAGCGGTGCCTCCCAGGTTCTCGGTGAGGCCGTTGACCATCAGGCTGACGTTGATGTTGTCCAGACGGTCGGCTACGAAGTGCTCGGCGTACCGTCCGGAGAAAGCCATTATTCGGTCGAAAGCTACCGATCCTGAAACCAAGATGTCCATGTTATCTAATCCTGTCCTGGGGCAAAAGTTTGGGGCGAATACACCGCCGATGCTGGGCGGCAACTCCCCCCATTTAATGGCCTGTATACTCTAACGGGCGGGCCAGGAGAGTGCAACGGCGGAGGTCATTGAACGGTGTTATAGATTTGGGAAAGCACACAAGTCATCGTTCCGGCGAAAGCCGGAACCCAGGAGTCCTTCTGTACAGTGGTAGGAGTAGTGGAAGAGTGCTGTTACTGGATTCCGGCCTGCGCTCGAATGACGGGAGGCGGCATTGGCCTGAGATGTATCAGCAGCCGAATTGGCCGGTGAGGTTGCCCCCCAGGGTCATTTGGTCGCCGATTTGCAGACCGGAGGCGGCGGCAACGCCTGCGTTGAGTTCCAGCACGAAGGTGCCCGGGGCCGAGGGTGAATAGGTGGGCAAGGCGCCGTTTTTCTGGTCAGGTGGGGGATTGGGGACATCGGCGATGATATCCGCTATGGTGCATTCGGAGGTGATCCAAATCATGTCCAGCGGGAAGCGCATGTCTTTCATCCAGAAGGTGTGTTGCCGCTCTTCTTGAAATACGAACAGCATCCCATGGCCTTCTTCCAGAATTTCGCGCCCCGATAATCCCTGGAAGCGCTTCTCCGGGATGTCGGCCAGATCCACCGTGAAAGACGCGCCGCCGATGGTGACGGTTGGCGTTGCATCGGACGGTGCAGGAGAAGGCGGTGTGGTTGGGGTATTTACTGGGGTCGGAACGATGGTAGGTTCCGCCAGGGCAACGGTGGGCACGGGCGCCGCGGTGGGAGCGTCAGTCGGCGGAATGATGACCGTGGGAATCACAATTTGTCTCGCAGCATCACCATCGCAGGCCGCCATTAGGGCTGACATGAGGACCAATGCCACCCAAATCAGACGCCTATGTAAACTCCGTCGAATATGAGGCCGTCCCGGTGCGCTAGGACCGACCGACGGCCTTGTGGATGCTCTGTACCCGCTCTCTCATGGATCTAAGGAGTACTGCGGAAGGAGCCGGGGCCACGTGGGAATAACCGACCCCCAACTCGAGTAACTCGTCGGCGGTTAACGGCATGGCGGCATGGTCCATCGTTACGGCCAGCTTGGCTTTGCCAATCTTGCGCACTTGGTCGGCCAACTCTTTCAGCCGGATTTTCAATCTAGGGTCACTAGGGTCCCGGATGCCCATGTACTCGGAGAAGTCGTTGGGGCCGACGGCGACTAGATCGATGCCATCCAGGGCAGCGATCTTTTCGATGTCGTCAATCCCTTTGGCGTCTTCAACCATCACCGACAGAAGTATCTCCCGGTTGGATTGTTCGCAATGCTCATCCCACGAGACAGTGCCGAACCGGGCGGCCCGGGTCCCTCCGGCAGCGCCCCTGTGACCCAAAGGCGGATACCGCACGGCGTCCACGGCCTTCCTGGCGCCTTCCTCCCCTTCAACGTGGGGAATGATTATCCCTTGGGTGCCCAGGTCCAACAGCCGTAGGATGATGCTCGAGTCGATGCCAGGGGCACGGACTATTGGCGTTATGCCCACCAGTTCGGCTGACAGCACCATTCGTTCCACCATTGGGAGGTCGAAGGTCGTATGCTCCATGTCGATGAAGGCGGCGTCGAACCCGGCCAGACCGATTATCTCAACGACCTGGGGATCGGACAGTGTTACGTAGGTGCCGATAGCCAGATTGCCTTCGCGTATCACTTTTTTAACCCGATTCTCAATCATGAAGGACCTCCGGAGTGGTGGATGAAAGTAGCGCCGGAACCGATGGATAAGCCCCTTTTCAGCGGTTCGGCCAAATGGTAACCCAGGCGTGAGCAAATCACAAGAATAAGCATCCTCACGCTTATATTTCAACCTGTATTGACTAGGGTAACGGCGGTAGAGTAGTCTGAAGATAAGTTCGCCCGAGGGGATGAGAATATGGCTCAAGAAACACAATCGGCAATAACACCTGAAGTAAAGGCGATGATCGGCGTATCCGGCGACATCGTCGAGTCCTGGGGGTACGTGGATACCGAGTACCTTCGCCGCTTCACCCAAGCTGTCATGGATCCCGACCCCCGATACTGGGATGAGGAATTCGCCAAGTCGACCCAATACGGTGGGGTCATCACGCCGCCCATCATGGTCAGCTACATGGCCAGCCGCGTTCCTCCTAATACTCCGGACCCAATCACCAAAGCCTTTGAAGAAGATCCCATGTCCGACGGAATCGGCAGCGTTGAGCGCCTAGGCTCGCTGCCTCGGGTCCCCACCGATCTGGTCCGGGTACTGAACGCCGGGAACGAGCTGGAGATTTACCAGTACCCGTCCATCGGCGACAAGATTTTCTTCCAGAACAAGTACTCGGACATTCGAGAGCGGGTGGGCCGGGACGGCAAACCCTTCCTGATTGTCACCACTGAGACCACCTACCGTAATCAGAAGGAAGAGGTGCTGTGTATCACCCGGGCCTCTTCGATACGTCGGTAATCCGCCGCCATAGGCAATACCGGACGCACCCACATTTCTCACGCATTTTAGGAGGCAACCATGACCGTTGCTTTGGAAGACCTGCTCAAGATGTCCGCCGACGAGATCTGGGCCCACAATGAAAGGCTGACCGCCGATGAACTACGGAACAAAGAGCAGACTTATTACGATGCCATCGAAGAAGGGATGGAGTTGCCCAAGTACATCTACCGACCGACTCCAACCCACCTGTTCCGGTGGAGCGCGGCCATCGAGAACTTCCACCGCATCCACTACGATCTGGACTTTGGTCTGAACCACGACAAGAACCCCAGCATCTTGGTCCACGGATCCTGGAAGCAGAGCGTGGTGCCACAATACTTGAAAGACTGGACCCTGCCCAAAGGCTGGCCCTGGAAGGCCCGCTTCGAGCACCGGGCGATGTTAGTTCCCGGCGATGTGCTCATCATGTGGGGCAAGGTTACGGGGAAGTACGAGAAGGGCGGCATGGGTTTCATAGACCTGGACATCGGCATGATGACCCAGGACAGTGTCGAGAGCATGCCGGGAAGCGCTACCGTGGTGCTGCCCATCAGGGGCGGGATCGAGATTCCCTACCCCTTCGTACCACCAACGGATTAGATACCCCAATCCTATCCTTCCCCTGTGAAGGGGGAATGGATTAGTTATCTCCCGCTTACGGAGGGGGAGAGTCAGAGAGGGGGTCGTTCGTACCCTTCCACCCAACCAAGTTGACTCAGTCCTAGAGGTGAACAATAGTTATGGCCCGTTTTATCGCGATTCACAGCGTACCGGGAATCACCGAGGAAGTATTCAGAGAGAAGCTTGGCGGCGTCGCCAAGTGGCGCCCCGATCGGCGCACCACCATCCTCAAGGTTTATGGCGATCTGGAGAACGGCAAGCTGGTTACCGAGTGCGAAGCCGTGGAACAATCCCATTTTGAGGATTGGATAAACTTAGTGGGATGGCCCGCCGAGTCGATTCACAAGGTGGACATGGTCTGCCAGGTGGGCAACTTCTGGAACATGTAGAAATCCTAGGCTAGCTACTTGGTGGGGGTGACGGGTTAACTGTCACCTCCGTTGGCGTTTCCGCCGCGGCAGGTTGGACCCGAGACTGGCCGTTCCTGATCGTCGGTAGACGTAAAGTTCCTCCCCGATCTATCCCCATATTCATGCGGCTATGCTCTGCGCCAATCTCCGCCCCCAGAATCAGTACCAACGCCGATACGTAGATCCAGAATAGAAGCACGATTACCGACGCCACCGAGCCGTATACCTGGTTATATACGGCCACGTTGTCCAGGTACCACAAGAACAACCCCTTGGACACTTCCAGCAGCACTGCCGCCACCAACGCTCCGGGCCAGATGTATCTCCAGTAAACCTTGCAATTGGGCGCGAACCGGTAAATCATCAGAAAGATGAAGATGTTGATGCCCCAAGGCACCATCCGAAGCAATAAGTGCCCCAGCCCCACTTTTAGGAAGAACACTTGTATGGGTATGCCTAGGTCTCGCTCCGGGTCGGTGATTACTTCGATGATTGAAGTTGTTGATGTGGAAACCAGGAACAAAGCTCCAACAGCAAGAGCCATCATGATGTGCAACGGCTTGGCGATGTAGAAGGGCCGGTTTACCCGGATGCCCCAAGCCCGGTTCACCGACCTGGCTATCGCGCCGAAACCCATGCTAGCAGTCCATAAGAAGCCGGCCACCGCAGTGATTCCTACGATTCCTCGGAATTCCACCACATCGCCCACGTTCTGTTCCACGAATGCCTTGGAGCCGGGCAGGTTAAAGGAGACGAAATCCAGCAGCCCTTGGTACATCCCTTCTGAGGCGAGCAGGATGCCGCCGATGGACAACAATCCCAGCAGCAAGGGAAAGAGGGACAGAAGGGCGTAGTAAGCCACGCCGGCGGCAAGGTGGGTGGACTCTATGTCCTGCATCCCCTTGAGAACCCGCGCAACGAGTACGATTGTCTTGTGACGACCGAACGGGCTGCCCTGAATGAACTGTTTCAGGTCCCCGGTGCGAGCATTGGCCTTTATGAATGACTCTTTAATCACCCATGAATCTTACCAAGTGACGGGGGAATAAGCAGGCGGAGCCACCACCGGGTTGGCGCCATTTTTGTCGGTGATGGCGCGTGGGTGAAATGGAGGCAGCGATGGGAGAGCTTGAAATGGGACCTCATCATCCCATAGCCAGGTCCTTCGATAGGCTCAGGAGGAACGGAGTTCGTGGTGTCCATATTCAGGGTCCCATCCGCTAGTGATGAGCCTTTCGGCAGGATCAGGACAGGCTTGTTGAACCCCACTGCTGCATACCGTTAAAGAATCTCCCACGCCTTTGGCGGCCAGTAGCGAAACCACACCCGGCCCAAGATTCGCTCCCCAGGCACAGCCCCAAAGGCCCGGCTATCGTCGTGGCTCTCTCGCCGGTTGTCGCCTATCACCACGTATTCGTCTGAGCCGTTCCACCACTCATTGATGGTCGGGTTGTCTGAAGCTGGATCGTAATCAGGATGATTCTCTTCCAAGGGGGCATCGTTGATGCATATCTGGCCTCTGTCTAACCTGACGTGCTCATCCGGAAGGCCGATGATGCGCTTCACGTAGATACCCTCTAGACCAATCGGATGGCGATGCACCACGATGTCACCACGCTGTAACGGGCGGGAACTTGAGGATGCTCGTGTCAGCAGCACGTATTGGCCGTTAATCAGGGCGGGCAGCATGCTGTCCCCTTCAATCTTGTAAGGCCGGGAAGTAAGGATGCGGACTAACATAGGATAAAAGAACATGGCTGACCGGTAGTGTACCAGCTAGCCGCAGTATCCCAGCCATACTCCGGCGTCTGTATCCCCCCTTACGAAGGGGGGACCAGAGGTGGGTCGTTCCCGCCTCAACGGAAACACTTTTCCCACCCCCTCGAACCCACTGAAATGACTGTCCATCCGGCTTAAACGAACCACCGGTCTCAATCAACCCGTAAAACCGGAACTCAGCCAGCACATTTTGGATTCCGGCCTGCTCCGGAATGACGGAGTAGAACATGGCGATTTTGTCCCAGACCGTACCCTCTGGACGTGACTGTAGGCGCATTCTATAATGACACGACCCCTTCACATAACGTCCAAGGAGAGCGCCATGACCAACGGAATAGTCCGGGTCGGTCTGGTTGGGGCGGGTGGTAATACCCGTCTAAGGCATGCCCCCGGTTTGCGAGCCCAGGATGGTGTTGAGATTGTGAGCGTGGCTAACCGCAGCCGGGAGTCCGGAGAGCGGTTCGCAGGTGAGTTTGAGATTCCCAAGGTCTACGACAACTGGGTTGACTTGATTAACGCGGACGATACCGATGCTATCTGCATCGGCACTTGGCCCTACATGCACCGCACGCTGACCCTGGCCGCTCTGGCAGCCAACAAACACGTATTGTGTGAGGCTCGCATGGCCATGAACGCCAAGGAAGCCCACGACATGTTGGACGCCTCACGGCTTAAGCCCAATCTGGTCGCCCAGATAGTCCCAGCCCCCAGTACCCTGGACGTGGACGCCACTATCCAGGATATGATTGCCGACGGGTATCTGGGGGAGATTCTGGCGATAAAGCTAAGGGTTTCCAACACTGAAGGCCGGGCGAACCGCAACGAAACCTTCGCCGATACCGAAGCCCCGTTCCACTGGCGCCAGAACCAACTGCTTAGCGGCTATAACGCCATGAGCATGGGAATCTGGTACGAACAACTCATGCGATACGTTGGTCCCGCTTCTAAAGTTTCTGCAATGACCAAGGTTTGCATAAAGCAGCGGCTGGACGAGAATGGCATCTTGAGATCGGTTTCTGTTCCAGACCACATCAACGTTCTCTGCGAGATGGCCTGTGGGGCCCAAGCGGAGTTGAGCTGGAGTTCGGTTTCCGGACTACAAAAAGGCAACGAACTTTGGCTTTTAGGGACAGAAGGGACAGTGAACTTGAGGGGCGCGCCTAACGTCTTGTACGGCGGTTGTAAGGGAGATGCCGAGCTAACCGAGATTCCCATACCACCGGAAAAGAAAGGCGCATGGCGGGTAGAAGAGGAGTGGATCAACGCCATACGGGGCGAGGAGCAAATCACCCGCACACCCTTCGACGTCGGCGTTCAATACATGGAGTTCACCGAGGCCGTAGCCCGCAGTTCGCAAACGGGGCAAGCAATCTCGTTGCCTTTATAATTTTCTAGAGGGATTTATATTGCCTGACGAAGAAATCAGAGTTGGTTTAATGGGCGCTGGCGGTAACGTCCGCAATCGGCACATCCCCGGCTTTCAAGGAGTGAACGACCTGTCCATCGTGGCGGTGGCCAATCGCAGTATGGAATCGGGCCGCGTCATCGCCGACCAGTTCAACATCCCCCAGGTCTACGGTGACTGGCGGGAATTGCTGGACGATGAAAGCATCAACGCAGTGTGTATCGGCACCTGGCCCTATATGCACCTGACAATGACCAGAGCGGCCTTGGAGAAGGGCAAGCATGTCCTCACCGAGGCTCGCATGGCCTCCACTGCTGAAGAAGCCAGGGAGATGCTAAAGCTGTCCCGCCGTCATCCGGACTTGGTAACGATGCTAACTCCTACGTCCACCGCCTACCGGGTTGACCGAGTCATTCGAGGCATGCTGGACGAGGGCTACTTGGGTGAGTTGCTCTCGGTGGAAGTCCATGCCCTGCAAACAGGGTTTGCAGATCGTATGGGTGACCTCCACTGGCGTCACGATTGGGAGATGAGCGGGTACAACACCCTGAACATCGGCGCCCAGTACGAAACCATGAGCAGTTGGTTGGGACGCGCCAACAGGGTGATGGCGATGGGCAAGACCCACGTGCCCTATCGACGGAACGGTAGCGGCGAGATTGTGTCGGTGGGCATCCCCGACCATCTGGACGTTATGTATGAATTGGCCACAGGCGCCCAAGTACACATGAGATTCAGTGCCACCACCGGTCTGTCCACCGGCAATCAGATATGGATGTATGGCACTGAAGGGACGATACACATCGGTCCGGGTGCGGCTATTTTCGCCGGACGCCGTGGCGACAGCCAACTTACCGAAGTGCTCAACCCAGAGGACCAACAGGCCGGATACCGAGTGGAAGAGGAGTTCACCAACGCCATTCGAGGCCTGGAGCAGGTGAAGCATAATTCCTTCGAGATTGGCGTTCACTATATGGAGTGGACTGAAGCTGTAGCTCGCAGTGTTCAGACGGGGCAATCGGTTAATCTGCCCCTATAAATCTTGTTAGTAATATCTGAAGGAGACTTTTCATGGCTAATGAACCGATTCGTGTAGGACTTATCGGCGCGGGACGCAACACCCGGGACCGTCATATGCCGGGGTTTGACAAGGTCGCTGGGTTGGAGGTTGCTGCGGTGGCCAACCGTAGCCGGGCATCAGGCCGCACCGTGGCCGACCAGTTTAATATCCCCACAGTGTACGACAACTGGCAGGAACTTTTGGAAGATGAAAGCCTCAACGCCGTGTGCATTGGTACCTGGCCGAACATGCACCGCACCCTCTCCATCGCCGCCTTGGAGGCAGGCAAGCACGTTCTGTGCGAGGCCAGAATGGCCGCCACCGCACAGGAAGCCCGGGACATGCTTAATGTCTCACGGGCCCACCCGAATCTGGTTGCACAGATAGTTCCGTCGCCTCTAACCTTCAAGGTGGATCCTCTCCTGCAAAAGATGATAGGCGAAGGTTATCTGGGGGAGTTGCTGTCGGTGGACGTCCAGTCCTGTTCTCCTAGCTTTGCCGATGTGGATGGCCCGATGCACTGGCGTAACGACCGTGACATAAGCGGCTTCAACATTTTAAACATGGGCATCTGGTATGAAGGGATGATTCGCTGGGTGGGCCGTGCCACCAAAGTCATGGCCATGACTAAGGTCTGCGTGACTAGCCGCCGGGACGAAAACGGAACCCAGATACAGGTCAACATTCCCGACCAAGTCAATGTTCTGTGCGAGCTGGCCAACGGGGCCCAGGCGCACCTGCGTTTCAGCGCCGCCACGGGTCTGGCCACCGGCAATGAAGTTTGGTTCCACGGAACTGAAGGGACCATTAAAGTCGACAACGGTCTGAACGTATGGGCCGGCAAGCGGGGGGATACCCAACTGTCCGAAGTGCCAAATCCGGCTGAGATGCAGGGCGGATGGCGCGTGGAAGAGGAGTTCGGTAACGCCATCCGAGGCACCGAGGTCATCACCCGCACTCCCTTTGACGTGGGTCTGCATTACATGGAGTGGACCGAGGCGGTCACCCGCAGCTCCCAAACCGGACAGGCCGTGGCTCTGCCGCTGTAGCCGGTGTCTATGGCTAATGCTCCTTTCGAGTCTGATGGAATCTTCCCGGACCAATGGCTGCGTGAAGCTGTGGTCCGGGGCTTCATCGACTCGGGAGAGCTTAAAATTCCCGAGTCGAACTTCCAACCGGCTAGCTTAGACCTTCGCCTGGGGCCGAAGGCATATCGCCTGCGATGCAGCTTCGTGTCCGACAGCAAGACCGTGGAGGAAAAGCTCGACGACTTTGTCATGGGCGAGATTGATCTTCGGGACGGAGCCATATTGGAGAGGAATCGTCCTTACCTCATCCCGTTGATTGAACAACTGCGTCTTCCCACGAACGTCTACGCGAAGACCAACCCCCGTAGCTCCACGGGCCGCCTGGATATCTTCACCAGGGTAATCTCTGACCGAAGCACGCGGTTCGATGAGATTGCCCCCGAATACCACGGCAAGCTCTACCTTGAAGTAGCCTCCCGGTCCTTCACCATCCACGTTAAGGAACGGCTTTCTTTAAACCAACTCCGCCTAATCACCGGCAATTACCGCACCTCCGAGAATTCCGCTCGCGAATTCCATCAACATACGCCAATCATCTTTGCCGGGGGGGAACCGGCGGACGCCAGCTACCTGGATGGAGACAACGGCGTTTTTCTAAGCATAGACCTGGCTGGCGACGAGAATAGGGTCGTTGGCTATAAGGCCAAGAAGAACAGCTATCTTCTGGATCTGTGCACTATAGGGGAGCACACCGTAGAGGATTTTTGGGACCCGGTGTACCCGGAGAAAAAGAACAGGTTGGTCTTGGAGCCCGAAGAGTTCTACCTGCTGTTATCGGCGGAGACCGTAAGGATTCCTCCATCGTTCGCTGCCGAGATGAATGCCTACGAGCCGACGAGCGGGGAGTTGAGGACCCACTATGCCGGGTTCTTCGATCCTGGATTCGGCTACGATAATCAAGGCCTATTATTGGGAAGCAAGGCTGTTTTGGAAGTCCGAGCTCATGACGTGCCCTTCATGATTGAGAACGGCCAGAAGGTGTGCCAGTTGGAGTTTCAGACGATGGCAGAAGCTCCTAAGGTATTGTATGGGGCAGACGTCGGGTCGTCCTACCAGAATCAGGAATTAACCCTTAGCAAGCACTTCCGCCGTCCTGAACCCCAGACCCCGGTCCAGTTCCCTCTGGACCTGCGCTAAGCTCGTACCTTCCGTTTACCCTGAAGTTTTCGAAGGGCGCTTCTGCAGAAGGATGGTTGGACGGGCTCACTACGAATGAGGGAGATACTCCTCACCGGCACTAAGTTACTCAGGTGTTCCGTGCGCCCTGACCTTGTCGAAGGGTACTTCTGCGGAAGGATGGTTCGACAGGCTCACCCCGCTCAGGTTGAGCCTGGTCAGTTGGCACCCGCCCTAACGAGACTGTTTCTTGGGGAACAGGTCGGGGAACTCGAACCCCGGAGTTGAGGGTACCAGCGGGCTCTTGGGCTCGGTAAACTCCTCGGGACTGGGCTGCGGGAAGTTGCGCGGCCGCGCATCTAGTTCACGGTCTGCAGGCCACTCTCCCAGGTTTAATGGCACCTGTATAGTTTCGCCTTCCCGTATCACAGTTAGCGTCACTTCGTCGCCGGGCAGATGCAGGTTTAGCATGGATATCAGGCCTGCGACAGAAGTTACGTTTTTCCCATCCACCGCTATTATGATGTCTCCGTCGTTGCTGGGACGGCCTCGTTCCGCGAGACCGGATGCTATGAGACCCACTTTGTTCGCCGGACTGCCGTTCATCACCTGGGTGACGTATATGCCTTGGTCCACCGGCAGGTCCAAGGCCTCCACCAGCAACGGCTCCAACGAAGCTGCGCTGATGCCCAGCCAGGGAGGGCGAATAACCTTATTTTCCTTCAACCTGGGCAGCAGAGTCGTCAAGGTGTTTGTAGGGACGGCGAAGCCGATGCTACCCTGGCCTAGACTCCGGGGGTTGAAGTCGTTGCGGGAAACCTGTATCGCAGTATTGATCCCGACCACGTGGCCTTGGCGGTTCAGTAACGGTCCGCCGGAATTGCCAGGATTGATTAACGCATCGGTTTGTAGCACACCTGAGATGGGACGGGAGAGGTCGCTGTTAAGGGTCCGATCCGTGCCGCTGATTACTCCCACCGTTATGGATCCGCCCAAACCGAAGGGGCTGCCGATGGCGATGGCCAGTTGGCCGGGACGCGTCTCGTTGGAGTCGCCCAGGGTCAACGGTTTGATGTGCTTGACCGCGTCGGAGCTTACCTTGAGCATAGCTAGGTCGTTGGCCGGGTTTGTGCCTAAAAGCTCAGCTTCGACACTGGTTCCGTCTTCGAAGGATATTCGGATGCGGTCGGCGCCCTGAATCACGTGATTGTTGGTTACGATGTGCCCTTCTGAGTCGACCAAGAAGCCTGATCCGAATCCCAAGCGGCCGAAGGAGTCTTCCATCTTGCGATCGATGTTGATGTCCACCACCGCCGGGATGGCTTGATCGTAGATGCCCTGGACCAACTGTTCGTCGAACAGGGCGGCGGAAGCGGAAGGCGTGACATCGTTCAGCCCCGGACCTTGCCAGGCAAAAATGACTACCATAATCACTGCCGCCGACAGTGAGATTAGCGCCAGGGAGAAAGCTTTCGACACCCCGTACATAATATGTCTTCCTCGCTTGGGACATTGGCCCCGGGGCTGGCCTCAGCCTTAGTTTATATTAAAGTTGCTTGTAAAGGCCCTGTCAATCGCTTCCTGACAAACCGTTAGATGGGGAAATCGGCTAAAGGGGTATTAGGTTAGGTTATTGAGTGAATACGACGCGGTGGACGCTTCGGTTTTACTAATGTCAGGCTTGGTGAGACAACGTGTGAGGCCAAGCGAAGGGGCCGATGCCCGGAACGTGTGCTTCAGATCGAGGCTAACGACCAGTCAGTCGTAAACTGTTAGGAACCGCCGCCGCCCCCGCCTGTGCCGGCAGCCCGCTTCGGTATGCGTATGAACGCCCATACGACGGCCGCTGATAACAATAGCGCTGACGAATAGTAGAATACGGTTGCATAGCCGTAATGGGACACTACGAATCCCGCGACGATAGGCGCTGGTAGCGTCACTACCTGCTGAAACAGAGTCATGAAACTTTGGGTGGTTCCCTGAACCTGCTCGGATGCCACGTCCAAAACTGCGGCAGTGGCGATGTTCCCGGTGCCGTAGAAAAACATGCCCATAGCCGCGATTATCAAGGCTAGTAAGAAGCCCCCGCCGGGCATGGGCAAAAGAAGGTATAGTATTCCCATCGCGACAAAGGACGGCAGCAATACGGTTTTGCGGCTGAGTCTGTCGGACAGTATTCCCATCAACGGCTGGGAGAAGATTCCCATGGCGTATAGCAGCGCCCAGTGAAATCCCAACCAGAATGAGTCGTAGTTCATCTCTTCGGCGAGATATAGCGGGAGGAAGGTGGTCACGCTCAACCGGGCCATGCCGACGAAGCTGCTGGCAATCATCACCATGAAGACTGTGGGACGGGCAAATATGCCTTTGATTCCGGAGAAATAGGACCGTCGGGTTAAACCTCCTGGTCCTGCGGAGTAATGCTGGCGGACGGTGCGCCACATCAAGAACGCTAGAATCAATGCCGGGATTAGATGCCACTGGGCCAGATCTTTCCAGCCCACGACTAGGAGCATCGCTCCGATGCATAGAGGTCCGACACTGTCACCGATGCTGGCGCCGACCCCATGCAAGGCAATGGCGGTACCCCTGCGGTCTGAGAATTGCAATGACAGCGTGGACACCGACGAAGGGTGCCACAGAGCGGAGGCCGCTCCCAGCATCGTCAGAAACACCAGGACCCAGAAGTATGTCGGAGCGACGCTGGCGACGACGTAAGCGAGGCCACCCATCACCAGCGCGGAGCCAAGAATCGTCGCCTTGTGTTTGTTGAAAGCGTCAGCGGCGAAGCCTGACGGCAAGGTCAACAGCCCGCTGGCCCCCTGCTTGGCCGTCATCAGGCCGCCGACTTGGACCGCCGAAAGCCCTAGATCGGCTTTGAGCATGGGTAGGAAAACTGGGAACATCTGCTGGTACCAGTGAATGACCGTGTGTCCGAAGGTCAGGGTACCAAGAAGGAATTTTCGCTCAGAATGGGGTTGCTTTACGTCGTCTAACGACACGAGAACTTCTGCCAATTCTTACGTCCTAATTCGGTTAGGAACCGGCCAAAACCGCCGGTTCCTGACTATTGTCTTTATCACCTTAATAAGCTTGGTCTGCTTGTTTCAAACCTGCCAGCCTCCCACCCTGCATCACCGTGCGGCGTTCGCTAACCCAGCGAGCGGAGGCTTCAAGACCGGTCACGGTGCCTTGGAATTGGGAAAAATATAGCGGACCATCAACTCGTAGCTATGGAGGACCTTTCCCCTGGATGCCCGATTCGCTACCAGAATCATCAAGCCGCCGAACCCGCCGCTGATTTCATGGAGCCGGTTGATGCCTTCTATGGCGTCGTCGGTCGTACCTACGATTCATAGGTGATTTTCGGTCATATGCTCAACAATACCATCAAAAGGAACATCGGGCACCTCATTGCCCAATGTCTGGTCGAAGTATTCTGAGATTAACCGCGCTCCGCCAAGCCTGATGTTTTCAATGGCCGCGGCTCGGCTTTCGGCCAAGTGAACCGGAATGACCATATGCCAGTCTTCTCTCCGCATGTTCTTGCCGTTCTCCGCTGCCGTCTCTTCGGCGATGGACCAAAGCTCCTGCAAGCTGGTGCGCCGCACCGTGTCACGAGGCAAGCTCAGGGATAGAATCGACGCGCCGTGAAGCCCCGCCGGACCCAGGCTGGCGGGCGATTGGGCCGAGGCGAAAGCTACGGGCAGGTGGGGTTGCTGATAGGGACGAAGCTGAAGCATCGCCTCGTTCATCTCAAACCAGTCGCTTTTGTATGTGATCGGCTCGGTTTCAGTGAACAGCCGCATGATGATGTTCAGGGACTCGTCCATCATTTCCCTTTGACGCGCGGGGTCGATGCCCAGCATGACGGCATCGGAGGTTAATGCTCCCGGGCCGACTCCCAGGATGACCCGTCCCTTGGTGGGGTGGTCCAAAAGCACCATGCGGCTGGCCACCATGTAGGGGTGGTGGTCGGGGAGACTGATGACCCCGGTGCCCAGCCTGATGTTCCTGGTTCCCCCGGTGGCTGCGATGGATATCTCCGGCGATGAGATGGTCTCCCAGCCAGCGCTGTGGTACTCGCCGATGTATGCCTCATCGTAATCTAGCGTGTCCAGCCATTCAATCAATTCCAGGTTCTGGTCCATGGCTAACGTTGGGTTCTCACCCACCCGATGGGAGGGCGCCATAAATACCCCAACCTTCATTCTTCCAGGATGTTTCATACCAAAACCTCTCAATCGGTTTGGATCTAAGGTGCAAGTCGGTCCCGTGTTTTGATCAAACAATAAAACTGACCGGTTTGGATCCGTGGAGACAGCTTGCTCCGGTTTGCCAACCCAAGAGTAGGGTCGTATGCCCCGCCTTTTCCTGCCAAACGGACCATAGGGTAGTGGTGTTTTGGTTGGTGAGGTTCTACGTAGAAGGGTGGACGGTGTTCAGAGTAACGTTGATTGGAGGAGGAGTTGCGTCAACCCCGTACTTGCCTTCCCCATCAATGGGGAAGGGACAGGGAAGCCAAGGAAGCGGGTAGGGTCTAGGGGTGGCTGTCGGGGACTTTGAAGGCCCTTAGCCGTCTGGTGCGCCGCCGCTGCGGTTGGGTCTGCGGGCGCGGCGTTGGTCCCGGTAGTTGGGGGCGGTGATTGGTTGCCAGTTCACCACGTTCATGTCCATCAGACGAGAACCGATGCGGGGCTTGGCCTCTTCCAGTTCGTCGATGCTGAAGGCGCTGGTGATTACTGTGGGTAGACGGGCTTCATGGCGGTGAACCACGATCTGGTACAGCTTCTCCTCGGCCCAAGCGGTGCTGGTCTCGGCGCCCAGGTCGTCAAATATCAGCAAGGGTACCGTCTTCAGTTGCTCGAATAATTCGTCGTAACGGATGGGACTGTCCGGGCTGAACGTAGCCCTGAGGTGGTCCAAAAGCGTGGGGACAAAGGCGTAAAAAACCGGACGGTCCCGGCGCAGGCACTCCCCAGCGATGGCCACGGCCAAGTGGGTCTTTCCCGATCCTCTAGGTCCGTTGAACACCAGCCAGCCTTCGGGATCGGCGGCGAAGTTCTCGGCTGCGGATTTGGCGCGCTCTAACGATTCCCGATCGGTCCGTGTGGCGGTACTGCCGCCGCCGGTGTCGAATGCGGCGAAGGTCATCCTCCTCTGCATCTCCGCGGGCAGGTCTCCGATGCTCCTGGCTAGGCGGGTGTTGTACTGGCCTAACTGGAATACTTTGGAGAAGTCCTGGACTGATTCGATCCGGGTCCGTAGCGACTCGTCCAGTTGTTGGAGCGGGCCACGCACGGTGATGACGGTGGGCAGCTCAAGGTTGAACCGGTGGTTTATCACTTGGAACAGCTTCTCTTGGGCCCAGGGGGTGGTGCTGTGGCTTCCCAGGTCGTCCAATACCAGGACTGGGACATTACGCACTTGGTCAAACAACTCGTCGTAGGACATGGGGTTGTCCGGTGAATACGCTCCCCGCAGATGGTCCAGCAGGTCGGCGACCACGATGAAGAAAGTGGTCTGGCCGTACTCGATGCACCGGTTGGCTACGGCGACAGCCAAGTGGGTCTTGCCGCTCCCGCTGGGACCGGTCAGGACCAGCCAACCGGAAGGCTTGTCGGCGAATCGCACGGAGGCCTCAAGTGCCTGCTGGAACAGGTGGCTGCTGGCGGCGTCGGGCAGAGGACCGTCCGGACGGGTGGAGGCGAAGGAGATCCGGCTCAGAGGCCCGAGATTGCTGTATCGAAGCAAGGAGTCAATGCGTGTTGCTGGATCCTGGGTTCCCTGGCAATCACAAGGGAAAGTCTGTCCGAAGTCGGGGTGTCCGACCGGAACGCGCTTGCTGACCCAACCGGTCCCGTTGCATATGGAGCAAACCGGACCTTCTGGCTGGCTATCTAGATACGCCGCCCCAGCGCCGTTGGTAGTCTTCGAGGTATTTTTGGCGGTTATCCTTCTGAGGATGTCTCCGAGGCTTTCCATCGTATTTCCCTTCTGCAGCCCATCGCCGGAGGATACCGGCGATGTAGCGCCAACTGCGCTTGTTTTCACTGACCGCGATGTGGAACGCACTTTCCAACCAGCCTGCGGAATATAGCTCCTCGGCCTCTTTCAATTCTTCGGCAAGAATGGGCGAGAGCATGCCGATGTTTTCTTCGTAGAGGACGAATATGTTGGGCCGGTCGCCCGTTGCCGGAGCCGCGGCCTCCGATAAAGGTGGGTCTTTTCTCAGATTTGAAACGCCCTCCGCTTGCATCCGCTCCATGGCGGTACGGTTGCTATCCGTGTTCAGCAGATAGAACTGGTCGTCGGTTTCTTGCCCGTTCTCCCCAGAACACAGGAAGATTCCCCGTTTCACGGCGAGACTCAAGCCGCGGCGTATCTCCTCCTGATTGTCCTCGACTGAATCGGAGAATCCCTTCAGCAAAGTACGGTCGGTCAGGAAATCCTGAGCCGAGACCCTTTTGGGCCGGGTGCGTTGTCGATGCAGGAGCCATAGCCCACGCAGCACCACCTTGAGTTCCGCCATGTCCTGAATCTGCTCCAACAACGGGCCGAAGCAGGGATTGGGCACCGGCGTATAAAGTGTGCCGGAGTTGAACCCTGGGAAGGAATCCATCAAAGGGGCGCCATCAGAAGGCTTCCACCCGCTGTATCGATTCGAAACGCAGCAGGTTATCCCTGAAATACAGGTTGATGTCGTCAGTCGGACCGTTACGGTGCTTGGCCACTATAATTTCGGCTATGTTCCTGGGGTACGGGCGGCCAGGAGAGTGCTGCCCCCATTCGTCCTCGGTGTAGTACATGTCCTCCCGGTGGATGAACATAACAATGTCGGCGTCCTGCTCGATGCTACCGCTGTCCCGCAAGTCGGAAAGCATCGGACGGTGGCTTGTCCTGTTGGTCACGCCACGGCTGAGCTGAGAGCAGGTGAGCACGCAGACGTTCAGGTCCCGGGCCATGCCCTTCAATGACCGGGAAATCTCGCTGACTTCCTGGACCCGGTTGTCCCCGCCGCCCCTACTACTCCGGCCCTCGATCAGTTGAAGGTAATCGACGATGAGGAGATCCAACCCGTGTTCCAAGGAGAGACGGCGCGCTTTGCTGCGCATCTCCACCATCCCTTGGAAGGGGGTGTCATCGATGTACATGGGGAGCTCGGACAGGCGGCCTATGGAGTCGGTGATTCGCTGTTCGTCAGCTTCGGTAACCAGACTGAGACGGAGCCGATGGGAGTCGATCCCGGCATCGGCGGCCAGGATGCGCAGAGCAAGTTGCTCCCGGCTCATCTCCAGGCTGAATACGCCGACTTTGGCCCCGGATTGGGCGGTGTTGATTGCCACGTTGATTGCCAAGGTGCTTTTGCCCATGGAGGGCCGAGCCCCCAGGACAACCATGTCGGACCGCTGTAGCCCGCCCAGCAGTTCATCCAGGTCGTTGTACCCGGTGAGCATGGGAGTGTCCGACACCAGTAATGGGTCGGATATGGCAGCCCGATCTTCCAAGTATTGGTCATAGATCTGGCGAAGGGGCATGAAGCCGCCGCGCTGAGGTTGACCGGATCGGACGCCGAACAGGATGTCTTCGGCTTGCTGTAGGGTAGCTTCGACGTCGTCGGTGTCGTCGTAGCCGATAACCGAGATTCGCGAAGCTGCGTCAATCAGCGTCCGCATGGTTGAGGTGCGGGCGACCAATTGGGCGTAGTGTTCCGAATGAGCCGAAGTGGGGGTGACGGATATGAGGTGACTGAGGTAGGCCATGCCCCCAGCCGATTCCAACTGATTGGTGCGGGAGAGTTCCCGCGCCAAGGTCACTTGGTCGATGGCCTCATTGCGCTCGAACAAAGAGCGACAAGCGGCATAGCAGAGTTGGTTTCTTTCCCGGTAGAAGTCCTCCGGTTTGATCAATGATGCGATACGGACAATACTGTCCCCATCAATCAACAACGACCCAACCACCGCTTCCTCCGCCTCCAAGTCGTGGGGAAGGAGTTTCTCCGCGTACATCAGTCTATTTTGTACTTCCTATTCTTCGATTTCCGCCGCTATATGAATCGTCGCCTGAATCTCACTGGAGAACCGGAGCACCACGTCGTATTCGCCGGGTTCGCGGATAGTCTCGGCAGAATCGAGGAGCCGCCGGTCAATGTCTCTTCCTATAGCTAAGGCCAATTCGGAAGCCATTCGGGTGTTGGTGATAGCCCCGTAGTACCGCCCGGTGGGAGTTACCCTCGCCGTGATGGTGATGGTAGTGTCATCCAATGTGGAAGCTAGTTCCTGCATCGAATGGGTTTCCTGGATCCGGGTCTGGTCTCCAGCAGCCTTGATCTTGTGGAGACGCTTCAATACTTCTGGAGTGGCAACTTGCGCCAGACCTTGGGGAATCAGGTAGTTGCGGGCGAACCCGTCGGCTACCTTTTTAATCTCCCCGGCTTGGGCCTGGTTGAGAACATCCTGTGTGAATACGACTTCCATGGTGGTCACTTCCTTAAAACGATGGCTGAATCACATTCTATTATAATCCAGCCGCATCCCTAGAATACATAGAATAATGCCAGGGGATGAAAAAGTGCCGGAGGTTTGCCACTTTGGTGACAATCGGAAAAACATCGGCCCCACCCAACCGCCAGGCTCCGATATCCTCCGGCTGGCACACGATACGTCATGTAGCCATATGTCTGTCAAGGGGAGAATCGATGAATTTGGCAGTCCAGGGCATCGAGTTTTTAGGCGTGAAGACCCCAAATGCCGTTTCGTCAAATTGCGGAACTAGTAGTCTTGTTTGACGGTTATCGTATCGGCCCACTACAATTTTCGCGTGATGGGTCGAACTCCCCCTTGCCCCGCTTTACGAAAGGGGGAATTAGGATTCGGGTAAAATGAGAGTCATAGTTGATCTGATCGGTATACGCTGCTACTAGGTCAGTGGCTATGAGAGAAATGAATAGCGAAGATTGCGGCTACGGAGTTACCCAGTGAGCTTTGCAGAAGACATAGAGCGGACCGCTTTGCCGGTGCGGCAGGCTATTCTGGCGCATCCATTTATCACCGGGGTGGGCGATGGCACACTACCGGTGGATCGGTTCGAGTATTACGTGTTGCAAGACTACGTTTACTTGATCGACTATAGCCGGGTGATCGCTTTGGCCTCCGCCAGAGCGCCTGATCTGGAAACGATGAGTTGGTTCGCTGGATTGTTGGATGAGACCTTGAATACGGAGATGGAGTTGCATCGGAGCTACTGCGGCGAATTCGGGATATCCAGGGAAGCGTTGGAGGCCACCCGTCCCGCGCCCACGACGGTGGGGTATACCAGCTACTTGTTGAACGTGGCCCACCAGGGCTCTTTCCCAGAACTGGTCGCGTCTCTTTTGCCCTGCCAGTGGGGCTACTGGGAGATTGGCGAACACCTTGCCGGCCAGGGCCGGCCTGAGGGTGCGCCGCTATATTCACAATGGATCGATATGTACGTTTCTCAGGAGTTCGCCGAGTTGGCGCAAACGGTGCGGGAGATGGCCGACCGGTTGGGACAATCGGCTGGCCCCAGTGAACTGGTGGCCATGGGTGACGCCTACATGACCAGTCTCAGGTTCGAGCACCGGTTCTGGGAGATGGCCTTCACCCTGGAGGATTGGGGAGCCTAGGGTTCGTTGACTCGGTGGCTATGGGTCGCTAGCTTACAATACCCGGTCATTTCAGGGAGCGCAGCGACGAGGAATCTGGTGTGGCGTGGTGTCGCTCAGCCTAAGATTCCTCTCCTGCGGCCGAATGATTGGAATGATACCTGCCCAATCATTCTCGATAGATTTCTGGTTCGGACCAGCTAGGCCTTGATAGCTCGGAACACCAGGCACGGCCACGAGAAGTCTATATCATCGCCTGAGGGCTTGATCTGAAAGGCTTCCCGGGCTCCGGCGGGCGCTTCAAGGAAATCGTTCCTCAGGTTGGTGGCTTCGGGTTCCGGAGCTACAGTTCGGGCCACCCACTCGTTGAATTTCAAGAAGATACGGGCGCCTTCCTGAGCCTGTACTTCCAGACCGCGCACAGCCAGCATGCCGCTAATCTCGGATATCTTGCGGTTCCTTACGTGACTGAAATCCCTCCGTAGCTCGATGGCGTTCATCCAGCGGTCCACGTCATCGTCCTCGGGGCAGACGCTGTCCGCCATCACGAAAACGCCTCCGGTTTTCAACACCCGGCGCACTTCGTCGAAGGCCAGGTTCAAGTCGCTGAAATGGTGTCCGGCCTTCCGGCTGGTCACCAGGTCCAGGCTGGCGCTGGCGAAAGGCAAGGATTCGGCCACGTTCCGGCTCAAGCGCAGATTCTCCAGCCCCCGTTCATTGCCAAGACGCCGGGCCTGCTCCAGCATGGGACTGGTTGGGTCGGTGGCGACGACGCGGTCCGAGCACTGGGTCATGGCGAAAGCGGTGAACCCGGCGCCGGTCCCCAGGTCCGCGGCCCAACCGTAAGGCTTGGAGTCCGGCTGGGCGGCCAAGCGCTGCAGAACTTCCAGGCTATCGTCGCGGACATGAACCTGGCTCGTGGCGTAAACGCCTGCCTGGGGGCCGAACATCCTCTGGGCACTGCCCGATCCTTGGGTGGCTCCATCATTTTGGACCATATACAGCTGGTGACCTCCGTGGGTTTGGGAATCGCCATATTATGGGTGATGCGGGAAGGGGCCGCAAGTTGGAATCAGATATCCCGTAGAGAGGCCAAGAAATCGTTGGCCTCGCCTTGGTTGTGGAACTCAACCCGCTGGATACTTGGTAATCATCCGTCGTCGAATATAGCTCGGAACTGTTTCCGGCGGCGGTGGTACGTAGTAATTACCCACATCAATATCTAGTCTCTGCTGAAAATGATCTCTTGAAGGTTTCTTTGTTACTAGAGAATATGGTCTGGCGGCCAAAGCTGCGGATGACTGTTCTGGAGAACGCGTGGCAAAGCAGTACGGGGAAAGAGTGATTCAGCCAGACTATGGTGCTGACCCTAGGCCAGACGATGTCCCGGGCCTGTCAATAATTGCGATAGACAACCCAACAATCCGCTGCTACCGACGAACTTACAAGCCCCCTAAATTCGCTGTCGGGCCTTTCTTGCCACTTGGTAAGCTAGTGGAGGGCATCCAGTTCGATGTGCGGGACCTGTAATGCGGCAACCACCTGCTTGGCGATGATGGTCTTGCCTGAGCGACTGGAGCCGACGATAACTATTCGGTCCAACTCGGGCGGTAGAGGCCGTGAGAATCCCATATCATCGCAGAGACACAGAGTTTTTATCATTCATGCGACCCCCCTCGCGTCCTCTGTGTCTCTACGGTTAAAAAGGCTTCCGCTAGGCGGTGGCCCAGTTGACGCCGTTCAGAACCATCTTCTGAAACTCAGAGGACTCGAAGCTCTTCCCGTCGTGACCCAGCAACAGGGTGAAGACCTTGCCTTGCCCGTACGTGCGGGTCCAACCCAGAGGGAAGGTTCCACCGGGCATCTCTTTGGGAGCGCGATCCGGGCCCCAGGGATGGGTTCCGTCGGGAGCGTGTCCGGTTAGGAAGACGTCATTACCGTCTTTTATCGCCAGGCCCATGTAGAGCTCGTCGTCCGTGTTGAATTCCGACACGCCGCTCACTCCCGGATGTCCGGCTTGGCTGATGCTGACGGTGAAGTTTCCGTAGGGCGGATGGAAGCTGGTTCCGGATATCCAACCGCCGCCGGTGATGTCGTGGTATTCTGGCCATCCGGAGGGAAGGCAAGTGGATATATGCAGGCAAACAAACCCCTTGCCGGAGTTGATGTAGTCCTTCATCCCATTCTGCTCGCTGGTTGACAGTGCCCAGTCGCCGAAGTCCGGTACGTTCTCCCGGCGGGTATTGAACACTAAAGCATCATAGCTGTTCAACTCTGATGCCCGGCCCAGAACCGAAGCGTCCTCGGTGACCGTCAGTTCGTGACCGGCGGCTTTGAGAAAGGTCCCTAAGACCGGCGTGGACTCTTCATAGGGGTGACGTCCTCCGGAAATAACTAGCAGTTTCATCGTTCATATCCTCCGTTTAAATAACCTATTGAATAACCTAGCGGGCTTGCCGGCGTTTGGTTTATGAATCAGTTTCTTGATATCACGCTGCCCGATCCCTGGGTCTGTTCGCTGACCAGGAAAGAGGCCTTATCCCGGCCGAAAGAAGTCTCCAGGTCGGCGTCGAATCGCTGGCCGCCTAGGGAACCTATAATCTCGTATCGCATCTCGGTGTACAGTCTACCCTCAAATCCGGAGCTTTTTATGTTCCTTTCTTCCTCGCCAACCAGGAACATCTCAACAGCCTGCACCATGATTTCCTTCGCTTCTTCTTCACCGATGTGGGAGGCTGCTCGCAGAAACACGTAGCCCCATCTCATTCCCTTATGTTCTAGCATCGTACTATGTGGTTGCTGGGACGGTGCGCCGGCGGCCTAGATGCGCACGCCTGCCTGTTGGAGTTGGGTCAGAACCGACTCCGGGCTGCGGACGGTTATCACCGCCAAAGACGGTTTTGCCTTGCGGGCTTCCCGGATAACGTACCGGCCGTCCGACTGGGGTACTTCATAGTCGATGACTAAAGCGGTGTAGTCGGATGAACCAGCCAGGTCGATGGCTACCGCATCGCTATCCGTCCCGGTGACGGTGCAGCCCACAGCTTCCAGTATCCGGGTCACGATGTCCATGGACTCCCAGTCGCGGCCCATGAATAGGATTCGGTTCGTTTCGG
>Ga0315336_1001776_pt1 | contig 38058 bp, 37 predicted proteins | sample ASW5metaG_FD_204512 | JGI IMG/M metagenome (GOLD analysis project Ga0315336, IMG submission 204512) | Ammonia-oxidizing marine archaeal communities from Monterey Bay, California, United States - ASW #5 | ecosystem: Environmental > Aquatic > Marine > Intertidal zone | place: USA: California... | reverse complement strand
AGCCGCCACAATCCCGCACTCGGTAGCCCCCCCCAGGTGGATCCACACCGACAACAATGCGGATCAGCGATTCAGGTGCCCGCGACATCCGCGATGCCTCGATTGTCTCGCGAGTCCACAGCGCCCCCGGTGCCTCCTCGACGTCCTCGGCGAGAACCTCTTGACGGTAGGCAAGCGCCGTCATGTCCCCGGTGATCTCTTCGAGCGCTTCGGTTGAGATGTGCGGGTTGTCGTGCGAGGTGAAGTGGAACGTGTCGTACCGGGGATCTTGCTGGGCTCGCTTGAAGTGCTTGGCGGCGTGCATCGGATCGTTCGCTTTCGACACCGAGCGGGAATGCAGCGAAGGCGGCGTGTAGATGAACACCGCGTCCCCGTTGTTGTCGAGCAGCATCGGTGCGCCGACTTGCTCCCAGGTGTCCTCGGCCATCAGTTGCCATTCGTCGAGCACGAGGTAATCGGCATAATCGCCGCGCAGTGTGTCGGCGTTCCAGCAAGTCTTAGCCCGGATACGCATATCGGTCCCCGGCTTCTTGATCGTGTGGAGCGTTTCGTTCTTGACGAGGATTCCGGCGTCGATCGGCTCGCGCAAGGAGTTCTTGACCTCCGACCAGAACTTAGCGATCTGGTCCCCAGTGGGAGCGCCGTAAAGAACACGCCGCACTTTCAGGAATTGCCGAACGCAGGCAATCGCGATTCCTGTAGTCTTTCCGCCCCGCCGACCGGCGCGGATGATGATCCGCTTCTTGTCAGAGTCAATGAACACCTGCTGCTTGGCATGGGGACGCCGCAGGTGGATCTTGTGTTCGCGCCTACTCGTCGCGCCGATGCGATTGTTGAGTCTGATGTTTACGGCAGCAGGAGGCACCGTCAGTCAGACCAATACGTCTTCGACGACCTTCCCGTGCACGTCAGTCAACCGGAAGTCGCGGCCTTGGAAGCGATAGGTTAGCTTCGTGTGATCGATTCCCAGCAGGTGCAACATGGTGGCGTGCAGATCGTGAACATGCACAATGTTGTCGACGGCCGCATAGCCCAGTTCGTCCGTCGCGCCGTAGCTGAATCCGGGCTTGATACCGCCCCCCGCCATCCACATTGAGAACCCCTTAATGTGATGGTCGCGGCCGGCCTTCGATCTGTCGCCCTGTGACATCGGCGTCCGTCCGAACTCGCCGCACCACAGAACGAGCGTGTCATCGAGTAGTCCGCGCTGCTTGAGGTCTTTCACCAGCGCCGCGGAACCTTGATCCACAAGCCCGCAAGTCTCTTCGACGCCCTTCTTGATTTCACCGTGGTGGTCCCACCCACGGTGATAGAGGTGAATAAAGCGGACACCGCGCTCCGCCAGCCGCCGCGCCAGTAAGCAATTCGAGGCGTAGGAACTCTTGCCGTCCTCCGCGCCGTACATATCGAGAACCTGCTGGGGCTCGCTCGAAAAGTCGACCAGCTCCGGCACGCTCATCTGCATCCGGAACGCCAGCTCATACTGCGAGATCCGTGTTGAGATTTCCGGATCGTCGATCATCTCGCCCTGAATGCGATTCAGTTTGCCGACCGCGTTGATCAGGCCGGACTGATTCTCACGGCTTACACCGGGAGGGTTGCGGACGTACGACACCGGTTCGCCCCCCGACTGGAATTTCACACCCTGGTAGCGGCTCGGGAGGAAACCACTATGCCACTGCCGTGCCGCGATCGGTTGCGACTGCGCTCCGCCCTCCGACGTGAGCACGACGAAACCCGGGAGTTCTTCCGACTCGCTGCCGAGACCGTACGTGATCCATGAGCCCATGCTGGGTCGGCCGGCGACTCGAAAGCCTGTGTTCATAAACGTGTGGGCCGTGTCGTGGTTGATCTGCTCGGTCTGCATCGAGCGGACGATGCAGATGTCGTCGGCAATCCCGCCGATGTGCGGTAGCAAGCTCGACATATGCTGCCCGGACTTGCCGTACCGCTTGAACGGATGCTGCGGTCCCAGCATACGCAGCTCTTTGCCCTGAAGCTGCGCGATCTGCTGACCCTTGGTGAACGACTCGGGCATGGGCTCGCCGTCGCGGTCGGCCAGCGCCTGCTTGTGGTCGAATAGTTCCAAGTGCGACGCGCCGCCGGCTTGGCACAGGAAGATCACTCGCTTAATGCTCTGCGCGTGATTTGGAAAGCCCGCTACGCCCGAGTCCGCGCTCGGCAATCTCCCCCGGAACAGCGACGTGAGCGCCAGGCTGCCAAGTCCCATCGACGCTCGGCCCAGAAAGGTCCGGCGTGTTTGCTGCATGTCTCTTGTCAACATATCTCTAGCTCTGATCGTGCCGTCAGTAGCGCATCACAAACTCATGTTTGTTCATCACCGCGCGGGCCACGCCGGTCCAGGCCGCAAGCTCGACGGGGTCAAGGTCCGCCGGCACCTCGGCGAATCCGACGCCCAGCAGCTTACGCGCCCGCTCCGGCTCCTGTCGGAAGTCCGCCAACTGCGCCTTGGCCAGCTCGGTGAGGACTTTCTGTTCCTCGGCCACCGCGTGCCGCGAAACCGCCTGCTCGAAAGCGAAATCGATGCGGCCGGCGGTGTCCTCGCGGCCCGATCGTAGAATCCGCACCGCGAACGCGCGTGCCGCCTCGACGTAGCTCGGGTCGTTCAGCATCGCCAATGACTGCAATGGGGTGTTTGATACGACCCGCTCCGCTGTGCACTCTTCACGCGAGGGCGCATCGAACGCCATCAGCGATGGATGCAAGAATGTCCGCTGCCAATGCGTGTAGAGCCCGCGCCGAAACTGGTCGTCGCTATAGTCTGGTTCGTACTCGCGCTTCGGAAAATTGAGCTCCCGGTAGTAGCCCGCCGGTTGATACGGCCGGACGCTCGGGCCGTACATCTCTCGATTCAGTAGCCCGCTCACGACGAGTGCTTTGTCCCGAATGAACTCCGCATCGAGGCGGCGCATCGTTTGTCGTCCGTGATAGCGGTTGTTGGGGTCTTGGGCAAGCAGCGCCTCGCTCGGCTCACTCGACCGCCGGTAGGTTTGTGACAGAACCATCGTCCGAAACAGGTGCTTCACGTCCCAGCCGCTCTCCATGAATTCAACGGCCAGCCAATCGAGCAATTCCTGATTGAGCGGCGTTTCGCCTTGCGAACCAAGATCATCCAGCACCTTCGACAGCGCCGTGCCGAACAGCAGCTTCCACATGCGGTTCACGAACACCCGCGCTGTCAGCGGATTGTCGCGATCCACAAGCCAGTTGGCCAGATCGAGCCGCGTCAGGCGTTCTCCGTTGACGGGAATCTGATCGAGAAAGTGCGGCGCTTGCGGCTCGACGATCTCGCCCGAATCGTCCATCCAATCGCCGCGCGGAAGGATACGGACTTCCCGCGGCTCCTCGCTGACATCGGTGACCAGGCATTCGTCCGCGTGATCGACCAACTCTCCGCGGCGGCGCTCCAGCTTGCGGATCTCGCGCCAGTTGGTACTTCCCTTCGTCCATTGCAGAAACGTCTGGCGGAGGGCTTTCTTCTGCTTGCCCTTGAGGGCTGTCTCCGCCATCACAGCTTCTTGCAGTTCCTTGGCGGGAGGCAGTTCGGGGAAGTCCGACTCCGTGACCGACAACCGCGAAAGCCCCGCGATCTTCTTCGACGCTCTGCCGTTGTAAATCATCGTGAACCGAAGCGTCTCGCCGGGTTTCGTTCGCAGCGGCTGCGCCAATATCCACATCGCCCGCCGCGGGCCTTCTTCGGCGACGTTGCCCTCCCATCCCGTCCGCGGATTGCCGTCCAGAGTGAGACGTAGATACGAGCCCTCACCTTGCCGGTCCGGCACGAGCGCACCAAACTCAACCGATTCCAGCCGTCCGTCGTCGCGCAATCGCTTCACGTCGAACTCGCTCAGGTAGAAGTCGTCGAAGCCTCCGCTCGGAAAGATACCGAGCAGCACGGCCGTGATCGTCTCGCCCTTTGACTCCATCTCAATCTTCTGCACAGCCTCGCGGGGCTTTTCTTCCCCTGTCACGACCTCACGGAAAAACCCGCCATCTTCGAGCCGCAGGTCGATATCCTCGCAACCGGTGATGTCGGGATGACCGCAATCGTTCCAAACGCGCTCGGGCTGTACGGTTTGCCATTCCCCCAGCCGCTCCCGCAGATAGCCTCGAAACACGTCCAGGTTCTCGCGGTTCGCCTTGAGCTTCCTGCCTTCTTGTCGTAAATCGCGAATGCGGCTTTGGATCGATGCCACTTCTTCCTTCGCCTCATCGGACAGTACCCGGATCACTGGATCGAGGACCGATCCGTAGACACCAACCTCTTCGATATCCCCGAAGAACGCCGCCATCTGATAAAAGTCCTTCGCCGCGAACGGATCGAACTTATGGTCATGGCACTCGGCGCAACCGAGTGTCGATCCCATCCACACTTCCGACAAGTTGCGCACGCGGTCCGTTGCATACTTCGCCAGATACTCCTTCGCCTGCGCCCCGCCTTCGTTGGTCATGCGGTTCAAACGGTTGTACGCGCTCGCTACACGTCCCGTGTCCCCGGCGCCCTCGATCAGGTCACCCGCGAGTTGCTCCCTTGTGAACTGATCGAATGGCTTGTTCTCATTGAACGCACGGATTACATAGTCGCGGAACAAGTAGACGTTGATCGGAATGTCGCTATGGAAGCCGATGGAATCCGCATACCTCACGAGGTCCAGCCAGTAGACCGCCATGCGCTCACCGAAGTGAGGCGAATCGAGCAAGCGGTTGACAAGTGCCTCGTACGCACCCGGATCATCGTTCGCCATGAACGCCCTCACCTCTTCGGCGCTGGGCGGTAGACCCGTCAGATCAAAACTCAGACGCCGAATCAACGTGCGGCGATCTGCCTCTCTGACCGGCGTCAGCACCTTTGCTTTCAGCGCGGTGTTAACGAGTGAGTCGATAGCCCCTGGGCCACTAAGAGTTTCCGCGTGCTCTGGAGGGATATAGGACCAATGCGATTCATACTCGGCGCCCTCTTCGACCCAGCGCTTCAGCAGGTCCTTCTGTTCATCGCTCAGTTTCTTGTTCGACCAAACCGGCGGCATGACGCGAACCGGCTCCGGGGCATACAAACGCGCGATAAGCTTGCTCGCCTCAAAATCGCCGGGAACGATCGCGCCCGCCGCCATCGCCTCTTCGCGCCGGTCGAGACGCAATCCCGCCTGCCGGGCATTGCTATCCGGCCCGTGGCACTGATAGCAATTCTCGGAAAGAATCGGTCGGATATCCCGATTGAACTCGACCGGGGCGGCGTTGAGCGTCACCGCGAGCAACATCGAATAGGTGGTGAGCAGGGAAGCGGTTCTCATATCACTAGAGGCGCACTCCTACCGTGACGCCTTCGTCTATGATACGCCCGCCCATCCGCTGATGCGATGGTTTCGGTCAGAAGCAGCGAGGATGCCGCGTTCCACGCCATCATTAGGCGGGGGAAGATTGGTAGAGGTACTGGATTACTGCTCTTCGACGCGATACAGATGCGAATTCGTCCGCGAGAATACGACGTCATCCACCACCGCGACCGAGGCCAGCGTCCGTCCATCCACCTTGCTTTGGGCAAGCTTTTCGTACTCACATCCTGGCTGGATCACGGTCGTCAGCCCCTCTTCATTGAGGAAGTAGATCCGCCCGCCTGCCAGCACCGGCGACGCTGAGTAGCCGCCTCCAACCGCTGCCGCCAAACCTCTTCGCCGGTGAGTGCGTCGAGACAGGTGACGATGCCGTTGTCACTGACCATGTAGATCTCGTTTCCGACCACGATCGGCGACGGCGTCAGAGAGACGCCCTTGTTGTACTTCCATTCGATGTGAGTCTTCGTAACATCACCCCGGCCGTCGGGCCTGATCGCGAATAGGCTCGGCTTGAAGAACCCCGACGTAACGTAGACCAAGCCATGCGCCATCACAGGCTTCGGCACGTTTGAGAAACCCTTGTATTTGATCCACCAGAGTTCTTCGCCGGTATCGATGTCGTACGCCACCGTGCGGCCGGCGCCCGGGCTGACGAGTTGCTTGCCTTGCTCCGTCGATATCACGAGCGAGGTTGCGTAGGAATGTTCGTAGTCGCCCCGGTAGCTCTTCCAGCGAATCTCACCCGTATCCTTGTGGAGCGCTACGACGTACTGCACGTCGTATCCATCGCAGTTGATGAGCAGCGAATCGCCTGACAGCACGGGCGAGCCCGACGAGCCATGCCGGTGGTAGTAGCGCAGCTCCTGCGTCCGCCAGAGAATCTCACCGTCGGTCGTAAGCGCCGCGGTGCCCTGTGTCCCGAAGTGCACGTAGACGCGCCCATCTTCGATCCAGGGTGTCGGAGTAGCATAGCTGTTCTTGTTGTTGATCTTCGGCGGATCGTCAAAGTGGAAGAGTTCGATGTCATGCAGCGTTTCGCCGCTCTCCGGGTCAAGAGCCACCGCGCGCAAGGATCGCCCCTCATCGGCAGCCACAGTTTGCCTTCACCGATCACGGGGGACGACCAACCAAGCCCCGATAGTTCCTTCTTCCAGGTAACGTCGCGAGTCTCACTCCAACTCAGCGGCGGCTCTGTGCTCTGCGCAATCCCCTGGCCGTCGGGACCCCGGAACTGTGGCCAATCCCCAGCGGGAAGCACATGAGGAAATGCCGCCGGCCCGATCATCAACAAGACCGCAAACGAACGAACTCCGCGCAGACCCATCACAAGAGATTAGCGCAGACAAAACCCACCTGCGAAATCCTCATGCCAGAAAGGAAAGAGGCGCTGGTGTCAACCTGCGCGTCCGCGGCGCAGTCGCAGAAACACTCATACGAGAAGAACCCCGGCGCGGAAAAGAGGGCGGCATCCGTGGGGTTCGGATGCCGCCCTCATGGGGTCATGGGGTAGGAGAGATAGGAGCTGTCTGATCGCTACAGCAGTGCACGTCACCGACAGCCGATTGATCATCAAAGGCTCCGAGCCGAAAATAGATCGCCTTATGCTTCGCGTCGCCCGCGCCGGCGACCATCGATACCGTGTGATTACCTGAATTGTCGATCCAGGCCATACGCCGTCCCGGACCGGACTGATGAGACGTATCGAGAAGGTTCAAACTCATCGCCTGCTGGGCCGTTGGTTGGAGGCGATTTGCTTCCTCTAGCGCGTCGAGTTTGGCTCGCTGACCGCTGTCCAAGATGCCCAGGGCCATCTCGCGCATCGCATCCCGAGAGCCGGGCATGGCTTCGCGATGCTTGCGAAGTTCGAGAGTCAGTTGTCCGATCACCGTCAAATCCGGCGGGGCCTCTTCGAGCGCTTCGTCAAGGGTCCGCTGCGTCTTCGCCATCGCCTGCATCGCGGGTTGCATCCGTTCAAATTGTTCGCGACGTAGATCCTGAAGCTGCCGGATCTGATTGTGGGAAAGAGAGAGGTAGTCTTTCAGGTTTTCGTGACTACCCATGCCAACATGAACCGCTTGAAACTGAACGTCGCCGACTTGGGCGACGAGAAGCGGCGTCGAAATCAATAGAGCGATAAGAATCTTCATCATCCTCGGAATCTCCAGCGGCCCTGAGGCCGCAGTTGCGTGAATATCCGTTTGACGAAGACCCGCCAAAAAGGTTAGTGAGCAGGCGCGACCGCTAGCTGACATCCGCGAGTCTCACTTCTGAGAATCACAATGTCGGAACCATCTCAGCCACACGCCCTTGGAGCCGGCTACAAGGGGTCAAGCGGAAGGTTTCACTTATTGAGAAAGCGCTTTACGAACTTTCTCGACGGACGGCCAGCCGGCGCTTGATCCGTTGTTGGCGTAGATGCGGCAGCCAAACCCATAGCCCTTCTCTTCGGCTTCTGGCCCCTCGACATCGACGCTGTTGATACGAATGGTGGGCGAACCGATGAAGCGCTTGGCCTGAGCGTCAGCGTCGGATTCGACTGAGATCAGAGCTACATCTTCGAGCCGGCCTTCCAGCCGCAGTGCTTCGCGCACGTTCTCGATCGCTTTGAGATACGAAGGGCAGCCTTCGAAATAGTAGAGTTCAATCTTCATGACTGGGGCTCCTTGACTTTCGCGCTGTAACCGAGTTCGCCAATGGCCGCGATCAGCCTCTCTGACGAAGTTTGAGACGGATCAAAGTGGATTCGCGCCGTCTCCTTCTCGTAATCGACTTCAGCCAGCTGGACGCCGGTCTCGCGCTCCAGCGTCGCCTTCATGCCTACCGCGCAGCCGGCGCAGGTCATGCCGTCGACAGCGAAGACCACAAGGGCTTCGCCGTCGCTATTGCTTGCGGCCAGCACACTCACATCGGCGCTCGCCGAGTCGTCCGAGAGCATGCCGGAATAGTAAGGAACGGACGCAAGCGCAGCGACAGCGCCCGTGGCCAGCCAAAGCAACATCGTCTGCTTGCGCTTCTCCGGGATCACCGCACATGTTCCATCGGCACACTCGGCTCCTGATTGCTTGTGATAGTTCAGGTAGAACGCGCCAGCCAGCAGCAGCGCAGTGAGGCCCAGTAGATAGGGCCGCAGGTCTTCGAACAAGGCGGCCGCGCCGAAACTGCCGATGCCGAGACCAACCGCGGCTAGCGGGCCGATGCAGCAGAGCGACGCCAGACCGGCGGCGGCAATCGAAGCGAAGGTGAGGGACTTGTCTTTCATTGCTCTTTTCCTTTTTCGTCGAGCGCATCGAGGATGGGGCACTCGCTTACCGGACCTTGACCCGAGCACTCCTTGGCAAGCTTTTAGAGGACCCTACGCATGGCTTCGAGTGAGCGGACCTTCTGGTCAAGATCGGCCACCTTGGCCAAAGCCTGGTCACGCACGTCCGCGCACGTGGCTTCTTCGCTTACGCGCAGCACTGCGTCTTCTGCATAAACACGGTAGTTCGAGCCGTTGCGCTCCGGCGGCGCAATCACGCCTTGGCGCTCGTAGTAGCGCAGCGTGTCGATCTTCACACCGGCGCGCTCGGCGGCTTTTCCGATCATCAGGCCAGTCATTTCTCCCTCAGCTTACACCCCGGACGTAGGTCCAGAGTCAAGCATCTTCCTGCTGATGGGTACTGAGGTTCCGCGTCCGAGGAACTCCTTGAAACGGCTCCCCTTCCTGACACTTCCGACAAGTCCTGGTCTTCGGATAGTTACGCACCAAGCCGAGTCGGCCTTGATGTTCTGCTCTCACTCTCAGCCGACCACGAATCTTGCTATTCCACCACCTCGATAGCGGCGAAGGGTTATCATTGGCTACAACAGCGGTTCTCAAAAGTCGCCCTTCAAGGAGCACTCATGTCCAGCGTCCCGTCTCGCCGATTGTTTTTGCAGCGCCTCGCAACCAGCACCGCCTTTCTGCCCGCCGCCGTCGCCACCCTCGCGGAGCTGCGGCCTGCGCTTGCGGCCACGACCGGCATCGAGTCCCGATGGGGGCTCGTCCGTCAGCAGTTTCCGTTCGCCGAGGCCAAGGTCCCAATGAACGCCGCCAATCTCTGCCCGTCGCCGCGCGCGGTGACCGAGCAAGTTGTCGCCTTCACGCACGACATCGACAACGACTGTTCTTTTAACAACCGCAACAAGTTCAAGAAGCTGCTCGAAGAATCTCGCAGCAAGGCGGCTGCCGGCATCGGCGTCGACCCCGACGAAGTCGCGCTGGTCCGCAATACGAGCGAAGCCAACAACACCATCAACAACGGCATGCAGCTTGGCAAGGGCGATGAGGTCGTGATCTGGGAGCAGAACCATCCCACGAATAACGTTGCGTGGGATGTCCGTGCCGCGCGACGTGGTTTCTCCGTGAAGCGCATCACGCTTCCGAAGCAGCCGAAGAACGAACAGGAACTCGTCGATGCCTTCGAGGCCGCGCTGACCAGCCGTACTCGCGTGCTGTCGATTACCCATGTCTCGAATCTCAGCGGCATTCGGCTACCGGCCAAAGCCATCGGCGCCGTAGCCAAGAAGTGTGGCATCTACTTTCATGTCGATGGCGCACAGTCCTGGGGCGCGGTCGCGATCGACGTCAAAGACCTGGGTTGCGATTCGTACACGGCCAGTTCGCACAAGTGGTTCTGCGGACCGCGCGAAGTCGGCTTGCTCTACGTGAAGAAGGACCGCATCGATGAACTCTGGCCAAACGTCGTTGCGCCCGGCTGGGGCACAACGGATGAGACCGTCCTCGTGGGCGCGCGAAAGTTCGAATCGCTCGGTCAGCGGGATGACTCACGCTTGGCTGCCATCAGCACGATGGCGGACATGCACGCCATGCTCGGCTCCGCTGCCGTCGAGGCGCGCATGTATGCTCTCGTTCAGACTCTGAAAAAGGGTCTGCAAGACGCCGGGGCCAAACTCGTCACGCCGATGGATGAGAAGGTCAGTGGCGGCGTCTGTATCATTCAGGTTCCTCAACAGCATCGAGCCGATATGGTCAACGCCATGTACGACAAGCACGGCATTGCGGGATCGGCGACGGGAGGCCTGCGGCTCTGCCCGCACCTCTACAACACGATGGAGCATGTTGAGCGCGCCGTCGCCGGCGTGAAAGATTTAAAGAAGTGGCTCGCCTAAGCCGACCGCGATAAGCAAGAGGGCGGCCGGCGGCCGTCCCACGGCAAGGGCGGGCGGGTGGTGAAAGTGGACAGCTTCGACGAAATGCCGCCCCACGTCCGCCGGACGCTACTGCGCCTGCGCGACGAGATACTCGCGCACCTCAATTGCGCAACCGACGACACACCCTGCTGCCGGCAGTGCCTCCTCCCTTATCCCGAGGGAGAATACGAGGCGTATGATTTCTGCCCCTGGTGCTCACTCTCGATTTGCGGCGGTGAGCCCCGCATCGACGAGTCCCGCAAGATCATCCAAAACGAGCGCTTCGGGAACGACGAGATTCAGTGCGGCGAGTGCGGCGGCGAATACGAGCAACCGACGCTTTACCCGTTCAAGTTCTGTCCACATTGCGCCGCGCCGTTCGCCGCGCAAGACGAACTCTTGATCGAATTGCCAATCCTGGTTTAGCGACCGCGATCGCGACGTAGGCCTACCCGCAGCTCCCCCTGAAGGCTCTACAGCGGACTACGGTCCGGCCTCTCACAGCATCTGATGCCAGTCGCCGTGAGATATTCTGAGACTGGAACCGACTCTGTCCCTCGGCTCTGTTATAACTCGGACTCGTCGTCTTAACGGGCCGACGCATTGCTAAGTTGTTGATTCGTTGGGTGATTCAGTTTTGCTTTGTCGGTGACCGCTGTTCGCGGGAAGGGCGTTTTGGTAAGAACGAGAGTGGGGGTGTCTCACGGCTTGGGGTGCCTGCGAGCAAAGAACCTGAGAGGGCCGCGCCGCTGCAGGTCTGCTAACATTCTTTTCGGCGATCGGGCCGGCAACCTGAGCGTCGTTCATTAGCAAGAGAACAACGGAGATCCGGCGGATGAAGCAACTGCTAGCCATTGCACTTTTCTTCACAGCGGTACTCAACGCGCAGAACACCAGCGATGTCTACAGTTCGGCCGACCCGCCGCGCGCGCTCGCTCTCATCGGTGATCGCTACCATAGCCCCACTTACATTCGCGACAACCTGATACCGGCCTTCGTCCGCGAAAATGTGCCGATCACCTTCATCGAAGATCACGAGGCCCTCACCGCCGAGGCGCTCAAAGACTACGACCTGTTGATCTTTCTCAAGGACGGCATGGTCTGGCCGAACGGCTATGACGGCGACCATGTGAAGTGGATGACCGAGGCTCATCAGAAGGCCGTTTGGGATTTTGTGCACAACGGCGGCGGCTTCCTGGCTATCCACAATTCGCATGGTATCTATCCGCCCGACGGCCTCTACTACAAGCTCTTCGGTGGCGACTACGGCGGACATCCGCCGCCCGACACCTTCACCATCCGCATCGAGAACAAGAACCATCCGATCACCCAAGGCGTCGAGGACTTTCGCACCTTCGACGAGCAACACATGAGCAAGTACTACCTCGACCGCGAGCATCTGCTCATGCGCAACATCTCGGTCGGCAACAAGTCCGCGCCCGCCGGCTGGTGGCGCGAGCTCGGTCGGGGCCGTTTCGCTTATCTAGCGCCCGGCCATACGCCGGAAGCGCTGGGCCATCCGATGATGCAACGCTTGATTCGAAACTCCGTTCGCTGGCTGACCCGCTCCAGCCAATGACGCCCGGCCACTGATAAGGTACTGTTGTGAATCTCTCGCGGGTACTCCATTTTGCGCCTCTCTTTCTATGCTTGGCGCTGCCGGCCTTCGCGCAACGCAGTGTCATCTATGAACTCGTTCGTGTCGCGGATATGAGCATTGGCGAGACGCAGGAAGTCGAGTTGAGCGATCGCTTCACCACGGCCGTGAAGCTGCTCGCCCTGAACGAAACACGCGACCCCATCCGCGGCGCAATCCGCAAAGCCACGGTTGACGTCGAAATCGATGGCAACAAGACCACTCTCAACTGCGGCAACTACCACTTACCCGTCGTCGTGGGAACCGTCGAAGTTGATTGCCCCGTCACGGGCGGCTACGCCGGGAACAACCGTCGCGAAGGCGGTCCTTGGGGGCTCGACAAAGACGCCCGCCTGCGCTTCTGGCCGAAGGGGTATCCCTATATCAAACCCGGCACCTTCGTCTATCCCGCCGGTCAGCGCTGGTTCGCAAGCGACACACAAATGTCCAACGAGCCGGTCTTCGTCGACGGCGGCGAGATGCCGTCGAGCCGCGGTATCTACTATCACAGCGGCCTCGACATCGGCGGTGCGGAAGAGATGGTCGAAGTCGTCGCCGCGGCCGACGGTCTCGTCGTATCGCTTGGTGACGAGGTACTTGCCGGTCAAGACGACGATACTCCAGTGAACGAGCGCTACGACGTGATCTACATCCTGGACCGCCGCGGCTGGTATTACCGCTACAGCCATCTGCACTCCTTCGACGAAGGCGTCGATCTCGGCAAGCGCGTCAAGCTCGGACAACGCCTCGGTTTGCTCGGCAAGGAAGGCGGCAGCGGGGGCTGGTCGCACCTGCATTTCGAAATCAAGAGCAAGCAACCGTCGGGTAAGTGGGGCACGCAGGAGGGCTACGCGTTCCTCTGGAACGCCTACCAGTGGGAGAACAAGCCGTCGGTCATCGCCGTCGCGCGTCCGCACCACTTCATCGGGGCAGGGGAGAGCATCACGTTGGACGGTGGCAAGTCCTGGGCCAAGAGCGGAAAGATCGCGAGCTATTCCTGGCGCTTCACCGATAGCTCCGACGCCTCCGGGCCGACCGTCGAACGCTCCTACTACAAACCCGGCGTCTACAGCGAAGTCCTCAAGGTCACCGACGACCAAGGCAACTCCGACTACGACTTCGCGGTCGTGCAGGTCGTCGACGAGGCCGCCGATGGTTCGGGCAACGACAAAGTGCCGCCCTCCCTCCACGCCGTCTTCTACCCCACGACGGGACTGAGGCCCGGCGACCCCGTTACGTTCAAGGTCCGCGCCTTCCGCACGACGCACGGCAGCGAAACGTGGAATTTTGGTGACGGCAGCCCGCCCGTGACCGTACAGTCCGACGGCAATGCCGAGAAGCACGCCAAAGACGGCTACGCGGTCACGACCTACGCATATGGGGAACCCGGCGACTACATCGCGCGGGTCGAGCGATCCAACGAACGCGGTGAGAAAGCGATCGCCCAGGTGCACGTCCATGTGGGCGCTCCCTAAGTCCCCAACTGTGTTTCACGCAACCAGGAGACCGCGTCAAGCTCGGGCTCTCCGCGGGTGATGTCAAGAAACAACTCCGGGAAGATACGCCAGCCATCGAGCTACGATCCAGTCCCTCGGACCGGATCGAACTCGGCGTCTGGATGCTGAAGGAGGGCGAAACGGAAATTGTGGCTCGGCGAAATCATGACGCCGAGCGCCTAAGACACCAACGCCGAATCTACAGGTTCATTTTCTCAAGGAGAGCTTGGAAGCGAGGCTCGTCGCGGATACCGTCGAAAAACGGGTTCACATTCAGGAACGTAACGCTGCTCGCCCGTTGTCGGTAGGCACGTTCCAGCCAATCCAGGGCCCGTTCTCGGCTATCGAGCGTCATGTGCAACATGGCTATCTGGCAGGCAAAGACATACTGTGTATCGACCGCTTCTTCCATGTTTGCAAGAAAGGCGCGAGCCGGCTGCGTGTTCTCGGATAGAGATCCGGCCAAAGCGATCATGACGGGCGTCGCTTCCGAGGGGATGTCGCGAGCCTTCTCAAACGCCTTTCGCGCCGCTGGCGGTTTCCCCTGCGCCAAGTACGTAAAGCCCAGGCTCACGTACGTCTTGCCGAAGTTCGGATCCAGCTCAAGAGTCTTCTCGTATTGACGGACCGCCTCGTCGTACTCACGCCGGAAATAGTAGACGTCACCCAGACTGTTGTTGACCACGCTCGACAAAGGGTCAAGACGCTGCGCGTTCCGCATCATCTCGAGTGCTTCATCAAACCGCCCGAGAGGAGCCAGGAGAGTCATCCCATAGGCATGCATGGCGTCGACCGAACTCGGGTTGAGCGAGAGGGCAAGCTGGAAATGCTTCTCGGCGGAAGCCCAGTTCCAGTCGTACATCGTTTGCACAAACCCAAGCGACGTATGCGCGCTGTCAAGCGTGGGGTCAATCTCCAGAGCTTTCTCCGCCGAGACTCGGGCCAGGGTCCATGCCTCGTTCGGCGGCACCCCACCGTTCATGCAAAGAAACCCGTAAGCCATGGCTAGGCCGGCGTGGGCGGCGCCGTAGTTTGGGTCAATCTCGATTGCGTGCTTGGATTCGGCGATTCCTTTCTTAACGCTGGTGAGTGTCCACTGGAAGGAATGCTCGCGGCCACGCAGATAGGCTTCGTATGCCTGCGGGTTTACGTGCCGTGTCGCGCCCCCACCGGGAGCAATCTGGGCTCGCAAGCGTATGTCGATCTCTCCCGCGATCGCCGCCGATATCTCCTGTTGCAGACCGAGGACGTCAGCCATTGACGAGCGATAGCTCTCGGCCCAGATGTGCTCGTCTTTGGGCGCATTGATGAGCTGCGCCGTGATGCGTACTTCATCGCCCACCTGCAAGATCGTGCCTTCGACGATCCTCTCGACGTTCAGCTCTTTGGCGATCTCGGGCAGGGACTTCGGCGCGCCCTTATACCGCATCACCGAGGTTCGCGAGATGACGCGGAAGCGCGGCCTCTTCGCTAGATCGGTGATGAGGGCTTCGGTGAGCCCGTCGGCGAGAAAGTCCTTCGCGGGGTCGCGGCCGGCTGAGATGCTGCCGCGGTCACGCCGGCATTGCCTTGCTCGCCGGGATGTGCAAGGTCGGCGAACAATTCATCCATCGACCGATAATGGTCGTCGGGGGACTTCGCCGTGGCACGCTCCACGACACGGCAGAGATGCTCCGGGGTGTCGGGCCGCTTATCGAGAACGGACGGTGTCGGGGAGTTGATGATGTCGTAGACAACGGCGGCCACATAGAGCCCTTGAAAGGCGGCTTCGCCCGTTAGTAATTCGTAGAGCACAAGTCCGAACGAAAAGATGTCTGACCGCTCATCGATCGCGAGACCCTGAGCCTGCTCGGGGGACATGTAGGCCGCCGTGCCCGACGCGCTATGTCCGCTCGTGGTCGAGGCAATAGTATTCCACTGTGCGAGGCCGAAGTCGGTAACTTTGACCGAGCCGTCGGCCGTCAGTAGCAGGTTTTCGGTCTTGATGTCGCGGTGGATTACGCCTTGCCGGTGGGCGTGGGCCAAGCCCTGGTCCGCTTCAGTGGCATAGCGAACCACTTCGTCGACCGTGAAGAGTTCTTTGTGCGCGATACGTTCGGTTAGCTTCGCCTTGAGAGTGCCACCGGAGAGGAACCCAAAAATAAGGTAGTGCTTTCCGTCCACCTCGCCGCGGTCGTGGATCGTAGCGATGTGCGGATGATTCAGCGAGGAGATGGTCTTGGCCTCGCGCTCGAATTGCCGCAGCTCTTCTGGAGATTCGACGGCTCCGGTCTTGAGCACCTTGAGCGCAACGACCCGGTCAAGGTTGCGGTCGAGCGCCTTGTAGACCACGCCCATGCCACCCTAGCCGAGTACGTCGAGGATCTCGTAGTGAGAAACGGTGCTGCCGACAAGAGACGGGAGAGGCACTTTGAGGACCCTTCGACACTTAGAATAACGTGATCCAGCGCCAGCTCTTGGTGGCGAGGTCGGCCTGGATCATGGCGACGTTGTGAAACGCCCAACATGGCTGGTGGACGTCATCCTGATCGCTGTACTAGCGGCGGGCGGATGCGCGCAACAAAGTGACCGCATTCCGGTCCTTTTCGACCACGACGGCGCCACCGATGACTACATCGCGCTACTGATGCTCGTGGGGTCTCAGTGCTGTGATTTGCGCGGGGTCACGGTCAGTTACGGACTTGGACACAGGGATGCCGCGGTTGAGGCTTCGGGCCTGCTGCTGGCGGCGATGGGGCTCGACACGCCCGTCGCGGGTCACGCCCCTTCGTTGCGGGGCCCCAATAGCTTTCCCGATTCATGGCGCGATATGAGCGATCACGTCAAAGCGCTGCCGATGGTTCAAGGACTCCATCCGCCCAAACCTCGTCCCGATGCAGTGGCGCTACTGATCCAGACGCTCGACGATTCGGACCGGCCTGTCACCGTCGTTGTAACGGGGCCTGTCACCAACATCGCGGCTGTGTTGGCTCAGCGGCCCGATCTAATCACCAAGATCGAACATCTCGTTGTGATGGGAGGGGCCTTGCGCGTCCCCGGCAATGTGCGGCAACCGGAAACCTCCGAAGAGCCCGCAACGGCTGAGTACAACTTTTTCGTGGATCCGGGCGCGGCGGACCAAGTGCTGGCCCTGGCCGAGCGTGGGTTAGACATCACGATCGCTTCGCTGGATGCAACGAACGAGTTGCCATTGACTCCGTACTGGCTTGGCCAACTGCGGAACGACAACACTTTCGGAACAGAACTTGCAGCCGGAATCCTAGCTGTCGTCGAAACTCAAGTTCAAGAGGGCCGCTACTTCCTATGGGACGGCGCGGCTGTCGTGGCTTTGCTCAGCCCCGACAGCTTGCGATTCGAGACACACGCCCTCCGTGTCGCCGAGAGCGGCTCTTCCGAGGGTACGTTGCGAGTAGCTGACGACAGATCCGGGCAGGTGAACATAGCCACCGGAGTCACCAATGGCTATCAACCCCTGGAATGGGCCGCTGCGTGGATTGCCGGCGTACCGCGGGCGCGATAGCTGACGCTTTGATTCGCAGGTTGAGAAAGACAGAAAGCTCTCTTAGAGAGCTTTCTGTAACACTTCACCGAGCGTTCCGACTGACTCGCCCTGCGAGGCCCTCTTACCGTCAGAGCCCACGGCTTTCGACGCTGCCGAGCCTGTTCCAGCTTCGTCAGTTCCGTCCCTGCGGCGGCGGCGTTTGCGAGGTGCGCGGCTCTGGGCCGTACGATCGCCTTTTGGATGGGCGGTCTTTGCTCGCAACAGCTTGTCGTCAATAGGCGCGCGGTTGAAACGTTGGATGATGGCCTCCATCTCCTCCTCATTGGGAGCCTCGATGAAGGCATAGCCTTTGGATTCCTGCGTTTCGAAATCTCGAATCACACGAACCGAGTCACTGACCAGATCACTACTATCGAGCCACGACTTGATGTCATCGGCGGTCACCCACTCAGGGAGGTTGCCGAGATAAATGTTATGAGCCATTTCTACTTAAGAATCTTTCCTGCCAGTTGGTTTCTACGTGCTCCGGCAACGAACCGCGGAACACGCATGGGGAAGGGACAAACAGATACTAACTGATTATAGCACACCCACTTACAGGCGATGCAGTCGTGCCGTTGTGGTGCTAGAATCGTAGCCCCACTGTGATCATTTACTGATTTCGCGGTGTGGAGTCACCTTCGTCGATGTGTCTTTTCGTACTAAACAGTCATGGGCCTATCCGGGTGGCACCCCCTAAATCATGATTCTCGTCCGTGGAGCCCGCCAGTTGTTGACGTTGCAGGGGCCGCCTCAACGCAGAGGTTGGCAGATGGCCGAGGTGAGCCTGATCGAGGACGGCGCTGTCTTAGTTAAAGGCGGTAAGATCGTTCGCGTCGGATCGACACGCCAGCTCGAAAACGTCAAGGAAGCTCGCGCCGCTCATGTGATTGAGGCCCGTGGCAAGGTCGTCGTGCCCGGCTTTGTTGATAGCAGTACGCAGTTGATGAGCGGCTCTCCCCTATTTGACGGCATGGAGATTGCGTCGGGATGGCAGGGCACATGGCGGTCGCCGGACAGCACGAAACCTGACCGTCTTGGGCGGTGTCGATCGATCCGTAATGTCTCCCCCAGCGTGTTGCGCACCTCTGCCAAGCGGTGGCTTGGGATTGCCGCCGCGAGCGGCACGACGTCACTAGAGATACGGTCAGCCCAGGGTCTCCATATGCACACGGAGATGAAGGCGCTCCGCGCGGTGCGCGCCCTCGACGGCGAGCCACTCGATATTCAGTCGGTGGCCCTCGCCGGCCCCTCGCGCGGGGATGCGTTTCTTCCCCCCGAGCAAGCCGCCGCGGCTGTGGTGGATGCGCTTATCCCCGAACTCATGCGCCGCAAGCTGAGTCGCTACCTGGCGGTGGACACCGATCCGGCCGTATTCGGCGCTGAGGGGCTGCGGAGTATCCTGGCCGCCGCCTCGGAGATGAAGCTGCGGCCCAAGTTCCAGATGGAAGTGGCCGACATCGATACCATTGGTCTTGCGGTCCAGATGGGAGCGGCGGCAGTCGATCACCTCACGTCAGCCGGTGACGAAGAGATCGCCGCTCTTGCGACAAGCGACCTGATTGCGACTCTGCTGCCTGTGGTCTAGCTCCAACAAGGTGGTCCGTTCGCGCCGGCACGGGATCTCATTGATGCGGGTGGCGCCGTTGCGTTGGCTAGCGGATTCGGAGCTACGGGTGGCCCGGCCTATCAACATGGCGACCGTAATGTCGCTAGCATGTTCACAGATGAGACTGTCTCCGGCGGAAGCAATCATAGCGGCCACGGTAAATGCGGCGGCTGTGTTGGGGCGCAGTTCGACCATTGGCATTCTCGAACCCGGTATGCAGGCTGATCTCGCTATCTTCGATGTGGCTGATCATCGCGAGATTCCCTTCTACTTGGGCTCGAACCTTTGCACGCTTACGATGAAGAAAGGGCGCGTTATCCATAGCGCAAGGACTCCCAGCGTCGCCACCGTGCCGAGGCTTCCTCCGCAGCGGGCGGATACCGCCGCCGGCGGGGTTCAGCGGATGAGCGATCCAGCCCTGCGGCGTCAGCGCTCCTAAGCAAGCGGGTCCTACCCAGAGCACCTATGGACAAGTGGGTCGAGTGCATCCCGAATATTTCCGAAGGGCGCGACAACGCGGTGCTGGCGGCGATCCGCGCAGCGATCGAGACGACGCCTGAGGTCTATCTCCTCGATGACTCGGCGGACGCCGACCACCATCGTTCGGTTTTCACCTTCGCCGGCCCTCCCGCGGCGATCACCGCGGCGGTGCTCAGGCTCGCAAAGGTTGTCGTTGAGTCCATCGACATCCGCCGCCACCAGGGGATTCATCCTCGCATGGGCGCGCTGGATGTCGTCCCACTCGTCCCGCTGGAAGGCGTCACAATCGACGAATGCGTTGACGAGGCTGGACGCCTGGGGGAGCGGTTGTGGGATGAGTACCGCATCCCGGTCTACTTCTACGGAGCAGCCGCCAGACGGGACGATTGTCGACGTCTCGAAAATGTACGCCGGGGCCAGTTCGAGGGGTTGCGCGCGGCGCTTCCCGATGACGAGACCCGCCGGCCTGATATCGGCGGGCCACTTCTCCACGAGATGGCGGGCGCAACGGCGGTCGGCGTGCGCCCGTTCCTGATCGCATTCAATGTCAACCTGGCTACTCCCGATCTCAAGGTTGCCCAAGGGGTAGCCCGCCGTGTGCGTGAATCTTCCGGTGGGTTGCCGGCGGTGAAGGCACTCGGCCTGGCCCTCGCAGCGCGAGGAATCACGCAAGTCTCCATGAACCTTGTCGACTTCGAGCGTACGCCGCCCCGAGTGGCTTTCGAAGCTGTACGCCGCGAGGCCGCCTCTCTCGGTGTGGATGTGATGGAAAGCGAGATTATCGGGCTGGTCCCCCGCAAGGCGCTGGGCCCAACCGACGCGCGGGACCTCATGATCCGGTCCTTCGATGCTGCAATGATCCTCGAGAATCGTCTCGATGCTGTAAAGAAAGGCTGAGGTCGGGCTCGAATAACTGCTAGAATCCACTGGCAGCAGCATCGAGCCCACGTGCTCACGCCGCCTCCGGAGTCGCCCCATGAACAGACGCTCTTTCCTCCAAAGCAGCCTTGCCGGACTGGCCGCCACGGCTTCAGCGAAACCGAAGAAGTATCGCGTCGGTGTCATCGGCCACACGGGCCACGGCAACTACGGTCATGGACTCGACACCGTTTGGGCAGCATTCGACTTCGTAGAAGTAGTCGCCGTCGCCGACGCTGACGAAGCCGGTCGCGCCAAGGCCGGGGAACGCACCGGCGCACGCAAAGCCTACGCCGACTACCACGACATGATCGAGAAAGAGAAGCTCGACATCGTCGCCGTTGGACCACGCTGGCTCGATCAGCGCGTCGAGATGATCACTACCGCGGCCGACGCCGGTTGCCACATCTTCTCCGAAAAGCCCTTCGCGAAAGACCTCATTGACGCCGACAAGATGATCGCCGCCATCGAGCGTAACGGCGTGAAGGTCCAGATGGCGCACCAGATGCGCAAGTCGCCGTACGTCGAGCGAATCCACGAGATGGTCGAGGCCGGCGAGATCGGAACGATTCAGGAAGTGCGAGGCCGTGGCAAGGAAGACCGCCGCGCCGGCGGCGAAGATCTGGTCGTCCTCGGGTCGCACATCTGCGACATGATGCGCTACTACCTGGGCAACCCCAGGTGGGTCTTCGCGCACGTCACCAACGACGGCCGTGATGTCGGTGCGTCCGACGTCCGCCAGCCCAGCGAGCCGATCGGACCGATCGCGGGCAACCAAATCGCTGCCATGTTCGCCTTCGACAACGGTATTCATGGCTACTTCGGATCGAAGGCGAGCGACAAAACCCACCCCTGGCGTTTCGGCACGACGATCTACGGGAACAAGGGCGTGATCTACTTGCCTAATGCCATTTATCCCGGTGGCCAGCCCTACATTCTGCGGTCTCCTGCCTGGGTTCCGGGTAAGGAAGGCCAGTGGGAAGAAGTCAAGCTGACGAAGCCTGTCGGCGGCAACTTCCACGCCGAAGGCCGTGCCATGGCCAATGCCCTCCTTGTCGAAGATCTTTTCGAAGCGATCGAGAAAGACCGCAAACCCGTCTGCAGCGCCCACGATGGCCGCTGGACGGTCGAGATGATTACCTCGATCTACGCATCGCAAAAAGCAGGCGCGCGTGTCGACTTGCCGCTTAGGCAACGCAAGCACACGCTACACACTCTCAAGTCCTAACCCAGGAGAAACCGAAACCCATGAAACGACGACAGTTTCTTGGCAACGCCGGCGTAGCCGCTGCAGCCGCTGCCCCGATGGCCGCCGCGCCCTTCCAGACACCCGCCCCAATGGGCAACCAGCCCGCGATCAAGATCACCGACATCAAGACGTTCCTCGTCTGGAGCGGAGGCCGCAACTGGATCTACGTCAAAGTTCTCACCGATCAAGGCATCGAGGGAATCGGCGAAGCCTACTCCTGCGGCCCCGACAAAGCCACCGTCAAGGTCATCGAAGACTACAAGCTCTGGCTCGTCGGCCAAGACCCGCGCAATATCCAATACCTTTGGGACCTGATGTACAACACGACCCGCTTTCCCGGCGGCTCTGTTGTGAACTCAGCGATTAGCGGTATCGAGCACGCCCTATGGGATATCGCGGGCAAAGCAGCGGGGCTTCCCTGCTGGGCCCTGCTCGGCGGACGGGTCCGCCAGAAGATCCGCGTGTATCAAAGCATTGGCGGAAGCAATGCGCAGGAAGCGGGCGAGAACGCCCAGCGCTTGATCGAAGAGCACGGCTACACCGCCGTGAAAATGTCGCCCCACAATCGCGGTGACAACCAGATGCCCTACAACATGGTCACGCGTATTGCGGGCCAACGGGTCGGCGCGGTTCGCGAAGCGGTCGGGCCCGATGTCGACATCGGAGTCGACATCCACGCGCGGTATTTCGAAGTGCAGCGCGCGATTCGCGTCGCCAAGGAAATCGAGCCCTTCTACCCGTTCTGGCTCGAAGAACCCATTCGGCCCGAGAACTTCGACGCGATGAAGAAGCTCGCCGACCACGTCAATATCCCGCTGGCGAGCGGCGAGTGCAACTACACCAAGTACGAGTTCCGTGACCTCATCAACATCCAGGCGCTCGATATCGTGCAGCCCGACATCTGCGTCTGCGGCGGCATCATGGAAATGAAAAAGATCGCAGCCATGGCCGAAGCGCAGTACCTGATGGTCGCGCCGCACAACCCCATGAGCCCGCTCGCCACCGCCGTCAATGTGCACTTCGCCGCGTCAACGCCGAACTTCCTGATCCTCGAATACCGCGCCCCCGTTTCCGGCGCATCGAAGGACGTTCTCAAAGAGCCCATCATGGTCAAGGACGGCTACGTGGACATCCCGACGAAACCCGGCTGGGGCGTCGAGTTGAACGAAGAAGCCTTCGCCAGCATGCCCCCGCGCCCTTGGAAGCGCGGCACCGGCTACCGGGCTGACGGCTCCATCGCGTTCATCTAGATCGTCTCTGAAGGCTGGCAGATCGGTCAGAGGAGATTCTTGAACTCCTCTACCGTGAGACCGGCGTCCCGGACGATACCGCCCATGGTGACGGCGTGTACCGGGTTGTTCCGCGGGATCGTCACAAAGCGTGCGCCGCTCGACATCACGATGTGCTTGCCCTCTCGGACGATTCGGAAGCCGGCTTTCTCTAAAGCCCGCACGGCCCGGAGATGCGGAACTCCGGGGATCTTCGGCAAGTCAGACCGCCACGTCGACTTCTCGTGCGTCGGCACCCGCGACGGAATCTTGAACCGCCGCCAGATACTCGCGAATTGCCACCTGGATATTATCGAGGGCCTCGTGTTCCGTAGCCCCTTCGGACCAACAGCCCGGAAGTCCCGGACAGCCAACACTGAAGCCTTCGTCGGTCTGGTGCAACACGACTGTGTATTTCATGTCCGCGTCCCCTGACGAACAGTATATCTGGATGTCAGCGACCGGCACGAAGCGAAGCGTCACCTCTAACTCTGCTAAGTTCTTGCAAGAGAAACCATTCATGTCCATCAAAAAACTCCTTCTCGCCGCCACCATCGCCGCCTTCGCGACCACTATCGCTGCCGCGGAAGTCGTCCGCATCGAGATCACCGAGAAGAGCCCTGTTCTCGACGGCAAGTCCTTCGGTAAGACCGGACCCTACGACCGCCTTGTCGGCAAGGTGTATTTCGAGGTCGATCCCAAGCACGACGCCAATCGCCGAGTCTCTGACATTGACTACGCCCCGCTCAATAGCCGTGGCCGCGTCGAGTTCTCCGCTGACCTCTATCTGCTCGTCCCCCGCAACCCCGCTAAGGGCAACGGCTCCGTCTTCTACGAAGTTGTCAACCGCGGACGCAAAGGCGCCCTCAATAAGTTCAACCTCGGTTCCGGCTCCTTTGACCCGCGAACGGCCGACGACTTCGGCGACGGCCTCATGCTTCGCGAAGGCTTCACCATTGCCTGGATGGGTTGGCAATACGACGTACCGCCTGAGCCCGGCCTGATGCAATTCTTCACGCCCACCGCCCGCGACGGCGACAAGCCCATCACCGGCCTCGTACGCTCCGACTTCGTCCCCGACGCGCCGATGCACAGCTTCCACCTCGCCGACCGGCGGCATTTTCCTTACGCCGTCCTCGATCCCGACGACCCCGACATTCGCCTCACCGTCCGCGACCGGATCGACGCTCCCCGCAAAGTCATCCCGCGTGATGAATGGATTTTCGCCACGGAGAAGGACGGCAAACCCCTCCCCAACCGCACCCACGTCTACGTCAAGAAGGGGCTCATCCCCGGCAAGATCTACGAGATTGTTTACCGCGCCCAAGACCCCAAGGTCATCGGCCTCGGCCTCTCCGCCACCCGCGACCTGATGTCTTTTCTCAAGCACGGCGGCGGCGAAAACTACGACGGGCCGCTCGCCGGCTACCACCGTAACATCCAACGCGCCATCGGCTTCGGCTCCTCGCAAAGCGGACGTTTCCTGCGCACCTTCCTCTATTTCGGATTCAACAAAGATGAATACGGCCGCCAGTCCTTTGACGGTCTCTGGCCGCACGTCGCCGGTGGCGGGCGCGGCAGCTTCAATCACCGCTTCGCGCAGCCCTCGCGCGACGCCCGCCCGCACTTCAACTTTCTCTACCCGACCGACATCTATCCCTTCACCGACGTCCCCATCGAAGACCCTGAAACCGGCCGCAAGGAAGGTATCCTCTCTCGGACGTTCGAGCAAGAGGTCGCAGCGAGAATCTTCTACACGAATTCTTCGTACGAATACTACGGACGTTCCGCCTCGCTCATCCACACCACACCCGACGGCGAGTCTGACGCGCCCCTCCATGACGGCACCCGCATCTACATGTTCAGTGGCAGCCAGCACGGCGCGGGCACATTTCCGCCCGGCGGACGTGGTGCGCAAAACCCCGCCAACGCCAATGACTACCGCTGGGGCATGCGCGGCCTTCTGCTCGCACTCAACGACTGGGTCTCCGGCAAATCCGAGCCACCCGCGTCGCAGTACCCGCGCATGTCCGAACACCAACTCGTGCCGCTCGCTGAGATGCGCTTCCCAAACATCCCCGGCGTCGAGATCCCGAAGCGCATGCACCACGGCTACCGCGTTGACTACGGCCCTGAGTTCCTCTCCAAAGGAATCGTGACGATCGAGCCGCCCAAGGTCGGCAAGGAATTCCGCATGTTCGTCCCGCAGGTCAAAGACGACGGCAACGAAACCTCGGGCATCGCCATGCCAGTCATCCAAGCGCCGCTCGCCAGCTACATGGGATGGAACCTGCGCGCCCCCGAGATCGGCGCGCCGAAAGAACTCTACAGCATGCGCGGCTCCTATGTCACCTTCCCCAAGACCGCCGAAGACCGCGAGAAATCCGGCGACCCCCGCCCCTCCATCGAAGAGCGCTACGAAAACCGCAGGGTCTATCTCGAACAGATCTCCGAGGCCTCACGCAAATTAGCCCTCGACGGATATATCCTGCCCCGCGATATCGCCGGCATCGTCCGCCAAGCCGCCGACCAGTGGGACTACCACATGAAGAAGAACTGATCCCGCTAGCAACGGAGCGGCGGGTGTAAACCCGGCGGCCCGCGCCGAAAGGTGCGGACATCCTCCCCGTCACGGTGCTCGGTGCTGGAAATTCCGCTTGCTGACTCGTCCGCGATGAGCGCCTGGTTGCCGGCCCAAGAAAACTCGTACGCGCCGATGTCCCACGACCTGTTGGCCAGCCGTGGCTGCCCGGTTTGGTGCGATCCCGGCTAGCAGCGAATGCCTTTCCCACACATCCGCCCTCCTGAGCTAGACTGACCGCATCCGAAGCGTCTTACCCTTGGACGACCTTGATGCAAGTCTCCAGAATCCGCCTGACTCGCCACGCCCGCCTCGGTGGCAGGTTGGCCCTCGCACTTCTCCTAACCGCAAGCTTCGTACGGGCTCAGAATCCGCTTCCGCCCAAGCCCGACGTCATCTTCGTTCCCACCCCGCAGGCAGTCGTCGAAGAGATGCTCAAGCTGGCCCGTGTCGGTCCCAGCGACGTGCTCTACGATCTCGGCTGCGGTGATGGACGTCTTGCCATCACCGCCGTCAAAAAGTTCGGCGCCCGCCGCGCTGTCGGCATTGATATTGACCCCATTCGCATCGCCGAGTCCAAAGACAACGCCATCATCGGCGGTGTCACCGACCGCGTCACGTTCCGCAACGAAAACCTATTCGAAGCCTACATCTCGGAGGCGACCGTCGTCACGCTGTATCTCTTGCGCTCGCTGAATATCAAACTGCTCCCGAAGTTGCTGGCCGATCTCAAGCCAGGCACCCGCATCGTTTCGCACAACTTCGACATGGGAGATGAGTGGAAGCCCGAGAAGCGTGTCGACCTCGAACACCGCTCGATCTACCTCTGGACGGTTCCCGAGAAATGGTCCTTGATTCACCACGGATCAAGGAAATAGTCACGGCTGAAATGAGACTGTGTTCTACTCATTCCAAAGTACTTAGCTCGGCTTAAGTTCTCCAAACCCTTGACATCGGGAGGACACTGAAGACGCCAAGCGGTGGATGGCTATCCGCCGCCCGTGCCCGCAAAGCACGGAATGCATCCCGTACAAGACCAGTTCCGCTTGATCACCGCCGGCTACAAGGCTGCGCCGTGATCCAGGGGAGAGGTCCGCGATGAAAACTTTCTGGAGAAAGAGCAGGTGAAACCATGACATCGAACAAACAGAGTCGCTCGAACGAACGGAACACGAAACAGATCGTCGGCCTGCGGAGCCCCCAACACAAGAAAAGCTCATCCCGAGGTTTTCGCAAGAACCGAATGCCTTCCAAGTACCTCGTCATCCCGGGTGAAGACCCGGCCGATGTTGACGCACTCGTTGCGGACTTCGACAAGCGGTTTCGTCCGTCGAACGTATTTGAGGATAGCCTCGTTCAACACATGATGCGCAACGAATGGCGCTGTCGGCGCACCAACCGAGTCACGGCCTGCCTGCTTCGCGACCGTACACAAGACCATTCGGCCAAGCTGGCCGTCTTAACTCGCTATAAAGCCGGCTTGCGTCGCAGTTTCCGCCAATGCCTCCGGCTACTCTCCGATTTCCGCGTGACGGAGGTCCGTGCCCCACATCTCATTGATGGAGGTATCCCCACCGCCACGATCGCCACCCGCCGAGCCGGCGGGCGGCCCATGACTCCGCGTGAAAATGCTAGAGCGGTGACCAGTGTTCCGGGACATGTGCGCGGCTAGGAAAAGATCTGATGCGGCTCTTGGTGGGGGCTCGCGGCTTCGCGGGGGCCGGCACCGCTTGTTTCTCGCGCGGCTCGGCTAGAGGTTGTGTGTACTTGTTGGATTTCTCTTGCGGTGAGGAGTTCGTCGCTGCTTCAGCCTTGTGCGTCAGACGTCTTCAATCCCGGCGACCCGTCCGAGCAACTTCTAACTGAGCCGCGAGAGATAACGAGCGGTGCAGACCTGCGTGTGGCTCATGGCTACGCGTGAAAATACTAAAGTAGCGCGCGATCGGAGTAGACGCCGGCTTCGCGTCCGCCGCGGTAGCCGCGCGCCAGCCCAGCAGACCACACACGACAAACCCCAGCGCGTTGATGATGCCATGCGTCTCCGCCATTCGTGGAACGGTGATGATCAATGCCCCTTGGGCCTCTCCCAGTCCATAAACCGCCGCAAGGAGCGTCCCGAAGCACAACGCCCCGGACGACACCAGCAACATCATCCGCGCGAGCCGGGACTCTATGTCTGGAACGAGCGTAGAAACCAGAATCGCTACGGTGAACAAGCTCACCCCGTACAGCAAGATTGCTGCGAACTTCACTTGCGGCGACAGCAAGAAGCCGATTGCCACAAGGAAAGTGCCGCCCAGGACACCGATGTTGGCGGGCGCGAAAATCCTCCGGCGCAGGCGGTCAGCCGCTTCGAGGGCATGTCCCGCGCACGCCGAGTACACCGATGCCGCGAACCCCGAGAAGTGAAAGTGAACCGCCGTCAACAAGATGATCGGCTCTTCCAAACCCAATGGTCTGTACCCCATGCGGGTGATGAGTAACCAGATTCCCCCGACCGGCAGATACAGTAGGCCTGCTTCGAATCCCGCGACATTCGGATTCGTGAAGATCCGCTTCAAGAAGGGAAGCCCCGCCAAACCGGCTAGCCCTGTCACGAGCATCCAAGGCGCGCAGAGCCACGCTGCCCCTTCGCCCTCTGTCACATAGAACGAAGCAACGGCCAACGCCGCCGCGCCTGGTTGCAATCGCTGAGCAAAGGCGAGCAGAATCCGCGGCCATCCGCGCCCCGCATGCCGCGCCGCTAGATCCAAACCAAGCGGGACGACCACCAGCGGCCCGAGCAGGAAGAGTTGTTCGATCAACGCAAGTGGGAACGCTCCCCCGAGAGACGCGGCCAAGGTGGCGCCCCAGGCCGCCGCCCCAAAAACGACGGCTCGCTGGGTCCAGGTGTTCGATGTGTCGAGCAGCTTCATGACAGTCCTCCTTGATTCACGTACCAGTGCCAGGCGATCACCCCGAAGTACGTCGAGGTCAAGCAAATAAACAGCGATGTCAGGAGTAGATGGCCCACGACCATACCGGGTCCGCGTGGCCAGTCACCCTGACCGAAGTAGACGAAGTCCACTATGATCCGAGCAAGCCAGAACACCCCGATGAACCCGGTGACGAACAGAGCCGCCCGGTCGCCGTTCATCAGCTCCTGATGTAGGCTCAACGTCAACGCACCGAACGCGGCGATCACCCGTACGATGAAGCCGCCGTAGGTCCACATTAGTTTGCGGTTGAAGTTCGTAAGCTTGGCGAGGTCTTCTTTCCAGCCCAGCCGGCGCGGGATCTGAAAGCTTGCGGCAAGCACCACGAAGTGCCCGATGCCCGCGGTCCAAAGCGCCAAGCTGAGCCATGATTCGATCGTTGCCGGGGTCATGAGACGCCTCCCAAAGCTGCCACGCCGAAGACCACAATCAGGTAAAGGATTGCCGCTGTGAATCCCCAGTTGCCCCATGGATTCGCCCGCCGTACTGCGCGGTCGTAGTACGTCCACTGGACGATCAACCGCGGCGTCCAAAATACCGCCATCCAGATACACAAGAAGCGGCCGAGGACACTCGCCCCTGCCAGCTCAGGCGCGTACAACAAGCACAAGGCCGAGAACGCTACGAGCACAAACACGATGTAGACCGAGTGGACGACGAACACTTGCCGGATGATCGGATCCACCAGCGATAGGTTCTCGCGGTAGCGCAGCTTCTTCGGTAGGACAAAGTTCGCCCCCGCGATCGCCAATTGAACGAGTCCAGCTACTTGGAGATAAGGAACAATAGGGTTCATGGTTATCCTCCTTTGTCGTCGCAACTCAATGCCATAGTCCGAAGGCCGCGAACATCGGTTTCGTGACGCCATCCAAAAACCAGGGGTGAAACAGCCCGTAGGCCGGTCCTGCCGTGATTACCACTGTGAACAACCAACCGGGGATCCCGCTACGCAGTCCGAGTCGTGTTCCCACCGCCGAGCGCTCCACCTGCATCCCGGCGAACTGCAACAGAAAGTACGCGGCCGGGAATCCGTAGCAGCCGCCCGCCGGGACCGAGATCACCAGCTCGTGAATGAGCCCGGAGAATAGGAATGCAGCCATGCCGCCGGCCAACGGGTTCGATCGCTTGCGGATCGGCTTGTAGATGAACGCGTGAGCAATCTTGTGAAAGCCGTCATTCCAGCGGCGGCCCCAGAACTCGCTCACGGATCGCGAGCGCAGAGGGTGGTTCATGATCGGCTGGGCGTTGAAACCCAGTGTTTGCCAGGTCAGGGCCAGCAGATGAAATACGCCGAAGTGCAGCACCAGGATCAAACCAAGCAGTCCGGTCCACGCGGCCGGATGGGGTGCAACCGCGGATGTCGCCGGTACGCCTACGGCGAGCAGCGCGACGCCTGCGAGTGCGTTTAATCCCGAACGGATGTACTCCCGTCCCCACGGCCGCGCGACGTGGTTTCCCAGAAAGGCTTCCGCATCCATGCCGACCCAGCCGAACAGAAAGGCCAAGCGCCGGGAAAGGGGGATGGCCGGCTGCTTCGTGAGCGCCGTCATCAAGCTGGTCCATTTGCAGCCCAGAAAGAGCGCCGCCGCCAAGGCCCACATCCATGCCCAGGCCGGCAGAGTGGTTCCCGCTAATAAGGCCGCCGTCAGCAATGTCATCGGTGGCAAAACCCACCGAATGCCGACGGTCACCACCGTCAGTAGTTGCTCAGCACAAAGCGATGCCGTGCCGGAGCAAGGCCATTCCGAATGGATGTTGCGCCATAAGCACCAGGGGACGAGCCCATGGCCGTTTCTGAGCGAGTAGAACGACACCGGCTGCTCCCGCCGCCGCGTCTCCATTGGCGGGCACGACCCACAACTCGTCGAATCGCCCACTGACCAGATCGAGGCGAGCCGACAATTTCGGATCCCGAGCGGCATCCTGCAGGGTCCGCAACTGGAGTCCCGTCCCCGCCAGGTCCTCTTCATAACGGCGGGCCAGGGACGTGCACATGGCACATTCGCCGTCGTAGAGTACCTGGCCCGCATTCGGCGGGTCTGGTTGGGTTCGTCTATCCAGGTTCGCTGTCATATCGGTAGGTTCTGTCTAAACAGAACTTACCGAACTATCGAGCACTTGTCAAGAGGAAAGATGAACGGGCTGCTAGGGGCAGGCCAGCAGGGAAAGTACTTCCCGCAGCGCGGAGGCAGTGAGACGGCGAGGATTGTTGTTGACTCGTTGGGTACGTCAGCTTACTGATCCTGTGTGCTACGACGCTCCCGCCGTCCTCGATATGGTGGGGTGCCTCAGTTGGCATAGGAAAGAACCTTATTATGTTGGCGTGTCGCGGGGACCTTGGTAGACTTCGCTTGTATGAAAGCATTCCGGGATTTTGCTTTCGGGCGCCGCGCTCCTGGCCACACTACCGAGCGAGGCACAGGCGTACATCGATCCCGCTTCGGGTAGCTATCTGGTGCAGATCGTGGCAGCCGCTGTGCTCGGTGGGCCATTTGCCTTCCGCAGCGCGTGGGAGAACGTGAAGGATTTTGTCCGTAGCCGCGTGGGCAACGACAAGTAGCTCCCCATCGGTTTCGTTTGCTCCCTCACCGTTGCGCTAGCTTTGGGCCACCTCTGTCGCGTGGCATCACCTGGCATCCAAGAACAGGGTGGCTGGTGCGCAAGCTGTGAGGAACACTTAGCGGAGTTCCGAAGTGACGCTCGGGGCCGGGATGTCCTTTGGCTGTGTTTGGCCGGAAGGGGTTGAAGGAAAGTTCTCCGTAAAACTCACCGGAATGTAGCGGTTCGGTTCACCACCAACGGTGTAGTATGCTCTTGAGTCCAATAGATGAAGACCTGCGTCAAAGTGCTGATTGAGAATCAGACGGAACGTGTTCACGGCGCTGAGATTCGCCGGGACAGCATCCCGGTCGATACACGGCAAGCTGAGCGCGCTCAAGATGCCGAACCGCTCAATGATCTCCGGCCGCCAGAGGTCGCTCTGCCATTCGCCTGAAGTGGGGCCATGGTCGGACATTACGACGATCACCGGCGACTGCTCGGAACGATTCTGAATCTGGTCGACCGTTTCGATGAGTTGTTGATTGATGTACTGCACCTGACCGCGGAGACCTCGAAGGTAGTCGCTTTTCGTGGCTCCCGGCTGCATCCAGTCGAAAGCAAGCCCCTCCGCCCGCGAATACGGCCACGGCGGGTTCACGGCCCCACCTTTCGGGCCGACGCTAAACGGTGGGTGAGGTGTGACCACTTGTATCCCCAACTCAATTCTGGGGAACGACCTCAAGTGTGAAGCTGAGGCCTCGTTCGTAGTTGAGGCGGGCGGTGAGATCTAGATCTAGGTTCTCGATGAGAATCTGTCGATGCTCGCCGCTGGGTGTTATGTAATGGATGGTGTTGCCGGACATCCAGTGCTCTCGGGAGGTCACGATTGTCTCATCTTGCCGCGCCAGCAGGTAAAGGGGCGTCTCGTCGATTCCGTTCGCTGCCCGACCGCCGCGAAGCACCTCGACCGAAGTGGGGTCTCGTGGATCCGCCGTGGCCGGTTCGTCTGCATCGCTTGGGCGGACCTCGATGCCCTTTGGTTCAACTGGCGCGGGCGGTTCAGCCGTTGCGGGGACTCGCTCGACATCCACACTCGACTGCGTCGCGGTGTTGTGGTCGACGATCACGATCTGTTCACTGCGGCTCGCGTAGTTTCTGTAGCCATAGCCAAGAGGCAGATAGACCACGGGAAAGCGATACGGGAAACCTGGAGAGTGGCGGTGTCCGAAATCGACGCCGCGGAATCCGTGGATGTTGTTCGGGTCGGTGTGAGCGCGAGGCGATCGGCGGTGCGACTCCAATGGCGGAATAGAGTTGCCCATCCGCGGGATTGATTGAGCGCGGGGAACCGTGATCACGGTGGGAGTTACGGAATGGCGTCTTACGCCGGCGCGAGGCGGTCGAGACTGCTGGGCGGGCGCTCGCGGCGTCCATGCCCGCGGAGCCACGGTTCGCGCCGTGCCGCTGTGCGATCCGTCGCGCGTGGCTCGATTCGGAACCGTTCTAGACGGCGCATCTGTTGAAGATGGCGGCGCGTCCACGTCGCCGCGAGGATGCAGTGTCCCTGCCCCTGATCCGCCGATACTTGACGGCCTGCCGCCCAACCCCCGAGAGGTCGAGCGTCCAGAGCCTATTCGAGAGGCGGACCCCAACGAGCCGCCGCGGCTGGAACTAACTCCACCACCGCCTCTGCTGCCTCCGACACTGCTCTGCGCGTCAAGCTGTCCGGCTGGCCACACAAGGCCCACCGAGATCAACGCGACGACGATAGCGTAGGGGTGTTTCATTTGAGGCTAACGTCTTCAGAGTAACCCCAAACTGAGATCTCGACAAGGCGCAAGGTGAGTCGAAAGCCCGCTACCAGCCGCCATGAGCGGCATGGATGCCTCGATTCGTCCGGCCCGTACAATAGGTTCGTGGAAGCGCGGTTCGACGTCGTAGGTGTGGGTTTGAACGCCACCGATACCGTACTGATGGTGTCACGGTTTCCGCCGCATGGCGGCAAGGTTCCTTTCACCGAAGAGGTCCAAAGCCCCGGTGGACAGGTGGCGAGCGCCATCGCGACGTGCCAATCACTGGGCCTTCGCACCAAGTACATCGGCTCGGTCGGCGACGACGAGCGCGGACGGATTCAACTCGAAAGCCTCAGATCCACGGGCATCGATCTAGAGCATGTTCAGGTCCGGGAGGGTTGCGCCAACCAGTCGGCATACATCGTTGTCGACAGGGAAACCGGCGAGCGCACCATCTTCTGGCGGCGCGACGACTGCTTGCGGATTGATCCCGATCAAATCGACGAAGACCAAATCACCTGTGCCCGGCTGCTTCACATCGACGGTCACGATACGCCGGCTGTCGAGCGGGCCGCATCGATCGCGCGGAATGCGGGCATTCCGGTCACCGTCGACGTGGACACGATCTATCCAGGCTTCGACCGCGTTCTCCCCCTCGTCGGTTACCTGATCGCTTCTTCTGAGTTTCCCGGACGTTGGACCGGTGAGCAGGACCCCTTCCGGGCACTCGAGTTGATTCAGCGCGAGCACAAGATGAAGGTGGCCGCCATGACCTTGGGTTCCTGCGGGGCGCTCGCGCTCGTGGAGGGGCGCTTTCACTATGCGCCCGGATTCGTCGTCGATTGTGTAGACACCACCGGCGCGGGCGATGTCTTCCATGGCGCTTTCTGTTATGGCCTGTTGCGGGGCAACCCGATCGACGAGATCCTCGAGTTCTCGAACGCGATGGCCGCGCTCAACTGCCGCGCGTTAGGCGCCCGCGGCGGCATCGCTTCAGCCGATCACGCTCGTGAGTTGATGGCGACGGGTGAGCGGCGCGTGTCTCCGACTTATTCCAAGGGCGTTGCACCCGCCTAATCGAACATGTTTCCGATTCGCGACGATGCTCCCCGCTTCGGCACGCCGTTTGTCACCGTCGCGCTCATTGCCGTCAATGTGACGGTCTTTCTCTATCAGTTTTCCCTAGCCGTCGAATCGCCGGGTGCGCAGCAGGCTTTCGTCGAGACGTTGGGAGCGATCCCTCTCCGTACCGAGCAAGCCTTTGCGGGCCACTATCCGTTGATTGCGGGCATCGGCCCTATCTTTACGTCGATCTTTCTCCATGGCGGCTGGCTCCACCTGATCGGGAACATGTGGTTCCTGTGGATCTTCGGCGACAATGTCGAAGACGAGTTGGGGCACCTTGCTTACCTGCTCTTCTATCTTGGCTGCGGGTTGCTCGCCTCCACAGCGCACATCCTGGCGAACCCGGCATCGGTGATTCCCGCGGTCGGAGCGAGCGGTGCGATTGCGGGAGTGATGGGAGCCTATCTCGTCCGGTTCCCCTACGCCCGCATCGTGACGCTGGTTTGGATTTTCGTGTTTGTCACGACGATCGAAGTGCCGGCGGTCTTGATGCTGGTCTATTGGTTCGCGATCCAGTTTGCCAGCGGAGCGGCGGACACGGGAGGGGTGGCCTGGTGGGCGCATGTCGGAGGCTTCGTAGCGGGTGCTATTCTCATCTGGTCGCGGCCCCGACGCCGCCGGCTACGCAGGACCTACCACCATTGAAGGCTCCCTTGAAAACGATTGAAGCACGCGTTGTTCTCTATTCGCGGGATGGCTGCCATCTCTGCGAAGAAGTGCGCGCCCAGCTTCAGAGCCTACAGAACGAGCATGGCTTCAGCCTGCTGGAAACCGATATTGACCACGACACCGACCTTCTGGAAGAGTACGGTGACCACGTACCCGTCGTGACCGTCAACGGAGTGGAAGCGTTGCGGCACCATTGGAGCCCGCGGCGCTTTCTGGACTCACTTCTTAAACCCGGCTAATTGGTGCGGTTGCGGGAGTACAGTTGAGCAAACTCGCGGACACGTTCCTCGTGCTTGCTAACCCGCCCATTCGCTTCGTACTGGGTAACCTTCGCTTCGGTATACAGTCGAAACGCACCGTTGCGTTTCATATCGAGCTGAGTTCTGCGGATATTGTCACGCTCGTCAATGAAGCCGGCCATATCTGCTTCCCGCCGTTCCAAGGGCCGGAAGATGACGAAGTTGTCTCCCACCTTTCGAGGTCCCGTCACCACGTCGAACTCGCCGCTGAACGGCTCGGGACCGATCTCCACCGCGCGCCCGACATATTGGACAAGGTCGCTGCTCTTGAAGAACTCGCTGATGCGGGCTCGGTCTCCCAAGCGGGTTCCGACCCGGCGGAGTGAAGCGCCGGGCTTCTGTGCTTCCTCGGCGATCTGCTGTGCGCGTTGCTGCGCAAGATCTTCACTTTTCCGTGCAATCGCGCTGTCTCGAATCTTCGCCCGCACTTCCTCGAACTCAGCAAGCCGCATGGGCTCGAAAGCGCTGACGACACCAATTTTCGTGATGCCCCCTGCGGTGCTCACCGCCGGATTGCCCGGTTCGTTCGTGAACAGAGTGTTGATGAAAACCTGATCGCCCACGATCCCCGCCGGCGGAGTGTTGACATTGAAGGCCGGGAGCGTCCGAACTTCCACGTTGAATTCCTGCCCGACCTGTTCCAGGTTAGCGCCCGCCGCGCGAGCGGCCGCGGCGACTCGGTCAATCAGTTTCGCGCGGTCGCGGAACATCGTTTCTTGGCGGAGAGTGGAGAGGAGTTGGTCCCGCACTTCTTCGAAGGGCTTCGTCCTGCCAACCACTTTCTCCTGCAGCTTGATGATGTGGTAGCCGGCCGTGCTCTTTACGACATCGCTGATCGCTTCCGGCTCGAGTGCAAAGGCCGCCTTCTCAAACTCAGCCGGGTATTCGCCTTCGCCGAACCAGCCTAGATCGCCGGCGTCCTCGACGTTCGCGGTGTCTTCGGAGTGCTCTTTCGCCATCTCGTCATAGTCGGCGCCGTCGCGTATCTTCTTGAGGACTTCCTCTGCCTTGGCCTTCTGTGCCGGTACTTCCGCGTCGGGGTCGTCCAGGTCTCCCAAGAAGAGGATGTGGCTTGCGCGCGCTTGTTGCGACACACGGTAGCTCTCACGGTTCTGTGCGTAGTACTGCCGCAGCCGCGATTCCGCGACTTCCGGGACAGGGAGGCTACTGTCGTCCATGACAAGCAGCTTGACGGTTCTCGTTTCGGGAATGCGATGCTGTGCCTTTTCCCGCTCGTAAGTTTCCCGCAGTTCTTCTTCGCTGACCCGGACACGCGAGGTAAAGTCCGCCGCCGCGATCGTGACGTATTCGATGCTGGCCTCTTCATGCCGGGCGCGGTAGGTCTCCTCCAGTTCCGCGTTCGTGACGAGAATGTTGCTCGTAACGAGCTGCTTCAAGCGCGTGTCGACGGCGATACTGTCCGCTAACTGTTGCTCGAACTCCGGAATGCTCAGCTTGTAAGTCTGCTGCACGTACTGTGCATAGGTCGCGGTCCCGACGAAGACACCTTCCGGAAACAGGAACGGCATCTGGAACTGCACCCACTCAGCTACTTCTTGCTCGTTCGGATACAGGCCGAACTTGTCCGCTTCCCGCAACTGGACCTTTCTTTCGACAAGGGCGTTGACAGCACTGGCCGACGAAAGGACGATGGCGTTGAGGGGTAGATCAGCCGGTACGCCCTGTGTGACCATGCGGGTGGCGACTTCTCGCGCGGTGATCGTCGTACCGTCGACTTCACCCAGCACGAGGTCGGTCGGTTGCGTCGGGTTGCTCAGTAAACCGGGGATGAGCGTGATGACCATCGAGAACGCAACAAGCGTAAGGAGGCCGCCCAAGACCCAGCGCACAACATTCTTTTGGCTTCGGAAGAGGCTAAACATACTCGACTCATTATACTTAGTGGCCCTTGAAAAGGATGCTGATTCTGCAATCGCTTTTGAGGCGGGGATTTAGCCGCTCGTGAGCTGGCAAGATCGACTGCGGGTGGTGCTCGTCCAGCCGCGCAACCCGTTGAATATCGGGGCTGCCGCGCGGGCCATGTTGAACTTTGGGTTTTCGAACCTTTGGTTGGTCGATCCCTATGACAAAGCGTTCCGCGATGCCCGCTCGGCCGTCGGGGCCGCCGAGGTCCTCCAACAGGCGCAGGTGACCGAGCATTTGGCGGAGGCGCTGGGGGATTCCTCGCTGATCGTAGGAACCTCGGCGATGCAGGGCCGCGCGGAAGACCAGGTGCAGCGCGCCTTGCCCGATGGGGCTCATCCGCTGCGAACCCATCTGGAAGACCGACCAGCGGCTCTCGTGTTCGGTTCCGAAAAGTTCGGTATGAGCAACGATGACTTGAGCCACTGCGACTGGATCCTCACCATCCCGACCGAAGAAGGCTGTCCTTCGATGAACCTGGGCCAGGCCGTTGCGCTCTGTTGCTACGAGATCTCGCGGCATGCGCGGGCCATTCCGAGCCTGAAGACACCGGCCTCGGTTGGCGCCGATGAACGCGACCGCATCGTTCAGATGCTCGTCCCGATGCTAGAGGCCGGGGGCTTCATCCTAGCGGCGAACCGCGATTCGCAAATGGGTAAGCTGCGGCGCTGGGTCGGCCGCCTCCGCCTAGCCCCCAAAGATGCCCGCACATTCCAAGGCATGCTGCGCCAGATTCAATGGAAGCTGGACAACCCCTAAAGCGGCCTCATTCCGCCAAAAAAAAAGCCCCTGAGCGACATGAGCCGCCCAGGGGTTGAGGCTGTTGGAGTATTTGCTTACAGGGTCAGGAGCTTGATATATCGAACGCCGGCCAGCCGCGCCAACGCCTCCACTTTGCCGATCTCGATCCGGCCGCCCACAATCTTCGCTACCTTGGGCGTGCCCACCGTCTCGAAGCCCAACTCCTTCAGGGCCGCCAGTGTTTCCGGCGTTGCATCCGCCAGCCAGACTTCGATTTTGACTTTGCCTTGCCCACCCGCCGCAACAAGCACGGCTAGGTCAGGGTGAATCTTGGCTTGGACCAGCTTCTCGTCCTCGCTTTCCGGTTCGGAGGTGGAGAGTTTCGAGCGTGAGCGGGTATCTGCTTGTGCCTCCTCGACCCGTTCCCGGCCTTGCCTGTATGGCGGCGGCGCCATCGGAGCCGCAGCATCCTGAGCGATCACCCCGCCGGCGATTCCGAACGCCTTGTTAGCGACAACCGTACGGGCAAACCGCCGGCTACCGGCCATTTCTTTCTTCTCGCCGAAGACACCTGACCTGCCCCCTGAAAACGAATCCGAATCTTGAGAGAGAATCGAAGGATTCGGGTGTGTGTAAGGAGGCAGGAAATGACGAGGAAGCGATACACGAGCGAACAGATTATCCACAA
>Ga0315336_1001775_pt1 | contig 38065 bp, 20 predicted proteins | sample ASW5metaG_FD_204512 | JGI IMG/M metagenome (GOLD analysis project Ga0315336, IMG submission 204512) | Ammonia-oxidizing marine archaeal communities from Monterey Bay, California, United States - ASW #5 | ecosystem: Environmental > Aquatic > Marine > Intertidal zone | place: USA: California... | reverse complement strand
GAGACTCGGGCATCTGCGTGGTCTGTCACAGCCAAGGTTCCACTCCCGCGGATTCCGTTGTCGATCTGGTCAACACTCTGGCGAACAATCCCGAGGCGGACATCGCTTGGCCGGTGCCCGACCACGGCAGCTTGTGGAGTCCATTACCCGCTGTCGCGGCCTGTCGCGCCTGGCGACCGGACCGAGACGGCCCGCTGGCCTTTCGGCAGTCGTGCTGGGTAGAACACGGCCCGTTTGCCGCCCACAGTCACGCGCTCTGGGAATGGGTGTTGCGGGCGACGGCCGCCGGTTGTTCACTTGCCGCGCAGACGGTATCGCGGAATGTCCACGCATCATCATTGCCGGACTTGGCGCCCACCCGCCCGCATTCCGACTGGGACTGGTTGCAGCGGCAGTTGTCAGCGGAGGACGTGACAGGCTGCGAAGATGCGGCCGACGCGTCGGTGGCCTGCCGTGCCGGATTGCTGCAGATGCACGATTTTCTCGAAGAAAGCCATCGGTTTGCACAGTCAATCGAGGGCCGAGGTCGGTTGCATGATGGCGATTACTGGCACGCGATCATGCACCGTCGCGAGCCGGATTTTTCGAATTCCAAATACTGGTTCCGCCGTGTTGGCGCGCACCCGGTGTTCGACGGCTTGGGACCCGTCGCCGACGCGTTGCTGGCTCAGGCCGCGTTTCCATCGGCCTCGGAGTGGCGTTCGACGCTGTGCGGCTCCGGGTGGGATCCGCTGGCCTTTGTCGATCTGTGCCAGGAAGCGTTGTCGACCGGTGATCGTGATTTGATCTCCGTGGCCAAACAAATTCAGCAGGCCGAAATGGAGTGTTTGTTGGGGCACTGCTGGAACTCCTCCAGCGATGCCTGTCCGTGATGAGGACCACGGCTAGCGCGGTTCCGTCGTGGACACATGTTCGGCAATCACGTTCTGCTGCAGTGCCAGAATGTGATCGCGGCCAAACCGTGTTTGGTAGGCGCTCCCGGCGTTGACATAGTGTTTCCAGGCATGAGACAGGCGTTCGCGCTGCTCGGAATTCAATTCGCTGACCTGCCGGGCCGGACAGCCGACCCAGAGCGTGTGTGCCGGAACTTCGGTTCCTTCACGCACGACAGCTCCGGCGCCGACCAGCGCACCAGCGCCGATCCGGCAGCGGCTGAGGACCGTCGCGCCCATGGCGATCATGGCTCCCTCAGCGACGATCGAAGCGTGCACGGTGGCCCGGTGGCCCACGGTGACACGCGCGCCCAGGACGCAAGGGAATCCGGCGTCGACATGCAGCACCGATCCGTCCTGAATGTTGGTCTCGGCCCCCACGTCGATGTATTCCTCGTCGCCTCTCAAAACGCATCCATACCAGAGCGAGCTGCGGAATTGCAGTCGTACGCGCCCGATCACAGCCGCTCCCTGGGCGACCCAAGCGGTGGCGTCGATGATGGGCCGCGACGTGAGCGCCGGCCAGTTGACACCGTGGTCCTTGTAGATCGGTTCCGGCAGCGTGTCGTCCTGGGGGACCGAGTTCCATTCGACCGGCAGCGGGTTGGACATAGACAGCGATCTCCCGTGGACGCTAAGTCGTCTGCGTCAGGACTTCTCGATAAAGGTCCACATGACTTTGGATCATCGCCGGCAAGCCAAAGTGGTCGTGAATCCGCTGGCGAGCGGATTGGCCCAACCGTTGAGCGAGCGCGGAATCTCCGAGGATCCGGTCGGTGAATTGTACGAAGCCGACGCTGTCGCCCACACCGGTCAGGAAGCCGGTTTCACCGTCAACGACCAGTTCTCGATTGGCGTCAATGTTACTGCAGACCGCCGGAACTCCAGCCGCCATGGCTTCCATCAGGCTATTGGACATGCCTTCGAATTCACTCGCCAGCCAGAAAACATCCAGTCCGGCGATCAGTCGTTGGGCGTCGTCGCGATGACCGGTGATCCGGACACGGGGTTGGATTTCCAATCGGTCGATCATCTGCACCAGCCGCTGGCGTTCCGGTCCGTCGCCCACAAGCAGGTAATGGGCGTCCGGCCGCAATTGCTGCAGTAGCTGCATGGCCCAGATGAGGTCCGGAATGCGTTTCTGCGCGGCCAGTCTCCCCACGCAGCCGATCAACGGAGCGTGTTCGGGAATGTCGAATTCGCGGCGGATGTCGCAGCCGCTGTCGGCGGTCGGCGGTGTCTGCATGCCGTTGGAGATCACGCGCAACCGTTCTCGAGGAAATCCGATTTGCTGATAAAAGTCGGCCACGCTCTGGGAATTGGCTACCAGGCGGCGGGCGCGACTCGCCAATCGGCGGTCGAGGATGGTCTGCCAGCCGCTCTTCCAGGAATCCACGCATCGTTCGGAGACCACAATCGGCACCGCGCCCGGGCTGACCAGCCGGCCGTAACAGTTGGCGGCAAATAACCACGTGTGCAGCAGATCGGGTTGCAGGCGTCGAATCAGTCGTCGCAGCCGCCAGGCGGCAAACGGGTCGAACTTCCAACGCTTGTTGATCGCAAATGTCTCGACACCCGCTTCGTTCAGGGCCGTTTCGTAGAAGCCTCCCCGAGTCAACGTGGCGACCAGAGGAGTGAATTCATCCCGTGGCAGAGCGGAGGCCAACAGGGTGAGCTGTTTCTCTGCGCCCGATTGATCGAGTGTCGGAATCAGATACAGGATGCGTTGTGTCAATGCGGCACGGTTCTTCCAATCGGGGATGCGGGCCACTCGGCCCGCGATGTACGAACAACCCGGTCCAGAAACGGCAATGCGCCAACAGCGATCGTCCCGGGTGGCAGTGTGGTGACGGGTCGTCGGAGCGCGGCATTGTATCCGGGGCAGGGTACGCGGCGGGTCGGACGGTCCACGCCGACGAGTCGAATGTTCATTTGGACATCAACAGCCAGTCGATGATCGCGGCTGGCGTCCCTTGCGGAGTTTGAGATCGAGAACGCACGTTCTTTTCTGAGTTCGCAGCGCGGTAGCTGGCAGTGACCACCGCGGGTATGCGCCCCTGTTCCCCGATCAGGTCGAGCCGGCAGGGAGCGATCAATGAGATCAGGCCGGGCACATCGCCATACTTGACAGCGCCGGGACAATAGCCAGGGTCCCGATAGGACTTCAGCGATCGGAAGCGAAAGCCTTGCGTGTCGCAGACGACGCGGTCGAGTTGATCACGGGCTTGAGCCGCGGCCGCAGCCGCCAGAATCCCGCCACCCTCGATGCCGACCAGGGTCACCTGTTTCGGGCGTTCGTCGTGCTGCACGACGAACGCGATCAAGGTCAGGATGTCATGGACCCGCTGGGTGAACAAGGTCGCGTTGTAGCCGTGCGTATACCCGGCGAACGCGCGTGTATTGGCGACTGTGCGGGTCTGCTGGGGCGGTTGTTTGCCCGCCAGAAACTCGCCCTGGCCCAGCAAGTCCGCGCTGATCACACTCGTTCCGTGTTCCAACAACCTGCGGATTTCGGGACGCAGTTCATGCTGAGCATCATACAGGCCGGCCTTGCCTTGGCCGGTGATCCAGATCACCACCTGGCCGTTCCAAGCAGTCTGTGTGGGGTACACAGAGGCGATCGGGAATTCTTCTCCGTGCCGCTTGTCGCGGAGAATATCCGCGAATTCCAGGTAACCCGTGTGTGAGTTCTTGACCACCTTGGTGCGTTCAATCCGACTGGCGGCCGGCAATGGCCGACCGATCAGGGTGTCCCAGGCGCCGCCGACAACGCGGCGATACTCGGCCAACGCATTCTTGTCACGCGGCGTGAGTCCAGCCAGTGTGCGTTGTGCGGTCTGGTCCAAGGCTCGAGTGACCGCGCGCTCGTGTTCCGGGCCGCCGGGAGGCGCCGGGTGATCGGAATCCCAGATCGTGTACTCCTCCGGTGTCAACGGTTCGTAGTCCTGTTCCTCGATCGGCTCCGGCAGACCGAGCTTCAGGTGTTGATTGAACCAGGAGTACATCAGTGTCCGGGTGACATGATTGTAATTGTGCGGGAAGTGCAGGAGGGACTTGGACATCACGGCCTGCGGCCGGCCGAGCAGCGTATAGAGCTGCTTCAGTTCGGGGAGTCCCTTGGTGGCGATTTCCTTGGTCCAATCGTTCGCTCCGGTCATCGCCAGTGGCTTCGGCGCGAACAGGCCCGCCAGTTCGACATTGCCGGTGCCGATCCGCAGGCAACTGGCGTTTTCACAGGTGCAGCCGCCCTGCATCGAGGTGGAAACCATGCCCTGTGGAAAGGCGACGATCGGGCGATCGTCGATGGCACACAGCAGAATGGTCTGAGTCCCGCCGCCGCTGCCTCCGGTCACCGCGAGTCTCTGGGGATCGACGTCGGGAAGTTGGCTGAGGAAATCCAGAGCACGGATTGCATTGTAGGTTTGCAGGCCCATGATGCTCTGCATCCGCAATTCGGCCTGCGTGCTATAGAATCCCCAACTCTGGGGATCATCGAACTCGGGCCGCGTTGTGCGGTAGCGGTGCGCGAGTTCATAGGAAATCTGCCGGCTGTCGGCATACCCCAGCATGTCATAGATGAACACGGTGCAGCCCATTCTGGCCAACTGAGCGCAGCGCGCCAGTTTGGGGAACCGGCCGGATTTCTCGAACTTCTCGGCTCCGGACTTGATCAAGGCCGCCATCTTATCGACGCCGTAATCCTGGAGTCGGCCACCATGCCCGTGCGGACACAGCACTCCGGGACGCTTGGAATCGCTCGTTGCGGCGGGCCGAAACAGGAGCCCGGTCACAAAGTGGCCGGGAAGACTCTCAAAGTACACTTTCTGAACCGTGAAACCGGGACGCTGGCTCCGTCCGAAGATCACCGGATTCAGTGGCGTGGCCGGCGGCAGGGGCCACAGACCGGTGGCGACCAGAATCCGCCGTTTCAATGCGGCCTGTCGGCGATCCCAGTCCGCACGTGTCTGCGGTGGAACGAAGGGGAAATAGCCATTGAGGTCTTTCAACGGCCCCAGACGCGCATCGCGGGGCGTCTGGCCCTCCGCGTAGGCTCGCAACGCGTCGGCAGCCGGAGCCGCGGTGCTCAGCGGACCGGACGTCAGGCCCAGCAAGCCACAGGCCAGCAAACAGCCACGCAGGGGGAGTTTCACTCGATGATGAAGCGCTGCATTGGTCATGCCGCTGGGTCCTGGTGTTCGAGGAAATTCGGCTGCATAGGGACGTCCCCGGCGGCCGAGTCTTGCCGGGTCTCCGCCACCGTCGGCCATTGTAATCAACGCTGCTCTCGAACAGAAAGGACCTGGCCGTTCTTTGGTGTCGGAGTCCGTGTGCACGGCAACCAGCGTTGACGCTCGGCGCCGGAACCCATGCACTCCCGACCGCTGTGATGGCGTGGCACTGGGTTTCAGCTCTCGATCTGTTCCACGACCAGTCGGCCCATCTCCGTTGTTGAGAGGTGTGGTGCACCCGCAGCAATGTCCGCGGTCCGGTGGCCGGCCTGGAGCACGGTCTGCACGGCCTGTTCGACATGGACCGCTTCTTGTTCGAGAGCCAGAGAGTGTCGCAGAAGCATGGCCGTGGCCAGGATCGTAGCCAGGGGATTGGCAAGACCCTGGCCGGCGATATCCGGAGCGGAACCGTGGATCGGTTCGTACAGTCCGGGTCCGGAATCTCCCAGTGACGCGCTGGGCAACAGGCCCAAAGAACCGGGTAACATGGAAGCCGCGTCGGTCAAAATGTCGCCGAACATGTTGCCGGTGACCACGACGTCAAAATCCCGAGGTCGAGCGATGAGATGCATGGCCATGGCGTCGACCAGGACCACTTCGTATTCGACGTCTGGAAACTCGTCGCGGATCACGCGCTCGGCGACCTGCCGCCAGAGCCGCGAGACTTCCAGCACATTGGCCTTGTCGACCGAGGTCACGCGGCCGCGCCGCGTGCGTGCGGATTCGCCGGCCACACGCACCACGCGTTCGACTTCGTGTGTGGAATAGCACATGACGTTGAATGCTTCTTCGCCCGAGGGATGTTCACGACGTCCTGAGTCACCAAAATAAATGCCACCTGTCAGCTCGCGGACAAACAGGATGTCGACGCCGCTGACGATTTCCGATTTGAGTGGCGAGGCACTCAACAGATCGGGGTGGGGATGGATGGGACGCAGATTGGCGAACAGCCCCAGCTCCTGACGCAACCCGAGCAGTCCGGCTTCCGGACGTGTCTTGGCGGTGGGGTCGTCCCATTTGGGGCCGCCCACGGCTCCCAGCAAGATCGCCTGAGAATCGCGGCAGGCCGCCAATGTCTCGTCCGGCAGCGGCGTTCCGTATTTGTCGATGGCGATGCCGCCCATATCGCAGCTCCGCACATCGAACGTGTGCCCGAAGCGACGGGCGATGGCTCCGATCACCTGTTCTGCTTCGGCCACGACTTCGGGACCGATGCCATCTCCCGGCAGTAGCACCAGATGTGCGTCCACAGTCAACCATGCCTTTCTGTCCGGGCGTCTTTTCTCGCAAGACGCGATCCCCAGCCGTTGTCAGCACCAAATTCGCTGTCTGAGGGCATCCGGAGCCCTCCGTGCGGACGTGCTAATGTAGCGGTCTGTGCCGAGAAACTCCAGTTGCCGTGCTGGGGATCCGCATCGAATCGCTAGTGTATTCCCGGTGGAAATCGAGTATTCTGCAGGGAGTCAACACACCGGCCGGCAAGGACGTACGGACTGCGTCTTTGGGCTGGTTTTGTCTAAGGAGTGGGAATTCATGATTCCGAAACGGCAACCCGCCTGGTTCCTGCGTGGCAGGACCGGTCTGATCGTTGGCATGTGGATTGCGGTGCAGGCGTCGGCTGTTGTGGGGCAGGTGATCGTAGCGCCCGGCGTCATGCGTCCGAGGACCGGCGTATCGCCGCCGGCGCAGCAGGGGTTGTTCATGCCCAATCGCAGCCTGACGCAACACCTGTTGGCCTGTCGTGAGCTGTTGGAAAACAAGGAGTACGTCACGGGTTTGCGGCGTCTGCAGCAATTGATCGATACCCTGGACGCGGCGGAGGACGCCTTCTTCAACCCGGATCCCAAGTTGCCTTCGCGATTCGTGAGTTTGAAATTGGCCGCGGCCGATTTGATTGCTGCGCTGCCCCGCGAGGGATTGGATTCATATGAGCTGCAACAGGGGTTGGTGGCCAGACGTCTGTTGGATACCGCGCTGGCGTCCAGCGATGTCTCGCAAATCGAAAGCGTGGCCCGACGCTTCTTCCATACACGGGCCGGGCATGCGGCTGTCGAAGAATTGGGCAATCGTTCACTGGACCGCGGCGATGTGTTGGCCGCCGCCTTGCAGTTCCAGCGTCTCAAACGCAAGGGACATCGCGCGTATCGGAACGCGTCGGTATTGTCTCTCAAAGCGGCCATTTGTTGGAGTCGAGCGGGCATGATGCCGCAGGCCATTCAGACGCTTGAGGAACTCAAGGCGGCCTCCGGGGGAGACCATTTGACGCTGGCGGGACGGCGGTATCCGTTCTATGAGAACCGTGCCGACGCCGCCGAATGGCTGGTCAAAGTGCTGGGCGAGAATACCCAGCTGCGGGGATGGGTGGATGACAGCTGGACCATGTTTCGCGGGACGCCGGCGCGGACGGGAACCAGCGCCCCGGCGTCGGTTGGCTGGGATGATCATTGGAGTTTTGATTCCATTCCCATGGTCGTGTTTGCCGAACTGGAGCCGTCCAAGGCTCGGCAGATCGAAGACTTGGAAACGCGGCTCAACGCGTTGCGGACCGGTCCTTTTGCGGATCTGCTGACCTTGCCGGCATGTCATCCACTGGTCACAGACGATCTGGTGGTGCTGCGTTCGCTGGGCAGCCTCAAGGCGGTGCGACCGTTGACAGGAGAGTTGGTGTGGGAAGCGGTGACTCCCGATCGCTCGCTCGACAAGCTCCTGGAAGAGCCCGGTGAAAGCGGGAGTTCCTCGGCCTCGCGCAATCCGCATTCGCTGAACTTGTTTCTGGCCCAGCGGGCCTGGCGGGACATGACGGCGGGCACGTTGAGTTCCGACGGACGCCATGCATTCTTGGTCGATGACCTGGGTTACCAGGGTGACTTCACGACGTCCCGCGGACGACAGTTTCGGAGTGTGCCCAACTCATACAACACGCTCAAGGCATTCGACCTGTCCAGCGGCAAATTCCTGTGGCAGATCGGTGGTCCGCAGGAGGAGCAGCAACGGACCTTTGGCGGGCATTTCTTTCTGGGGCCGCCGTTGGTGCTGGGCAATCGGCTGTATTGCCTGGCGGAAACGAATGGCGAGATTCGGCTGTTGGTTTTGAGCCAGAAACAGACGGACGCGTCTCCCGCACGGTGGACCGTCACATTGGATTGGTCCCAATCCCTGGTGGTGCCTCCCGTGACCATCGACAGGCACCCCTTCCGTCGCATGAGTGGCATCAGCCCGTCCTACGCGGATGGCGTGATGATCTGTCCGACCACGTCCGGTGCGATCGTCGGACTGGATTTGGCACGGCGGCAGTTGCTGTGGGGATATCATTACGAGCCCATTTCTAAAATGATGGCGACCAACATGCGATTGCCGATCATGCGCGCTCCGACCGCGAAAACAACGCAGTCTGTCGCTACGGACGAGGATGAGGGGCGTTGGATTGATGCCGTTCCAACCATCGTCGATGGACGGGTCCTGGTGACTCCGCGCGACTCCACTGAATTGCATTGTATCGACCTCAAACTGGGACGGTTGTTATGGCGGCAGCCGCGCGGACATGGCCTGTATGTGGCCGCTGTGCATCAAGGTGCTGTGGCCATCGTCGGTCGTTCCCACATCCGCGCCGTGAGGCTCCAGGACGGAAGTCCGGCCTGGAAAGTGGCGACCTCCACCGGTGTTCCCAGTGGGCGTGGCTACCACTCGAACGGGTTCTACTATCTTCCACTGCAATCCGGGGAAATCGTCGGCATCGATTTGGGAAATGGCCGCGAAATCGTCCGGTCCGCATCACGTTCGCAGCAGATACCGGGAAATCTGGTAGCGCTGCGCGGAATGCTGTTTTCTCAAAGCGTGGACCGCCTGGTGGCCTATCGGCCGCTGCCGGCCGTCGAAAGTGAGATTGCCGATCGACTGACCAAACAGCCCGACGCTCCACTGGCCCTGGTTGATCGCGGTGAGTTGCGGTTGCAACACGGTGATGAGCATGGCGGGCTGCAGGACTTGCGATCGGCTTGGCGACGACTTCAGGCGGCACAAGAAGCCACCCAGGGCGATGAGCAACGCGCGCAGGCGTTTCTCAAATCTGGTCAGCTGCAATCGCTGGAACGGTCGCGTGGCTTGTTGACGTCGGCCTGGATGGGAGGCCTCCGCTCCGATTTTGTCTCGTATGTCCAATACAGCAAAGACCTCGAATCTCTGCTCACCGATCCGGCAGACCAGTTCCAGTTCCATCGGGTCATGGCCTCAGGATTGCATGCCGCCGGACAATTCCGAGCGGCATTTCAACAGTACTTGCAGCTGGCCGCTTCCAGCCCCGATGAACAGGATTTGATTCCGTTTGCCGCCGAGCAGTCGGTGCGGATGGACCGCTGGATTCGCCCCCGGGTCGCTCAGATTTACAACGACGCGGAACCCGAGCTGAGACTGTGGATTCAACGGCAGCTGCGTGAACGACTGGACGAATCGCTGGAGTCGGAGGGGGTGGCGGATCTGGAACTGCTCGCCGGCAGTTTCTCGGATTTTCCCGTGGCGGACCAGGTACGGAATGAGATGATCAAGCGACTCGACGCGACAGAAGACCGCACGCGGCTGCTGTTCCAGTTGCGTCGTCTGGCCGATTCTGAGCAGATCGATGTGGCCGCGTCGGCAACAGTCCAGATTGGCGACGTGTTGCTTGACGGACGCAGTTTCGAAGCGATCGAACACGCTGCACGACAGCTCGAGACGCGTTGGGCTGATGTGCGCTGCAGCGGCCGAACCGGCCGTGAACATGCCGAACGCCTGCGGTCGGATCCCAGATTTCGGGAACTGGCCGCCTCACAGATTCCGTGGCCCGATGCAGAAATGCACGCCGAAATCGGGTCGCAGGGCACGTCGATTGGGGCCGAGTATCCCATGGCCGTCAAAGGGTCGCGCGGACCTCTGCCGGGTTGGACGTTTCGATTGGGCTCTCGGCGTCAGCACATGATTGCGTTTGACGGTGATGGCCGCGAGCAATGGAAGGTCCCGCTGACCATCGCCGGCAGCCGCTTGGGTATCCCCGGTACGGGTTGCGTGGTCCAGATTTGCGACAGCCTGCTGGTTGTCAACCTGGGCGGACAGTTTGTGGTTATGGACATGCTGACAGCCAACAAGACGCCGCGGTTTCTTTGGAAACGGGCACTGTTTGAGGGCGGTGGGACGGATCGCTCGCGGCCGGTTGTACGGCAGATGATCGTCCGCGGTAAGCGACAAATGATGTTCAGTGATCCACGCGGACGGCCGCTGGGGCAAATTGGACCGATCAACGACCAGTTTGTGTGTTACCAGTCGGAAACCGAGCTGTATGTGGCCGACAGCCTGACCGGGCGGCCACTGTGGACTCGATCCGGAATCTCCCGGGGATCGACGCTGTTCGGGGACGAGCAGGTTGTGGGTGTCATCTCGCGTGGCAGCCGATACGCCACGCTGTTTCGCGCATTGGATGGTGAGTTGCAGGGGAACGTGGAATTGCCGGCGGGCGAGCAGCGCCTGGGATTCTCCGGCACGCGATTGCTGTGCTGGAAGTCCAACGAAAAACCGATCGCCCGGTTGATCAATCTGGCGACGAATGAAGTCGAATGGACGCGCACATTTGATACCGGAGCCAAGCACTTCCTGATTGATGACGAAGAACTGGCCATTGTCGAACCCCGGGGACAACTGCACGTGTTGCGGATCCGCGACGGTCAGCCCCTCATGTCTTCGGCGATTGATCCCGAGAAACAATTGATCAGTTTTTCTGTGCGACGGATGCCAGGACGCTACATCGTGTTGATGAACCGGACGCAGGCCAATGCCGGAAACATGTTGATCATGAACAGCATCACTGGCGGGACCAGCGTCAATGGGCCGGTATACGCTGTGGAATCAGGCACCGGAAAACGCATCTGGCAGCAAGACGTGTCCCAGCAGGCCGTCGACTTGAATCAGCCACGCCGTCTGCCGATTCTGGTCTTCGCCATTCGCAAATACCAACGCTTCCGACCGGGGCAAACGGGAGTTCAGCGGAACTACGCCTCGCTGATCCTGGATACGCGGAATGGCCGTGTGCTGTTTCAGAAGGCCGGCTCCACATCCATGTCGCCCTATCGCATCACGGCCAACGTCGAAAAGAAACAGATCGATGTGGCGTTTTATCGCCAGCATGTCGCGTTGCGATTCGTTGGCGACGACGCGGGTGAGAATCCGCCACCCGCGGATCCGTCTTCCTCGAAACCCAAGCTGCCGAAAGCTCCCCAGCCCAAACCAGATCAGTCCAAACCAAACCAGCCCAAACCAAACCAGTCCAAACCAAACCAGTCCAAACCAAACCAGCCCAAGCCAGGCCAGCCCCCGAACAACCAGCCCGAGCGACCCAATCCAGACAAGACGAAAGAGTGACGCATGGTGTTTCAAGCAGCGTCAGGTGGGTACCGGACGGCCCTAGATCAGGGACGGAAGTGTGCCCACACGGACGGGATGACGTGCTCGCGCAGGCTGGGGTGGTTGGCGTTGTTGTGCGTGATGATTGGTGTGCTGGGTTGTGGCGGCGCCGATCCGGCCGAGGAGCCGGAGAGTTCTGCGAAACAGCCCGCGCTGCGATCGAACGCCAGTATCCCGACCAAGAACGAGAAATCGGCGATTTGCCGAGTCTATACCACGCCTCCCGGGTCTTGGGTGCTGGTCGACATGGTTCCCGTGCGCGACGCGCAGGGGGAGTTACTGACCACTCCGTGTGCCCTGACGATTCCGCATGGGTTGCACGAGATCATGGTGGTCCGCGCGGGCTATCGCGACGAGTCGACAAATTTGACGGCTCCGCGGGATACCGAGGTGGAATTGCACTCGGAGGAGGACTCCGATGGCGCGTCGCAGAGCATACTGCACGCGGATTTCTTCGAAGCCGAAGTGGGCGAACCGATTCCTTTGCTGTCCCTGCATTCGCTCGAAAGTGAGCTGGACCCGTACCTGACGCCGGATGGACTGCAGTTGTGGTTTGTGGGACATCGCGCCGAAGGGAAGGGGATCTATGTTGCCTCGCGTGCGACTCCCTATCATGCTTTTGGCGAGCCCGAATTCATTTTGGCCAGTCGCGGTCGTGACCTGCCCGCGTCGCCCAGTGTCACTCGGGACGGTCTGTCGCTGGTGTACTTGATTCCCGAAGATGCCAAGATTTGGATGTTGACGCGTCCGAATCCACTGGCCGAATTTGGAGAGAAAACCGCATTGAAGTTCAGCGGGGATGACGCCACCGAATGGCGTTCTTCGCAGATCACTGGTGACGGTTTGCGACTGTACTGGGTCGAAGACGCTTTGGGTAAACACCGCACGATGGCCTCGGTCCGCAAATCGTCGGACGCGTCATTCGGTGGAAGCCTGCAATTCAAGTTGCCGGGGGGCGTGCCCTGCCTGTCGGACGACGGGCTGCGTCAATATGCGTTTGATGGCAAGATCCTCAAGCGGGCTCGACGCGGCGATCTGCTCTCCGATTTCTCCGCACCACAGGTCGTGGCCAGCTTGAGTACCAGCAACTTTGTGGCTTCGGACCGCAGACAGTTTTGCGTGTCGGATGACGAGCAGTGGCTGGTCTACAGTGACAATCCCCACCGGAATGCGAACTTGTATATCGCGCGCATCTTCCAGCGACCAGCCTGGGGCTTTATCGTTCAGGGAAAACCGATTCCCGACAAAGCCAAGCCGCAGGTGGCCGCTGCTCCGACCCAGCCCACGACGGCTCCGGAACCGGACACTCCGCCGGTTCCCCAGGTCGATCCACGGACATTGCCGACCGCGTATGCCAAGTTTCGCGCCGACTTGCAGGCGGCATTTTCACGACGTGCGTTCGCGGCGGCCGAGAAGCTGGTGATACATGCCCAGCAGCAACCGGAACTGGCGGCCGATCGCGAACTGTTGGACTGGGATCGTGCCGACGTCCAGCGATTGGTGCAGTTCTGGTCGGAATTGCACCAGACGCTGCAAAAGATGAAACCCGGCGACCCCATTCGGTTCGGAACGCTCAAACTCGAGTTTATCAGTTTTCGCGACGAGATGGTCACGGCGGGCCGCGGTGGCAAACAGTCGTCCCGCTCGCTGAGCCAACTTCGAGCTTCCAACCTGGTCGCGCTGGTCGAATCGGGCCAGGACGCGAATGACGCGGCGGCGAAAATGCGGAGCGCCACATTTCTGTACTTCGACGCGGGTGACAACCAACGCAGCGCAAAAACTCGGTTTGCTCGGGTTGGACAAGCGGGCAAGCAGTTTTTCGAACAGCAGGCTGAGCGATTGTTCCGCACGGCGGACCACGAATTCCAACGGGAGAATCTGTCACAGGGACTCAAACTCCTGGACCAGATCGATCAGCAGTTTCCCGGCAGCGACGTGGCTGGCCAGACGGTCACCGCTCGGTTGAATCTCTACAAATTGACCGAATGGGAACCGCGGGGGAATCGCGAGTGGGTGACTGACAAAGCTCAGGGACTGTACGCGGCCCAACCGGAGCCATCGCCGGGGGCGTTGCTGGTATCCCCTCGTGCTCACGAAAATTTTGAGTTGCATCTGGAGTGGAAGACGGAGGGCTTGGCGGGACAGGGAGGTGTGTTCTTTCGGTATTCCGGACAGGGACGTCCCTCCGATGTGGCGTTCAAACTGCAGCTGTCCGGAGATTTTGGAATCAATGCGGACCAGTATTCTACCGGTGCCCTGTTCAAGGTTGAGGCACCCAGTGTGAACGCGGTCAAACCCACAGGACAGTGGAACACTCTGGTGTTGCGTGTCCTGGGCGAGCAAGTTCAGGCGATCATCAATCAGCAGACTGTGATCGACACCCGCGCCGTTGACAGCGACATTCCTGTGAAAGGTCGGGTGATGCTGGACGGCGCATCGGGCGGCATCACCTACCGCAAGACGTTGCTGATTGACTTGCCGGCCGCCCCGCAACCTTGATCGCCGACGGTCTCAGATTGTGCTTCAGCGTTGCCTTGTCAGGCCCGACTGCTGCTGGTTGAGCCTTTCGATTCGGCCGCAGACGACGGGCGGACTGCCCGTGTGATCGCCGCCGCGCCGGAATGCAGATTCCGTGGCCAAGCGGCGTCCGGCAGCCTGTCGTTCACGGGACGATGAATTGCTGAAAGCGTCTGGATTGGGTTGCGATCAGGGTTTTGTCAACCGAGCGTTCGATCAGAGCGGCCGTTTGTGGCATGCTCTCAATCAAGGCCATGCCACGTTGGGGCTCGAGGACACTGAGCGCCGACGCCCAGGCGTCAGCGTGAATTCCCGAGCGGGCGATGACGGTGACACGGGAGGCAGTGGTCAGGCCCAGACCCGTTCGTGGGTCCACGATGTGCGAGTAGCGGATGGAATCGATTTCCACATGTTGATATGCGTCACCCGAGGTGGCCACGGCGGCGGAGTGCAGGCGGATGAAACGCGCCGGTTCCGCGTCCGGTTTCCGAGTGGGACCGATGCCGATCCTCCAGCCACATTCCCCGGGAGGTGGTTCTCCCGCGACGATGTCGCCACCGGCGTCGATCAGCGCCCGGCGGATTCCGCGGCTGCGCAGGATCTGGAGTGCGGCGTCGGCCGCATATCCCTTGGCGATGCCGCCGAAGTCCAGTCGCATGCCCGCCGAATGCAATTGGACCGTTTGCCCGGCGAGTTGCAGCTGGCGGTAGCCCACCTTGCTCAGAGCGTCTGACAGGCGGGATGCGGAAGGCAGACGTTTCTGTCGTCGCGCGCGTCTCCACAGTTTGGTCACCGGTCCGATGGTCACGTCGAAGGCGCCGTCCGAGCGCCGGGAAATGTCGGCGGCGTTTTGCAAGACATGTGCCAGATCGCGACTGACCGGGACCGCCCTGCCAACAGGGGTCGACTGGCACAACCGCATGGCCTCACTCTGTGCGTCGTAGTCACTGAAAACTCGGTTCAGCTCGGCGACTCGGGAGTAGGCGGCCTGGGCGGCTTCATTTGCGGTGGTTTTGTCTGCCGCGTATAATACGATCCGGAACTCCGTACCCATCTGTAGTTGACGGAACACGTATCGTGAGAGCGGTTGGTGTTGCGTTTCCGACCCGAATCCGGACCGTGACGGCCCGCCGACCGCCAAGATCGCAACGATTGGAATTGCAACCACCTGCAAAGCGGCTCTGGCAACGATGCTTTGGCGAGCGGGTTTGTAGCGGACATTCAGCGGTCGGCTGACACGTGACATCGACCACCTGCGCAGGCAAAGATACGATCGAAGGACAGAGCACTCATGACCACCTTACGCTGTGGGCTTCAGAGTTTTCAAGTGCTGATGGTCGGTTGTTTGCTGGTCGGGGACCTGCTGGCGGCTGCGCCCGCAAAGCCGCGCGCAGCCGAGATGAAACCATACACGGAGAAGATGGAGCACACCGATTCCACATTCGACATGGTGCCGATTCCCGGTGGCGAGTTCATGATGGGCAGTTCGGATTCCGAGGCGGATCGCAACGACGACGAAGGACCTGTGCACCGTGTGAAGATCGAGCCGTTTTGGATGGGCAAGCACGAGGTGACGTGGGACGAGTACGACGTGTGGAGTTATAATCTCGACATTCAGCGGCGCAAACTGCGGAAACAGGCGGAAAACGAACGTGACAAGGCGTCGTCGGTGGTGACGCGTCCCACCAAGCCCTATACGGACATGACGTTTGACATGGGGCACACGGGTTACCCCGCGATCTGCATGACCCAACTGGCGGCCAAGATGTACTGTAAGTGGTTGAGTGCCAAGACGGGCCGCTATTATCGTTTGCCGACCGAGGCCGAGTGGGAGTATGCTTGCCGGGCCGGTTCGACCACGTCCTATTCATTCGGGAACACGCCCGACAAGCTGGCCGAGTACGCCTGGTTTTACGACAACTCCGACGAAGCCTACCACAAGGTGGGGCTCAAGAAACCGAATCCCTGGGGCTTGTACGACATGCACGGCAACGTGTGTGAATGGGTACTCGACAAGTATGACCCCGAGTTCTACGCGCGTGCCCTGCCCAGCGGATCGATGATTTTGTCGGTGCCGAAAACTCTGTATCCGCGCGTGGTCCGCGGAGGCTCCTGGGATGACGATCCCGAAGGACTGCGCAGCGCGGCTCGGGTTTTTTCCGAGAAGGAGTGGAAGATCCAGGATCCGCAGTTGCCGCAAAGCATCTGGTACCACACGGACGCGTTGCATGTGGGTTTCCGCGTGGTGCGGCCGTTGCGAATTCCCGACATGAAAACGCGCCTCAAGTACAGACTGGATCCGGTTTTGCCCAAAGAAGCGGAGTCCGCGGATCGCAAGAACTGATCACGGCCTGGTCGCATGTACCACGTGTGATCCTCATTTTATGAATTGGAGAACGCAAATGGCAGACACGAACACGAGTGGTAGTGGCAGGCGTGATTTCATGGCGACCACGGCGGCAGCAACGCTGGGAGCCGGTTTGGTCGCTGGTTTTGGCGGCACCGCCGGAGCCTTTGCCAGCAGCGATGATACGATCAAAGTCGGTCTGATTGGTTGCGGCGGACGTGGCAGCGGTGCGGCTTCGCAGGCCTTGTCCACCAAAGGCAACGTCAAGCTCGTGGCCATGGCCGATGCCTTTGGCGATCAGCTCGAGAACAGTGCCAAACGGATTCAGAAGGCGTTGGGCCCCAAGGGAGATCGGGTTGCCGTCGATGCCGATCACCGATTTGTTGGATTTGACGCCTACCAGAAGTTGATCGCGTCCGACATCGATCTCGTGATTCTGGCCACACCTCCAGGGTTCCGCCCGATTCATTTTGAAGCGGCGGTCAAAGCGGGCAAACACGTGTTCATGGAAAAGCCCGTGGCCACTGACGCGCCCGGCGTTCGCAAGGTTCTGGAAAACGTGAAGGTCGCCAAGGAGAAGAACCTCAAAGTCGGTGTCGGCCTGCAACGTCATCATCAATACACCTACCTGGAAACCATGAAGCGACTCAAGGATGGGGCGATCGGCGACATCGTCGCCATGCGGGTTTACTGGAACAGCGGCGGGGTGTGGGAGCCACGCCGGTCCCGCGAACAGGTCAAGACCGAGATGGAATACCAGATGCGCAACTGGTACTACTACAACTGGTTGTGTGGTGATCACATTTGTGAGCAGCACATTCACAACCTGGACGTGGGGAACTGGCTCAAGGATGACTTTCCGGTCAAAGCCAACGGAATGGGAGGACGTCAGGTCCGCACCGACAAGCGTTATGGTGAGATTTTTGACCACCATGCCGTCGAGTTCGAGTATGCGGACGGCGCGCGGATGTTCAGCCAGTGTCGTCACATTCGCAACGCCTGGCGGAGTGTGTCGGAACATGCCCACGGTTCGAAAGGGATGTCCAATATCGGTGGAGCCCAGATCGCGTCCGGCGACGACGTCTGGCGCTATCGCGGCAAGAAGAACAATCCGTACCAGACCGAGCACGATGATCTGTTCGCAGCCATTCGACTGGATCAACCCTACAACGAGGGTTTCTACGGTGCGATGAGTACGATGACATCGATTCTGGGCCGGATGGCGACCTATTCCGGAAAAGAGGTGACGATGGAATCGGCCTTGAATTCCAAGTTGAGCGTGATGCCCAAAGAGTTCAGTTGGACGGCCGATCCGCAGTCGATGCCGAACGCGAACGGGGAATACCCGATTCCCGTTCCCGGAGTCACCAAGGTGATCTGAAACCTGGGGGCTCGCAAGGAGCCTTGATCATCCATGACCGCGGCCGCCCGCGTCCTCACATCTGATGGGCGCGGGCGGCTTCGCGCGCCGCGAACGCGCTTCGCTGTGGTTGACCCCTGGCTGTGGTTGGCCCCTGAGCGCCAGGCCCCTGAGCGCCGCGGCGACGCCTAGGCGTCACTGCGGTCCGTTATGCGATCCAGAACCGCGCAGCCGCAGGAGTCGCTCCACACATTGACGGCCGTGCGGCACATGTCCAGCACGCGGTCGACGGCGATGATCACTCCCTGAGCTTCCAGTGGCAGGCCGACAGCCTGCAGTACGATGGCCATCATCACCAGCCCGGCATGCGGAATGCCGGCGGCTCCCACGCTGGCCAGCAGTGCCGTCAAGGCCACCGAGATTTGGGCGCCGAGCGTCAAATCGAAACCGGGAGTGGCCTGGGCGATGAACAGCACGGCCACCGCTTCGTACAGAGCGGTGCCGTCCATGTTGATGGTGGCTCCCAATGGCAGTACGAACGAACTGACCTTGTTCGACACTCCGGCCCGTTGCTCGACGCTGGTCAGTGTCAGCGGCAGAGTCGCGTTGGATGACGCCGTGGAGAAGGCCGTCATCAAGGCGGGGCTCATCGCCTGGGCGAATTGGATCGGCGAGCGTTTGGCGACGAATTTGAGAATCAGTGGCAGAATGATCGTGGCGTGCACGACCAGAGCGGCGAAAACGCTGAGCATATACCAGGCCAGCGTCTTGAAGATCTCCAATCCCTGCGTGGCCGTGGCGAACAGCATGAACGCCAGAACTCCCAGAGGAGCCAGGCGGATGATCGCCAGCGTCATCCGCATCATCACCTGGAAGGCCGCGTTGAAAAATTCGCGGAGCACATCGCCGGCACGTCCGCCGACATAAATGATGAAGATGCCCAGCAAGATGCTGAACGAGATGATCGACAGAAAGTCGCCCTGGGCGAAGGCGGCGATCGGATTGACCGGAATCAGTTTTTCCAGCATGCCATGAAACACGCTGGACAGCGATTGATCGGTGCCCGCGACAGCCGTGCCGCCGCCTGGCAGGCTGGCGCCGACGCCAGGTTGCAACAGGTTGACCACCACAATGCCGGTGGTGATGGCCAGCATACTCGTGACAAAGTAATACAGCAGTGTCTTGCTGAACATCGAACCGAAGTTCGACGCGTTCCCCAGCCCGGCCACTCCCGAGATCAACGAGGTGGCGATCAGGGGAATCGTGATCATCTTGAGTAATCGCAAGAACAGGTCACCGATAGCGCGCGAGATCGCGGAGACTTTTCGCGCCCAGCCGCCTCCGTGAGTCGCGTAAACCACGCTCCACTCGGGAAACTCGCCCCGAAAGGCCTCGGCGTCAGAGGCCTTGTATTGGCTCATGACGGGTTGCTGGCCGAATTGACGGGAGTAGCTCAGCGTGATTGATTTGCCGTCCTCGATGATGTGCACGCGGCGCTTTCCAACAGGCTGAACGGTTTCGACCCGGGGGCTCTGATTCGAGAACTGCTCGCTCAACTCCGGATAGCGCGTGCTGAAAGCCGCCTGCGTCTTAAAGCGCTCCGTATACAGCGTTCGTCCGGTTGCATCCCGTTCGTCGACTCGCACCCGGCCGTCGGTTTCGGGCGTGACGAACACCTGAGCGGGGGCATCGAGGGCCACGTCACCGGGATTGATCAGCGTCCCCACCAGGGTGCCGACGATCAGCGCGATCAGAATTTGCACATGCAGCGGCAACGAGAAGATCTTCATCAGGAGTTCCAGTTTGAGAAACGGCGGGACGAATCTGAGTTCACGGCCGCGCGGATCATCACGAGGCCGTGCCAGTCGCGCAGAATGGTTCTCACGCTCCGAGACTCCAACGTGTAACGGTCACGGGCGCGACATTTCGTGGTTCAACGGCAGCCAGGCTCCGTTTTCAGCGCTGCTGGCCACGCTCTGCTGGATAAAGTACATGCCCTCCACACCGTCAAATACGTTGGGGTAGATGGTATCGCGTCGCTCGAACTCCGAGCCCGAGGCGCGGAGCGCCATGGCGTCGTAGGCGAATCGATACACGTTGGCGAACGCTTCGAAAAACGCCTCGGGATGACCGGATGGCAACCGGCAGGCGGCAGCTCCTGACGCGTTCATGAACGGCGCGTTGGGGTCGCGCGTGTAGATCGCGTGTGGTGAGCCGTTGCGGCGGATCACCATCTGATTCGGCTCCTCCTGCCTCCAGGACAGGGACCCCTTGGTCCCGTCGACTTCGATGAACAGGTCGTTTTCGCGACCGTGGGAAATCTGGCTGGCGGTGACGGTTCCCAACGCTCCGTTCTGGTAGCGGACCACAGCGTGACCGTAATCGTCCAACGCCCGTCCTGTTTCAAAGATGCTCAGGTTGCAGGAAATCTCGCTGGGCAACAGTCCGGTCATGTAGCGTCCCAGGTTGAACGCGTGTGTGCCGATGTCACCGAACGCCCCGGCAGCGCCTGACTTGCTGGGATCTGTTCGCCAGGCGGCCTGCTTCTGGTTCTCGGATTCCAGACGGGTACGCAACCAGCCTTGGATGTAGGACGATCGGATGGCCTGAATCTCGCCCAATTCTCCACTCTGAATCATCTCCCGAGCTTGTCGAACCAGAGGATAGCCGGTGTAGTTGTGCGACAGAGCAAACACGACTCCAGAAGCTTCAACCGCCTGGGCCAGTTCGAGGGCTTGAGCCATATCAAAGGTCATCGGCTTGTCGCAGACCACATTGAAACCAGCAGACACCGCGGCGCGAGCAATCTCAAAGTGGGTATGATTGGGAGTGGTGACGCTGATGAAGTCCACGCGTTCCTCGGCCGGCAACGCCAACTCACGCTCGATCAATTCCTGGTATGAGCCGTAGGCCCGCTCGGGTGGGATGTCGTAAGCTGGGGCGGAGGCCTTGGCGCGTTCGGGGTCAGACGACAACGCGCCGGCCACCAACGTCGCTCGGTTGTCCAATACTGCGGCTGTGGCGTGCACACGCCCAATGAACGACCCCTGGCCGCCACCAACCAAAGCCATGCGGAGTTTGCGATTCAATGGACCGTTGGTGGTTTCCATGATAGTTCCTCGGGTGATGTCCCAGATGGTGACGACGCAGCACGACCCGTGCCGCTGTGTTCTCAGATGTCGCTGTGTTCTCAGATGTCGCGGTATTCTCAGATGTCGCTGTATTCTCAGGTCACAGCCTGTGTTGTCGGGAGGGCTGATTGTCTTTGCGCCCCTGTGCGCGGCAGGCCGGCGGATCGAACCGCTCGGTTACGACGTGGCCCTCTATGTTTTGGACCGTTTGTGTTCCCGTCCCGGCTCCACACAGTTCCCGATTTCCGGTCATTGGGGGCTTTCCGGCAGACGGGACGTTTGCCGGAAAGCAACCGCCAGTCGGCCGCAAAGCGTTGGTGGGTCATGTCTTCAAACACGTGGCAGCATACTGATAGGATTTGGCAAATACAACACGCCCCAGTCCTGTGTGTCACGTTGACGGGCAACACACAAATGGGTCTGGCCGCGGCGGACGGGAGTCGCTAAAGTATGGGCGGGCGGACCAGCAAAATTGTGACAGATCGATGCTGGGCTCGATCTGTTCGGGAGCCGCGGTTGTTCGATTGTCGAACCTGCCGCGGATCGTTTCAGGTTCGTCTGTTCGCACAACGGAGGAATTGCCGTGTTTCATCACAAAAACAACCACGTACTGCTGTTGTGTTCCGGTTTGCTGTTGGGTTTGTGTGTGTCCTACTTCTGGCCTCACGAACCCGCTTTGGGGATCACCGTGGATCGCGACAGTAAGTTCGCGATGGCCACGGTTCCCGTGACGGCCGGAATCGGTGGTGGGGTCGCCGGCCTTCCCGGGCCGAGTTCGCTGCCTCTGGAAGGAGTGTTCGTGCTGGACTTTCTGACCGGTCGATTGCAGGGCGCGGTGCTGAATAACAAGCTCAGCAAATTCACGCACGCCTATTTCCGAAACGTGGCCGCCGATTTTCAAGTGGATCCCAAGGTTGAGCCACACTACGCATTCTTGGGAGGCACTGCGGCTCTGCTGGCTAAACGTGGAGTCAAGCCGGCATCCGGCGTGATCTACATTGGTGAATTGACCTCGGGCAAAGTGATCGCCTACGCGTTTCCGTACCAGGAAACCAATCGTGTCATGCGTCCCGTCGAGATGACTCCGCTCGACTTCTTCCAGTTCCGTGAGGCCGTGAAGGAGTGATTCCGGCGGCGGAGTTGATCGGTCAGGAAACCGCGGGCCGCCGCACACTCAGCCGCGGTGGGGCACTTCCAGGTCCGGCTCCCGTCAGGGCTCGGCAGTGTCAGCGGATGTGCCAATGCTGCGTTGGCAGACCACGGCCCGAGCCCGGCCGTCGATCCGCGCTACGATCAAGACACCCGCTGCGCTGCCGTCAAGTGGCAGGCGTCGCCGCAGTTGGTCGACCGCGACGGGAATCCGGCGACACTTGATTTCCAATTGACCGTAGTCGGCGGAACGAAAGTAACGTCTGAGTTGTTTCTCGCGGTGCGACAATTCATCCCGCACCTCAAAGCCGGTGACCAGCGGTGAGTGTACGTGGTGGTCGCCGGTCAGGTATTCCTCGGCAGCATCCAGTCGGTGGAGCTGGAGTGATTCGGCGGTGACGTCCAGCAATCCCGAGCGGACGACAGCGGGGTCGGGATCATACACAAAGCGTTTGAGTTTGCTGAATTGGGGCCAGGCCGCCAGAGGATCGGCGGCGATGCTGACACCCGACGGCAGGACGGTGGCCCGGTGATGCACGCTGCCAGCGAGTTCACCGAACCAGATGGTGGCCTCTTTGCATTCGCCCCGGACACTGATCAACTCCATTTCCGCCTCGGGGAACTTGCCGGCGAAATCGGCGGCGGGACTCAATTTGATGGCACCGCCGGGAAATGTCTTGATCAGCGACCGGAGTTGGTTCAGTCCCGGGCGATAGTCGTCGATACGAACCGCGCGGCCTCGCCCAGCGGCTCGGCGGTCGGGATCGATATGCAGGCAGGCCTGGCGTGCCGGTAAGTCGGCCACATCGGCGCAAATGGTGTGTACGCGATCCGCCACTCCGTAGGCTTCGGCATTCCAGCGGGTACGCAGGCAATTCAGCATGCGAATGTCAACCGCTCCCACGTCGCCCCGTTCCCCAAGAGCGATGGCGTCGGCGCCGATTCCACAGCAAAAGTCCCACGTGAATCCCGTGAATCTGCGGGCCTTGTGCCGGGCCACGACCTCGGCCGTCGCTTGTTCGAGCGACTGTCGATCGAGCCATAACTGCTGGGGACGCGAGAATTTCTGAGCGGCCCGCAATCGATGCTCGTGAACCGTCAACGCCAGTCGGGCGACCTGTTCGCCGTAGCGTTGCCGGAGCTCTTTCTGCCGTTGAAACTCGTTGTCGGCGGAATTCTGCAGTTGTGCCAGGATTGCAGGGTCGGCCTGCAGCCGTTTCCAGACCTCCAGTTGGTCGTCATTCTGGCCGGACATTGCATAAGCCACGCTTGCGAGAAGAGTTGTCAGCCGCGCCATTCTGGACTCAGATGGGCCCGCTGTCCAATCCAGAGCCCGTTCGTCGGGCCATCGGCAGCGGCTGCGGACTGGGAATGGGCTTCACAAGCCCTGACCCTGCGACCGTTTCGGTCGTTTCTTGAACATCTCGCGATTGCCAACTACACTGGGGCTGCACACGGTCCGGGCCACACCAAGCGGGCCCATGTGTCGTGGCTTCGGGTGGCATGGCCCGGTTCCGAGTTTGGTCGGCTGGTCCGGCGGTGGCTGTTCCTGGGCGATGTGGTGTGGAACGTCATGCATTGGGTCGGGATTGACGCGTTGTTCGGCGGATAGGGTAGACGAAGTGGAACTGTCCGGGGATCGATTGTAATGGGCGTGATGCGCTTTTTGATCAACCCCGAATCGCTGCTGGATGACTGCGATGATTTGGTTGCTCCGTATATCAGCGGGATGGATGGCCGCGTGTTTCCAACGCGCGTGGTCCGGCGGGGCAATGAACTGGAATGCATGCGTCAACAGAGTGACAGTGGACGACTGAATCTGGCCTGTCCGATCCAGGGGTTCGGCAGTCCGGTTCTGTGCACGAGTTCGTTGCGTGAGCGCGAGCAACCGTACCATCTGGCCCTGGAACTGGCTCGAGGTAAGATTTCTCAGGTTCGAGACCAACTCGGAGCCTGGGACGTGTTGGGCATGCGGATTCCCTCGAAGTTCTTCGCTCCGTACAAGGAAGCCCATCATCTGTTTTCCAAGGCGATTGCCTGCCAGGAGCAACTCGAAGCGTGCGCCAAGCTGTCCATCTCTGCGATCACTGAGATTTGTCGGGCGGGTGAGCTCCTGACACAAGCGTACGCCGAGCAGCAATTGGCAGCTCGGCGGCAGCGGATGGCGCATGCGCCGGTCTCTCTGGGATGCGATCTCGGCCGGTCTCCGGTGGCAGACATCGACTCGCAACGATTCTGCCAGGCATTCAGCGCCGCGATTGTGCCGGTGGAGTGGCGGGTGATCGAGCCGGTCGAGGGCAGTTACCACTGGGAGATGAACGACCAGCAACTCGACTGGTGCGAAGAGCATCGCTTGTTGCCCTGCGGCGGACCGTTGCTCGATTTGTCCCCCGGCGGACTGCCGGACTGGCTGTTCACCTGGGAAAGCGACCTGCTGAATTTGCAGAGCTTTGTTTGTGATTTCGTCGAAACTGCGATTTCGCGTTATCTGGGACGCATCCGACAGTGGGAGATCTCATCTTGCGGAAACACCGGTGGCGTGCTGACGTTGTCCGAGGAGAATCGTCTGGCTCTAGTGGCCCGATCTCTGGAGACGGCCCATCAGGTCGACGAGGAGATTCAGTTGATGATCCGAGTCGATCAGCCCTGGGGAGCGTATCAGGTGCGAGGACAACACCGTCTGTCGCCGTTGCAGTTCGTCGACGCGCTGTTGCGATCGGGTGTGGGCCTGTCGCGGGTCAATCTGGAAATCGCGGTCGGGTTTCAACCGCATGGGTCGGCGTATCGGGATCTGCTGGAATTTTCCCGCCTGATCGATCTGTGGAGTTGTTTGGGAGTCCCCCTGCAACTGACACTCGCGTTCCCCACAGCGTCGGGCGGAGACTCATGTGCACATCCGGACGTGGAAGTGGGCGCGAGCAGTTGGAAGGCGGGTTGGAGTGAGCATGGACAGGCTGAGTGGATTCGGTCCTATCTGCCGCTGCTGATGTCCAAGCCGGCCGTCATCGGTGTGTTCTGGGCGCAGTGGTCGGACAGTGTGCCGCACAGATTTCCTCATTCGGGCCTGATGCGGAGTGACTCGACCGAGAAACCATCGTTGCAGGAGGTCATCGACGCGCGATCGGTCTGGCACGGAAATGCCGACCCCAAAGAGTGAGCACGACGCGACTCACTCGTCCAGGCACTTCAGAAACGACTGGACCGTCTGCGAACGGGCTTGCGTGATCGTGGTGAAGCGGATGATCACCGAGTCGTGTCCGCTGCGTGTGCGGCGGATTTCCTGGTTGGTTCCGAGCTCGGCAATGGCTCCCAGAGCGATGCGACCTGCCCTGACGTAGAGCGTCAGATCCACACCACCGCGACGCTTGGTGTGGATTGTGCACAACACATCTTTGCCGGACGCCGCACGAAACTTGACCACGGATTTTCCAGTCCAGTCGCCCGGAGCACACGCTCCGGTCTTGCCGATTGCATCGGCGAGCCGTTCGATGATTTCCGGTTTCCAACGCACGCGTTTGTTGCTGGGAAATCCCTTGCGAGACAGGTGCCATTTGGGGCCCAGAACGGACCAGGGCGTCAGATCCTTCAGGTTCAGCGGCGCGCTGTGCGCCTGTTCCCGAAACGACGCAACCGCTGTCTTGAGGAACTCACGAAAACCGTCGGTTTCAATTTCGTGTTGCCAATGAACGGTGAGCGAGATTTCCTGCCAGGGGCCTTTCAAATTCCGGACCCGAAGTCGTTTCGAGCGACCGTAAATGGGAAGTTCATCAAGATCGTCCAGATTCTTGAGAGGGATTTGTTGGCGGAGTGCATCCTGTTTGAATCGATTGCGGCGGACTCGGAATTTGAGTGTCAGCAGCCATTCGTCGCCGGTCAATGCGTGCAGAAACCAGCCCTGCTTTTTGACGTTTCCGGTGATTTCCACCACCGATCGTTCGTTCCATAGTGGCGGCAGGAGATCGGGTTCGTCGGCCAGTTGATCGACCACAAAATCCAGTGCCGAGCCCTGCCAGCGTGCCGGTTGTCCTTTGTGGCTGACGCGCTCGACGGTGTGCCAGCGACGCCCGTGTGTTTGCCAGGGCATCCGCGTGTCGCGGCCCAGTTGTTTGATGTCGATGTCGCCTTCACGCTTGGCGGCGACCGACCGAGGGTCGAAGATCACTCGATCCGCACGCTGACCTGCGCGCAGTACGTTCCGTAGCATTTCGGCTGTGCAAGATGTTTGACGATCGCGCTGGCCCCGTTCCTGATCCACGATTGTCTCGGGTGTCCCCTGCGCCATGATCCGTCCGCCGTCGACACCCGACTCGGGCCCCAGATCCACAATCCAATCGGCCGTTTTGATGACGTCGAGGTTGTGTTCGATCACCACCACGGTATTGCCTGCATCCACCAGGCTGTGGATCACTTTGAGCAGTTTGTCGATGTCATCGAAGTGCAGGCCGGTGGTGGGTTCGTCGAGGATGTACAAGGTGCTGCCGGTTTGCGGCCGCGCGAGTTCGGCCGCCAGTTTCACACGTTGCGCTTCACCACCCGACAGGGTGGGCGCTGGTTGTCCGAGCTTGAGATAGCCGAGCCCGACGGCGGCCAGCGTGCTCAGATGGGTTCTGATCTTGGGGATGTTCCCGAACAACTCCAGAGCCTGATCGATCGGCATCTCCAGAACATCCGCAATGGAATGACCGTGGTATGTCACCGCCAACGTTTCGCTGTTATACCGGCGACCGTGACATACATCACACTCAACCCAGACATCGGGCAAGAAGTGCATTTCAATACACTTTTGACCATTTCCTTCGCAGGCGTCGCACCGCCCACCGGCGCGATTGAAGCTGAAACGTCCAGGCCGATAGCCACGAACACGGGAATCGGGGAGTTGGCAGAACAGTTCTCGAATGTGGTCGAACACTCCCGTATAAGTCGCCGGGTTGGATGCAGGCGTGTTCCCCAGTGGCTGTTGATCGACCCCGATCAACTTGTTGATGTGTTGACACCCGCGCAGTTCGTCGTAGGGGCCGGGGGCCTCATGAGCCTTATGCAATTTGCGGGCCACGGCGCGCGACAGCGTGGACTCGATCAAGGAGCTCTTGCCGGATCCCGACACACCGGTCACGCAGACCAGGGTTCCCAGCGGAATCCGCAGATCGACGCTCCGCAAGTTGTTGTGTCGCGCACCACGCAGTTCCAACCAGGCTCCCGCCGGCGGCAATGTGTCGCGGTCATGGGTAAACCGCCGTTGACTGGGAATCGGAATCGTCTTGCGATCGGAAAGGAATTTTCCGGTCAGCGATCGAGCGGATCGCTGCAACTGGCGTGGAGTGCCTTTGGCCACGATCTGGCCGCCCAGACGGCCGGCTCCGGGGCCAAAATCGTACAGGCGGTCGGCGGCGTTCAACACGTCGCGATCGTGTTCGACCAGGATCATGGTGTTTCCCAGGTCCCGCAGACGCTGCAGAGCACTCAGCAGTTTGCGATTGTCGCGCGGGTGCAGGCCGATTGTGGGTTCGTCCAGCACGTACAGCACGCCGGTCAGCGCGCGGCCGATCTGGCCTGCCAGCCGGATGCGTTGCGTTTCTCCACCAGACAGCGTCGGGAGCGCGCGCGACAGACTCAGATAGTGCAAGCCGACATCGACCAGAAACTCCAGACGGCTTGTAGCTTCGGACAGCAGATCCCCAGCCACCTTGCGCTGTCGTGCGTCGAGCGGCAGTTGTTGGAGAGCCGGCAGAGCCTCGGACAACGGCATTTCACACAGTTGCTGCATGGTCAGGCCGCCCAAATGAACAGCCGTCGCATCGTCCCGCAAGCGGCTGCCATGGCACACCGAACAGGCGACTTCGCCCACGTGCTCACGCAACTTCGCTCGGTGGCTGTATGACACACGCGACGCTTCCGTAATGGCGGGATACAGACCCTTGTATTGAAAGCGCAGGCCCGGTTGTTCTGGACAGGCAATCCAGGCCTCCCCCGTTCCGTGCAGAATGACCCTGCGTTGCTGGGGAGACAATCTACGGAACGGGACATCCAGCGGAACCGAATGCTGTGCACACAAGGCGGTCATCAGCGGACGAAAGCCGGAGTCAGCCGCGTCGGGCCAGGCGGTTACGGCTCCCTGGTCCAGCGTCAGATTGGTGTCGTGGATCAGATAGGACAACTCGGTTCCCTGTTCCGTACCCAGTCCTTCGCAGGCCGGACACCACCCCAGCGAGCTATTAAAGGAAAAACTGTGCGGGATCAGTTCTTCAAAGCTGCGGCCGCATTCCTGGCAGGCGAACAACAGGCTGAAATGACGTTCGACCGACCCGGCTGATTCGCCGGTGTCGGACTGTTCCAGGACACGCATGGAGCCTTGGCCCAGCTCAAAGGCCAGCTCCACAGACTCGGCAATCCGGCCACGATAACGGGTGCTTTTGCGGATTGTGATGCGGTCGCACACGACTTCCACCTGGTGCTTGCGGCGGCGGTCGATCTCGGGCACGTCCTCCAGCCGACACACCTGGCCATCGACACGCACACGCGTGAATCCACTGGATCGTAGCTTGTCCCAGAGTGTGTCGTAGGAATGGCCGACTGGCACGACTTGGGGAGCCAACAACATCAGGCGGGTGCCGCTGGAGTACTGCAGCAGTCGGTCGATGACGTCATCGACCGTTTGCGTCTCGATGGGTTGCGCGCAGTCCGGGCAGTGTGGTGTGCCCAGCCGGGCGAAGAGGATCCTCAGATAATCGTAGATTTCTGTGACGGTGCCCACCGTGGATCGGGGTGTGTGTCCCAAGTGCTTCTGTTCGATGGCAATTGCTGGAGAGAGCCCCTGGATGTTCTCCACCTTTGGTTTGGGCATTTGTCCCAGAAACTGCCGAGCATAGGCCGACAACGACTCGACATACCGTCGCTGGCCTTCGGCATACAGGGTGTCCATGGCCAGCGAGGACTTGCCGCTGCCACTGGGCCCGCAAAACACAATCATCCGATCTCGGGGAATCTCGACATCGATCTGTTGCAGATTGTGCTGGGCTGCTCCGCGAACCGCGATTTGCGAATGGTTGTGAGCGGTATTCGGCGAGCGGCGCCCGGAGTTCTTCGATGTCTTGGAGGCCGAAGAACGCCGCCGCGCACGCGATTGCGATTTCGGGGACGATCCCGTCCGCGACTGGCTCAGGCTGGGTTCCAGCGCCTGTCCCGTTTGTGACTCTGCGCAGGCGGCCACCTGTTCGGGAGTCCCACACGCGACCAGACGCCCACCTCCGTCACCACCGTCCGGTCCGAGGTCGATCAGCCAGTCGGCGGTTTTCAGCACGTCGGCGTTGTGTTCAACGACAAGCACCGTGTTGCCGGCGTCCACCAGACTGTGCAGGACTTCCAGCAGTTTGCGAATATCGGCGAAATGCAGACCGGTGGTCGGTTCATCGAGTAGATACAGCGTCTTGCCCGTAGCGCGTTTTCCCAGTTCCCGCGCCAACTTGATGCGCTGGGCTTCTCCGCCGGACAACGTGGGTGACGGCTGGCCCAGTTTCAGGTAGTCCAATCCCACATCGGCAAGCGTCTGCAGCAAGCGGGCGATCCGCGGGTGGTCTGCGAAAATGTCCAGCGCCTGCGAGACGTCCATGTCCAGGATGTCAGCGATGCTGGCGCCCTTGAATTTGACTTGCAACGTCTCCTGGTTATACCGGCGTCCTGCACAGACGGGGCAAGTGACCCAGATGTCGGCCAGAAAATCCATTTCCAGTTTGTTCGATCCGTAGCCATCGCAGGCCGCGCAACGGCCGTTCGCGACATTGAAGCTGAAGCGGCCCGGTTTGAAACCGCGGATCCGGGATTCGGGCAGCTTGGTGAACAAGTCGCGGATCAGATCGAGGAGCTTGATGTATGTGGCTGGATTTGAGCGGGGAGTGCGGCCAATCGGAGCCTGGTCGATGGCGATGGCCTTGTCCAGATGTTTGAGGCCCGTGATCCGCTGGTGCCGGCCAGGTGTTCCATTTCCTCGATTCAGATCGCGATTCAACGCCTGCCACAGAATGTCGTTGATCAGCGAGCTCTTGCCCGAACCACTGACTCCGGTGACGCAGGTCAACGTGCCCAGCGGAATCGTGACGTCAATCCGCTTGAGATTATTGTGCCGCGCGCCGATGATTTTGAGTTGTGGACCACCGGGATCCCGCCGGGAGTCTGGTACGGCAATCTGTTGGGTCCCGGACAGGAACTGGCCCGTTTCGCTTTGCTTTTCCTGGCAGATGATCTCCAGCGGACCTTGGGCCACGACTTCACCACCGCGGATTCCCGGTCCGGGGCCAAAGTCGACCAGGTGATCTGCCGCCCGCATCGTTTCTTCGTCGTGTTCAACGACGATGACCGTATTGCCCTGGTCCCGGAGCTCCTTGAGACTGTCCAGCAATCGCTGATTGTCTCGTGGATGCAGGCCGATCGATGGTTCATCCAGAATGTAGACCACGCCCACCAGCCCGCATCCGAGCTGTCCCGCCAGCCGGATCCGCTGTGTTTCTCCCCCCGAAAGCGTGGGAGCGGTGCGGTCGAGAGTCAGGTAGTCCAATCCGCAGCGCAGCAAAAAACCGAGTCGACCGCGGATCTCCTTGAGCAGTTCTTCGGCAATCACGCGTTCCGAATCGGCCAGGATGATATGTTCCAGAAAGCGGTCCGCTTGCTCGATGCTCAGCCCGCACGTTTCGGGCAGGCTGATTCCTGCAGCAGCACAAAAATCGACCTGGCTCCGGATGCGGACGTTGCGGGCTTGCGGATTGAGCCGTGCTCCCTGGCAGGCGTCACAAGCCGCGAACTCCATCGACTTTTCCAGTTGCCGCCGCCGCATCGGATTCCGCGTCTTGCGGTAGCCTTCCAACAACTCGGGTATGTAGCCGGCGAACTGCCCGCCGTGTTTCCAGACGCCTCCGGAGTAACGCCAGGAAAAGGTAATGTTGCGGTCGCCCAACCCGAACAGGAACTGGTGTTGTGCCGTTGTGGGCAGTTCGCGCCAGGGCGTCTTGAACAGCGAGTCCGGCTCCAGTTTCAGATCGGTTTCGATCGCCGTGGCGACACCCTGGTAGATATGGCGCCGCCAACGGCCCACTTTGCGCAGGCTGCCCAGCAGCGGGATTGCTCCACGACTGAGTGACAATGCGTCGTCGGGAATCAGCTGGGCAATCAAGAATTGGTGCCGCATTCCCAGGCCATTGCACTCAGGGCACATTCCTTGCGGGCTGTTGAAGCTGAACAGTTGAGGGTTTGGGTAGTCGAAGCCGACACCACACTGCGTGCAGGCGTATCGTGCGCTGTAGAGACGGTCCATGAACTGCGACGGTTCGTCGTCTCCGGTCGGTGCATCGGAAATGTGTTCCGCTTGAATGGAAACAATCAACGTTCCGTTGGAGAGGGTGAGTGCTGTTTCAACCGCTTCGGCAACACGTGATCGTCCGCTCTTTCCCGACACCAACCGGTCAACGACAACTTCGATTGTGTGCCGCATTTGACGGTCGAGTTGCTGGTCGTCGGAGAGTTGAATCAGACGCCCGTCCACACGGGCACGCAAGAACCCCTGTTTCAACAGATCGGTGAACAGATCCCGATAGGCGCCCTTCTGTTGTTGAATTACGGGAGCCAGTATCTGAAATCGCGTGCCGTCCGGGATCTGTTCGATGTGTTGCAGGATTTGATCGGTGGATTGAGCCGTGATGGTCTGCTGGCAGTGTGGACAACGCCCCTGCCCGACGCGGGCGAATAGAACACGCAGGTAGTCGTAGATCTCGGTAATCGTTCCCACTGTACTTCGCGGATTGCGGCCTCCGGACTTTTGCTGGATCGAGATGGACGGGGCGAGTCCGGTGATGGCATCCACGTCCGGTTTGGGCAATTGGCCCAGGAACTGCCGAGCGTAGCTCGACAGCGATTCGACGTAGCGCCTTTGTCCTTCGGCATACAAAGTGTCAAACGCCAGTGAGCTCTTGCCAGAGCCACTGACACCGGTCATCACGATGAGCTGATTGCGCGGCAGGCGGAGGTCGATGTTCCGCAGATTGTGTTCGCGTGCGCCGCGGATGACGATGTCGTTTGTGGACATGAGGAGTTGCCGCTGGATCGGAGTTCCGCAGTGAGTCGATCAATGCCCGTTGCTGCCGGAGATCACCCGGTCGGGCCTGGCGTTGAACGGGTCTGCCGTCACGGGCGCTGCCAACGTCTGCGGAGCGGACGTGTCATTCCGCGGCGGGCTCATCTGACGTGTCCGAGGGGGAAGGACTGTCGGGAGCCGGTTGAGGGGGCTGGTTGCTGCTGGGCGATGCCGGGGCATCCGGAGCGGATGGTGTGGCCTCGGCAGCGGTCTCCGCAGGTTGCGTGGCCTCGGCAGCAGTTTCCGCAGGTTGCGTGGCCTCGGCAGTGGTCTCCGCAGGCTGCGTGGCCTCGGCAGCGGTCTCCGCAGGTTGCGTGGCCTCGGCAGTGGTCTCCGCAGGCTGCGTGGCCTCGGTAGCGGGTGGATCCGCAACCGAAGCCTCCGCTTCGTCTGCTGGCGTGTTCGCCGCGTTTTTTCGATGACGTGGGCTGCGTTTCCGTTTCTGTGATTTCGTCACCTGGACACGGGGAAAGATGTTCGGGACGTTGGCGGCCGCGGAATTCGGGGGTCCGTCGCTGATCTCGTCCGGGTTCTCGGTCGGTGGAACGAAGCGGCGCAGCACCGGTTCGGTTTCAATGTTCATCCACTGGCGACTGCCACAACAGTCGCACTGAGCGGCGACCGCATCCACTGCGAGTCGGATGAGGCTTTCGCAGTCGGGGCACTTCCAGACCCGTCTCACGTCGCCATCCAAGCGGTTTCTTGGGCCCTTAATCGATCCATTCCTTTGATATGGTGTGACAGCGGAGTTTCATCGTTCTGATCGAGCACTCTGAGTGTAATGTGACAGGCAGACCCAAACGACGCAAGCGTGTCCGGGCATCCCAGGCTGCCGCCGGGATGCGGTCGCAAATGGCAAGCCAACACGGCCCCGCCGGGTGCGCCCTGTTGGGAAACTCGTGTTGTCCAGTCCCCTTGTTGACTGTTCAGATGTTGACACGTTGGTACACACGCAGCTTATCGCCTGCTCAAGAACTGAATCATCCGCTGGAACAGTTTTCGGCTCAGTTTCCATGACGCGGTTGTGAATGCAATCCGCATTGTGATTTCGGAGGAAAACTCTGGCAGTTCCTATCAAATCTGGCAGGATGAGAAGCATACGGCGTCGATACCTGTGCGGCGCATGTCAGGACAACGTCATGGGGAGCGAGTGGGACGAGGTGATTTGTACGCTGCTACAGCGGAACGACCAGGTATCTTTTGCGCAGGGAGATGGTGAGATTGAGTTGTTGCGACTGATGTTTTTCAGGTTACTCGCCATTCCGATCGGTGTGGTAGTGTTCCTGAATTCGATCGTCCTGGTCTTGATTGGGATCGGCTTTGAAATCGTCATCGCCATCCGCCGATTGGCGGGAGCGGTGTTGTGGTGCTTTCGTCGCGAGTGCTCGTCGTGCCAGTCGGACCTGGCTGAGTCCCGCTTACAGATGTCTGATCTGCCGTGGCTGTTGGTTCTGTTGACACCCAGGCGGTGCACCATGTGCATGCAACGGCAGCGGCGTGTGCTTGGTCGCTGAACGCTTGTCCGCTCGACTTCGCGCCGTTCAGCCTGGTCCGTGGCGTGACGATACCAGTGGGCGCTAGGCGGACGGCAGCGCATTCAGCACCTGATCCAGCGCCTGGTCGAGCACATGCACCATTTCGTCGATTTGCTCGCTGGTCGAGATCAGCGGTGGTCCGAGAGCGATCCAGTGAGGATCGAATCGGCAGAGCAGTCCCAGTTCGAGCGCTTTGCGTCCCACGCGGATCCCGAATTCCAGCTCTTGCGGGAAACGCTGGCCGCTGTCGACATCTTGCACGAATTCGATGGCCTGGAACAGGCCGCGTCCACGGATGTCTCCCACGACACCGTATTTGTCCGCCAGCGCCTGGAAGTGGGCTGTCAATCGCTGTCCTTGTGTGCGCGCGTTGCCGCACAGGTCCTGCTCAACGATCTCGGTCAATACGGCGATGGCGGCCGCGCAGGCCACGGGATGGCCTTCGTTGGTGTGACCCTCGACGAAACCGGGATTGGATTCGACGGGCCCCCAGAATGTGTCGGCGATCTCCTGCCGAGCGATCATGGCGGAAATGGGGACATATCCGCCGCTCATCCCCTTACCGGTACACAGGACGTCCGGAGTCACTCCGAAAGTTTCCGCAGCGAACATGTGGCCCGTGCGGCCGACCCCCGTGATGATTTCGTCGAAAATCAACAACGCTCCCGTGCGATCGCAGATGTCCCTCAGCTGCGGCAGGTATTCGTCCGGAGGGTCGATGATGCCGCCCGTGTGCCCGATGGGTTCCACCATCACCGCTGCGACCGTCTCGGGGCCCTCCATGTCCATCACGTCTTCGATCAGCGTGGCACATGTCAAGCCGCAATTGCCGTCGTCATATTGCTTGCCGAACGGACAGCGATAACAGGTGGGAGGGAAGACGTGGATGAACCCGGGCGCCAGCGGTTCGTTGACCGACTTGCGTGACTTCAACCCCGAGGCAGATAGCGAGCCCATGGTCGATCCGTGCCAGGACTGGTAGCGGCTGATGATCTTGAAGCGTCCGCTGTGCCCCCGCAGTCGATGATACTGTCGAGCGACTTTGATCGCGGCTTCGGTCACTTCGGAGCCACCACACTGCAGCTTGACCGCCGACAGGTCGCCCGGTGCCAATTCGGCCAGCAGGTTGGCCAATTGAATCGCCACGGGGTTGGTGCCGTGCATGGGGGGAGAGAAATGCAGGACTTCCAGTTGGGCGTGGATGGCGTCGATCACCCGGCGGTTATTGTGTCCCACGGCCACCACGTAGATTCCCGACAGTCCATCCAGGTACCGCCGGCCGTGGATGTCCCAATAGTGGACCCCGTCAGCGCGTTCCATGATCAACGGCTGTTTCGACCATTCGGACATCTGGTCGCGCACAAAAATCTTCCGCAAAAACTCTTCTTCAGAGGTCTGTGCGGTGCTGATCAGATCGACGCCGGAGAGCTGCGGTGTGTTCACGGGAGTCTTTCGTCTCGTTCGGTGCTGGAAGTCGACAATGGCCACGTAGTATAACGGGTTCTGGATGTTCTTGCGTGCATGGGTCACTCGGAAAGCGGGAGCCGCGGATGGGCACGGGTGTGGACAGGTCGTCACAGGAATGGCCACTGGTTCCGGGCACGCGCTGGCGATATGTCGTGTTGCTGGGTTTCTGTCTGGCGGCGGCAACAGCCTACATACCACGCAACAGCATCAGCGCGGCGGAGTCCAGCATCCGCAAGGAACTGTCGCTGACCAAAAAGCAGACGCGGTGGATCATCATTGGTTTCTTCATCACCTATGCCGGAATGCAGATTCCCACCGGTCAATTGGGCCACGCCTGGGGCACCCGCCGCAGCCTGATGGGATTCGCCGGCCTGGGCAGCCTCGGCGTGGCTGGCTTTGCGCTGTCACCGACGATGGGGGCACTGGTTGGCAGCCGCATGCTGATGGGGACCGCCCAGGCGGGCTATTTTCCCTGCATCACCGGCAGTGTCGGACGCTGGTTTCCCAAGCGTCAGCAGGCATTCGCGTCGGGGTGGATCGGCAGTTCGATGTCGATCGGCGGTGCGGTGGGTGTGGCGCTGACGGGGTTACTGTTGCAGGAGTGGTCCTGGCGGTGGGTGTTTCTGCTGTACACGTTTCCGGGCCTGCTGTGGGCCGTCTGGTTCTGGCGGATTTTTCGTGATCGGCCGCAGGATCATCCGCGGGTCAACGCCGGCGAGCGGGAGTTGATTTGCGGGCCGGAGCTCGATAGCGACCGTCCGCTGCCGGTCCGGGACAACCGTGTTTCGACACGCACCGTCTGGTTGAACATCATCTGCAACCGTTCGATGTGGGGGATTTGCGGCCAACAATTTTGTCGTGGAGCAGGCTACATGTTCTACGCCAGCTGGTTCGCCACCTATCTGCAGGAGTCGCGTGGAGTTTCGATCAGCCGCTCGGCGGTGCTCAACAGTCTGCCACTGATCTTGAGTGTCTTCGGCTGCCTGATCGGCGGCTGGGTTTCGGACAAGGTGCTGCAGGTCACGGGCAGCCTGGCCTGGGCCCGTCGTGGCTTGAGTGTGGTGTCGATGTTGAGTTGTGCGGCGCTGATCGCGATCGCCTTTTTCGTCGAGGACGCGACTTTGGCCGTGGTTCTGATCAGTTGCGGAGCGTTTTGCGCTTCGTTTGCCGGACCGTGTGCCTACACCGCGACGATCGACATGGGTGGCGCTCACGTGGCTCAGGTGTTCAGCACCATGAATATGGCCGGCAACGTGGGAGCGGTTGCGTTTCCGTTCATTGTACCGGAGCTGATTGAATGGTCCGGTAATTGGGACCTGGTGTTGTTTTTATTTTGTGGTCTGTACGTGGCGGCCGCCGTATGTTGGCTGGCTGTGCGCCCGCAGCAGCTCGTTGTTCGAGATCCTCGAGTCGAGGGAGGATGAGTTCGATGATCGAGCACATCACGACCGCGGCCGGTTGTTGCCGTTTTGCCGTCGGCTCGTGCGACATCACTCCGTCGGTGGGAACCTATCATCGCATGTGGGGAGCTGCCGCCCACGATCGATCCACGGGAGTGCATCGGCCGCTCAGGGCTTCGGCGCTGGTGATTGCCGATGTGGACTCGGCAACCGCCGAGCCACCGTTGATCCTGGTGGCACTCGATCATTGCCTGCTGCGCGATCCGGACATGCGGAGTCTGCGTACGCTGGTGACCACGCAGTGTCAGCTTCCGGACGATCGTCTGCTGATCACGTTTTCGCACACGCACGCCGCCGGCCTGATGGAAACCAATCGAGAAGACTTGCCCGGTGGTGACCGCATCGCGGGCTATCTGGAACAGATGGGTCGCCGCGTGGCGGATCTCGTCGCACAGGTCTTGACCGAATTGACACCGGCCGTGATCACCTGCGGCAAGGCACATTGCGACCTGGCGGCTCATCGCGACATGTACGATCAAGATAGCCAGCAGTGGGTTTGCGGATACAACCCGGAGGGGCCCGTGGACGATCAGGTATTGGTCGCACGCGTCACCGATGCGGACGGGCAGGCGCTGGCGGTCCTGGTCAATTATGCTTGCCATCCCACGACGCTGGCCTGGGACAACACGCTGGTCAGTCCGGATTTTCCCGGCGCCATGCGGGAAGTTGTTGAAACGCATGTTGGAGCGCCGTGTGTGTTCCTGCAGGGGGCTTCGGGAGACATCGGACCGCGTCACGGTTTCGTCGGCGATGTCGCCGTGGCGGACGCCAACGGCCGCCAGTTGGGATTCGCCGTGCTCTCGGCCCTGGAATCGCTGCCCCCCCCGCGAACACACTTTCATTATGCGGGACCCGTGGTGTCCGGCGCCACGATTGGCGTCTGGGAACACCGTGATTGGGATGCCGAGCAGTTGCGGTTGGCCAGCCGATTTCGGACCCGGCAATGGACTGTCGATCTGCCCTATCGCGCAGGATTGCCGACGGTGGATGCGATTCGAGAGGAACGATCGCAGTGGGAGTCTGGTGAGCGAAAGGCACTCGACGCCGATGATCCGCAGCGTGCGCAGCAATGCCGAGCGATGATTGAGCGGCAGGATCGGTCATTGATCAAGCTGCGTGACTTACCACCCGGCGCGGCGTTTCCGTTTGTTGTGACCGTGTGCCAGGTGGGAAGTCTGGTCTGGGTGTTGCTGGAAGGCGAACCGTATCAGTTGTTGCAGCGCAAATTGCGACAGATGTTTCCCTCGATGACCATTTGTGTTGTGACACTGGTCAACGGATCGCGGTGCTCCTATCTGCCGACCCGTGATGTTTATGACAGCGGGATTTATCAGGAATCGATTGCCGTGCTGGCGGCGGGGTGTCTCGAAAGTTTGACCGATTCCATCGCGGGAT
>Ga0315336_1001774_pt1 | contig 38100 bp, 16 predicted proteins | sample ASW5metaG_FD_204512 | JGI IMG/M metagenome (GOLD analysis project Ga0315336, IMG submission 204512) | Ammonia-oxidizing marine archaeal communities from Monterey Bay, California, United States - ASW #5 | ecosystem: Environmental > Aquatic > Marine > Intertidal zone | place: USA: California... | reverse complement strand
AAGACACCAACTGCGACGAAGCGGACGACTTCGACCAGGACGCTGACGGGTCCCCGCTCCCCGCCGACTGCGACGACCTCGATCCCACCGTATTCCCAGGTGCAGCGGACGCCTGGTACGACGGCATCGACAGCGACTGCGACGGCGCAAACGACTTCGACCAGGACCATGATGGCGCAATCGTGCCCGCGGACTGCGATGACCTCGACCCAACCGTGCACCCGGGCGCAGCGGACGCCTGGTACGACGGTGTGGACAGCAACTGCGACCAAGCAGATGACTTCGACCAGGATGCCGACGGTTCTCCGGTCCCAGAGGACTGCAACGACCTCGATCCCACAGTGAACCCGTCCGCCGTGGACACCTGGTATGACGGTGACGACACCAACTGTGACGGCGCCAGCGACTTCGACCAGGATGGCGACGGACAGGACTCGGACCAGTACGGCGGAGACGACTGCGACGACCTCGAAGGCGCCATCTACGACGGCGCCCCGGACGCCTGGTACGACGGAATCGACAGCAACTGTGACGGCGCAAACGACTTCGACCAGGACAATGATGGCGCAATGGTGCCCGCGGACTGTGATGACCTCGACCCAACGGTGCTCCCAGGGGCAGCGGACGCCTGGTACGACGGTGTCGACAGCAACTGCGACCAGGCGGATGACTTCGACCAGGATGCCGACGGTTCTCCGGTCCCAGAGGACTGCAACGACCTCGATCCCAACGTGCTACCCGGAGCCGCAGACGCTTGGTACGACGGCATCGACAGCGATTGCGACGGCGCCAACGACTTCGACCAGGACGCCGACGGACACGACGCGGACGCCTATGGTGGACTCGACTGCGACGACCTCGACCCGACCATCTACGCCGGCGCGGCCGATGCCTGGTACGACGGAATCGACAGCAACTGCGACGGCGCCGACGACTTCGACCAGGACGCTGACGGGTTCGCCCTTGCAGACGACTGCGACGACGAGGATGCCACGGTGCTCCCCGGCGCCATCGACGCCTGGTACGACGGAATCGACAGCAACTGCGACGATGCTGACGACTTCGACCAGGACGCCGACGGAACCCCCGTTCCCGCCGACTGTGATGACCTCGACCCAAACACCCATCCCGGTGCCGTGGACGCCTGGTACGACGGCGTCGACAGCGACTGCGACGCGATGGACGACTTCGACCAGGACGCCGACGGAACCCCCGTTCCGACTGATTGTGACGACCTGGATCCGACCATTCACCCCGGCGCCGTAGAGACTTGGTACGACGGGATCGACAGCGACTGCGATGCCGCGGACGACTTCGATCGGGACGCCGACGGATTCCCCCTCGCCACCGACTGTGACGACCTCGACCCGACTATCTTCCCCGGCGCGGTAGACGCCTGGTACGACGGAATCGACAGCAACTGCGACGGAGCCGACGACTTCGACCAGGACGCCGACGGAGCTCGGGTTCCCGCCGACTGCGACGACCTCGATCCGACCATCCGACCCGGCGCAGTAGACGCCTGGTATGACGGAATCGACAGCGACTGCGACGGAGCCGACGACTTCGACCAGGACGCCGACGGGATTGGACTGGTCCTCGACTGCGACGACCTCGATCCGACCATCCGACCGGGCGCGGTAGACGCTTGGTACGACGGAATCGACAGCGACTGCGACGGAGCCGATGATTTCGACCAGGACGCGGATGGGTTCGCGCTCGCAGATGACTGCAATGACCTCGACCTGTACATCTTCCCCGGAGCCACGGACGCCTGGTACGACGGAATCGACAGCAACTGCGACGGCGCCGACGACTTCGACCAGGACGCAGATGGATACCCACTCTCCGACGACTGCGACGACCTCGACCCGACTGTCTTCCCGGGGGCCTTCGACGCCCCAGACGACGGCCTCGACGCCGACTGCGACGGCTTCGACCCGACCGACGAGGAAACCGAGACTGGCACTCCCACCGATGGCCCTCCCAATGAGAACCCGGGTGACACGCCGAAGGATCCCAGCGACGGCTGCGCGTGCTCCACAGACGCCGGAGCGCCGATGGGCGCCTTCGTCCTTCCCCTGCTCGCAATGCTCCTGTTGCGGCGGCGCAGGTAGCGAAGCTGCCGGACATGCGTGCAGTGCTCCCCCTGATGCTTCTCTTCGGAGGTTGCGGCTCCGACGGCAGACAGACCGGCGACGTCGGCAGGAGACACCCTGCGCAAGGATTGATCGGCCAGCCCTTGTGAAGAAACCTCGGGATGGTCTGCTTGTGGTCGAAGAACTCCCTCTCGGTCAGTCCTTACGAGGAAACCAATAGCCTGCCCGGATCCCGCCCCAGGGATACGGGCGGCGGGAGCCCAAACTCCTGAGGTCGGCGTTCTCGACGATTGCGACATTGAGTTGGGCATGGGCCCCGAAGAGCAGGCCGGAAGGAGCCCGATGGTCCACGCCGATCATCGGGGCGAGCACAAGATGAAAAGCACCATCCCCAATTGCGGACACCGCGACGCCACCGTCGAACGCCCACGGACGATGGCCGGCTCGAAGCGTCAGCGCCGTGGGAAATGACACGACATGATGGACTTCCCCCCAACTAGGCCAGGGGATGTAGGCACTGCCAGCCCGCAAGCCAATCCCTCCGAAAGAGGTGGGAAACAACACCTGCGCATTCACGCTGTAGATCCATCCCGCGCCCAACCCCTCGAAGAACAGCGCCCCAGTCACCTGCTCCCCGAGTTCCTCGACGTTGGGCGGCCCTGCCAGCGCGCACGCCGCCAGGAATAGTACGTTCCACATCATTTCCCTCCACAATCGGTCTTTGAGGCCAGGAGGTTGAAGGCAGCAGTTTCCGTGCCAATTCCTGATACTCGACGCCGTCGTCAGCATCGCGAACGCGGCAATGCCGCGCTCGTCGAACCGTTCACCGGGGTGGGTCTCGGCGGCGATGCCCCATGCTCCTCGGTCTGAGGGCCTTCCGAAGAGGTGCTCTGCTAGTGTGAGTGCCCTTGTACCTTGGAGGTCATCACGTCTACGCCACCTGTCGGCGCCGAGCTTCTGCGCTGGAATTGTCCAGAGGAATGGATGACCTTCGGGAGCACGATGGAGGTGGAGCCCTCGGACGGAATCGCGGGCCAGGAGGGCGCGGTGGAGGCGCTCGCCTTCGGGCTGTCGATCCAGGGGCACGGCCAGCACGTCTTCCTCCGCTCCCAGCCCTCGACGGGGCGGGTAACCCTGGTCAAGTCTGTGATCGAACGGATCGGGCTCCCGAACCCGGCCGACCCGGATCGGTGCTACGTGCACAACTTCGACCGGCCCGATGCGCCCAAGCTCGTCACCCTGCCGCCCAGTCAGGGGCCGGTGCTTCGCGATCGAATCGCCGAGATGATCCGATTCATTCGCGAGGACCTCCCGGACTTGCTGGGCTCCGCACGAGTGTTGGACGCCACCCGCACCCTCGAAGAGCAGGCCGCCGCAGAGCTTCGAGAGCTATCCCGGCCTATCGACGAGGCCGTCGCCGCTGCAGGTCTGGGTGTGGTCCAGTTGGAGAGCGAAGATGGGTCCTCCGAGACTTGGGTGATCCCCGTCATCGACGGTCAGCCACTGCCATTTGAGCAGCTCGAGGCGATGCCAGCTGAACAGCGACCGATCCAGGGAGACCTGGATCAGCTGAAACAGGAGGCTGTCGCGTTCTCCAAACAGCTCCGACAGCTGTCGGCATCGGCCATCCGGGTCAAGCGCCGGGGCCAGAAGGCGATCCGCATGCTCGTGACCGATGAGGTGCGCGGCCTGATGCAGGACGCCGTGGCCGACATCCGACGCGGCTATCCCGAGCTCGAGGATTGGCTGGACGGGGTCGTCGCCGACGTCACAGCCCACATCGCTGAGTTGTCCGAGGAGCCGCGTTTGGCGAACCGCTACCGGGTAAACGTGCTCCAAACCCGCGTGCCCGGCGGGCCGCCTCCAGTAGTGGTGGAGAACGTACCGACGCTGCAGCGGCTGTTGGGAGGGGTGGACCCCGTCGCGGACCAAGAACAGGCGCTCGCACCCCACATGGGCATCCACTCCGGCTCACTTCTCCAGGCGTCCGGCGGCGTGCTCATCCTCCGCGCCCGTGAAGTCTACAGCGAACCAGGCGCCTGGGCGGCGCTGAAGCGGACCCTTCGCACCCAGCGCATTGAGCTGACGCCCGCCGAACATCACGCCTCAACGGTCCGCTATCCAGGGGTGAAGCCCGAGCCACTGAAGTTCCGGGTAAAGGTGGTGCTAATTGGCGATCCCCTCGCCTACCACGTGCTCAACGAGGGCGATGATGACTTCAGCCAGCTGTTCAAGGTGCTGGTCGATGTGTCGGACGTGCTCCCGCTTGAGCGGCGCACCGTCAACTTGTACGGCCAGGTGGTGGCAAGGCTGGCCGCCACGGAAGACCTGCCCCCGTTCACCGGCCAGGCGGTGGGCGCGCTTGCAGAACACGGCGCCCGAGTAGCTGCCCAGCCAAAGCTGTTGACCGCCCGCTTCGGCCGGATCGCCGACATCGCCCGAGAGGCCGCTTGGCACGCCAAGAAGAGAGGAGTCGACAAGGTACATCGCCAAGACGTGGAGCACAGTGTGTTGGCGGGCAAGCGTCGCGCCGACCGGCCGGGGCGCAGGTTCCGTAAGCGCGTCGCCGCGGGAATCATGAAGGTATGGACTGAGGGAGCCGTGGTCGGCCAGGTGAACGGCCTGGCCGTGGTCCAGGCGGGACCGCTCACCTACGGGTTTCCAACAAGGGTCACAGCGACTGTGGGGCCCGGCGAGGTCGGCGCAATCCACGTAGAACGCGAGGCCAACCTGTCCGGTCAGCTCCACACCAAGGGCTTCCTGATCCTTCGCGGCCTGCTACGCAAGCTGCTGGCCACCCCTCATCCGCTGGTCTTCGACGCCTCGCTCACCCACGAGCAGTCCTATGGCGGAATCGACGGCGACTCGGCGAGTGGAGCGGAGTTCGCCTGCTTGGTGTCGGCGCTCACCGACGTGCCAGTACGGCAGGGCATCGCGATGACCGGCGCGGTCGATCAGCACGGACATGTGCAGCCCATCGGCGCTGTAAATGAGAAGATCGAGGGCTTCTTCGACCTGTGTGCCCACTTGGGGCTGGACGGCACCCAGGGCGTGATCATTCCCGACTCGAATGTCGGGGATCTCCAACTACGCCGCGATGTGGTCGAAGCCTGCCGAGGGGGTCGCTTTCACGTGTGGGCGGTCGGGCATATCCGCGCGGCCCTGACCCTGTTCACCGGAATGGAGGCGGGCACACCCGACGCGGACGGCGGATATCCAGCGGAAACGTTGCTGGGCATGGCCAGGGCCCGTGCGGAGACCCTGTGGCTCGCTGCGGGACGGACGAACTCGCTCCTGCCGTGACTTCGCTCTGATAGGTTGTCTCGTCTATTTCGGGTCATCGCGTGCAACCAACGATGAAGAGACGCCTGTGGATGGTGGGTGCTGGCCTGCTCCTCGCGTTGGCCGCCGTGCTGACCTGGGTGAGCACCTACACCTTTTCGTACGACCGGATTCTGCGGCCCGTGCCCTCGGGGGTGATGCTCGACAACGCACAGATCTACCCGCGACCCATCCTCCGCGTGGAGAACGCATCCACCGAGGCAGAGCTCCAGGAGATCGTGCGCAAGGCGGCGGCAGAGGGACTGAAGGTGTCGATCGCCGGCAGCCAGCACAGTCAGGGCGGGCACACCTACACCGAGGGTGGCGTGGTGCTGAACATGCGATCCTTCAAGAAGATCCTGGATATCGATGTAGACCGGCGCCTGCTACACGCCCAGTCCGGCGCCACCTGGGCCGAGGTCCAGGACGCGCTGCAGCCCAAGGGACTGGCCTTGAAGGTCATGCAGTCGTCGAACATCTTCACCATCGGCGGAACCCTGGGGGCCAACGCCCACGGCCGCGACATCCACGTCACCGATGTCATCGAGGTCGTGCAGTCCTTTCGACTGCTGCTGGCCAGCGGCGAGATCGTCGACGTGGCCCGCGGCGACGAGCTGTTCGGCCTCGCCATCGGCGGCTACGGCATGTACGGCGTCATCCTCGATGTCACATTGAAGGTGGCCCCCGACGAGCTCTACGCCCAGCACTCGGTGGTCCTCGACTACGCGGAGTTTCCGCAACACTTCGAGGAAGAGATCAGGGACAAACCGGAAATCGCGCTGCTCCTGGGCCGACCCTCAATCGATCCGGCGCCGGAGACCTTCCTGCGGGAGCTGGTGGTCGTCACCTGGGAACACACCGACGAGACCGGCGACTTTGCGCTCACCGAGGAAAAGAACGTGCTCCGCGACCGCACCGCGTTCAATCTGTCCAAGGACTTCGACTGGATGAAGTCCATCCGCTGGGACTTTCAGAAGCGCATCGAGCTCGGCACCACCACCACCCGGATTGTGTCTCGGAACAACGCGATGCGACCGCCGGTCGCCCCTCTGAAGCTCCTCGACACCTACACTGCCAATGAGTCCCTCATCATTCAGGAGTACTTCATCCCCACCCAGCACTTCGTGGGGTTCATGGACGACATGCGCGACGCGCTCAACAAACACGACATGAACGTGATGAGCTCCACGGTTCGGTTCACCAAGGCCAACGACGAGGCGGTGCTCTCGTACGCGCCCGACCGGGACGCGTTTGCGATCATCCAGGTGAGCAGCGTGAAGCTGGATGCCAAGTCCCAGAAGCGCGCCGAGACCGCTACCCGGCAGATGGTCGATGCGGCGGTCGAGCGCGGCGGCAGCTACTACCTCACCTACCAGCTCTATCCAACGAAAGAACAGCTTTACAAGGCCTATCCGCGCGCTCATGAAGCCTTCACGCTCAAGCGGAAGTACGACCCGAGAGGCACGTTCTCGAGCGTGTTCTACGAGCACTACGGCCGATGAACAAGAAGAAGATCATCGGAGGAATCGCCCTCGCCGGCCTGCTGGCTGTCGCCGCCGCAGCGGCCTGGTTGTTCCTGTACGAACCCCAATACAGTGGACCCTTTGTCGTCGGCGACAAGCCGGTGCTGTTCGCCCACCGCGGCTTCGGGAACCACGGTCCCGACAACAGCCTGTACGGAGTCGACAAGGCGTTCGCCGCCGGCGTTGACGGTGTCGATGTCGACGGCCAGCTCACCGCCGATGGTCAGCTCGTCATCTTCCACGATCTCTCGGTGGACCGACTCACCAGCGGGAGCGGCCGTGTCGACGCCCTCACCCTCGACCAGATGCTCGCCCTCGATCTCGGCCCCGTGTTCGACCCCGAGATCACCGGCGCTTTCGTGCACACCTTCGAGACGTTCGTCAAAGCCACCAAAGGCAAGGGCATTCTCATGGTGGAGCTCAAGGCCGCCGGCACCGCGAATACCGGGATCGAAGAGCAGGCGGTTCGCATCGTGCAGGCCCACAAGGCCCACGACCGCGTTCTGTTGAGCTCCTTCAATCCGGTGGTTCTCTACCGTCTGAAGTCGCTGGACCCCGACATCAAGACCGTCTTTGCGTTCATGGACACCAACTGGAACCCCAAGTTGTTGGCCGAGATCCCCGAAGAGGACCGGGTCACTCTGCCCTGGTTCCTCCAGAAGGAGTGGACTCGACGCGCCATCCGCAAGCTGACGAAACCGGATCTGTTGAGCGTGAACATCGAGGTGGACGTGGGGACCGTACGGAACCTGCAGGCGAAGGGGTGGCCGGTGATGCTCTGGAGCCCGATCACGCGTGAGGCGATGGACGACGCGCTGGAGAAACGGCCCTACGCGGTCATTACTGACGAGCCCTTCCTGATTCTGGATCCCTGAGGCCGCCTCAGGCCGAGGGACGAGGGACGTTCTTCACCCGGAGGTTCTCCAGGCCATCGCAGTCTAGGCCTCGCCGAAGGACTCCGCCTCCAGCGACAGCAGCTCCGCCTCAACCCAGTCGGTGATCCCGCTCGTGTCCTCGTTCACCAGACCATCCTTGCTGTCGACGACCTTGCCAAACCGAACGGATACCGTCTTTCCAAATCGAGGAAACCTGCCTCCAATAGGCAGGACCTCGTGCATTCCACGGTGGTGGAAGCCCAGCAGCAGGGGCTCGGCGCGCTTGACCATATGGGCCAGACCGGGCTTGAGGGGACGCCGCAGCCGGCTGTCCGGTTCACGGGAGCGAGTGCCCTCGGGGAACACGTGGACCCAGTCCCCGAGCTTCAGTCGCTCGATGAGGAAGTCCATCCCCGGCTGGTCCAACCCGGCGCCGCGGACGATGGGTACGGCCTTGCCCATATTGAAGAAGCGCGCCTTCATACTGGTCCCGAAGAAGTTCTCGGCGTCGACCGCGACCCAGCGCATCTCGGGGTATTTGTGGGACCCGATGCAGGCGGTCAGCCAGGGGTCGTCGAACAGCGCAGCGTGGTTGGAGAAGGTCAGCAACCCGTGCCCTGGACGCTGGAGCCTTCGGGCCTCCCTGAGGCGATCGATGTTCGAGATCTCCAGGTTGTTGAGGCGCATGATCAGGCCGCGGGATGCAGCCGCGGAGAAGTTGGCCACCCACTGGCGGCGCCTGCTGGGTCCTGGGTTGAAACGGGTGACCGCGGCTTTCGCGGAATCGGTCCACGCGGACTCGCGGTCTTTCATGGAGACATCGGGTGCATGGGCGCCATTTAACGGTTCACAAACCCACGGCTGCGTACAACCGCTCGAGGTTCAAGTTTCGCGCGGCGAGGCTCTATCGCAGATGACGACACTCTCCGACACTGAGAAGGCGCCTCGAAGACGCACTCACCTCGCCGATAGCCCCATTCCGCCCATGCCTTCGACAGCTCGACCACGACAACGACTACGACTACGACTACGACTCACGAGCCCTCAGGGCACTGGTAGAGGCGTCGCCTACGGCCCGCCGGAACCGGAGACGTTCGAAGCGCTCGTTGCCATCAATGCGCCCCCATGGCGTCGATCAGGTCTCGCTGCACGTGCCGGTGTCCGGGATGTAGATGATTCCGTCCCACAAGACGAGGTCGGCCTCCGCCTCATACCAACCCTTGTCCTCCTGCTGGCTCTCGAGCGCGCCCGCTGTGCACGAATACGGCACTGCAGTCAGGATGACCTCGCCCCCGGTTCGCGTGTGGAGCACGGTGTCCTCATTGAAGAACAGGCAGGGCTGGCATTCGTAAGGGTAGGACGAGCCCGCAGATCCGCCGAAGTAGCAATCCTGAGTCTCCTCGGCGTGAAAGATCCGGTCGACCAGGCCTTCGCAGGGGTCTTGGATGTCGGTGTCCTGGCTGTCCTCGTCGTCGGTTCCGCCACAGGCCAGCAGCGCGGTGAGCAGGGCGACGAGTCCTATTCGTCGTGCGGTTGTTGGCATGTATGGCGGGCCTGCTACGACTGCTGCGCCCGAACGAGCCAAGGTGTCCAGATCAGCGCGGGAATACAGGTGGCGCGAAAACCGGCGCCAATCATGGGGCGGTGAACCACAACCCATGTCACTCCCCGCGTGCACGAAACGCCCCGCGTCCCACGGCCGAGAACGCCGCCCAGGTTCCCGGGCGCGCCTCCCCGTAGGTCTCCCGGTTTTCCTCGAGGAGGGCGAGTTGGGCCACCTGAAGCGCGTCTGGGGGCGAAAGCGCTCGTCGACGCTTCAGGTATTGACCGTAGAAGGTGTCCATCAGCCGCGCCGTCGCCTGGTCTGGCACCGCCCACAGACTCATGACCATCGCCTCTGCCCCGGCGGCGGAGAGGGCACGGCGCAGCCCCAGGACGCCCTCGCCCGACTGCACCTCTCCGAGCCCGGTCTCACAGGCCGAGAGCACCACCAGCTGGGTGCCGCGCAGGTCGAGGGAGCTCACCTCCTCGGCGGTCATGATTCCGTCCCAACCGCCGTCGCCGCTTCGGGAGCTTCCTCCAGCCAAAGCGACTCCCGACAGGAGCATGGGATTGAGGTGTACCGCGCCACTGGCCAGCCGCTCTCGGCAGGCATCGGTGGCGAAGAACCCGTGGGTGGCCAGGTGGACCACCCGGCTCCCCTGCATGCCGGCTCCGACGGTCTCTTCGGTCGCCGCAGCGCCGCGGTGCCGTGTCAGGGGCTCCTTGCGAAATCGACCGCGGGTCCAGTGGTCGGCGATGAGGTCGACCTCGGCGAGGGTCCCGGGCAGGGCCTCGAAGTCGCCATCGATGCACGGCGCCGCGCGCGTGGCCACCTCGGAGACGCTGGCGTCGGCGGTCGCGGTCGCGAAGTCCACATCTCCCACGAGCTGAATGCCCGTGCCCAGCCACTCGGAGGCCGGTCTTGCCAGGTCGAGCGCGCTCTGCAGATAGGCGACGGGCCACCGCTCGATCAGGTAGCTGCCGTCGGGTTCGGGGAGCGCCGCGAAGGGCAAGATGGCCGTTCTCCCATCGGGAATGACGAACAGGCGCTCGGCGCCGTCGAGGGTGGCGACGATGGGCTCCCAGAGGGCCGAGCGAACCCGCATGCCCCGGCGGTTTACCCGCGTGGTGGGCGCGGAGGGATCGGCCAGCAGATCCCGCCACTCCGCGATGGCTTCCTCGATGCCGGCCGCGTCCTTGAGGAGGAGGCGGTTCAGTGTGCAGCCCGGGGCAACAGTCGTGAACACCCGGTATACATTCAGCCCCTCGCGCGTCCCCTCCCGACGGTAGAAGTCGACCACCGCATCCCCGTCCTCGAGCGCGGCGCAGAGCCCCGCGATGCCATCGGCCTCGCGGGCACGGTCTTCTCCCCAGAGGGCGCCGTGCCGGGCGAGTGCCCGCTCCGTCTCGGACTTCTGGTCGAGCCAGCCTGCGAGCTCCGCCTTGTCCGGGGCCTCCTGACCAAAGACCGACGAGGCGATGTCCCGGCGAAGCTCCGCGAGGCGCTCCTGCAGAGCCATGGCTTCTGGAGTCGCCAACTGGCGACGCTCGCGCACCCTTCGCGTGGCGGCGCCCTTGAACACCATCAGGGTGTTCCACACCCGCTCGGTGTCCTCGGGCCGTCGATGGACCGAGACCCAGTTGTCCAGTCCACGGCGCGTGTGTTTGGCGAACTCCAGAGCGCTGCGATCTTCCAGTTGGCCCTGAAGATCGAGGTGCAAGCGATCGATCCTCAGTGCCTCTTCACCGAGCGCCCGACCCGCGTGAAGATCGCCCCGCTTGCCGGCGATCTCGATCAGCGGAATCAGCGTCGCGGCGACGTCCCGGTGAAGGGGTCCCAGGCGCGCTTTGCGAATCTCCAGGGCCTCCGTAACCATGGCTTGCGCCCGATCCAGTTCGCCGAGCTCGACGAGGGCACGTCCCAGCGCGTCGAGGCTGAGCGCGATGGCGGGATGATCGGGGGGCAGCCGGGCTCTGCGAATGGCCAACGCCTCCTCGAACAGCGCTACCGCGTCTGCGGCTCTTCCATCCAGAAGGTAGTGCGCACCGAGGTTCTTGAGAGCGATGGCCAACCCGTACGGCTCGTTTGCAGCGCGAGCGCGGTCGACCCATTCCCGCAGTAGCGGCCCGGCCTCCTCGAGTCGTCCAGCGTTCGCCAACGCGGCGACGTGCGCCATCGACGCCTCCTGAACGTCGGGATGGGCGTCGCCGAGATGCGCTCGAAGTATGGGCAGGGTGCGCTCCAGGATGTCCACCGCAGCCGGATAGTCGCGCTGTGCAGACATCACATGGGACAGGCTGACCCGCGCTGTGGCGGCCGGCACGCTGTTCGGTCCGAAGTGCTCGTCGGCGATGGAGATGCGCTCGGACGCCACGTCGAAGGCTTCATGTATGCCGCCCAGTCCTTTGTGGCTCTCGGCGACGAGGGACAGGGCCTCGAGCAGATCCGGATGCCGCTCCCCGAGGCGCTCCCGCTTCATCGCCAGACTGGCCTCGAACCACTCCAGGGACGCCACGTAGTCCCCCAGGTACATCGTCGACCACCCCAAGGAAGACATGGCCCTCTCGATGTCCGGATGCGGCGCCTCGAGCTGATCTCGACGGGTGGCCAAGGCCTCGAGAAAGAGGGGCTCGGCCTCAGCGTGTCGCCCGACGTCGAACAGAAACTGGCCCAGCAGGGTCTTGCCATTCGCGACCTGAAGATCTCCCGCCCCGAGCTCCACTTCGGCGAGCTCCAGCACCCTCCTCATGAGAGGAATCGCCTCTTCCAGGCGCTCTTCGGACTGGAGCTGCCGGACGTAGGGGTAGAGGCTGCGGACGTCATCCCAGCTCACCCCGTCGGGCAGAGCCGGCGGCTCAGCCCACGCAGCGAGGAGCCAGCAGCAGAGTGCGATGAGCATTCCAGCAGCCTAGCAGGTTGATGAAAAAGCCTCACAAGCTCGGATTCTCCATGAACCCGCTACATCAGGTAGACGTTCGGCTCGGGCGCTGCCTTCCCGGACAACCCTCCGTTCGCGGCGTTCGTGCCTCACTCTGCTCCCTACAGGACTGTCCGGCAGTAGCAGACGCGCCCGGCCTCACTCGCGCAGATTACTGCTCTACGCTCGCGAGCTCGCGTATTTCATCAACCCGCTAGCACCCCTTCCACGACATTAGATGAGGCCATGATTGTACCTGTCGCTGGACTTCAGCCGCTGTTTCGACCTCAAAGAAGCAGCTGAAGGAGACCCCATGGGTCGCTTAGATGAGCACGAAATCGACGTTTCGAGGCCGATGATACCGGAGATCAGTCGACGGGACTAGGTTGCTGGGCGCCTACGCGACGTGAGGCTCAGGGCCACGAGCAGGATGGGTGGGTTTCGATTCAGGTGCATCGCAGCCGTCATCGATGACCCCGTTGCAGTTGTCGTCAATGCCATTGTCGCGCATCTCGGGAACGCTTGGATTCACCCATCCGTCCTGGTCATTGCAGTCCTCGGTGGCGCCCCAACCGTCACCGTCTGCGTCGCGCTCTGAGGCGTGTCCCGTCTTCCTCACTGCACCGGAAAGTCCAGGACCAGATTCTCCTGTCGAGCCATCGGGGTCTGGAGGCCACCCGTGAGTGCGCTCACCTGGGTCGTGACGTAATCGCGCAGCTCCGAGGCCAGAATCGCCCCGTCCCCATTGGCATCCGCGTCGCCATCGAGTCCGTTCACCAGGGCATAGGTGAAGACCCCGTTGTCCCATTTCTCATCCTCGAAGGCGAACTCCGCGCCCCCAGCGGCTGCGATGACCACCGCTCCCGTGCGGCGGCGAACGTCGGCGAACAACTCCCGCATGAGCCCGAAGGCCATCGCGTTCCCAGATCCGTCCTTCCGGACCACATCGAGGCCGCGGACCGCTCGGGCTCGCACGTTCCCATCGGCGACGGCCGCGACGGCGTCCTCGTCGAACTCGCCGGAGTGGCAGGTGTCGAGCAGCAACATCCGGCGTCTGGCGGGAATCGCGTCCACCAGCTGCTCGATTTCCTCGAAGGTCAGTCCGCCCACGGCACCGGCCGACAGATCGGCATCGTGGGTAGCGAAGCGGTACACCCCCTCGCCATCGACCACGCCGTGACCGGCAAAGAACACCACGACCTGGTCGTCCACAGCGGTCTTGGCGAGAAAGTCGCGCTTGGCCAGGATGTCGGCCCGCGTGGCGTTCTCGTCGACCAGTCGAACGACCTCGACCTTGCGAAAACGGTCGGCGTACTTCTTGAACGCGGCTCCGATATCGCCGGCGTCCTTGGCTGCATAGTTGAGATCGAAGTCCTCGCCGGGGTAGTCGGACACCCCGACCACCAGGACCTTCAGGGTCGCGCGAGGCCGCTTGCCGGACCGGTCCACCAACGCTGTCTGTCTGGGACTCTCGAGACCATCGACGTTCTGGACGGAGACCTGGATCCGGTTGGTCCCGTAGCTGAGGTCGATGTCCATCGACGCGGCAAGGGTCCTCGCGTCATTGTCGCGAATCGAGCGCCCGCCGACACCAAAGAGCGGCACGTCATCCACACTCACGTGAAGCCGGTCCAATGGCACCGACGGATCGGTGGCTGTGACATCGACGGTGATGGTGGTTTTCGGCGTCTCCACTGGCAGCGCATTCGCGATGGACGCCTTGGGTAGCGCCGTGTTGTCGGTGTCTTCGGAAAATCCCATGCGCGCCTGGCGCTTGTCGGCGGCCAAACTGTAGCCACGCAAGGTCTCCTCGCTGGCGGTGCCGAAGGCCTCGAGCACGAGGTCGGGGCGGTTGTACTTCAGGTCAAAGCTCTCGAACGGCACAATCTGGCCGTCCAGTCTGAAGGAGATGAGGTTGACCGCATCTCGGCTCACGCTGTAGTAGCCATCGGGGCGAAACGCGGCCCAATCGGAGTCCATCATGGCCAGAGTGAGCTTGTGATTCCGATCGGCGTCGTACACCTTCACCGAGCCCTCTTCGGTCAGCGAAAACCGTGCGTCGCCGGCGGCGGTCGTGTCGCGTTCGGCGGGCCGCTCCCCAGACGTCATCTCGCCCGTTGCGTAGTTCCAAACGCCCTCCGCCGACCAGACGTGGTCCTCGTCGACAAAGACGACCTCGCCCGGGTCGAATGCCTCGCTCTTGCGCTCGGCAAGCAGCTCTCCTGTCCCGGCGTCCCAGACCCGCATCGAGTGGAACTGCGCGGTGGTGGCAACGCGTGTTGCGCCCGGCGAGATAGCGACATCTGAAATCCAGAACTCGTCGTCTTCTGGCAAGACTGCAAGCTGCCGGCCCGTTGCCACGTCCCAGATCCGCGCCGTGTAGTCCCAGGATCCGCTCACCAGCAGGCTGCCGTCGGCGCTCAAGGCGAGGGCCTCCACGCGGTCGGTGTGTCCAACAAACCGGCGAACCTGTTGCCCGATGGACAGGTCCCACAGCCGCGCCGTGCCATCCGTACTCGACACCACAAGCCACCGTCCGTCCTCACTGGTAACCAACCCCTTGGCCTTGAGGGTGCCGCGAAACCGCCTCACCAGATTCCGACTCGACAGGCTCCACATCAGGGTTTCTCCACCGCCGTCCCAGATCCCGGTCCCCACCGCGAGGAAGCGGCCATCTGGGCTGAAAGCCACCGCCTCGTACCCCACGCCGTCATTGGACTTTTCCGTCGATTTCCGCGTGGGATCGGTCAGGGAGTACAACAGCATGCCGGTGTCCAGGTCCCACAGGTGCACGACAAAATCGTGGGAGACGGTCGCAAACATCTCCTGGTCTGGGTGCACGGCGACTGCGTTGACCCAGCCCGCATGCTGGCCCTCGAGTAGCAGATCGCCAGAATTGCCGTCCCATACGGCCCAGTTGCCTTCAAAGTCGCCGCTCACCAGTCGGTCGTGTCCCCGCCCGAACGCGACTGCGGTGATCCAGTCCTCTCCCGCGCCAGCCCACAGGAGCTCGCCATCCGGCGCGTGCACCGCCAATCCATGCACGTAGAAACCAAGTGCCGTGTAGCCGCCGGAGAGGGCCGAGGCGTCGATGCGGAGGTATTCGGCGTCGAACTTGCCGGTCGAATTGCCCGTCGCATCGAAGTGAACGACGTCGAATGCGGCCGCGGCAACAAAGGCGGATTTATCCCCCTCCCAAGCCACTTGTACCTCCCCCGATATGCCTTCGGGCACTTCGATTTCCTCCACGAGGACCCCGCTGCGATCCCAGATGCGCACCGGACCCTCGTTGCCGCAGGTCATCATGCTCTCGTCGTTCATGAGGCCCACACAGGTCACGCGCTCTTGATGCGTGTGCGCCTCTTCGATGACCAACAACTCCCGACCGGTCGCAACATCCCACTGGCGTGCAGACGAATCGTCGGCGACGGTGGCGATGATCTGGCCGTCGGCGCTGAAGTCGATGGCCCGGATGGGGCTCGCGTGGCCCGCCTGGACGTCGATCTGGACGCCCTTGGCGGCGACATCGGACGGGTCGCTCGCCTTGGGTATGCCTTCAAACCGCCTCACCAGGGTCCGGTTCGCAAGGCTCCATACGAGCGCCTGTCCAGGCGCTTGAAAGACCCCGGTGCCAACGGCCAGAAATCGCCCGTCGGGACTGAAGGCCAAAGCCTCATAACCGACCCCTTCCTTGGTTTTTCCGCTATTCTTCTCGGCGGGGTCGAAGAGTGTATACAACCGCTCACCCGTAGACAGATCCCACAGATGCACGGAAAAATCGTGGGAGACAGTTGCGAACATGCGCTGGTCTGGGTGCACGGCGATGGCGTTGATCCACCCCGCATGCATGCCCTCGAGCAACCGCTCACCCGAAGTGCCGTCCCACACGCGCCAGTTTCCGAGGCTGTCGCCGCTCACGAGTTTCTCGCGTCCCGAAGCGAAGGCCACGGCGGTGACCCAGCGCTCGTCGGGCGCCGACCAGGCCTTCGACCCGCCTGGACCGTATACGGCCAACCCCTTGGAGAAATATCCGACGGCCGTGTAGCCGTCGGCACGGTCCAGGCCGTCGAGGCGATCCTCGTCGGTCACCATGTGGCCCGTGCGACGACCCGACGCATCGAAGTGAACCACCTCGCGGCTGGCGGCAACGGAAAAGCCAGATTCGTCGTCCTCCCAAGCGAGCCGAGTGAGCCCAGAGAACATGTTGGGAATGACGATTTCCTGCACCAGATCCCCGTTCCGATCCCGGACGCGCAGGGGGCTGTTCCTCCCACAGGTCATCATCTTGTCGTCGCTCAGGAGGACGACGCACGGAACGCGGTCGAGGTCGTGCGCTGGAGAAACGAGCACCCTTTCGCGACCTGAGGCCACATCCCACAGCCGCGCCGTCGCGTCCCTTGCAACGGTGGCCAAGGTCTGGCTGTCCGCGCTGAAGTCGAGCCCGTTGACGGGGTTCCAGTGGCCGCCCTCGAGGGCGACCCGGATTCCCTTGACCACCTTCGCACTGTGAAATCGCCGAACGACCTGCTCGGTCGCCAGGCTCCACATCACCGTTTCGCCAGCGGTGTTTCCCGACTCGGTACCGGCCACAATGTGCTGACCATCGGGACTGAAGGCCACCGATTGGAAGCCCGGCAGGACCTTTGGCGACCGCTCGGGGTCGGTGAGAGATTGGAGCAACTTGCCAGTCTCCAGGTCCCAGATCATGACTTCGTCGGAGTCACCGACCGTGGCGAACCGCTGCTGATCGGAGTGAAGCGCAAGGCCGTTGAGCCAGCCCGAGTGCTCCCCCTCCAGCAACCGCTCGCCCGACGACGCATCCCACACCTGCCAGGTGCCGCGAAAGTCCCCGCTTATCAGTCGCTCATTCCGACTCGCGAACACCAGGGAGCGGATGCCATTCTCGAAGGAGGTCGACCACGTGGCCGGTCCAGCGGGCGGATACAGCGCCAGGCCACCGCGGTGGGCAATGGCCACCCGGCCCTCAGCGCGAGCGAGGGACGCAATGGACCGGGCCTCGATCTCGAAGTCACCTGTTGGGCTGCCCGATTCGTCAAAGTTCGCGACCAGACCGCGGGTTCGTTCTGCGTTCTGACCCGAGACCGAGAACTCCGCGCCCTCGCCTTCCCAGACCATGCGGGTGTCGCCCGAACCGCGGTCGGGGAGGTCGATATCCTGCAGCAGTTCCCCGGTCTTCCAGTTCCAAACACGTGCCCCGCCCGCGGCGTTGCAGGTGACGAGGGTCTCTGTCTCGCCCAGGTGCATGCACCAGAGAGCCATCGTCTGGTCCGCAGTTCTCGTCTCGACAACGGCCAAAGCCTCGCCCGACGACGCATCCCACACGGTCACAGGAGTGCCTGGAGCCCCCGTCGCCAGGACTTTCCCATCGTCACTGAAATCGAGAAATGCGACGGGAGCCGCGAAAGCCGGGCCACTGGCAAACAAGGACGTGAGAAGCGCGGCGACAATCATGGGGCGGTATACCAGGGACGGCGTAAGGTGAAGCCATGAAGCTGTACCTGTCGCTGGACTCCAGCCGCTGTTTCGCCCTTCCCGACGACCAGGAGCTCCCGGCCGGCGAGACCGTGGTCCGCCGGCTGATGCACCCTCCAGAAAAGTCGGATCTAGATGCCCTCGCCCAGTGGGAGATCCCCCGGGAGGAGGGCCTCGAGCTGGCCAAGAAACAGCTGAAAGAGACGCCGATGGGTCGGTTCGAAGAGCAGGTGCTCGAGCTGCAGGCGGCGATGCGAAACCCCGAGACCCAAGAGGGGCTGCGCAAGGTCGCAGAGGGCCTCAAGAAGCTCGGCCAGGACGCTCGAAAGCGGCGCGAGGCCCGCAAAGCGCGCCGGGAAGCGGACGAGAAGAAGAAATGAAGGCCTCGGGGCCCGCGAAACAGAATCGCGCCAGACGATCTGCCTAAGGTCGATCGTCTCGTCGACCTCCCGAAGTCATTTCCATTCGCCCGCCGCAATGAACGCCGCCCAGGCGCCGGGACGCACGTCGTCTGCCTCCCGCTGCGCCTCGAGCGCACGCAGCTGGGCACCGCGTAAGGCCTCGGCCGCAGGCAGGCCCCTCCGGCGAAGGTAGAGACGGTACATCTCACCCATGAGCGCGGCGGTCTCGGCATCGGGAACGGACCACAGACTCATGATCAACGTCCGCGCGCCAGCCGCCGCGAATGCCCGCCGCAGGCCGAGGACGCCCTGGCCGGAACGCACCTCGCCCAACCCCGTCTCGCAGGCCGACAACACCACCAGCTGCGCACCGGAGAGATCGAGGGCCGAGACCTCGGCCGCCGTGAGAATTCCGTCGTCGCCGGCGGTGGGGTCGGAGACGTTCGCCCCGGACAAAGCCAGACCCGACAACAGCATCGGGTCGAAGCCCACGCCACCGTCTCCTTCGAGCAGGGAACGGCATCTTCCCGTCGCAAAGAAGCCGTGGGTCGCGATGTGGACGAGGGCCTGGCTCCGAACGCGCTCGGATACGGCCGACTCGGTGGCCTCCGCGCCCCCAAGCGTCACGAGCGGTTCCCTCCTTCGCCAGCGTTGCCACCGTTCGCCCAACAGACTGGCCTCTTCTGCGGTCCCCGGGAGAGGCTCGAACTCCGCTTCGTTGCACGGCGCGACGAATCCACTGCTCCGGCCGATAAGTCTGCCTCCGACGCGACGTTCGTAGTCCACGGCGCCGACAACCAGAGCGCCGACACCCGGCTCGGCAGCGGGCAGGAGCACGTCGTTGGAACGATCCAGCCAGGTGAGGGCGCGGTCCTCCAACAGGTAGCGCCCATCGCCGATGGGAAGCGCGCCGAGGGGCGCGGCGGCGAGTGGCCCATCGGGGACGACGAGCACCTGCGTGGCGTCACCGACGAACGGCTCCAGGGGATCCCAGATCAGCTCGCGAACCCGACTTCCGCGAGCGTCCACTCTCGATCGCTGCGCCATCGGGTCGTCGAGCACCAGGCGCCAATCCGCGACCGCCTCGTCCAGGTTGGCGGCCAGACCGAGCTCCAATCGATGCACCTCGCAAGCGCCACCTCGGACGACGAACGCGAGGTAGTGGAGTTCTTCCACGCGTTGGTAGCGGAGAAGGTCGACCAGGGCTGTGTCGTCCCCAAGCCCGGTGCAGACGCCGGACGGGTCGGCCGCGGAATCGCCGCGTCGCGCTCCGGTGATCGCGAGCAGATCTCGTTCCCGTCGGTCCCGGTTCGACTGTAGCGCCTCGAGCCGGTCCGCCCGATCTTCGGCGTCTGAGGAGAATGCGAGGCGCGCCAGCTCTCTCCTGGCCACCGCAAGCTCCGCGACCGCGGCCACAGCGTCCGGATCGGTCGCCGACGCGCGGGCGGCGCGGGCCCGAGCGGCGACGGCACCCTTGAAACGCATGACGTGCTCCCAGGCGACCTCGGGGTCGTCGTCGTTGGACGCGAGCCACGCATCCAGGGTGTGGCGGAGACTCGGAACAAAGGCCAGCGCCTCCCGCTCCGACAGGGCGTCCAGCAGCGACAGGCGCCCCTCGACCCACTGCAGCGCCTCATCGCGTAGCGGGCGTGCCGACCCGTGCTCGCCCTGCTCCTCCAGCGCCGAAGCCAGGCTGCTCAGATTTGTCGAAAGATGAGGATGGTCCTCCCCCACGACGACTCTGGTGATCGCCAGCGCCTCCTCGTATAGCGCGATCGCGCCCTCGAGATCTCCCAGACGACTCTTCCCATAGCCGAGGTCGTGAAGGGCGACCGCGACGTAGATGTTGTCCTCGTCGACCGCCGCTCGGTGAATGGCGAGGCTCTGTTCGAGAAGGGGGATCGCGCCGGCGTAGTCGCCGTCGTCGAACGACACTCTCGCCAGGGCGCTGAGGTTCGAAGCGACCAGGCGGTGGCCGCTACCCAGCGCGACCTCGCGAATGGCGAGGCTCTCCTCCAAAAGCGCCCGCGCCCCGTCGAGATCACCTTGCCTGAGCTTGATGCTGCTGAGCAGGTGCAGGCTGCCGGCCACGGTCCGGTGGCCGTTGCCGAGGGTGGCCCGGCGGATGGCCAGGCTTCGCTCGAGCAGTGGCACTGCTGCCGTGTCGTCGCCCTGAGCCATGAGGAGCACCGCCAGGTTGTTCTGGGTGGACGCCGTCCTGGGGTGTTCTTCTCCGAACTTCGCCACGCTGATTTCGAGACTCCGCTCCAGCATTGGCCGCGCGGCGGCGAAGTCCCCCTGCTTGCGCAGCAGCGTCCCGAGGTTGTTGAGGGCGGCGCCGATGTCGTGGTCCTCGCGGGGCGAATTCTCCCTGATCGCGAGGCTCTCCTCGTAGTAGAGCCGCGCCTTCGCATAGTCCTGCATGTCGTCGTAGAGGGAACCCAGATTGTTCAGGCTCATAGCCACTAATGGGTCATCTTCATCGAGGAGTGACCGATAGATTTCGAGGCTTTGCTCGAGCAGGGGAAGGGCCGCCGCGTAGGCGCCCTGCTGTCGATGCGAGGTTGCCAGGTTGTTCAGACTCGAGGCCACGTCGCGGTGGACCTCACCCAGCCCCCGACGCCGGATGGCGAGGCACTCCTCGAACGCCGCCTGGGCGTCGGCATACTCCCCCTGCTTGGCCAACAGATTGCCGAGATCGGCCAGGGCCCAGGCCACGCTCAGATGATCGTTGCCGAGGGCCTCTCTCCGGATGGCCAGGCACCGTTCCTGCACGGGTCGCGCGGCCGCGTAGTGCCCTTTTACCTTAAGCATTCGCCCGTATTCGTTCAGCACGGCCGCGACGTCCGGATGGTCCTCGCCCCGGATGGACTCGAACACGGCGACACTCTCCTGGTAGCGCTGCCGCGCCCCGGCCACGTCTCCGTTCTCACTGAGCGACCCGGCCAGATTCTTGAGGACGTGGCCGACGTCGGCGTGGTCGGTTCCATGGGCGTCGCGAAGTATCGACAGGCTCTGGCGATACACATCGGTTGCCGACTCTCCCTGGAGCTCCATCAAGTACGCGAGACTGTTGAGGTTCAGCGCCACGTCGGGATGCCGGCCGCCGAGCGCTTCGCGCCGCATCTCGAGGGTCTGCAGCGTCACCGCCCGGGCCTCTTCGAGCCGGCCGTCGGCGTAGAGGGCCTCGGCGCGTTCATCGAGACGGTCGACGTCCTCCGCCAGAGCCCCTTGGGTCGCGGAGGCCAACAGGCACGCGACGAGCACTCGGAGGGCGGGGAGCTTCATGGCAAGAGACTACGCTGAGCCCTGGAACCGATGGAGCAGCCCAGGAGGGGCTGCGCAACGCTCGAAAGCGGCGCGAGGCCCGCAAAGCGCGCCGGGAAGCGGACGAGAAGAAGAAGTGAGGAAGGCGCACATACGCTCGTGATTCTTCAACTTGACCCCCGACAAAGCAGTCGATACCCTCTGAGTCATGCGATCTGTCATCGCCATGGCACTTGCCTTCCACTCAGTCGACGCACTTGCCATCGACAGTGACGGCGACGCCCTCGATGACGCAGATGAGGCCCTATACGGCACCGATCCTCTCAATCCCGACACCGATGGGGACTCGTTGCCCGATGGTGCCGAGGTTTGGTTGACGTACACCGACCCTCTCTTCAATGACGCCCTGGATTGCGCATTCGGACCCGAACAGGCAATCACCGCCGCCGCCGATGGGGCAATTTCGGTGTACGCAACCGACCTGGACGGGGATGGCGATGCCGACGTGTTGTCGGCCAGCGCGAACGGTGACAAGGTGGCCTGGAACGAAAACCTGGGCGGCGGTGTCTTTGGACCCGAGCAGGCCATCAACCCCGATGCCGATGGGGCATCTTCGGTGTATGCAACCGACCTCGATGGCGATGGCGATGCCGACGTGTTGTCGGCCAGGACGCACGGCGACAACGTGGCCTGGTACGAGAACCTCGGGGGCGGTGTCTTCGGACCCATGCAGGTAATCAACCCCGATGCCGACTACGCCTATTCGGTTTACGCGGCCGACCTCGATGCCGACGGCGACGCCGACGTACTGTCTGCGAGCGCCGCCGACGACAAGGTGGCCTGGTACGAGAACCTCGGAGGCGGCGTCTTCGGACCAGAGCAGCTCATCACCGTCACAGCCGACTCGGTATTTTCGGTGTACGCCACCGACCTGGACGGTGACGGCGACGTGGATGTCTTGTCCGCCAGCCGTTTCGACGACAAGGTGGCCTGGTACGAGAACCTCGGCGGCGGGGTCTTCGGACCGGAGCGGGCCATCACCACCACCGCCGAATGGGCATACTCCGTGTACGCCAGCGACCTGGACGGTGATGGCGATGCCGACGTTTTGTCGGCCAGTTGGAACGACGACACCGTGGCCTGGTACGAAAACCTCGGAGGCGGTGTCTTCGGACCCGAGCAGGCCATCAACACCAATGCCGATGGGGCATCTTTGGTGCATGCAACCGACCTGGACGCCGATGGCGATGCTGATGTCTTGTCGGCCAGCTTCTTCGACAACACGGTGGCCTGGTACGAGAACCTGGGTGGCGGTGTCTTCGGACCCGAGCAGGCCATCACCACGACGGCCACGGGGCCCTATTCGGTTTACGCCACCGACCTGGATGGTGATAGCGATGCCGACGTGCTGTTTACGAGCATATCTGACGACAAGGTGGCCTGGCATGCCAACCAGCTGGTGGATCTCGACGGCGACGGATTGCCTACCGCTATCGAGTTGTGCGTGCTCCTCACCGATCCGCTCGCCTACGATACCGATCAGGGCGGCGTGGACGACGGCACCGAGCTCTTCGACCTGACCGACCCGCTGGACCCGGCGGACGATGTGCCGTGTGACGAGGACACCGACGCCGACGGCACCTGCGACCGCGACGATCTCTGTCCGGGTTTCGACGATGGCCAGGACGCCGACACCGACGGCGTCCCAGACGGTTGCGACATCTGCTCGGACGGAGACGACGCGCTGGACACCGACGGCGATGCGGTTCCTGACGGTTGTGATCTCTGCCCAGGCTCTGACGATGCAGTCGAGTCCACCTGGTATCTCGACGCAGACCTCGACGGTCAGGGCGACCCCGCCATCACAATCTCGGCTTGCGATGCGCCGGATGGCTATGTCGCGAACAATACCGACTGCGACGACCATGACAGCAGAGTCCACCTCGGAGCGCCCGAGGTCTGCGACGGGGTCGACAACGATTGCAACGGCATCGTCGATGATTGCCCTACCGAATCATCGGATTCCACGTCCAGCAAGTTCGACGGTGGCTGCGCGTGCACCTCCACACCGCATCCGGCCTCGGGACTCTGGGTGGTCCTCCTCTTGACTCTGGGCATTCGCCGACGCGGCTGACGAGCAGCGAATGATGAGGCTCAGCGAGCTCACCTCGTTAGGGCTTTGCATGGGTCAGATCCACAACGCCGAACACAGTCTCAAGACGGTGCAGGCCTTTGCTCACGCCATGCGGCACCATCACACCCTGGATGGCTTGCTGTGGGACATCGCCGAGCAGGTGGGCGAGCTGTTGGGCTTCGACGACTGCGTCATCTACATGCGCGAGGGCGAAGTCCTGGTGCAGGCCGCGGCCTATGGCGTAAAGAATCCCGGTCCCCACGAGATCATGGATCCCATCATCATCCCCGTCGGGGATGGCATCGTGGGCACCGTCGCCCTCACCGGCCTTGCCGAGTACATCTCCGACACGGTGGCCGACCAGCGGTACATCGCAGACCACTACGATGGGGCCAGCGAATTGGCGGTGCCGGTGCTCTTCGAGGGCGAGGTGATCGGCGTTTTCGACTCGGAGAGCGACGTACTCGACGGGTACAGCGCGCTCGACCGAGAGCAATTTCAGCTCATCGCCGACATGGCCTCCGCCCGCATCGCCTGGCTTCGAGCCGAGCGATCTCGCTTGGCCTCTCTGGCACGGCAAGACGCGGCGAGACTGGAGTCCCTGGGGCTACTCGCCGGAGGTATCGCCCACGACTTCAGCAACCTGCTCTCGGTGGTATCGCTCAATACCGAAGCCATCCGCCTGGCCGACGATGACGAAAGCAGAGAGCTTGCCCTGCAGACCGTTGAAGACGTCGTGCGGCGAGCGAGTGGACTGACCAAGCGATTGTTGAATTTTGCCCGCGGTGGGGCGCCGGTGCTGGAACTGTTGGACCCCAGACCTGGGTTGCAAGCATGCAGCCGGTATGTGGACGCGATGGCGGATATCGAGTTCAGCCTCACGATCCATGGCGACCTTCCGTTCCTCAACGCCGATCCCTCACAGCTGGATCAGGTACTGCACAATCTGCTACTGAACGCCGCCGAGGCCATGGACAAGCGGGGGCGCCTCAAGCTGTCGGCGCGGGCTTGCGCGCACGAGGGAGGCACTGGCTTGTTGATCGAGGTGTCCGACGAGGGTCCCGGAATGGACGCAGCGACCCAGAGCCGGATCTTCGACCCCTATTTCTCGACCAAGCGCCGCGGCTCTGGACTGGGACTGGCGACCTCCTACTGGATCGCGACCCGGCACGGTGGCCACCTCAGCTGCAGCTCGACGCCAGGCCACGGCAGCACATTCAGGTTGGTACTTCCAGCGCTCGAAGGAAAGCTGCCGCAGGAGACCACAAACGCGCGACTGGAACCGCTGCAGCCCCTACGGATTTTGGTGCTGGAGGACGACCCGTTGTTGGCGCAAGGTCTGCTCACGCTGCTGCAGAAGCAGCGGCACACGGTCACTCTGGTGACCGATGGCGCCGTGGTTGCCCCCACCTGGGCCAGTGCAAAGAAGCAAGGGCCAACCTTCGATCTCGCCCTGCTAAACCTGAAGAACGACGACGGCATCGGTGGTATCGAGGCGCTCACGCAGTTGCTGCGGGTCGATCCTCTGGCCCGCGCGGTCGCGATGAGCGGCTATCCCAAGGACGGGGGCATGCCGGACCACGCGGCGCTCGGCTTCCTGTCTCGGCTCGACAAGCCCTTCGACATGAAGACCCTCGAGCAGGCGATGCGCGACGCGCTGGATGACGTCTCCTTTTAGGTAGAGTCGCCTCGGGGTTCGTGGCGTTGGCGTGTGACCGTCGGTGTGTTCGCCATCAGGGTCGAGCGGTCGGCGCGGCATCAGGAGGCGGTCGACCCACGGCGCTGGGACGCGGTTCGCCGAGCGATGCACCAGCGCCATACGTACCCGACACTACCCACGGAGCCCAGTCCTGGGGACGCGCCGCCCCGGATGCGCGGAGCCGGTCAAGCAGCGCGAGTTGAGCGACGCGGAGGGCCGTCGGAGCCAACAGCGGCTTTCTGCGGAGGATGCCCGCATAGAACCGGTCCATGAGCTCCACCGTCTCCTTGTCCGGCACCGACCAGAGGCTCATCACAACGGTTGGCACACCGCTGTATGCGAACGCACGCTGCAGGCCTAGCACGCCCTCGCCGGAATGCACCTCGCCCAGCCCGGTCTCGCAGGCCGACAACACGACCTGGCTCGTGTTCCGCAGATCAAGGGTCGCCACCTCCTCGGCAGTCAAGATGGCATCATTGATCGGAGTGGGCTGGTTGGCACCGGCAAGAGCGAGGCCGGACAGCAACAGTGGGTTGTGACCGACCCCTTCGGCGCCCGCAGAAAGAGCCGACCGGCATGCGGCCGAGGCAAAGAACCCATGCGTGGCAAAGTGCAGGTAGCCCGCCTGCTCCATGGCCTGCACGACGGCGTCCTCTCGCGCCGCGGCCCCGCTCAGCACCGATACCGGTTCGCGCTTGCGTCGCCGCCATCGCTTGGTGAGGCGCTCCACTTCGACCACTGTCCCCGGCAGCGTCTCGAACGGCGTATCCCTGCACAGTCCAGCTCGAACCTCGGAAGGGTCTCCCACGCCAGGTGCGTAATCCACGCCACCCACAGCCAACAACCCGGTGGCCGTGGCTTGGGGTGGACGCTCCACTAGATCCGAGGCCAAGGCTAGCAATCTGAACTCATGGCGCTCGATCAGGTACTGTCCGCTCACAGTGGGTAGCGCGGCCCAGGGCACGAGCGATAAGGCGCCATCTGGGGCCATCCAAACCACTTCGGCATCACCCACCACGACCGCCAGGCGCGACCAGAGAAGGCGGCTGACGCGCTCGCCCCGAGCGTCTATCCGCCACGTCAACGCGTCGGGAACCATGGCCTCGCGCCACCGGGCGACCGCTTCATCGAGGGCGTCGGCGCTGCCGAGCTCGATCCGATCTACGGTGCATCCCGTCGGTCGGGTAACAAAGGCGGCGTACAGGGCATCGCCTTCTTGGATGTAGCGAATCACGTCCACCAGGACGCTATCGGGACCGAGCGAGTCGCAGATCGCTGCCAGCGAAAGGTCTGTGACACCCCACTGACGACTCCCAGGACCCGCCAGGGCACGCTCCAGGCGCTCCTTCTGGGCAGTCAGCTCCGCGATGCGCTCTGCTCGATCGGCGTTGCGGGTGCCGTCAATGTCGAAGGTCAGGCGGGACAGCTCCCGTCGCGTTTGCACCAGCTCGCTCGCCTCTCCCTCTTCAATCGACCCCCGGTTTCTTGCCCGATCCATGAGGGTGCGCGTGGCCACGGCCTTCCAAGCAAGGACCATCTCGTACGCCTGGCGAGCATCCGCTGGACGATCATGGAGGTCCAGCCAACGATCGAAATCGCGCCGTATTGATGCCACGTAAGCAAGGGCTTCGCGCTCGGAGAGGCCATCCAATAGCGCCAATCGCTCGGTATGGATCGACAGCGCAGCGGTGCTCAAGGCCCGCGACGCTTCCATGCGACCCTGTAGCGCTGCCACCTTGGACAGCGTTCGAAGACTCGTAGCTACGAGAGGGTGGCGGTCGCCCAGGCTCGCCTCCCGGATCGCCAGGCCCCGTTCAACCAGAGTCTGGGCCTCGTACAGCCGCTCCTGATCCATACGCAGAACGCCGAGGTTGTGAAGTGCACTGCCGACAGTGGGATGGTCGGGGCCAAAGTTGCGCTGCCGGATGTCAACACCCTCCTCCATGCGCCTGTTGGCCTCTTCGAACTGCCCTGCCACGGCCAGCTCGGATGCATAGTTTATTTCCGCATCGGCCACCCTGGGGTGGTCAGGTCCGAAGGCGGCGCGCGTGACTTCCAGCGACTTGGCGTAGCCATCCAGAGCTCGCTCCCGGTCCCCGAGAATGGAGTGGAGACTGGCGAGGTTGTTCAGTAGGCGACCATTGGTGGGGTGAGCCTCTCCTACCGAGGTGCGCACGACCGCCAGCCCTTGCTCGAAAAGCGACAGCGCGGAGGGGTAGTCGCCCTGCGCCTTGGCGATCCCTGCCAGGTCCATGTAGCTGTCCGCCATGACAGGGTGATTCGGCCCGCGTCGTTCGCGGCGGATGTCGGCACACGCCTCGTACAGCTGGCGGGCACGCCGCAGATCGCCTGAACTTTCGACGACCTGGGCCACAGCATCGAGGCTGTCCGCAACGTCGGGGTGGTCCGCTCCCAATGCTCTCTGTCGGATCTCCATGCTCTGGCGAAAATAGCGCTCGGCCGCTCCGAAGTCGACGCCATCAGAGGCCAGCATGCCCAACGTATGTACGTTCTCCGCGATGTCCGGATGGTCGTCGCCCAGTGTCGCGCGTCGTATCTCGAGACTGCGCTCCACCAAGGCGCGCGCACCATCGAGGTCAGCCCGCGCCTGACGCGCCGTCGCCAGGTTCAACAAAGCGACGGCCACCAACGGGTGGGTCGGGCCGTAGATGCGCTCGTAGTCTTCAAGAGTCCCTTCGTACAGAGCCTGTGCCGCGGCATGCTCTCCCTGATTCGCAAGCGTCATCGCCAGGCCATTCCGGGAGGCCACGACCAGGGAATGCCCATCTCCGAGGGCTGCCGAAGACAACGCGATGCTCTCCTCGAACAGCGCTTTTGCATCGGCGAACCTCCCTTGTTCGCGCAGCAGGCCGGCGATGTGGTGGAGGGTCAAGGCAACGTGCGGATGCTCGGGACCGACCACTTCTCGGTAGACCGTGAGCGCTTCGTCGTAGAGCGCCGCAGCCTCGTCGTAATCACCGAGCTGTTGCAGCACATCGGCCAAGTTGGCCAATCCTGCCGCCACGTCCCGGTGTCTCGGGCCATGCGCGGCGCGCGTCAGACCGACGGCCTCCTCGAGCAGCGCCTTGGACTTGAGGTACTGCCCCTTCGAATCGAAGAGATTGCCGAGGTTGTTCACCCCGCCGGCCACGTAGGGATGGGCGTCGCCGAGCGCTTGGCGCCAGTTCGCGATGGCCAGTTCGTAATAGGGCTGGGCGCCGTCCAGATCACCGATGCGAGCCAGAGCCACAGCCATCGCGTTCTGGTAGGTTCCCAACCACTGCTGGTCCGCGTGCCCCGTCTCGGCGACAGCCAGGCACCTCCGGAAGAGCTTCAATGCCTCGTCGGTGTCGTCCTGGGCCAGCACCGCCTGCCCTAGAATGTACGCGGCGCCCGCGGCATCGGCATGCTCGGGCCCCAGCAGTCCGCCAACACCTCTCGGGCGCCGACCTCGGCTTCGGCGTAGCGGCCGGACCGCATGTGGTCGAGGACCTCAGTCTGCAAATCCTCCAGTGAGGCTGAGGGAGCCGCAATGGCAAAGGCTGTCGTCAGGTAGAAGTTGAGGTACATCAGGTCGGATTCTCCCACGACCGGGTCCTCAACGCCTTCCAGGCCGTCCGGGGCGCGACGCCACTTCTCCTCCGGCATAAAGTCCGAGGTCGATCTCGTCAGCGGGTTGCCCCCAAGATCCCGCTGTTTGCGTTGGTCGTGTCCCGAACCGGCAATCCAGTGCGCCGCACATGCTAGGTTGCGATCGGTAATGGGGCAGCCAAAAAAGCACACGGATAGGCCTGTAGGCCGGCTTCGCGTCGGACTCGTGGCCCTCGCACTCAGCATTCCCACGGCGGCACAGGCCGGCGCCGCGGCTTGCTGGGAAGTTCAAGACACCGCTCAAAACAACTCGACGAGCGGCACCCCCATCGTGTTGTCGGAGGACGGGGTGCCGAGTCTCAAGCTGGAGTCGCGAATCCGCAGCGAGCTGGCCGGCGCCAAGCAAATCCACTGCGAGCGCGCGATGCGCGAGGAGACGTCGGGCACCTACGTGCTGGTCAAGGTGACATTCGTGTTGCCGTCCACCGAAAACGACAGCGTGACGCGGTATGGCTTCGGAACAGCACTGACCCAGGACAAAGCCGAAGAGGAGGCCATACAGAACCTCAAGAACAACGCCTGGTCCTGGCGACAATCCAAAGACCCCGAGAGCCAGGCGGGGTCGGGCTCGTGGACGGATGTGGCGCGGGAGGACTGTAAAACCCCACACCAACTGCTGGCCGACAAGATGATGCCGCCGGCAAGGAGCGCAGCAAAGAAATGGCTGACAGGCAAAGCCAAAGAAGCTTTCAGTCGCGTCGTCAAATCCAGCATGGCGAACGCCGCACTGGACCTGACGCTCAAGGCCAAGACCCTCGCGGGTAAGTACAAGAGTTATCGCAAGCAGATCCGCTCCGTTCAGTCGTGTCATGAAGCCGATGCCCTGGCCATCATGGACCGGATGAAACAAGACCTGGTGAACGCCCAGGCGGACTACGATCAGGCCCTGAGGAGTGCGATCCAACAGGGTGGCGAATTGGCCGACCTGGCGCGCGCTGTAGGCGGGCCGAGCGAACAAGGAGGCCCGGCAACGGAATCCGAGCGAAGCGCTGCCGAAGCCGACATGAGTCGATTCGAGAGCTGGACCCGGGAGGCAGAACAGGAGTACCAACGGGCCGAGCAAAGGGCCGCGGAACTCGCCAAGAACGTCGACAAAGCGATGGACCGCGGCGACGCTCGAACGGCAGAATCCGCCATGAACGAGCTGAGACAGAGCCGCCCAGACCACCCGCGACTCGCCGAGTGGGACAAGGCCCTCGAACGCACCAAGGTGACCCAGGAACGCAACACACTGGTCAACCGCGCCGAGGTGGCCGAGGCGGCCGGTGATCTACAGTCTGCAGTCGAATTCTACGACCAGGCCCACGACGTCGCGCCGGATCCCGCCGTTCGTGCAGCGCGAGACCGGGTCAAGGCGGAGTTGGAACAACACCAGAACGCGGGGCCGACTCAAACGGCCGGCGATAGCCAATCCGCGGCCGCCGCCAACGCGGCCGCTGACATGCGAGACGGCGACTACGACAGCGCCATTGCGGGGTATGAAAAGGCGATCGAGGAAGACGGCTCCACACCTGAGCTCGAGGCCGCACTGGAGACGGCCCGTCGACGCAAGGCGGACGGCGAAGAGCTGCAGCGGGTCGAACAGAAGAGCACCAGCGCCGCGTCTGCATATCAGTCAGCACAGGCACGGCATCAGGAACAAGAAGCGCAGCGCCGACGTGAGGCCAGGGAGCGCCAGGAGCGCGAACTTGCCCGTATTCAGGCGGATATCGAACGAAAGCAAGCCCTTATCGACGAGGGCAGCGACGTGCTCCACCGACAAATCGAACGGTGGGCTGCCAATCAATACCGGCGCGACCAGGTCCGGGAGGCGCAACACCTCGACCTCTCCGTAACGGACCCCAGCGAGCTGTTGGCGCAATACAAACGCAAGGTGCGTACCCTTCGCGAGGCAGCCACCGCGCGCCATGCCGAATTCCAGGAGGCAATGGGCGAGGTCGCCGAGGTCGCCGCCAAGGCGTTGGCGGAAGCAAACGCAAGTAGCGGTGATACCGCCCTGGCGGCCATCGCCATGGGTGCAGCGGTGGTGGGGGGCCACGCCGCAATCAATGCCAAACGCGCGAGTGACGAGCGGCGCCTGAAAGAAGAACTCGCCAAGATGTTCAAGGAGACCAGAGATGATCTCATCCGGGATAATAGCAAGGCATACCACCAATACCAGCGCACTGCTGCACAGACCCTGACCCTGGCATCCCAAGAACACTACATCGCACTTGCCCGATCTCATTCCTGCACAATCAATAAGATCAAGGACCAGTTCAGTACCAGCAATACCAGCTGGGTCGACGCGCGATGTTCTGGCCCTGGTGGGCGGGCGCCCTCCGGAGACCCGTCGGGAACCTCCAGCGACCAGCGGGTGACCCTGGCACGCGCGAAAATAGCGCAGGCCGGATCGGACTCAAAGAACCGCAGCGTATGGATGAAGAGCGCTGAGTTGTTGGCGGGGTCAGCCATCGCCAAAGACCGGAACAACGCCAGCGCGTGGCACCTGAAGGCCGACATGACATCCGATCCGATCGATCGGCTCGTGCACATGGTCAAGGCCGACTCGCTGGGCAGCGACCGCGCCATCGCCTCTGCCCTCACCGAAGCCAAGCGCAAATTCTCCAAACAATTCATGGACGCAGTGCGTTCGGGGGACGAGGCCTTCTTGACCCGTTCGGGAGAGCGGGGGGTGCACACCCTGGCGCAGTCAGCCGACGGGCGCTCCCCTCTCGTGTGGGCCGTCATGGAGGACCAGCCCGCTTCGGTCCGCGCGCTGCTGCGCATGCCAGGAGCATCCGTTCAAAAACAGGGCACTGCAATGGTGCACCTGGCGGCGACCAACGATGCATCACGCACGTTGAACCTACTCGACGAGCTGGGTGTAAACCTGGATCACGCGGATTCCAAAGGGCGCACCGGCTTGTACTTCGCGGTGTCCGCCGGTGCCCGCAGCAGCGCACAGCGCCTCGCCCACAAAGGAAGTCAATTTCTGCAGCTGGCGCGGCTCGCCCAAGCCCAGGAGGAGCCCGACACCGCCGCAGAGCTGGCGAGATTGGGCCTCGAACAAGCCATTGCCGACGGCGATCGCAATCGCGCACGACGACTTCTCAAGGCATTCGAGGACCTCAGCGGATCCAGCCGCAACGAGCAAGATACGTATTTGAGCTGGGCGGCAAGAGACGGTCGGACGGCGTGGCTGGCGCTCTTCCTGGACACCAAAGCCCCCATCAACGGCGTAGACCCGGCCGGCATGCCCATCCTGCTGGTGGCCTTGGAAGCCCAACGAGACGAGGCCGTGCAGCTCTTGCTGGACCGGGGAGCGGACCCGACGGCTGTTGCAGTCGGCGATGGTCGCTCCGCCCTTCACATCGCGATTGCACATGACAAACCAGACTGGATCGCCACGTTCCTGTCTCGCGGTACCCCGATCGACCTTCGAGATGGCAACGGCGCAACCGCTACGCATCACGCCATTCAACGCGGTGAGCCGAGTCGTTTGCAGCTCGTACTGGGTGCACATCCGGACCTCACCATTGCCGACGATGACGGGAACACCCCCCTGCACGCATGCATTCGCACGGGGAATGAAGACCTCGTCCAACATGTGCTTCCCACCAGCTTCGCAATCGATGCGCAAAACAACCGCGGGCAGACGCCGCTCCACCTCTCCCTGTCCGGATCGGAAGCTCCGTTGGCACCCATGCTGCTCGCTCGGGATCAGGATCTCGACCGCGCCGACGAGGATGGCAACACGGCGCTCCATCTGGCCATCCAAAATGGACATAGCGACGTCGCAGACGTGCTCATCGACAGGGGCGCGGGCATCAACCTGAAGAACGCGGAAGGGCGGCTGCCCATTCACCTGGCCGCTTCCGAGGGCAACCTCGTTCGCGCCCAGCGGTTCCTGGACAGCGGGACGTTCGTCAACAACGCGGACCTACAAGGGCGTCGACCCCTGCATTACGCCGCAAATTCTGGCCATATGGAAGTTGTTCAGCTTCTCCTCTCCCGCGGTGCGGACAAGATCCCTCGGGACGAAGAAGGGCGTAGCGCCGCGGCCCTCGCTGGTCGCGCCGGCCATCGCGACGTCGCACGTACCATCCGCAAACACGGGGAGTCCTCGAACCCGCTGGTGCGGACCGCGGCCGGCTCCGTAGGCGCCATATCGCGGGGACTGGAAGGCAGCGGCGCCTGGGCAAAACACAACCACGTTCCCCAAGACATCAGCCAATTCCAAATCCACGAAGCCACGCGTCTGGAACGTGCCGAGGCCGCAAAATCGGGTCGCGCGGCCCAGGCGAGGGCAGAGATCAAGGGCACGAGAGATTCCCTGGTCCGCTGCAGAGTGGCCGACGACGCGGACTGTACCGAATTGAAGGCTCAGTTGGCCTTGTTGCGCGCTCGCAGCCAGGGCACGACCCCGCGCCTTCGTGCGGTCGCGTCCCAGTACGCGGCCACTGCGGCGGCTCCCGAAGCCCATTCTGCGATGTTGGAGGAAGAACGCTATCTGGTGACCCGGGCCCAAGACCGCGACGAAGCCCCCTACTACCAGGTGCTCAAGGAGACACTGGACCCCGACTCTCCGTACCAGACCATCGCTGTCGAAGGCGCCACCCGTGAACCCGAGCGCGTGCGGGTGGGACTGCAGTTCCTGCGCAGTCGCGTGAACGACAGCACGCGATTCTATGGCGTAGCGGTGCCTTTTTTGCGAGGTCCGGGTGGCCACACGCAATTCTCGGGAATTGATATCGGACTGGTGTCCGGGAGTGGCGGAATGCGGCCCCTGACGGACAAGGAACCCGTGGCGAGCCTGAACGGACTGGCCGTGGGGTTCTATGGACACGCCCACCGCGTCAACGGGATCACAGCGGGGTTGGCGACCGAAGCGGACCATTTGCATGGGGTGCAATTGGCCGGATTGAACGTATCCGAGGGCGGTGAGGGTCTGCAGTTCGGCCTCGCCAATACCACCGGCGAGAGCAAGGGTACTCAGATCGGAGGCGTCAACCGCGCCGCGTGGTTCGGCGGGGTCCAGGTGGGTGTGGTCAACAGCACCGAAGAACTGCACGGCCTCCAGTTCGGCCTGCTATGCCGGGCGGCCAACGCACGTTTTCCCGTCCTGCCCCTGGTGAATGCGAACTTCAAGCGAAGCGCCGATTGGGAACCCACCGAGCGGGACGACAGGCGTCCGCCCACCGGCTCGATCTCGGTGGCGGACGGACGCCGATGGGTTCATGAGCCGACCGTAGAACTGACACTGAGCGCCCAGGACAACGCCGGAGTCGCCGAGATGTGCCTGGCGGTTGACAACAATGACTGCGACAGCTGGCAGCCCTACGAGGAGCTGTTGTCCACTCCCCTCTCCACCGATCAGGTTGCGACGACCATCCAGGTCTGGTTTCGCGACCCCACCGGAAATGTGAGTCGACCGAAGTGGGTGGTCGCCAGGCTCGATCGCCACGCGCCCCAGGGCGGACGTGCCGAGGTCACTCAGACGCCGCGGTATGCAGAGCTCAGCTACGGCGCATTTACGGACCAGGTATCCGGAGTTTCTTCCTACCTCATCCACGGCGATCAGGGGGCCGCACCCGCGTCCTGCTCGGAGGGTGACGGCATCCGTCTCGGGTCGACCGACAAACCCCGATTCAACCACGAGCGCGACGAAGACGACTGGATCTACCGGGTGTGCGCCGTGGACATGGCCGGCAACGTGTCCAACGGCGTGTTGGCCGATCAGGTCGAAGAGGAACAACCTGTCGTCCCTGCACCGGCGATCGCCGCTGTGGCCATCGCAGCGCCCGTCGCGGTCGTTTCGGCCCCAGAGACGCTGGCGGCCATGCCAGATCAAGCCGAAGCGGGAGGTCCGCCCGACACCGACGCCATAGCGGAAGCCAACGTAGACACAGACGAGCTGGAGCTCACAGAAGACGAGGAAGAACCCGCATCACCACCCGCCGACGCGAGTCCACCGATCGAGCCAGCCCCCATACCTAGCGCGCCCGAAACGCCCGATGAGCAGCGTCGCTCACAGATCGCGCGAACCGTCGAGAGCGTCGTACACATGCAATCGGGGGTCGAAGTTCGCTTGAATCAGGGCGTCGCGGACAGTGCAGACCGCAAGGTCGGGTTGTCTTTTGAGGCGGCCGATGCCGACGACACAATGGGCGTCTGCGTCAATGCGGGTCGAAAGTGTCGGCAATTCGGTCCCCTGGACGAACCCGTGCGAGTCAGTGCCAAGACCCGCCAGGGACCTACAACGGTCCAAGTGTGGACGCGGGATGCCGACGGGGGCGTCGAGGGCCCGGTATCGCTCCCTGTGCGCATCGATCCGCGCCGGCCGAGAGGCGGCAAACTGGACGCTGTCGCCGAGGCGGGAGGCGTACGGGTGGCCTGGTCGGGAATCCGAGACAAGGGAACGGGCGTTCAACGGGTTCTCGTATACGCGCGACCCGATCGAAAACCGGACGACTGTGGGCAGGGCACGCGGGTGTATGCGGGAACGGACGGCGAAATGCTTCACGCCGCACCCGGACCGGGCGAGCAATGGCACTATTTGATCTGTGGCGAGGATGCTGCGGGCAACGTGGCCAAGGGATTGAGGGTCTCCGTAAAGATACCCAAACAGCAGACCTGGGAGCCGGCCGACGGCGTTGTCACCCTCGAATCCGATGCGACTGCGACGTCCCGGCGGAAGGTACGACTCGAGCTGGAAGACGGGGTAGCCAATCTCTGTACGCGCGGCGGAAAGCGGTGCAAGCGCTTCGAACCGTGGACCGACGAGCCCACCTGGCTGAAGCTGTCCCAGGGACGGGGACCCCAGGTTCAGTATGTGTGGACCCGGGACGACCAGGGTGTCATCAGCGGGCCGTATACAGCGGCAATCACCTACGATGACAAGGCGCCAAAACGCGGCGAGGTGGCTGTCTATCCCGACCTGTCGAGCAACCGGATCGTCTGGTCGGATTTCCGAGACCGACGTACCTCCGTAAATCGCTACCTGGTGGTGGGAAGCCAGGAGCGCATGCCACGCTCATGCGGAGGCGATGGGGACGTGCTCTACGATGGTTCCCAACAGTCCTTTGTGCACACGGACGGCAGCCCAAAATGGCACTACAGGGTCTGTGGGGTAGACGAGGCGGGCAATGTCTCCGGCGGGGCAACCCAGACCGTCAGGAGAAAGCAGTGATCGCGGCAATCGCCACTATGGGATTCGCGTTTGCCGCCCCGGTTGAGGAGCGCATCGAGCGCATGTTGGAGAGGGATCGCACCAGCGCAGCCCAGCGACGTTGCCTCAAGCGATCTGCGGATCTCATCGACGCCGACCCCCTGCTGCGCGAGACCTGCGCGCAGGCGTGGCTGTCTCGGGCAACCGCGTTGGACCGCGCCGCCCGCTGGTCCTATTTTCGCAAGACCTGGAAGGGCACTGTAGCGGCAAAGACGGCACTTTCCTGGGAGGCGTCGGCTGCATTGGACCTGTGCACGACTCCCCAATGCTGGCTGGCCGTTGAGACGGACTATCGAGGCACGCCGCCGGCCGACGAGGCACGTCAGCTGCGGGCCACCCATCAGCGCGACGCCATTTCAACGGCCAGCGAAGCCGCACAGTTCGTCGCGGATTGGCCCGACCACGCCGACGTGCCAACCGTCATCTTTGCGCACGGGCACGACCTGTTTACGGTGAGCAGCGAACCGGCGCTGAATTGGTCGATCCCGATTGCCGTGCAGGCCAGCGTAATCTGGGCGGCACAAGACGATTCCGGCGCGGTGGTCAGCCTCGAGGAGGTCGCTAATGGGATCCTGGCCGGTGAGGGAGTAACGGGCCGAAAGCCTCCCAATTGCTCGGCACCCGCGCCATGGACGAACGGCGTGCAGATCACCATCAACGGGGAAACGACATTCGCCCCGACGCCAACCCCGCCGGCTTGCGAGGCCGACCCGGTGTCTATCGAAGTCCGAGACGAACGCGTGGTCTCGCTCGCTGGTCATGCGCTACCCATCGATGCAGGCTGGTTCGGGCCATCAGACCGCCGAACCCCGGTCAGCGGCAACACCCTCGCGCCCAGCTATCGCGGCCGGGTCGTGTGGAACCCTATCGACACCTACAGCCTCGCCGTGCCCCTCGACGGTGCGCTGCCTTGGTACACGCCCATCGCCCCATCTGGCGACCCGCTTGGATTGGCAGCCCCGAATGGGAGCCGCTCCCTCCCGGTGCTGGTGGTCGAAACCCTGGGTCTGGACCCGCAACCTCTGTCGCTGGACGCGCCCCCCGACGATGCCGATCGAAAGAAACTATCGAGGACCGACCGGTCCAAGGCGCGACCCAGGCTCGACGCGTTCAACCTGAAGCCCTCATTGACCAAGGTGTGGAAACTTCCGCTGCCCACCCATGAGCAACCGGGGCTCATTCTCGCGGGCACCCTGGACGAGGTCGATGTGGTCGGTGTCATCCTGCCTGGCGAGTCGGGCACACTCACGATCTGGGAGAGCCCGATCCCCGGTATCGTCGAGCTTCTGGTTGAGGGTGCCAATACCTGGATTCGCATGAACGACCGAACGTTGTCCCTACGCAATGGCCGGGTCTACCCGGATGACAAAGGCGCCACAGAGCGCTGATGCCCGCCGCCGAGCCCGCAGGCATTCCCACTTTCGAATGCTCCAACGTTGAAATCGGCTCACGATAAATTCGATTTCGCACAAGTAAGCAAGGCAAAGAAGCGCCCTGCCGGTTCCAATAGGCACCGGGGTCACCAACATGTCTTCTCTCATCAACCACTTCAGGCTCATGTCGTTGAGCTTCCTGTGCGTCTGCGCGCTCGCCGCCTGCGACAAACGCGATGTGGCCGATTCGGCCCTCCCCGCGACCGACACTGAAACAGATGTCGACTCAGATGCCGACGCTGATGCAGATGCCGATTCGGACGCCGACACCGATGCGGATGCTGATGCGGATGCGGATGCGGATGCGGATGTGGACGCCGATTCGGACTCCGACGCCGATTCGGACACCGACTCTGACACCGACACCGACACCGACACCGACACCGACACCGACACCGACACCGACACCGACACCGACACCGACACCGACACCGACACCTCGGACTCGGACTCGGATACCTCGGACACCTCCGACACCTCGATCAACGCAGGAATCGACACATCCGACACATCCGACACTGGCCTCGGCGCTCT
>Ga0315336_1001773_pt1 | contig 38145 bp, 36 predicted proteins | sample ASW5metaG_FD_204512 | JGI IMG/M metagenome (GOLD analysis project Ga0315336, IMG submission 204512) | Ammonia-oxidizing marine archaeal communities from Monterey Bay, California, United States - ASW #5 | ecosystem: Environmental > Aquatic > Marine > Intertidal zone | place: USA: California... | reverse complement strand
CGAGTTCCATGACCTAGAGGGGATCTACGCCAACCTGGACCAAATCAAGCGGCCCAGCACGAAGAAGGCGTTGGAGGAAAACCGGGACCGGGCTTTTGAGAATCGATTCCTGATGACCATCGACCGGAACTCGCCGGTGGAGCTAGATCCTGATACCTCCAAGTTTGGGGAATATGACCGGGCAGCAGTGGTTGATTTACTGAACGAGTTAGAGATGTTCAACGTCATCAATCGCCTGCCTCCCTCCGTGGCAGGTGGAATGGTTGCGCTTGACGCACCTGTAGTGGTCCAGCAGCGAGAACCCGCCGGTGATTACCAGGCGGTACAGACAGAGGATCAACTGGAAGCCCTGATTACTGCGCTGGAAGAGTCGGGCAGTTTCTCCTTCGATACCGAGACGACCGGATTGGACCCGATGCGGGTGGACCTAGTGGGCCTGAGTTTTTCCGTGGAGCCCGGGCGAGCTTGGTACGTACCGGTAGGTCACAAAGAGGGCGAGCAACTTCCCTTAGAAACGGTTCTTGCTCGTATCAGGCCTTTGATGGAATCCACCGAACTGGCCAAATGTGCCCACAACGCCAACTACGATGTGACGGTGCTGGCCAACCACGGCATCATCTGCCAAAACGTCGATTTCGATACCATGATTGCCGCTCATCTATTAAGCAAAGGCGCTTTGGGTCTGAAGAACCTGTCGCTAAACGTTCTGGGCCACCAGATGACTCCCATCTCCGAACTGATCGGCACTGGCCGGAAGCAAATCACCTTCGATCAAGTGGACATCGCGGACGCCGTTGACTACGCCGCCGCCGATGCTGACATGACCGGGCGACTAAGAGGGGTATTGGAGGCGCAAGTAGAAGGCCAAGGCTTGACCGGATTGATGGTCGATATGGAGATGCCGCTGGTTCCGGTTTTGGTTAACATGCAGCGCGACGGCATCAAGATGGATGCGGGTGCGCTTCACGAGATGTCCAGGGACTTGCAGGAGACTATGTCGAAGGTGGAGGTGGACTTGTATGAGTCCATTGGTCACACGGTTAACATAAACTCGCCCCAGCAACTCAGCGACCTGTTGTTCAACGAATTGGGCCTGCCGCGCACCAAGCGCACCAAGACCGGTTACTCCACCGACGCCAACTCTCTGGAAGGTCTTAAAGGCCTGCATCCTGTGGTGGACAACATCCTGGAGTACCGACAAATCTCCAAGCTCAAGTCCACCTATGTGGATGCCCTGCCGGAGATGATTAACCCGGTGACGGGTCGGATCCATACCAGCTACAACCAGACGGGTTCGGCCACTGGGCGGATGTCCAGCAGCGACCCCAATCTGCAGAACATCCCTATCCGTACCGACCTGGGCCGCCAGGTGCGCAGAGCCTTCGTGGCGGACAACGCACCGGAATGGCTGCTCTTCTCGGCCGACTACTCCCAGATCGAACTGCGGGTTCTGGCCCACCTGTCCCAGGATGCCGGACTGTTGGATGCCTTCCGCCGGGGCGAGGACATCCATTCCGCCACGGCTTCGCTCATGTTTGAGGTGCCGATCAACGAGGTGGATTCGGACCAGCGGCGCATCGCCAAGGTCCTTAACTTCGGCGTGATTTACGGACTTTCTCCTCATGGCATAGCCCAGCAAACCGGGTTCAGCCGCGAGGAAGGGTCCAAGTTCATCGAGTCCTATTTCGCCAAATACCCAGGCATCAGCGAGTACATCGAAAACGTCAAGGTCAAAACTAGGGAAACTCAATACGTCGAAACCGTGATGGGACGCCGCCGGTACGTTCCCGATATCAATTCGTCCAACTTCAACGTGCGGGGCGGTGCAGAACGTATGGCGGTGAACATGCCCATCCAAGGTACCGCCGCCGACATCATGAAACTGGCTATGATTCGGGTCCACCAACGCCTGGAACAGGACGCCCTGCGTTCCAAGATGCTGCTACAGGTTCATGATGAGCTAGTCTTCGAGGTTCCTAAAGAGGAACTTGAAGCCATCAAAGATGTGGTCTATGACGAGATGCCCGCTGCGTTGGAGCTAGACGTCAGCCTCAAAGTTGATATCAAGTGGGGCAATACCTGGGGAGATATGGAGTAGGTGGGAATATGTTCAGTTCCTTAGATCCTACCAAACAGAGATGCTGGCATACCAAGATTGGCTAACGAATCAGCGATATACGAACAACGGCAAGTCAGCCTGCGTTATGGCGGATTGGCGGCCAACACGGCATATGCCAAGAAGCAAGTCTGGCCCGATCTGAACCGGCAGGGTGCCAGAGTCCTATGCTTGCTGAACGGCTTCATCGGAGACCCCCCCGAAGAAGTCATCCAAATCACCAGATTCCCCGATCTGGAGATTTGGAATGATTGTCAACACACCGGAGCTATAGTCGAAGACGGGCTAGTCGTGAAAGAGGAAGTCCGCCTGTTGAAGCCGATAGCGAGTCGGCCTAAAGAATTCGTTCCTCCCGAAGATCTACGGGCGGTATATGGGTTCCGGAGACAACTTATCAGATCCAGTGACGTGGAAGAATTTGCCAACTGTTCCGAGAACGGTGTGTGGCCTCGGATTGAGTCTCAGGGCGCCAGTATCCTCGGGTTGTGGAGAACTCTGGCCGATACCGACCCGATCGAAGTGATTCTTCTAACTGGATACCATGGTCCGGGCCATTGGGAAGAGACTAGGGTTACCCAGCCCAAACCCGAAGGTGTAGACTCGGCTCTTTGGCAAGGGGACCTGGAGTCACGGAAGCGCCGTGAACAGATAACTTTGAAGACTTGGGTGAACTTGATGCAGGCGGTAGAGATAGCGCCTTACGGGTGAGTCTAGTTTGCCCAGTGTGACCCGGGTATGCAAAACTGTAGGAGCACGGCTAGCCGTGCTCCTACGCCGCGACAACCTTGTTTCATATATTAGCACCGGTATGATTGAACGGTGATGGAGTGGATTTGGAGCTTATACGCAGCCTAGTGTTCGTGCCTGGAAACCGGGCAAACATGCTGGAGAGGGCGAAAGAATTCCCAGCTGACATAATCATGGTTGATCTGGAAGATTCGGTCCCGCCGGAAGAAAAAGTCAACGCCAGAAACCTAGCCATTGAGTGGGTCCCCAAGCTTCGGGCGTTGGGACATCGCGTCATGGTTCGGGTCAACTCCCTGGACACGGGGTTAACTCGAGACGAATTAACTGCAGTCGTCAGTCCTGATCTGGCTGGCATAAGTCTCGGTAAAGTCGAATCTCCCCAAGATGTGAGGGACGCCGCTAGCATATTGACGTCTTTAGAACGATTGGTAGGGATTGAACCGGGGCAGGTGAAGATTATTCCGTGGATCGAGAATGCCCGCGCCCTGGTAGGTGCCTACCAGATCGCCACGGCGTCGGACCGTATCGTTGGAATTGCTTTCGGCGGCGAGGATTATACCGATGACATGGGTCTAGAGCGCACCGACACCGGCGAAGAGATATATTTCCCCCGCGCTACTGTAGCTGTCGCGGCAAGGGCTGCCCGGGTAGCATCGTTGGACTCTCCTTATGTGCTTTTCCGGAACTCGGACGGTCTTAGAGCGGATGCGGGGCAGGCTCGCAAGTTGGGCTTCACCGGCAAATTCGCCATCCATCCCGCCCAGATCGACATAATTAATGAACTCTTCAGTCCTTCCGATGAAGAGTTAGCCTATGCTCAAAAGGTTGTGGATGCATGGAACGAGGCCGAGGCTCAAGGCCGCGGTTCGGCTGACCTAGACGGACGGATGATTGACGTGCCGGTTATCAAGCGGGCCCAAAACCTGCTGGCCCTAGCCCAGTCCATCACCGATAAGCTTACGGCTGACCGCTGATGTCTGAGAGCTCCCACCACCTAACGGATAGAATCGTCCTGGAAGGGATGCAGTTCTACGGCTTCCATGGAGTCAACGCCGAGGAAAAATCCTTGGGGCAGCCCTACGTGGTGGACTTGGCTGTGGAGATGGACCTTAGCATCCCCGGTAAGTCGGATCGGTTGGAAGATACGGTGAGCTACACCCATCTCTACCGTTCGGTGCGAAAAGTGATAGAAGGGGAGTCGAGAAACCTGCTTGAAGCCGCCGCCGAGAACGTTGCCATCCGGGTACTGGATGAATTTCCGGTAAAAGCTGTCCAGGTACGGGTGAAGAAACCCAGACCCCCGATTAAGGGATCGTTCGTAGAGAACGCCGTGGTGGAGATTTACCGAGTGCGTGCATAGGCCTGTTCCGGCTCTCGGAGACAAGTTGTTTCGGTTAGGAGAATCACGATGACCTTAAGAGTGCATGACTACCACGACGGCAACCGGCAATTGCAGGATAGATTCGACTCTCGCCGACTGGCCGATCATTTAGTGGAGAGGGTCTCTGAGACCATAGGGCAATCGCAGAAAGAGTTTATCGAGAAGGCGGACATGTTCTTCCTGGCAACATGTGACCATCGAGGGTTGCCGACCTGCTCCTACAAAGGCGGCGATCCTGGGTTCGTGAAAGTGCTGAATGACCGATGGCTGGCCTTTCCCAACTACGACGGCAACGGCAAATTCCAATCCATGGGCAACCTGCTGAAAAATCCCAACGTCGGTATGCTATTTGTGGATTTTGAAGGGCAGCAGAGGATGCGCTTACAGGGCATCGCCAGCATTCTCGACGACGATGAACTTCTGAGGATGTTCCCTGAGGCTCAATTCATCATTCGAGTCCAGGCTACCGAGGTGTACACAAATTGCCCCAGGTATGTTCACAAGTATCAGAAGGTTGACCGATCCAAGTTCGTGCCAAGACACGAACTGGAGACCCCACAGCCAGAGTGGAAATCTCGGGAGGAACTACAAGAGTTTTTGCCAGCCAAGGACGGGTCCAAGTCCTAGGGTGGTCCCGGCGGCGCCTGAGGCAGATGCTTCGCAAAAGTGTGGAGTATCAGTAGCTACGTATTCCGGCGCATGGTATACTGGGAATCGCTGTCCATCCGTGGGTAGCCACTACAGAACCCGTTAGCTTTCGAGGATCGGATCAAACGATATGAGATGTGAAGTTTGTTTTAAGGCTGGGATGACCGGTAATAACGTCAGCCACTCCAACCGCCATACAAAGACCCGTTTTGCGGCCAATGTTCACAAGCAGACCCTGGTGCAGGATGGCAAGTCGATAAAGGTTAAGATTTGCACCCGGTGTTTGCGCTCTCTCAGCAAGTCCGCCAAGGTCCGCAAGGCTGTCGCAGCGCTGGCTTAATCTCAAGCCGGGCGGACCCCCTCGTGTGTCCTTCTACTCTGGCTTCAACCCGTGGATGCAGCCATGCATCCGCGCCATCGATTGAATTACCGGCTCGGCGTCGTTGAATATCGCCGTCCCGGCAACCAGAATCGTTGCCCCGGCTTTCACCGAGTCCTGTGCCGTCCAGTCCGCTTTCACGCCACCGTCAACCTCGACCTGCGCTGCGTATCCATTGGATCGAATCGTCTCGTATAACCGTTTGACTTTGGCCAGGGCCTCGGGGATGAAAGACTGGCCGCCGAAGCCGGGGTTCACCGTCATAACCAGCGCGATATCCAGAAGGGGCAGAACCTCTTCCAGCGCGGATACCGGGGTGCCAGGGTTGATTGCCACCCCCACGTCATGACCGGCCTCTTTGATTCTCGTCACAGTCCGGTGCAAGTGCCGGGTGGACTCTGCGTGGACTAAAATCTGGTCCGACTTCGCTTTCATGAAGCAGGGTAGTAAATCATCCGGGTTGTTAATCATCAAGTGGATGTTCAGCGGCAGATCGGTGGACCGGCGAATGGCGTCGACCACTACCTCACCGAAAGATATGTTGGGCACGAACTGGCCGTCCATCACGTCGACGTGAATCAAGTCGGCGCCCGCTTCGGTAACGTCCCGCACCTGCTGTCCGAGACCGGCGAAGTCCGCCGCCAGGACCGAGGGGGCGATGAGTATGCGTGCTTCAGAGGTCATTGGCGGTTGACTCCAGCAATTCTTTAGCGCGGCCCAGTTCGTCGGCCACCCGGTTTGGCGCAGTGCCGCCCGGGTTGTCCCGATCTGCCGCTGATGATTCGGCGGTGATGTTGTACACATCTTCGTCGAAACTGGCCGAGAAGCGGTGGTACTCTTCCAGGGTCAGGTCTTGCAGCTCCTGTCCCTGGGTCTCGCAATGCCTGCACAGCTCCTTCACGACGCCGTAGGCGTCCCTGAAGGGCATTCCTTTGTCCACCAGGTAGTCGGCTAAGTCGGTGGCCAACATGAAGCTCTCTCCGGCCAAGCTGGCCACCCGGTTTTCGTCCAGAGTTAATCCCTTGAGCATATCCGGATATACATTCAATGTTGCCAGCAGGGTGTCGACGGCGTCGAAGAAACCTTCTTTGTCTTCTTGCAAGTCCCGGTTGTAGGTCAGGGGCAGCCCCTTCATCACCGTCAGCAGACCCATCAGGTCGCCGTAGACGCGCCCGGTTTTACCTCTCGATAGCTCGGCGAAGTCGGGATTGCGCTTCTGCGGCATGATGCTGCTGCCTGTGGTGAACTCTTCGGACAGCCGGATGAACTGGAACTCCCGACTGGACCAGAGGACGATTTCCTCTGATATACGGGACAGGTGCATCATGCACGTGGCTCCCGCCGCCAGATAATCCAAGAGGAAATCCCGGTCGGACACTGCGTCCATGCTGTTGGCGCTGATCTCGCGGAACCCCAGTTCCTGGGCCAGAAACTCGCGGTCGGTGGGGTAAGTTACTCCGGCCAATGCGCCGCTGCCAAGGGGCAGAACGTCTGTGCGGCGGTAGCAGTCCCGGAACCGGTCGATGTCCCGCTGAAACATCTGAAAGTAGGCCAGCATATGGTGCGCGAACAGAACCGGTTGCGCCCGCTGTAGGTGGGTGTATCCAGGCATGATTACTTTTTGATGCTGGGTTGCCAACCCCAACAATGACCCCTGAGTCGCCCGCAATCCTTGGACCGTTTCTTTGAGGACCTCTTTGGTGTAAAGACGCATGTCCAGGGATACTTGGTCGTTGCGTGACCGACCCGTGTGCAAGCGGCCGGCGGCTTGACCGATCAACGCATTCAGCCGGCTCTCTATGTTCATGTGCAGGTCTTCCAGAGATGCGTCCCAGGGGAACTTGTCCTCTTGGATCTCCTGGCGGACCTTTCCCAGACCGTCGATAATCAGACCGGCGTCCTCTTCGCTAATGATTCCTTGCTTGCTCAGCATGCGGGCGTGCGCGATAGACCCGGTGATGTCGTGGCGGTAAAGCCTCCGGTCATAATGAATAGAGACCGTAAAGTTGCTGTAGTCAGTCATTGAGTAAATAACTTCAATCGTTGGCTAAGAACCGTCCTAGCCTAAGAACGCAGATACGCGAAGCTGGCCGATAGGTTTTCGAGAACGTCCGGGGCTGGTGGAATCTCCATGATTGCAGCGCCCTGGTAGTTCTTAGCTTCCAAGAGGTGCAACATCTTCAAACAGTCCAGGTCTCCGGTGTCGACGGTAGGATAGGCCTTGCCGTCCCGCGCTTGTTTGAAGTGGACAATCTTAAGCATGTCCAGCGGCACTGCGTCTAACTCAGCCAGGGGGTCGCTCTCAGGGAAACCCCGCAACTGATTGGCGGCGTCCGGGCAGAGGCCCAGATAAGAGCCTTCCTCAGAGGAGAGTTGGTTGCGAGCCTCTTGGACCAGGAGAGCCATACTGCGGATAGGTTGTCCCGAGTTCTCCATGGACAGGGTAACGCCCTGGCTAGCCGCCTCACGGGTCAACTCCGTGATGCTCATGGCTTCGGCTGGGATGTCCTTGGGCTCCTCCCACGTCTCATCGAATTTACTGGGGTCAACGATTCGCAGGTGCGGGGTATGTCTGCCCACAATCTTGGCCGCTTCCAAGGCTGCTTGGAACTGCTCGCCTTTCACGTCGGCCTGCTTGGTTAAGCAAGGCCAAGCCATCGCCAAGTCGAAGTCCAGGTCCGGGAAGGAGTCTACCAGGGCCTGCAACTTAGGCAATACCGGACGCCAGTTTTCGCCGTTTCCGGTCTCGCAGTCTCCCAGACAAGTCTGCCTCAGCTCTACATGTTTCGCGCCCCTGGTCTTGGCATCTGACACCAAGTCTCCCAGGTCGGTATCCTCCAGTTGGAGTCTCCAAGAATTAGTAATCGCTCCGAAGATCATCAGCTTCGCCTCTTTATGAGTTAATGTTTTGGGTCGATTCGCTCAACCGGTGTCCGCTCTACCCTTTTTGCCGAATACTTGGCAGAGAAAATGTCTGGAGCCGACCCAATAGCTACCGCCAATATATTATGCGGAGAGACCTTTGTCACTAGGTTGGCCGTTTGGCCGAGGTCTTGGCGCCGGTCCGCAACCTATAGCCTATGCTAAAATCGGGTGACTGCATAGCGTTCGTCACAACGTCTTGGCCGGATCCGACGTAATCATGGTCACCAGAATCTCGTGTTCTATCTTCATCTCTGGAGGCATTTATATGACCCAACTCAACCAGGAAAAATGTGTGGCCTGCCGCCGGGACTCGCCTCCGGTGGAACCGGAAGAGGTGGGTGAGTTGCATACCCATGTGCCGGCATGGGACTTGATATCGGAAGATGGAATCAGCAAGCTGGACCGGGTGTTCAAGTTCAACAACTTCCAGCTTGCCTTGGATTTCACGAATGAGGTTGGGAATCTGTCAGAAGCCGAGGGTCATCATCCCCGGCTGACTACTGAATGGGGCCGGGTTGCGGTCACGTGGTGGACCCACAAGATTCGCAATCTACATCGCAACGATTTCGTGATGGCTGCCAAGTCCGATCAGATCTACCTGGACCTGACTTCAGACAAAGCTTAACCCCGGCTGTTGGAACAAACACTCATCCTGCGTTAACGAGAATGCTGGTTACCGGATGCTGCGGTGGGTTATGAATGCTAACCGCCAGTCCCCATTTGACCCCAAATCTCCGTTAGCTTCGTATCGTTGTTCTACTGGTAACTTCCGCTGAAAGAACTCCCTCGAGTGTCGCTGTTGTGTGAATAACAGTGGTCTGACAACGCTGGCTGCCGGTCCGTGTACATGCCAAAGTCTCCCCGCTAGTCTGACTGCTCGTGTACCAAACTCGCCCGGCTAGAGGATCCGATGGGATACGCAGAAACCACCGCCGATTTCGATGCAGCCATCGTGGAGACGGGGACCGCTTCGTGGTTCAGGTCCAGCCAGTGTTTCATCTCCAAAGCCTGTCGGTCATCCTGTTAGACCGTGAGGGAAACACCGGGCGGGTGGCATTTACTTGGGGGCTCCCCACCGATTTGGTATCCCTAATCACGCATCAATCGTTCATTACGCCGAATCCCGAAGCGTCTCCGAACAATCCATCAGGATAAACCTGGAGGGCCGAGATGGCGTTCTGGGAGCGGTTTTTCTCCGAGGCGACTTTCCCCATGGGTATAACTTTCAGCAGGCGTTGCCGCTTCAAGCCATAACCCAGGAATTGGCGGAGGTGCTGGAGAACATCCAACTGAAAGAACGGTTACGCCGCAATATGGCTAATGATAAAGCGTTGGAGATTAGAGCGTCTCTGGTTGCGGAGGATCTGGCCCGGAGTACGACGTATCGTCGTTTCGCGGACGAAGTCGCGAGTCTCATCCGCTACGATAAGATTAGCATCTACACCTATCTGGCCGACGAAAAGGACAGCGCATCAAGCCTCGCCATTCAGAATGGCGCTGAAGCCTGTCACGGTGAACACGGATCGATAAGTAGCCTTGAAGGCGTCGGTTGGGAGTTGATTGCCTCTTGTGGGCAAGGGCTGATTGTTCAGGGTAATGGTCAGCCTGTCCTCTACTCCCGCCTGGATCTTGAAAGCGATTCGGACCTCCTGTCTACCCTCATCGCGCCGATCTGTTACGCAGGCGAAGTTGTCGGTGTCGTGGCGTCGGCAAGCCGATGGACGAACGCTTATGGACAAGTCGATTTGAATCTTTTGGCAAAGGAGGCGGCATTCTTGGGCGCTTGTATCGCCAACTCCCGGCTCAATGACCGGTTGAAAGGGAAGGTGGACGAATTGGCCTTCATAAATAAGATTGGGCTAGGTGTGGGCCCTACCAACGGATTAGAAGATGTATTTAGCAAACTGGCCAAAGCGTTGAACCATCTGATCCCATTTCAGCGTTGCAATTTGACCTGGGTCTACCTGGAAGGCACGGACATCAGCGTTTTACATTGGCCAGTCGACGTTACGGGAGCAAATCGTTTCAGCCGCGTTGATTGTCATACAATCAGAACTGGTTTGGACTCCGGAAAACAAGAGATTGGCGCATTGTCGTTGGAACATGATGGCGAACCAGGGTTCACCTCAGAGGTAACCCGGACGCTAGAGCGGCTCACCCCGTAGATCGCCCACGTCGTGCACAATATGCGGCTCTACCAACACGTAGCGCTGCAAGCCTGCCAGATCGAAGATTTGAAACGGGCTGGCAGTCCAATCTATCAGACCTATCTTGAACTTGGAGGCGGCGGGGAATTGACTTCCGATACCGCCCAAACTCTACGAACAACTCTTACGGCTTTCAATGGGTACAGCAGCCCCCTGATCCAGCCGGACATCAGCTTGCCTCCAGAGATACACCAGGAATTCCTGGAAGCCATCGATCTGGAAACCGACCGACTGAACCAGGTGCTTGGTGGATTGTCGCCAAGTTTTCAGAACCAGCCTGATGAACCGCAACTCGATGTTCAAAGTTCCAGCATTGAGATTCTCTTCGACCAGGTTCAAGCTGACTTGGGATTGGCCGGTTGGTCGAAAACGGTAACCTTTCGCTGTGCGCCGGGATTGCCGGCGGTGATGGTGGACTAGGCTCGACTGGTTCAAATCCTGAGCCATCTGATTCACTGCGCCGCCGAGTTTACTCGGCCCGACTAGAGTATCCTTGTCGAGGCGTGTTTGCGGGGAGGCCGGACCACCATAGTGATCGAAGCCAGCGCCAAAGCCCAGCCCTGCCAGAAAAGACCTAGGCAGTAACGAAGCTCTCACCCCGCGACAGATGGGCGCTCTGAGCGAAGCTCTTTTACTAAGGACTTTCGAGTTGTTGTCGCGAAGAATCTGATCGTTGCCCACGGCGTGAAACTATGGGTATTGCCCCGGAAGTGGCCGGCTGAGATATTCTCCTTACTAATGCCAGCCCGCTGAGTTAGGACCCAGTGTCATGTCCCGTCTTTTGCTGTGCTAACATTCGTCGTGTTATTTTCATCGAGGGGGACATCATGCGTGTCAATTATCGGTTGAGCTCTAAAGAACTAAGCGGGGTTGCCGGTGAAGCGGCTTGGGCCGAATCCATGGGGTACGATGGCATTTCCAGCAGCGAAACCGCCCACGACCCCTTCCTTCCCCTGGCAATGGCCGCCACGTCCACCTCGATGGTAATCCTAGCCACCAGCGTAGCCATCGCCTTCCCTCGGTCGCCGATGGTCACAGCTCATACCAGCAGGGATCTGCAGGATCTTTCCCAGGGGCGTTTTCGATTGGGCCTGGGCACCCAGGTTAAAGGTCACATCGAGCGCCGGTTTTCGACGACATGGGCACCGCCGGGCCCCAGATTGCGGGAGTATGTTCAGTCGCTTCGTCATATCTGGGATTGTTGGCAGTCGGGCAGCAAACTGGACTACCAAGGCAAGTATTATCAGTTTTCATTGATGACGCCCTTCTTCAACCCCGGCCCCAGCTTGTACCCCACGCCGTCCGTTTTCACCGGCGCCGTCAACGCCTACAACTGCCAGGTGGCCGGCGAAGTTTGCGACGGTCTGATGTTGCACAGCCTTACCTCGGCCGAGTACGTTCGCGACGTGGTCCGCCCAGGATTGGACAAGGGGGCGGAAAAATCTGGCCGTGACCGGTCGCAAACCGGGCTTACCGGTAGCGGCTTTATCATCACCGGTCCCAACCAGAGCAGCATACAGGCCGCCACCGCCGACGTGCGACGCCGTATCGCTTTCTACTCTTCCACCCGGACATACTTCCCGGTGTTGGAGGCTCATGGTTTCGAGGAGATTGGAGCGCAACTACACCAGATGTCGCTTCGGGGAGAATGGGCGGAGATGGGGGAGTTGGTTAGCGACGAGATGCTGGACGCCTTTGCAGTGATTGGCGAATACGACCAGATTGCCGGAAGGTTCCTAGAGAGGTACGGCGGCCTACTGGACGAGATTAATTTCTCACCTTCCACTGAAGGACCGATAGAAGAGGTCCAATTGCGTCGTATGATACAAGAGCTTCGGGAAGGCGTCTAACTGGTTGGTGCAGTAGAACGGGCTGAAGATGAAACCTGACCCCTCCTAGCCCCCTGCATAGCATCCCAATATCCCAATTACCGACCCGTTGTATATTCAATTTGTTCGTTCACAGGAACATTATTGTCGTTCGTAGGTATAACTACGTAATGCTACGAATTGCCAACTTATTCCTATGTTGTCTACTTAGCCTAATACCCGCCCCGGCCTAGACTTAGCGGGGTTCCTGCGCTGGGTTGATGGCAATCAATATCGCCGGCGTCATCGTCGCAGGCGTTCTAATAGTGGTTCTAGCAATATTGGCGAGGACGTCGATCGTTGTTACAACGTTAGTTGGTCGCTCTACGCTTGAGGTTAATTACCTGAATGGTGAGCAGGTCAGGACCAGATTTGAGTTTGTTAGCGCCCGAGGAGGTTCGGGAGACTTAACTCTTAAGCTCAAAAACACGGGCCTTACCCCCGTCTTCGATTTCTCCGGGATGGACTTCATCATCGAGTATCTCGACGCATTGAGTAACCAAGTCGTCACCCGCCTCACCTATACCACCGGCGTGTTAGCCAACAACGAATGGAAGAAGATATCAATCAATCCGGATAGCTACGAGCCCGAGGCTTGGGACCTGAACGAAACCATCACCCTAGAGGCCCTGCTGTCTCCCACCCAAAAACCGACTCAACGGCAACGGTGTCGATCACAACCCCCAATGTCGTGTCGGTTGATTGGTTTTGGTCCCAGTGGGTTTTTCTGGTTCACCGACGCACTGGACATTAGCCTGATTACCGCCCTCTCCTGGCAAGACATAGATCTTACGGACGATACCTGGGAATATATGTCCAACACCAACTACCAGACGGTGGAATATGAGACCCATCGGTGGCAGATCGTCAAAATAGACGCTAACCGGGTGATCCAGGGGTATGTAGAGGACACGCAGATAGACTTCAAGTTGATAGGTTATACGATGGGGACCGACCCATTGTTTTTTAACAGCCCTTTGGATGGGACTCCCACCACCGAGGATGAGTGGACCAACGCCGATGTGTCCGCTTTCGTCGACGCTCACGCCGACGATGTGGTTCTCTTTATCCTGTCTACTTAAGATGACGATAGTGACTACGGCGTGCAGGAGATTGGCAGCATCTTCAGCACCATAACCACGGACCTAGAGAATGGTTCGAGCACCACGTATGTGGTGGGTATCGATGACAATGAACAGTTTGAGGTATACCACGAGGATTACGACGACGTTAAGTTCTACCTGGTAGGCCAGACCAAGTGGTCGGTGGTTTATTCCTCGGACGACCTAGCCGTTGCCGACCCAGCCACTGGCTCATTTCAGGAGATTGACGCCGACACCTATTCCGTCCCTGCGGTGGCCAACGGCTTGATATTGCGGGTAACGAGTACGGGTGACCCCTGAATATCCGGGATAAGGCATGGCGATTCCACTGATACATGGACTCCCGACTTGGGTGGGGGCACTCACATACAATCAGCCATCGGCATCAACGATAGCAATGGATGGGATGAGTACATAGAGGACGCGGAAGTTGACGTGACCATCGCGGCGTACACGAGGACTGTCGCGAATTAAGGCTAAAAACAGTCCGCAATCCGGTTGGCAGCCACGTCCTTCAGGTGAGGTTATCTAATCACTAAGGTGCCGGGTCTAACAGTTCAGATACTGCCACTGGGTGGACCCTAGCTCGAAGCGGATGCGCCGGAACGCTTCGGCGTATGGGATGCCTGCTTTCTCCCCGTTGCGGAGCGCCCCGTTCGTCACGCGTTCAAGACGGCCTTCTATGGGGCCGCGCATCTGGCTGGCGTGTTTGGTTAGGGAGTCGGCCTTCATCTGTAGATAATCGGCAACATCCACGAAAACGTCGGGGTCTTCGCTGCCCCAGAGATAAGCCTCGGTGACCCGGTGGGGCTGGAGTCCCTCTTGGGTTATCTGCTCCGGAAAGTGACGCTCGTTCCAAGCGTAGGTGAAAGCCGAATCTAAGGCCACTTGGCCGCTCATTCGATGGTCGCGGTGGGTGTGGCTGATGCTGCGGTAAGGATCGATGGCCAGGATGATGTCCGGCTTGTACATCCGGATAGCCCGCACCACCTGGCTGCGGAACAACATGGTGTCTTCCAGGCCGCCGTCGGGATGAGAGAGGAACACGATATTCTGGGCTCCCATAACGTAGGCCGCTTCCTTTTGCTCCTGTTCCCGGGTTGCTGCCAGCCTCTCCGGCGTCATGTCCCGGTCGGAAGTGCCCTTGTCCCCGTTGGTGCAGAGTACTATCACTGCCTCCGTCTCGAATTCATGGACCCATTTGGATATGGTGGCGCCGCATCCCCCTTCACAATCGTCTGGATGGGGAGTCACGGCCATGGCCCGCCGGGGGCCGGTGTTTACGATTTCCATCTAGCTATCAATCCTTCCTTGCCAAGAAGTTTTGTTGCGCTGCAGTCTTACGTGGCTGGGGAGTTTGGAAATCCACAGCCAATGCTGAAGTGATGCTGCAAGCATAGTACCAGCATCGGATGGCCGCAACCCACGATGGAGTTCCCGGCATGGACTCTGAGCAGAAGAATCCTGAAAGGCTATTCGCCCAGGATGACGGTGCGGCCCACAGTGGTAACCATGTAATGTCCGGAACGGCCAGGGACTCGTTCCAACCAACGGAACTTGCTTCGGGCGGCGTTACGCAGTGTTTGAGTAAAGCTGTGGGGAATCATCCATCCCACCTGCTCGAACAGCCTTGCCAGATCGTCGGCATCAACGCTATCCATCTCTAGGAATTGGGCAGCGCCTTCCGCAGCGGCGACTACTTTTCGCATGTCGCCCAACGGGTTGATCGACTGACAGAACTGGACGAATGCCAATTCAGCTGCCGCCGAGCGGGCCGCCTGTTGGGCCTTTATACGGCCAACGGGGGCGGATTCTTGAGGGCGGTCCGAGGGCGGTTGTAATACTACTTCTTCGGTCCGGGGTGCCTCGGTCGGCTCACTGTGTGCCTTGGGCGTTTCAGGCGTCTCAATAGAAGCTTCCACAGCACTTTCTTCTTGTACTTGGACCGGGGCAGCTTCCGGTGTTGGAGCCGGGGTCTCAGCATCTCCATTGACGCTGGGAGATGGCCCTACACTACTACCCTTTTCCGTGTCCAACACTTGGGCGATTGTGCCGTTGGACTCCGGGACGGTTTCGGTGGAAGAATGCATCAGGTCTCTAGACAGACCACGTAGCACTCCTACGATTTCTTGAAGCTCACCTTGATCCTGCGACTCCACGGTTATCTGGGCGTTGCTTGGGAGAGAAATGGAAACCTTTACCATAATACATTACCTGGCTGTTAATACCACCCCACCGGGTAATACTAACCGACCCTAGTTTGGTAATCAACTGGACGAGAGGTAGAAGTGTAAGCTACTTCGGGCCGGGAGTGTGGGGGATAGTTACTTCAAAAGCTTGTGGTGTACCGATCCATGGTAGGGGAAGAATCGGTGGTGTGAGAACCACGCTAGGACACTTTTCCTCAAGGCAGTCCCGGAGTGCTGCCCACCCGAGTTCTAAAGGCTTTGCTTAAGAAGGATGGCTAGAGAGCGGGTGAGGCCTGGTACCGCAGCGATATCATCCAGAGACGCTTGCTTGATACCGGTGACCGTTCCGAACCGGCGCATCAGCATCCGCTTTCGCTTGGGGCCGATTCCGGTGACCAAGTCGAGGGGAGACTTCAAGCTACTCTTGCTCCGCAGGTTCCGGTGATAGGTGATGGCGAACCGGTGGGCCTCGTCGCGGATCCGTTGCACGAGGTACAGTGCTTGGGAGTTCCGGGCTAGGACGATGGGTTCCGGAGTGTGCGGTACGTACAGCCACTCGTTCTCTTTGGCTAAGGACGCCAGTGGGACGTTGTCCAGCCCCATCTCAAGGAAGACTTCCAGGGCGGCGGAAAGCTGACCTTTGCCGCCGTCGATCAACACCAGGTCTGGGAAGATTCCCCAACTCTCTTCGTTGCTTTTGGCCCCGGTTTCCTCCGACCGGATTCCCTTGGCGCGAACATTGGCCATCCGCTTGAACCGGCGACGAAGCACTTCTCGTATGCTCTCAAAGTCGTCCACACCAGCCACCGTTTTTATCTTGAAACGGCGATACTCGGACGACTTGGGTTTGCCGTCCTCAAAGACGGCCATGCTGGCCACGGTGTTGGTGCCTTGGATGTGGGAAATGTCGTAGCACTCCATCCGGCGCAGGTCTGTGGGAAGGCTCAATTCCTCTTGGAGTTCGGACATCGCGCCGTGGATAACGTCTGTGTTGTCCAGCCACCTAACCCGGTGGTGATCCAATCCCTGGCGAGCGTTCTCCGCAACCAAGTCAATAAGCTTCTTGTGCTGACCGCGTTGGGGCAGCACGAGCCGTACGGGACCGCCACGAAGCTCTCTCAACCACTGGACGATCAACTCCTCCTCCAGGGCGTGTTGGAGCAGGATACGGGGTGGAATGGCCGAAGCCGATTGGTAGAACTGCTTGATGAACTGGCCCATCACCAGACCGGGAGATTCGTCGTGGGCCCCGTCCATGAAGAAGTGATCCCGCCCAACAAGCTTGTTGTGACGGATGAAGAACACCTCAACCCATGTTTCCTGGCTACTCTGGGTGAAGGCGATGACGTCCATGTCACTGATGGGATTGGCGTCTACTTTGATTTGTTGCTCTTCGGCGACTTTCTGGACGCTACGCATCCGGTCTCGCAACACCGCAGCACGCTCGAATTCCAGATCCTCCGACGCCTTCTCCATGTTGGTCTGCAATTCGGAGGTGACGGCTTCGGTATCGCCTTCCATGAACAGGGTGACCTGGTCAATCACCTTGGCGTAGTCTTCCTTGCTGGCCACTCCGGTACAGGGTGCTACACACCGGTTGATGAAGTATTCCAGGCAGGGACGCGGGTCTTTGCCCGTTATGGCCTTGGTGCAAGATCGGTACGGGAAAAGCCTCTTTATCAGGTCCATGGTCTGGCGAACGGAACCCGCGCTGGCGAAGGGACCGAAATACCGGGCGCCATCTTTGGCGACCTTACGAGTGATGTAGACCTTGGGGAAATCCTCGGCCAGGTCTATCTTTAGGTAAGGGTAAGTTTTATCGTCTTTGAGCCGTGCGTTGTAGCGAGGCTTGTGGCGCTTTATCAGGGTGTTTTCCAGAATCAGCGCTTCCGCTTCGGTGTCGGTGACGATGCACTCAAAGTCGTCCAACTGGCCCAACATCCTTCGAATCTTATTGGGCAGGTTGGCCGGCGAGCCGAAATAATTGCGGAGGCGGTTGCTTAAGACCGCAGCTTTCCCCACATATAAAACGTTGCCCCGGACGTCCTTCATGATGTAAACACCAGGACGGTTCGGGGCGTTACCTAGGCGCCTTTGGAACAAAGAAAGGGCCATTGCTGCTACACGGTGATACCCAGGATGATGATAACCGCATATACCACGCTGGCCATTATCAGGATACGGCGCACTTCGGACCCAACGTAGTTGGCCGATGAGACTTGCTCCCGGCGAAGGCGGCCCGCTCCCATGGGTCTGGCGGCCCGGGTATCTCCGGTAGCGGGAGCGGCGGATCGAGTTGCGGTGGCAACGACCTGGGTGGTCTCCGCCGTACCATTCGCTTGGCTAGACGTGTCTTCGTTAGCCTGCGAGTCTTCGGTGGCCACCGTGGCGTCAACAGCGGGAATTCCCGAAGGCCCACGCTGTTGACGTTTCTTTCTATTTAGTTGTGCCTGGTGAGACGCCACTCGGCGAGCTTTACCCGGCATGGAATCTACCTCCTGATATTCGTCATGCCCACGTGGGAATCGGGATTGTTTGAACGAGTCTCATCCCACCCGATTCTTGAGCCGACGATTTTACTATAACAGTAATTGGCTGTCTTGGGCAGTAGGCTGGAAAGTGAGTGTCAGCCGTTGACCGTTCAACAGGATCCATATCGCCAAACCCGGTAGGGGCAGGTTTCAAACCTGCCCCTACATACGATGCGGCTCTGGTGCCTAGGTCAGGCTCGGGGATGGCTCTTCTCATATTCCCGGTGCAGGTAGCCATCGGTGAGATGGGTATACACCTGGGTGGTGGAGATGCTGGAGTGTCCCAAAAGTTCCTGCACGTGGCGTAATGACGCTCCGTTCTGCAACAGATGAGTGGCGAAGCTGTGCCTGAGGGTATGTGGGGTGATTCGCTCGGGCAGATGAGCTTTCTCTCCGTAGTTCTTCATGATGTTCCAGATCCATTGGCGGGTCAACCGCTGGCCGCGATGGTTGATGAACAAGGCCGTCTGGCTCTTTTCGGTGCCCAGTAGCCCCGGACGGGACTTGTGTAGATAGCTTTTAATCTCGGCCAAGGCCTTGGGGTACATGTATACGATGCGCTCTTTGGAGCCCTTGCCCCAGCAGCGGATGTAGGAGTCGTTGAGGTCCACGTTCTGCAAATTCAAGGACACCAACTCGCCAACCCTGAGTCCGGTGGCATACAGAAGTTCCAGTATGGCGGCGTCGCGGCGCCCTTCGTTGGTCCCAGACCTTGAAGCCATGTCTAGCAATCTGGCTACCTCGTCCTGGGAGAGACACTTTGGCAGAGACCTTCCCACCCGGGGGGAACCCAGCGATTGGGTAGGGTCTTCAGTGATGGTGCCGTTCTCGGCCAAGAACGAGAAGAAAGACTTCAGAGCGGCGACTTTCCGGGCGGTGGTGGTGTCGCGATAGCCCTTGTTGCCCCGCAGGTCGCTGATGTACTTGTTCAGCAGTTCCAGGTCCACATAATGCCAGGGGCTGCTACCGCTTGGCGTGGTGTTGGTGTGGTCTTGGAAGAACTGGTAGAACTGGCAGAGGTCGTTGCGGTAGGCTTCGGAGGTGTTACGGGAGAAACCTTTTTCGACAATGAGGTGCTGGAGAAACGAGTTTATAGACTGTTCCATTAAACCGAATCCTTTCGCTATAGCGATTTCTCTCGCTATGAGCAGATGAAGATGGGATGACGGATGACCGCCAAGCCAATATTTGTGAATCTTACCAGAGGTTCGGGAAATGTTATGTGTGCTACTTCTACCGGTTATGTCGATTATTCGAGGTTTCCCAAAACAAAAACCCCTCGCCTTAGTCGCAAAATCAAGACGAGGGATCTGATGGTTCTGAAGTGTCTAACTAGGGTTTAGCCGGTGCCAAGAACCACGGTGCCGGTGGACGACAGAGAGCCGCCGGTGCCGTTGACCAGGGATATCTGGGGATTCTGGTCGGCGGTTCCTTTCTTGTGGACCTGCCGTGCGCCAGCCTCGCCGCGGAGTTGGCGGACCGCCTCCACCAGCAGGAAGCTACCGTACATACCCGGATGGGTATAGGACAGGCCGCCGCCAGCGGTGTTCAGGGGGAAGTCCCCGCCGGGAGCGGTGCGTTGGTTGGCGACGAAGTCAGCAGCCTCTCCCCGAGCACAGAAGCCCAGGGATTCCAACGTCAGCATCACCGTATAAGTGAAGGAATCGTAAATCATCGTCAGATCGATATCGTCATGGCTGATGCCGGCTTTGGCCATGGCCTTGGGTCCCGTCTCCCGGGCGATTAAAGACGTCAGGGACGGCATCATACTAATCAAGTTGTGGTCGTGCCCTTCTCCCGCGCCCAAAACCCAAACGGGCTCCTTGGCTAAAGAGCGGGCACGCTCGGCAGTGGTCACTATGATGGAAGCTCCGGAGTCGGTAACCAGGCAGCAGTCGTACAGGTGGAACGGATACGCCACCCAGCGAGAGTCGTGGTAATCGTCGAAGGACATGGGGGTATCGTGCATCGCCGCGACGGGATTCAGATTTGCCCATTTCCTAGTGGAGACGGCAATCTCCGCCATGGCTTGCCTGGCGCGGTCCTCACCGAATTCATGCATGTAACGGGAGCAGGCCAACGCATAGTTGATGGGCTGGCCGACCATGCCGTAGGGCGCTTCGTATTGAGCTACGGGAAGGTTGGGGTCCGGAGGGACTCTGCCCCTGGTGGATCGTCCGGCTTGTCCATGAGTGATGAGGGCAACTTCGCAATAGCCGGCCTTGATAGCGGCGATGGCATGGGCGACGTGAATCACGAAGGAAGATCCGCCCACCGATGTATTGTCGGTGAAACTAGGCTGGATGCCGAGGTACTCGGCTATGGCCATGGTGGAGAATCCGGCGGTGAACAGACCGTCTACGTCGCTCTTGGACAGTCCGGCGTCGGCCAGAGCGTTATGGGCCGCTTCAGCATGGTGCTGGAGTGACGATTTATTAGGTACCGTGCCCATCTCATCGGACTCGGCGACGCCAACGATGGCAATCTCACGTTCCCTTGAACCGCTTGATGTCATTCCTTTCCTCTCTTACTGAGATTTCGCGATGCGGCTTAAATCTCTTAGTCAGCAGTCAGTTCAAAAGCTGGTTTAAGGCTTTGCTGTTCTCATGCCTAGTCAGGCTTGGCGCGGCGGCCTGACTGATGTTACACCAACCGGCTAGAGAGGACAACCGGCTTTTTGATGGAGTGTTATGAAGTCGTTATTAAGTGACTAACGGTCCAGGGGATTGTTGGGCCGCTGGCATGGTAAAATGTCGGAAGTACCTAGGCTAACCATACCCTAAAGCCAGCAGGCGATTCCGGGGGATTATGCCTCTTAACTTCTGGATGGTTGTTTGCAACGCCGAGAACTTCCGGATCACCCAGGACCGTGGGTTCAACCTTCTTGGCTTGAAACCCCAACACCGGCGTAAGGTCCAGCGCATCGGGAACGGCGATCGCATACTTTATTACGTGACCCACAAGCGGAAATTTACCGCAACCGCCACGGCTACCGGTTCTTTCTCAGAGGACGACACACCTATATGGGAGAAGGAAGGCGGCGCCGATTGGCCGTACCGAATCGAGATTAAACCTGAGATTGTTCTGGAAGATTCTCAGTACATTGACGCCAATCAACTGGCGCCCCGCTTGGACTACGTGAAGCGGTGGACACCGGAGAATTGGTACATGGCGTTCCAAGGCAATCTCCATCTGCTTCCCAAGGCCGATTTTCTTCTCATCGAAGAGGAGATGAAGAAAATCAAGTTTGGGAAGGACTATAAGCCGACTCCGTCTCTCCTGCCGCCCTCGGGCAACCGGAAGAGAAAGCCAGGTTCAAGAAGACACAGCCGGCCTGGTGGGCAAAGACCTGCGCCGATGGCTCAGGGTGCTCCAGGAGCTGCGGTTCCAGGCGCAGTGGCCCAGGCGCCTGCTAGAACTCCAGCAGCACCTGCGCCTCCCGCAGCGCCGGCATCTTCTGGAACCGCCGCCGCTGAATAGACGCTGGGACTTGCGGTGGATAGAAGCGCAAGCTTAGCCCCACCGCAAGCAAAGTTTCGGTTTAATCGCCCTCGCTGGCGGAGACAGCATTCTGTCCGGCCTTGTCAGCTAGGGCAGCGTGAATCTCTCCAAGAACTTCATCGTCATGCTCTTTAGAGTGGGTAGCCTCCAGGGCGGCCCGCGCCTGAACAGTTCCAATCTGACCTAAGGCCCAGGCGGCGTGGCTCCGGACCAATGGCGAATCGTGATACAAAGCCTTGCTTAAAGCTGGGACAGCAGACGGGTCTCCTAAGTTTCCCAGGGCCACACATGCGTTTCTCTGCAACCCCTCTCGTTTGGCTCTTAGTATCGGTGTGCCCCGGAACCTTTGCCGAAACTCCTCCTCGGTTAGCCGCAGCAGATCGACAAGGCCCAACGTGTCCAACTTTTCTGCCGGAGTCCCGACGCTGGCATCTTGTCCCCAGACGGAGGAGTCCGCAGCAGGAGCGTTCCGGTTCACAGGACAGACATCTTGGCAGATGTCACAACCGAAGACCCAGTCCAGCATCTTTGGACGAAGCTCCAGGGGAATAGGCCCCCGGTTCTCTATGGTCTGATAGGAGATGCAGCGGGTGTTGTCGATGACGTAGGGAGCAACAATGGCTCCGGTGGGGCAAGCGTCGATGCACCGAACGCAGGAACCGCATGTCTTTTTCAGCGGCGGGTCGGGTTCCAACCCCAAGTCGGTTATCACCTGACCCAGAAAGATCCATGAACCGTGGCTGGAAGTAAGGATGTTGGTGTTCTTGCCGAACCACCCCAGACCGGACCTAGCTGCTGCCGCCCGGTCCAGCATGGGTCCGTCATCAACATACCATCTAGCGGCTATCAGGATTTCTAGTTGGGAAGATAATCCCCGCACGTAGTCCCGCATCCGGGCTTTCATGACTTTGTGGTAGTCCTGCAGACGTGCGTACTGAGCAACCTTTCCCGTCAAGAGATGCTGGGAGTTGCTGGAAGATACAGGCTGATGATAGCTGAGGCCCAGACAGATGATTGAGCGTGCGCCCGGAAGGAGCTCTTGGGGATTGGTGCCACGAAGAACACGGTCCCGGTCATACCAGGAAAGTCCGTCCATCAAACCGTCTCGAAGACGCTGAAGGGTAATCTCCCGGTCTTCGGTAAATTCGACCGACGAAGTGACCCGTACTAGGTCGAAACCCAGTTCAAGGGCGTGATCGGTGACGGTTTGCTTTAGGGTCTTCATTGATGCACCGGACACATTATCGCATCAAGGGGTGTCCGGCGCACTTCAGTCGTCAGGCTAGCGGCAAGTCCACCGGCTTCGCAGCCTTCGCCCGTGCCGTTGTTTGACGTGCGAAGGCTGCCGTGTACGACAAGGGGGTTGTTGAGGATTCTCAAACCCCAACCGCGATTGCCGCTGGATTCTACGTCCATCAGAGTCAGAGGTTACTCACTAGGTCCCTCGTACAGGGTTCTGTTGCCGGTGAAACTGTGAATCACCACACCTCGCACGGTCGTCGCTTCCGCATTGATGTGAAGACCCGAAGCCGGTGTGTTGGATTGGCTACCGTTGATGTTCGTACCGTTGAGATTAAATTCCAGTGGGTTGTGGATGGTGGGTAGAGGTTTGACCAATTGAATAGTCCGTGTTTCGGAAGTGATCTTCACCACTCCATTCGAGACGTACGCTTCTTGTATGGCGGCCCTCAGAGTGCACACTTCGGTGTGGTCCTCAACCAGTTTCGTGCCGCATTGGCCGTCGCCCAGCCTTACATCGTCCTCGTTGCCATTGGAATCAACGACAAAAGACTTGGTGGTTTGGTTCGATGGTTGGAGATGTGAATGGGACGACGGTTGTCCCTTGTTGTGGACTAAGTTGGCCGATTCTCAGTAGGCACTGGCGGTCAACACCGCGACTCCGAGGACGAGGACGCCCGGAAAGGGGTCGGCAGTGATTCCTTGTTTGTTCGGTCCACCCATCTCAACATTCTACCTCTGTCTATCCTCCGGGCTGGAAAGCAGGCTGGGCAACTTGCCTACAAGTTTTCGCCGAGGAACCGGCCCTGGTAACCCTGGTCCATCGGTTGGGTCAGGTGGAAGAATATTAACTGCATCAGGCGGGCATCCTTCCGCAAGTCGTAGCCATGATTGTTGTGAATAACCAGCAAAGCCTGCGAACGTCCTCGATACCCGGCATCCCAAACGGCGGTGTGGATGCTCACTCCGCTGCGCAATAGGCTGGACCTGGGCCGGCCCAAGGCCATCAGGTTCAGCGGAAGATTCACGACTTCGTTGAACTTGATGAGGTAGGGTCCTGGAGATAAACGCAGCCAGCCGTCTCGGTCGAACTCCAAGGTCTCGGCGTCAGACAATTTCCGCTGGTCCGGCTCGGAGCCTATGTTGCCACCGGAGGTCATCTGTGAGACGTCTTTCAAGCTCAGGTCGAACCCATTGGGCTGCAGTTGTTCGCCTAGAGATAGGTATGACTCGATCAAAGGTGGCGAACCGAGAATCAGTTCCGCGATCGAATTTCGGTCCAGAGCATTGGAACGCATGTCGCTTACCATAAATGTGGCCCGGACGTCATCGCCGGTTGGCGATGGCCTTCCGGGCCATTAATTTCTTTCCCCTGGGTCTCCAAGCGAAGTTTGCCCTTTGCCGGACCTAGTCGTGCATGAAGTCTTGGACGTCTTGGGGCAATGGGACTTCGAAGGGAATCTCGGTGATTACCGCTTGGGTGGTGAGCATCATACCGGCGATACTACCGGCGTTCTCCAAGGCGGAGCGTGTTACCTTTAGCGGGTCGACGATGCCGCTTTCAATCAGGTGGACAAATTCGCCCTGTTCAGCGTCGAAACCCCAGTCGCCTTCACCGTTGCGAACGTCGTTCAGAATAACCTCACCGCGGTGTCCGGCGTTTTCGCATATCAGTATCAGCGGAGCGCTCAGTGCTTGCCTTACCAACCTGGCACCCAAAGCTTCTTCGCCTTGCAGGGTTGACTCCAGTTTTTGCACGGCGCTTTCGGCCCGAATCATGGCGACGCCGCCTCCGGGTACTATGCCTTCCTCAACCGCTGCTTTGGTTGCGGCTAGGGCGTCTTCGGCTCGGGACTTGCGCTCGTTGACCTCGGGTTCGGTGGCCCCGCCAATCTTAATCACAGCCACACCGCCTACCAGTGAGGCGAGTCGCTCCTCAAGCTTTTCCCTATCGTAGTCTGAAGTGGTTTCTTCGATTTGGACTTTGAGTTGCTCGGCCCGATCCTTGACCGCTTGCTCCGAACCACGGCCGTCGATGATTGTCGAATCGTCTTTCTGAGCGACCAACCGTCTGGCTGATCCCAGGTGGGATAACTCCACGCTGTCTAAGCGCAGGCCCACGTCGCTGCTAATCACAGTACTACCGGTCAAGATAGCCATGTCTTCCAGCAGAGCCTTTCGGCGCTCACCAAAGCCGGGCGCTTTGATGGCGACGCACGCGAGGGTACCCCGCATTTTGTTGACCACCAGGGTTGCCAGGGCTTCACCGTCAACATCCTCAGCGATGATTACCAAGGGCCGGCGCCCTTCCGCGATGACCAACTCCATGGTAGAGACGATGTCGCTGGGGGAACTGAGCTTTTGGTCGGTAATCAAGAACAGGGGCTCGTCCAGAGCCACTTCCATGCGGTCCGTGTCGGTAACGAAGTGAGGTGAGAGGTATCCACGGTCTATCCGGACTCCCTCTACAATTTCCAACTCGTCATCCATGGCTTTGGACTCTTCGATGGTGATGACGCCTTCCCGGCCAACCTTGTCCATGGCGTCGGCCAGGAGTTCGGCGATAGCTTCCTCATGAGCGGAAAGCGCTGCTACCCGGGCTACTTGGTCCCGGTTCTCCACGGGAATCGCCATTGTTTTCAATTCGGATATGACGGTTGTGACAGCCTTCTCGATACCGCTTTTTAGAGACATACCACTGGCGCCGGCGGCAACGTTGAGGAATCCTTGGCGCACGATGGCTTGGGTCAGAACAACCGATGTGGTTGTGCCGTCGCCGACCACGTCGTTGGTCTTGGAGGCGGCCTCTTTGACAAGTTGTGCGCCCATGTTTTCGTAAGCATCGGGTAGTTCAATCTCTTTAGCGATGGTAACGCCGTCGCTGCAAACCACTGGTAGTCCGAACATGCGGCTGAACAGAACGTTTCTGCCACTGGGCCCTAAGGTTAGACCAACGACCCGGCAAAGTTCGTCGACTCCCCGCATCAGGCTGGTCCGCGCGTCTTCACTATACGTAAGTTGTTTATCCGGCATTCCTGTCTCCTCGGTGATTTATCATCATGCGCTGTGGCATGCTCCTTAGAATCGGACCGCAAAGAGCGGCGGAAACTAGAGAGATTAGTCGGAATAGTAGACGTTACTAATATGCGATAGCTGAGGAAGATTGTCAACCGGTTTTCAATCGTTCACGCCTGGGGCTCGGACTCGTCCGCTGTAGGGAATCCAATAGGCGGCCCCCAAAGCCTAACGCCGTCCTTTCCGTCCGCCTTGTCAGCCATTGCCTCAACGGTGGCGCCAAGCACTGGATGGGTCAGATTAGGAGCCAGTTCCGCCAGAGGAACAAGCGCGAAAGCCCGCTGATGCAACCGCAGGTGGGGAATCTGAAGGTCTGTCTCGAAAATGGTCTGGGAGCCGTGGAACAGTATGTCTACGTCGATGATTCGCGGCCCGAATCTTATACCCCACTCCCGGCCCATCTCCCGCTCGACTCCTTGAGTGTGCTCTAAGAGTTGGTCCGGCGGCAGATCGGTCCCCACTTCCAGCACACAGTTAAGGAAGTTGGGCTGTGCGGTATGTCCCCAGGGCGCGGTCTCGTATACAGAGGACGATCGCAATGGCCGGAGGTGCACGGCCTCTTCTAAGGATGTGCGAAACAACAAACGCGCGGCGTTTTCCAGGTTCTTCTGGCGTTCCCCCAGATTGGTGCCCAGACCCAGATAAGCGGTTAAGATCGCCAACTAGATGGCCTCCAACCTCGAACTATAGCGTCGCTCATTCGGCAGACTTTGACCATGTGTTGAACGTCGTGAACCCGGACGATGTCCGCGCCTCCGGCGATGGCCAGGGCAACCGTGGCGGCGGTACCCTCAACTCTCTGGTCAACCGGAAGGTCCAACACCAGACCGATGGTCGACTTCCGCGATGTACCGAGAAGCAGGGGATATTCCAGGGACCTGAATTCCCGGAGACGGCTCAGGACTTCCAGATTGAGGTCCGGAGTTTTGCCGAACCCAATGCCGGGATCCAGAACTATGTTCCCTTTCGGCACACCGGCGTCCAGGGCGGTTTTGGCGCTGGCGGAAAGACTTGAGGCGACATCGGATACAACGTCGTCGTAATCGCGGGTCTTTTGGTTGTGCATCAGGATGAGACCGGCGCCGGTACTGGCGGCCACCGCTGCAATCTCAGGGTCGGCTTGCAGCCCCCATTGGTCGTTGATGATTGCGGCGCCGGCTTGAACAGCGGCACGGGCGGCCACCGCTTTGCTGGTGTCCACGCTGACCGGCAGGTTGATCTTAGATACGATGGCTTCCAAAGCGGGCATCAGCCGGTCCATCTCTTCTTCAACCGTGATGGATTCATGGCCGGGATGGGTGGACTCGGCCCCCACGTCCAGAAAATCAGCCCCCTCTGCCTCGAACCGTAGTGCTTGTTCCACTGCAGCGTTTGCGTCAGTACCCAAACCGTCGCCGGAAAAGGAATCCGGAGTCAGGTTGATGATACCCATGACATAGGTACGCCGCCCCCACACCAGGGGTTCGCCGTTGGATACATTTAGGTCATTCAGAGGAGGCATCCGGAGTCCTAGATTCGTTGATGCGGCTGAAGCCGATTGCAGGCTATTCTATCACCGAGTGACCTTCGCCTTGCACCGCCTATACCCGTCTGCTAGGATGGGGCCAATCTGCTCGGCGGCAGGAATAGCGAGGGGTTAGTGACTTCAGAAAACCGGTCTATTCAAACGAGAATGGTCACCTTGGAGCAGATGCGCCAGGAGGCCCAAAAGGGCGGCGGCCAAGATCGGATTGACGCCCAGCATGGTCGCGGCAAACTGACGGCTAGGGAGCGGATGGCGCTGCTGATGGACGAAGGATCGTTCGTCGAGATGGACACTTTCGTCACCCACCGGGCAACTGATTTCGGCTTATCAGACCGCAAGTTTTTGGGAGACGCCGTTGTCACTGGATACGGCCGGGTCGATGGTCGCCAGGTCTTCGCCTTCGCCCAAGACTTCACGGTGTTTGGCGGCTCCCTGTCCGAAGCGGTGAGCCAGAAGATTTGCAAAGTTATGGACTTGGCGGCCAAGACGGGCTGCCCCCTCGTGGGTCTGAATGACTCCGGTGGCGCCCGGATTCAAGAGGGTGTCACCAGTCTGGCTGCCTACGGCGACATCTTCCTGCGTAATACACTGTTCTCCGGAGTGATACCTCAGATATCGGTAATCGTGGGACCAGCGGCGGGCGGCGCGGTTTACTCTCCGGCCATAACCGATTTCGTGTTCATGGTCAGCGGCACCGGGCAGATGTACATCACGGGGCCGGATGTTATCAAGGCAGTTACCGGTGAGGAAGTTACCCACGAAGAGCTGGGTGGGGCGGCCGCTCATGCCACCCGTAGCGGCGTGGCTCAATTCGTTTATGAGACGGAGGAAGAGTGCATCGCCGAGGTCCGGCGGCTGTTGGGCTTCCTCCCCGGCAACAACCTGGATGACGGTCCGTTGCTGGTAACCGGCGATGGGGCAGGACTGGTCGACCCTGATTTGGCCAGCCTGGTTCCTGATGATGCCAACCGGCCCTACGACGTGAAGGACATCATCTACCGAGTCGTCGACGACGAAGAATTCATGGAAGTCCACCAAAGCTTCGCTCCCAATATTGTGGTGGGTTTTGGACGTATGGACAGCCGAACGGTGGGCATCGTAGGCAATCAACCTCAGCATCTAGCTGGAGTCCTAGACATCGATGCTTCCAATAAAGCCGCCCGGTTCGTCCGGTTCTGCGACTGCTTCAACATTCCTCTGGTGACTTTGGTGGACGTTCCTGGATTTATGCCGGGGGTCGACCAGGAGTACGGTGGCATCATTCGCCACGGCGCCAAGTTGATTTACGCTTATGCCGAAGCTACTGTCCCCAAGGTCTGCGTCATCGTGCGCAAAGCCTATGGTGGAGCGTACATCGTAATGAGCAGCAAGCATCTGCGGTCCGACGTGAACTTGGTCTGGCCGTCGGCGGAGATTGCTGTGATGGGTGCAGAGGGCGCAGTCAACATAATCTACCGGGGAGAGATTTCCGGATCTGGCGATCCTGGTCAAACTAGGAAGGAGTTGGTGCTCGACTACCAGGAGAAGTTCACCAACCCCTTCGTCGCCGCCAACCGGGGATTCGTGGACGACGTTATCGACCCTGCGGAGACTCGCTCCCGCTTGATCAGAGCCCTGGAGATGCTACAGAACAAGCAGGATACCCTGCCGGCTAAGAAGCACGGCAATATACCTTTATAGCAATCAACTTTCAGTCGTCAGCGATTAGGTGATCCGATAACCTGCGGCGTCTACTCAAAGGAGAATATCCGTGGAATTTGGCGTCTTTTACCAATTGCCGTGCGGGCCGAATCAGTCACCGGCGCAGCGATATTCCGATACAATAGCCCAGTCACAACTGGCCGACGAGCTGGGTTTCGACTCGGTTTGGCTGGCCGAGCTTCACTTCAATCCGGAATTTTCCATCATGTCGGCCCCGTTGCTGGTGGCTTCGGCCATCGCCCAAACCACCAAGCGAATCAAGGTGGGCACGGCGGTCAATCTGGTGCCCCTGCACAATCCCGTCCGGTTGGCTGAAGAAGCGGCTACGCTGGATGTCATATCCGGCGGGCGAGCTATCTTCGGCATCGGCAGAGGCTCCAACCCCCGCCAGTACGGTGGCTACGGTGTCGACATAGAAGAGGGACGCGAGAGGTTTCTGGAAGGTCTTGATTTCGTCCTGAAAGCCTGGACCTGCGAAGAGCATTCCTACGATGGCAAGTATTTCCAGGTCCAGGACCTCAGAATCACCCCCCAGCCGCTTCAAAAGCCCCACCCGCCGGTGTACATAGCCTCCAATAGTCCTGACACCTTCGAGATTGTCGGCTCTTTGGGGCTCAACATCCTGGTAGCGCCGTTGGTTGTTTCGGTGCAGGGAGCCCTGGATGGACTGGCGTTGTACCGAAAAACACTGGCGGAGCATGGCCACGATCAAACCACAGTCAAGGTTAATGTCAACGTTCCCGTGTACGTGACTAAAGAAGGAAGCAATGCCAAACGCATGCACCAGGTCAGCATCGACAGTTACCTGGGCCTAATACGCGCCAACCGTACGCGGTCTTTACGGGGCGTGATGGACTTGACCTACGACAGGGTATACGACGACTTCGCCGCCATCGGCGACCCGGACCAATGCGTGGAGAAACTTCGTTCATTGCAACAGATGTATAAACCTCAGGAAATCATGTGCTGGTTCAACACCGGCGGCTTGCTACCCCACGAAGAAGTGGCAAAGTCGATGAAACTCTTCGCCGAAGAAGTGATGCCTCAGTTGCTCTAGGAATCAGCCGTCAGCTATCAGGCAAGACTGCAAAGTTGAATGCAGGTCGTCTAGGAATATCTCTAAAAGACTGAAAGCTAGGTTTAAAATGGCCTCGTCGGAATCGCTATTCGAACACCAACGCCAACAGCAGATGGCGAAGAACGCCCCGCTGGCTGACCGGATGCGCCCTCGCACTTTCGACGAGTTTGTCGGCCAAGAGCATGTGCTTGGGATAGATAGGGTGCTGCGGCGAGCTATACAGGCCGATCGATTGCCCTCCTGCATCCTGTGGGGACCACCGGGCAGTGGTAAGACCACCCTGGCCCGGCTCATAGCTGGAGTTACCCAGGCCTCTTTTCAGTCCGTAAGCGCCGTCACCTCCGGTGTGGCCGACCTGCGGCGTATCGTGTCGGAGGCCCGGGACCGCTCAGGGATGCACCAGGAAAAGACCATCCTGTTCGTCGACGAGATTCATCGTTTCAACAAGTCGCAACAGGACGTGATTCTGCCCCACGTGGAAGACGGCACCGTCACGTTTATTGGAGCCACCACAGAAAACCCTTCCTTCGAAGTCAATGCGCCTTTGCTGTCTCGATGCCGGGTCTTCGCGCTTCAGAACTTAACTCCGGAAGAGGCGGAGAAAATCATCCGCAGCGCCCTGGCTGACGATCAGCGAGGTTTGGGCGAATTGGGTGTTGAGTTGGAGCAACCGGCCCTGGAGCACCTTATAGACATCGCCAACGGGGATGCCCGGGTGGCCTTGAACGCTCTGGAAACCGCAGCCTTCGCCACCGGCGTCGTAGAGGGCGCTACCACGATAGACCTGGCGACAATTTCCGATGCTCTGCAGCGTCGCTCTCCCTTATACGACAAAGCTGGCGAGGGGCATTACGACACCATCTCGGCCTTCATAAAGTCGGTGCGTGGCTCATCTCCCGACGGTGCGCTGTACTGGTTGGCGCGGATGATTGAGTCGGGTGAAGAACCGTTGTTCATCGCCCGCCGGTTGGTCATATTGGCCGCCGAGGATATCGGACTAGCCCAACCGGAAGCCTTGGCCATCGCCGTGGCCGCTCAGCAAGCCGTCCACTTCCTGGGCATGCCAGAAGCGCGTATTCCCTTGGCAGAGGCTACTGTTTACCTCGCCACTGCGCCCAAGAGCAACTCTGCCTACATGGCTCTTGAGCAAGCGCTGGCCGACGTGCGGCAACGAGCTGGTGAGCCAGTCCCACTGCATCTGCGTAACGCCGTAACAGGCCTCATGCGCAACATGGGCTACGGCAAAGACTACCAATACGCTCACGACCATCCGGGCCACTTCGTTGAGCAAGACTTTTTGCCTCCCTCATTAAAGGACCGCCGGTATTACCAACCGACCGAGGAAGGGTCCGAGAAAGAGATTGTTGAAAGGTTGAAGGAGTGGTGGAGGGATGGGGAGCAGCAAGAACCGGGAGATTGACGAAGGGGACGCGTTAGTTCCAATAAGTAATCTCAGGGATCAGAAACATTGATTCTGCGTGTAGGGGCGGGTTTTAAACCCGCCCCTACGTGTGCTGCAAACATCGGTTCATGTAACGGACCCAACTCCCATCACCGGACTTTCAGCGCATCAATCACATCATCAGACCGGACAACGTCCGTCTGGCGGGGGAAGATTTTCTGGGTGAGGAAGTCGTGGACTTCTGGGTCTTGGTCTGAGCAGCAGTCTTCAACTACCAGCAACCGGTAGTCCAGGTCGGCGGCGTAGCGCACGGTGGATAGGACCACGCCGCTGGTGGCGTAGCCTAGGATTATCAGGGTTTCGATGTTGTTGGACCGCAGAACCATCTCCAGGTCGGTTCCGAACATGGCGTTGACCCGGTGCTTGCCCACTACGACCTCGCCCGGGTCGGGCTGGACCGATGGGTGGATCAGTTGCACCGGGTCGCTGACCGCTTCTTGCCCCGAGTTTTTTCGCTGGCTGAACGTCTTGTTGCGATTGCTCACTTCCAGGTAGCCCGGCCGGAACACGGTGGCCGAGTAGCTGACGAGTATTCCGGCATCCCGCGCCGCCCGCTGCAAGTCGCGGGTCTTGTCCACAACCTTCCGGTCCACCGCATGGGGTAGCGACTGCATCATCTCGGCATAGAAGTCGGCGATGAGCAGGGCGGTTGTTTTGTTGTCTAGCTCTATGTCGGGCAAGTCATGCCTATGTGGAAGCCATTCTCATTCGGTTATTTGGCCGGAGGAACTGATATGCGTGGTGCTCGATCCGAGTCCCACGGCTGGCTGTGCTTCGGTCAGCTTGGTGTAGTAAAAAAGCCGCTCCGATATTACTCCTTGGTTGCCTACCTTAATCAGGCCACTGCCTTGTATCGGCTTACCCAGGACTGCCCACGAACACCATGCTGTGAGGATGCCTCCCTCTTACTGGGTTATGACCTCGGTGAGATTGGGCAACTGGTCATCGGTATTGCCACGTATCCCTTCGACGACCTGCCTCATGCCCGTCAGATAATCGGCGAAGCCCTACTTGTTAATCGTCCCGGTATTCGGGTCGTCCAACTGGTAGGTGTCTGCTATGTCAACCCAAAAGGATTTGCGCGTATCCGTTGGTTCAACCTTCGGCATACTTGCCTAGATGGTCTCCTGCTGGGATAGAAATATCTTCTTGTAGAAGATAGTAATCTTAGGCCGAGTGCTTGGCGCGCGCTCAGCGCAGCGACTGCACCACCTTGGATGTACGGCTGAGGGTTTCTTCCACATCCTCATTGGAGATGTGGCGGTGGGTCACCATGCGGATGGACGTGGGTCCCGGCGAGGAAACCTTTACGTCTTCCGAATCCAAAGCAGAAATCAACTTCGCGGATGGGCCCAATGCCGGGTCCACTTCGAAGATGACGATGTTGGTCTGGATGCTTTCGGGGTCCACGGTCAGTCCGTTGATGTTGGCTAGTCCGGTGGCTAGACGATGGGCGTTGGCGTGGTCGTCGGCCAAACGGTCAATCATGGTGTCCAGGGCGACCAAGCCCGCAGCGGCCAAAACTCCAGCCTGTCGCATGCCGCCGCCCACCATCTTCCGCCATCGGTTGGCGTTTTCAATAAACTCACTGGTGCCGCAGAGCACTGATCCCACCGGGCAACTCAGGGCTTTGGAAAGACAGAAGCTCACGTCATCCACGTCCTTGACCAACTCCTTGGCGGGAACTTCCAGGGCCACGGCGGCGTTGAACAATCTGGCGCCGTCCAAGTGGACACTGGCTCCGGCTGCATGTGCCACCCGGCCGATCTTGGCTGTGTCTTCCGGGGTCAGAACGCCACCACTACAACGGTTCTGAGTGTTTTCCAGACATACAAGGGACGTGGGAGCCACGTGCACGTTACCTGAAGGCCGTATCGCGGCTTCCACGTCGGCGGGGCTCATGCGGCCCTGATCGTCGTTGGGCACCAGACGGATCTGAGCTCCGGCCAGAGCCGACGCGCCGCCGCCTTCGTTCCAGAACATGTGGGCTTGGTCGCCCATGACAATCTCGTCGCCGCGATGGCAATAGGTCAGTGCCGCCACCAGATTGCTCATGGTGCCGCTGGTCATCAGCAGGCCGGCCTCTTTGCCCAACATCTCCGCTGAGCGCTCTTGAAGCTTGTTGATGGAAGGGTCTTCGCCGTAAACATCGTCGCCCACTTCCGCACTGGCCATTGCCTGGCGCATCTCGTCGGTGGGTTGGGTGAGGGTATCGCTACGTAGGTCGATAACGTCCATGGGGACTCCTCTTCTTCTTGATAAACGGTATTCTACCAAATATGCGGTCAGCTATCAGCAGTCAGCGTTGAGTTTTTTGTTCTGCCTCGGCCGAACTGTATGCCTTGGAGAGTTTTACGCCGTTTGGTCTTCTGATAACTGATTGCCGCTGCCTTTCTTGCCAAACCGTACAAGCTCTCCTAATATGGACTAAGCAAACAGGAGGAAGGTTGCCGTGCGTCAGAGTGCAGTATCGTTCAAGACCAAAGGTTTGACTTTTGAGGGAGTGATGGCCCAGCCGGAAGGGGAAGAAAGCGGCCTGCCTGGGGTTGTTATCTGCCATCCGCACCCCCTGTACGGTGGCAACATGGATAACAACGTTGTCCTGGCCGTGTCCTATGGGCTGGTTGAACAGGGCTTTGCGACTCTGCGCTTCAACTTTCGTGGCGTCGGCAACAGCGAAGGGGAGCACACCAAAGGCGAGCAGGAAAGCCAGGAAGTGCTGGCGGCGCTTGAACTGATGAAGGCTTGGCCGTCCGTTGACTCCAAGTGGGTCGGACTGGCGGGGTACTCCTTCGGCTCCGGTGTTGTCCTTGGCAATGCCGCTTTGCACAAGAAGGCCAAGGCGTTTGCCTTAATATCGCCGTCGCTGCAGGCCTTGGAGAACTCGCCTCTGAAGAATGGCAAGCAACCGGCGTTCATCATCACCGGAGACCAGGACAAGCTGACCCAGTCGGGGCAGATGGACTCCGTACTGGACACCTTTTCTCAAAGGCCGACGATTCATGTCGTGGCCGGGGCGGACCACTTCTGGGGCGGTTACGAAGACGAGATGGTTCCAGAGGTTTGCCGCCATTTTTCCGAGCACTTGAAGTAACTTTCCATGGCATCAAACCCTGATCTTCCCGGCTTGGAATCTACCGGGCCGCCGGCGATGTACAAGGACTTGGTCCTCCTCCAGTTGGTTGCCCTGATTCTTCTGGTGGACCAGTTCACCAAGTTCCTGACCCGGGAGCTACTAAGTTACGGGGAGTCCTTCCCACAGTACGGGTTCTTCAGGATAACTCACGCCCAAAACACGGGTAGTGCCTTCGGTCTTTTCCCCGACCAGAACACGGCGCTGATACTTGTGGCCTTTCTCGGCATCACCATCCTGGCGCTTCTCTACCGAAATCTTCGCCCCACCACGAATCTGCTGCGCCTTAGTTTGGGACTTCAGATGGGTGGTGCAGCAGGCAATCTGCTGGACCGCTTGCTTCAGGGACACGTCACCGATTTAGTGGACATCGGCCCATGGCCGGTATTTAATGTGGCCGATTCTTCGATAGTGACCGGACTGGTGATTCTGTTTGTCCTGCACGGTATTCCCTGGGAGCACTTCGGGCGGCGCATGCCTGGATTGCCGGCCCAAGTGGAACAGTATCAGTCAACGTGGTGCCCGGTGTGCGATGGGGATATGATCACCGTAACGGGTGGGTGGCGTTGCTCTACCTGCGGGGTCAAAGAGCGGATAGAACAAATAGTTGATAGTTATAAGCCTTTAATCGAAACACCAGAGTTCGGTGCGATAGCCAATGCTAGATCGGACGGAGATTACGAGATTGTTCGTGGTGTCGGAGATAATCATTCTTATCGGTATGAAGACGTACCGGACGGGTCAGCATACTTGGGAACGGCTATTTCGGATGAATCTGAAACCCTCGGCCCGATTCTTCCGGAAGACTGGGAGTCTGTGGAAGGCTTCTCTCCGGAACTCACTCAAGACGAGAGATTGGAATGACCGCTCCTCCCGAAGCGACTCGAGGGTCTGGTCAGGAAGAAAAAAGGGAATTCAAAGTAGAAGCCGGACATGTCCGCTTGGACCAATTCTTGGCTCTTCAATCTACTGAGCTAACCCGTGCCCAACTGCACCGGTTGATAGTGGAAGGTCAGGTGCTGCTCAATGGCCGATCGGCTAAACCCGCACAGAAAGTTCGCTCCGGGGACCTGGTTTCTCTGACCATCCCACCGCCTCGAGAAACCGGTGTGCTACCTCAATGGATGCCGCTGACGGTGATATACCAGGATAGCGACATCGTGGTCATCGATAAACCCGCCGGTCTGTCGGTGCATCCTGGTCCAGGCCACCCCGACCAAACACTGGTAAACGGCCTGCTGGCTCGATGCCCTGATATTCAAGGAGTTGGCGGAGCGATCCGCCCCGGCATCGTCCACCGTCTGGACAAAGACACTTCCGGTCTGATGATGGTTGCCAAGAACCACCACTCCCACCAGGAACTTTCAGACCAGATAAAAAACCGTCAGGTAAACAAAGACTACCTGGCCCTTGCTGCTGGCACCGTGACTCCGGATGCCGGGTTGATCGACCAACCCATCGCCCGGGACCCCCGCCATCGCAAGCGGATGGCTGTCGTGCCTGGAGGACGGGAATCCCGCACCCGGTACAAAGTTCTTGAAACTCCCCCCGGGCATAGTCTGTTGGAACTTATCCTTGAGACCGGCCGCACCCACCAGATCAGGGTTCACCTAGCCTACCTGGGACACCCGCTCCTAGGCGACGGGGTCTACGGCAGAACCAGTCCCAGCCTAGACCGGCACTTCCTGCATGCCTACAAACTGGGCTTTCAACACCCCCGGACCGGCGAACCATTGGAGTTCCAGTCTGAATTGCCGGAAGATTTGGCTGCGGTACTAGAAGAATTAAAGTCATCCAAAGCCCCCCTTTCGTAAAGGGGCTTGGGGAGGTCCCCAGCTTCACCCGAGCCATACTTCGAAGTTGCCAGATATTCTCGCTTTACATAAGTTACTAAAGGGCCGCAGTGGCTAAAGAAACCAGTTTTGGCGCGTGATGAGTGGCTGAACCCCCCAACCCCTTTATGAAAGGGGGCTATTCTTTGTGTTTATTTGCAGGCTTAAAAGAGACTAGCGGTGGTATAATTAGGCTGATTACAAACGGAGGGCCACCGTGGCCGAAAACGTCAGAGTTCGATACGCACCCAGTCCCACCGGCGAACCTCACATCGGCAATGTTCGTACCGCCTTGTTCAACTGGCTTTTTGCCCGTCACCATGGCGGCAAGTTCATCGTCCGCGTGGAAGACACCGACCAGGAGCGTTTGGTTCCCGGTGCGGTGGATGCTGTGTTGGACAGCCTGGAATGGCTAAACATCGATTGGGACGAGGGCCCGCGAGTCGGCGGCCCCTACGCCCCTTACGTCCAGTCTGAGCGACTAAGCAGCTATCAGGAATTGGCAGGAAAGTTGGTTGCGGATGGCCGGGCTTACTGTTGCTATTGCAGCCGGGAGAAGCTGGAGCAGATGCGCCGGGAACGCCGCGAGCAGGATTTCGCCACCGGTCACGCTTGCCAGTGCCGTGAAATGACTGCACAACAACGCAGCGACGCCGAAGCTGAAACGGGTCCGCCGGTGGTCCGATTCGGGATGCCTACTGAGGGAGTCACCCGGGTCCACGATTTAATTCGCGGAGACGTTGAGTGGCAGAACGACTTGCAGGAAGACTTCATCATCCTGAAGTCTGACGGTTTTCCCACCTATCATCTGGCGGTGGTGGCCGACGACCATTTTATGGAAATCAGCCACATAATGCGGGCTGAGGAGTGGCTTCCAAGCACTCCCAGGCACCTTCAATTGTTCGATGCCTTGGGCTTCGACCCCCCCCAGTTCGCCCATCTCCCGATGATTCTAGGTCCGGACCGGTCCAAACTGTCCAAGCGCCACGGAGCCACGGCGGTGTCCGAGTACCGGGATAAGGGTTTCTTGCCAGACTCGCTGATTAATTTCATGGTGCTCTTGGGATGGTCTCTGGACGACAAGACCGAAATCATGACCCTGGATACCATCATGGAAAACTTCACCCTGGACCGAGTGACCAAGTCCGCCGCTATCTTTGATCAGGAAAAACTGGAATGGATGAGTGGCATGTACATCCGAGAGATGTCTGCCAAAGAACTGGCGGGGAACATGCTCCCCTTCCTCGAAAGAGACTTACCCAAAGAGTTGGTGCCGGTAGACAGGGATTATTTGGATACCATCGCGCCTTTGATTCAAGAGCGGATCAAGCTGATGGAAACCGCCGCCGACTCGACATCCTACTTCTTCGAAGACCAGCCGGAGTACGACCTGTCTACCCTGATGCAAAAGGGGATGGAGCATCAACAAACTCTGGATGCACTCAAGTCTGCCTTGGTGACTTTGAACGGCGCTTCGTCTTTTAACCACGAATCGCTTGAGGAGT
>Ga0315336_1001772_pt1 | contig 38154 bp, 35 predicted proteins | sample ASW5metaG_FD_204512 | JGI IMG/M metagenome (GOLD analysis project Ga0315336, IMG submission 204512) | Ammonia-oxidizing marine archaeal communities from Monterey Bay, California, United States - ASW #5 | ecosystem: Environmental > Aquatic > Marine > Intertidal zone | place: USA: California... | reverse complement strand
TATCGTGAAACTGTTAACAACTGGACTGGCTGTGTTGGCCGTATTGGGATTAAGCGTAAGCGCGTATGCAGGGGGAGCACAAGTGCTCGACCACAAAGTAAATGATATTGATGGTAAGGAAGTTGACCTTTCCAAGTACAAAGGTGAAGTGGTCATGATCGTCAATGTGGCTTCCAAATGTGGATTGACGCCTCAATACAAACAATTGGTTGAAGTGCACGAAAAGTACAAAGACAAAGGATTCACCATTCTGGGATTCCCTGCCAACAACTTCATGAAGCAGGAACCGGGCAGCGACACCGAAATTAAAGAATTCTGTACGGAGAAATTTGGCGTCGATTTCCCAATGTTCTCTAAGGTGTCGGTAAAAGGTGACGATAAAGCACCTTTGTATTCCGAATTGACATCGAAAGTTTACAACGGCGATTTTGGCGGAGATATCACATGGAACTTCGAAAAATTCCTCGTGAACAAAGAAGGTGACGTAATCGCCCGCTTTGCTCCGCGCACGAAACCGGATGCTCCGGAAGTGGTCGCCGCTATCGAGGCTGAATTGAGTAAATAAATAGCGTTAGACATTCGATTCCCCCGCTAGGAAAATCCTTGCGGGGGAATTTTTTATTTAAGCTTTTCCAAATCCTTTTCAGGAACGTAGTGCCAATAGGTAGTACGGCCCAATGTGGGAATTCCAATATATCCTCGGACATAGAGTTTCTTCCCTTTGTGGACTTTGGCATCCTTTTCGAATTTGATCACGCATTTGTACGTCTTGCCTTTTTCCGGGTCGTAGATTGTTCCGCTGTCCCAAGCGTTGTCCTTCGCGTTGAACTTGAATCCTTTGAGCACTTGAATGCCAACGACGGGACGTTTGCGTAACTTTTTGACGGGGTTTTCTTTGTCACGTTTGGGTTTGCCCGTATCCTTCTCGTCTTTCCCATACACCGGTTCTTTCAGCCATATGATCTTGCCGTAGTATTTCCCATTTGCTTTAGTGACCACTACCTTGGAGTCATCGTCTTCCGTATACCATTGCCCGAGGATGTCGTCGGCCTTATTGGCTGCAACGCTCGCCGTGCACCATGAAAGGATTAGCACCGCACTCAAAATTGCCGGAAAAGATCTCATCGTAAACTCCGTGGCTAATGGTTAAAACGGTTTGGATTCAGGTAAAATCTAACTTAATTTGAAACCTATTGCAAACCGGAAACGAATTCATGCTACCAGACGACCGTTCGATACACTTTTCTACCGAACTCATGTTTAAACCGAGAAAATTCACGAAACAGGAATTACAGAAATTCTATTTCGACCTGACGCAGTTGCCGGGCCTCAATTACGACAACAGTGAGTTCGGTGGGCAAGCCTTGGCGCGCTTCTACATTAAGACTCCTCCACGGAGTCAATCTATGCTCGTCGTCCTTCCGGATAGGATCGCTCTATTGGAGGAATGGGCAGCGATTCCATTGGTGGATTTTAATTCTAAAGTGACAACCGTTGCCGGCGAAGCATTGAGCATGGGTGTGGAAGAGTTTACTGCGCAGACGGTCACGTTACGTTCCACATTTTCGCCGGTCCATTCTGAGAACAGTTTTGAATTCATCATCGAACGACTCTGCCAACAAGGTACCTTGCCCGGACAGCACTTTGGCCGCCCCATTGGCGTCGGCGGGATTCGATTCGCATTGCCGGAAACCCCTGATCATCCGGGCGCTATCACGATTTCAATCGAGTCATTTCATCAGGAGCCTCGAGAAATTTTGGTCGAACTTAAAGCGGTGTACGCCAATCTCCATGTGACAGGGGATTCTCTCGATGAGCTCAGGACGGCGATTACGTCTTGCCGAACGTTTATTCAAGAACGGATTCGGCCCTACCTGGATTCGTTCGACCAAACTCCTTCCGAGGAGATGTAAGCCATTGAGTGGTTCGGATCCGCTGGTTTCAGTCATTCTTCCAGTGTTCAACGGTCGTGAAACGTTGGTCGAAGCACTAAAATCGATTCAGCGACAGACCTATTCTGACTTCGAATGCGTCGTATTTGATGACGGTTCGACTGACGACTCTGCACGACTCGTGGAGAAACTCTCACAGGATGATGCTAGGTTCGTTTTGGTGAAATCTGATCACGTAGGGTTGGTTCCGGCTCTCAACGAAGCCGTCGAGTATTCGAAAGGGTCCTTGCTTGCACGGATGGATGCCGACGATGTGGCCTATCCGAATCGTTTGGAGCTTCAGGTCGAGGCGTTGGAGGGAAACTCGGATTGGGCGATGGTGGGTGGACGGGTGAAGATGATTGGGGAGAACATTGGGAGTGGCCGTAGGCGATACGAAAACTGGCTCAACGAATGTTTTACGCCCGAGCGAATCGGACTCGAAATGTTTATTGAATGCGCGCTGGCGCATCCGACTTGGATGGTACGTCGCGATGTGTTCGACTCGCTCGGAGGATATCGAGTCAATGACTGGCCGGAAGATTATGATTTCATCTTGCGCCTCAACGAATCCGGATGCCGGCTTGGCAAAGTCGAGGATGTAATCCTGGATTGGCGTGAACACGAGGAGCGCTTTTCAATGAAAGACGAACGTTATTCTTTGGCTCAATTTCGCTCCATCAAGCGTCATTTTCTGCTCCGCACCGTTCTCGCGGAAAAGAAACATTTCTGGCAGTGGGGGGCGGGCGACGTCGGAAAGGCCTGGTTGCGGGAATGGGGTGAATGCCTTCCCGAAGCCGTAGTCGATCTTCATCCGGGAAAAATTGGAAAACAGATTCACGGCGTACTAGTGATTCGCCCTGAAGACTTACCTGCGCCGGCAGATTGTTTTTTCCTGGTCGCGGTCGGAGCTCCTGGCGCACGAGAAGAAATTCGGGCTTGGGCCAACGAAAACGGGTACGAAGAGGGGTCTCACTACCTGTTCGTGGCATAATGGCCAATTAATTACGACACTCTGTCAACCTTTGCTTTTGGAGAGACGTTATAGTGACATTGGATGATACACATACGCCATACAGCGACCGCGCAGATGAAGCGTTGGCGATGGCATGTCAATCAGGTGATTCCAATGCATTTGAAGAGATTGTATATCGATATCAGCATTTAATGTATCGAGTTGCGTTCAGAATGACGAGCAATCAGGAAGACGCGATGGACGCCACGCAAGACGCGCTGGTAAAAGCCTGGCAGAATATCCAGAAATGGAAGCCCACGCACTCGTTTCGGTCGTGGCTTTTGCGGTTGACAGCCAATCAAGCGGTGGATCAGGCTCGAAAGAGCAATCGGAAGCGGCAAAAAGAGGTAGCCGTCGACTCCTGGACGCCTGAGATGGAAGCAGCGGGTAGCGACGCTGAATCAAAAGTGACGCCCGATAGTGCCCAATTTGAGCAACGGCTAAATCTGGCATTGCAGCGAGTATCGGATATGCAACGTAAAGTTTTTATTATGAGGCATTTTGAACAGCTGTCTCTTAAAGAAATCAGTGATGTGCTGGAATGTACCACGGGTAGCGTGAAAGTGCATTTACACCGAGCGGTCAAGAAACTTCGAAAAGAATTTGGACCTGAAACTCAGGATTGGCGATGACAACAGAAAATTGTGACACGATTCAGGAAATGATGAGCCAGCGGCTTTACGAAACGTTGGAGCAGCCCGAGGAAATCCGTGTGAGTGAGCATTTAAGCAGATGCACGGAATGTACCGGTGAGTGGGAAAAGATGCAGGCGTGGGTGGATACGATGCCAAACGAAACTCCGCACACCCAATTCGATTTGTGGCCTTCGGTGCGTTCGTCGATTACAGAACAGAAAACCTTCACTTTCCCGTGGAAGCGTTTGGTGGTTTCGGGCGTAATGGGGTTTGGCGTCGGGATGGTCGGGTTGGGACTGCTGAGTCGAATATCTACGCAGGACACAACGGTTCAAGTCGCTGAAGAGATTCCTACTATTTTCGAAAAAGCGGAAGAATACCGCACTCAATTGCACTATCAAAAAGCTAGGGAACTACTTGGCGGTTTTCTGGAAGTACATCCGGATTCACCGGATTCCGGAAAAGCCCAAATGATACTGGCTCGTATTTCCTTTGAAGATTTGGAGAATTTCAAACTGGCCCATGGGGAATACGAACTGTTACAGAAACGATATCCACAGGAGTTTGCGCGTAATGCTCAACATGTTTATCGATTGAACCTGTTGGACGAAGCACAAAGTCAGGACAGTGGCTATACCGTGTTGGAACGTCTGAATCGAGCTAGAGAATCGAGTTCCATAATTGACTTGGAACGAGTCGTCGCTGATTTTCCAGGAACTTTCATGGCCGATGAAGCCGTAATGGCAATGGTCGAATCGGTCAGCGACGGCCTGAACGAAGACGAAATCCAGACAGCGATGAATTCATTGGTAGCGCAGTGTACTCACCCTGTTGCCCAGACGTATGTTCAGCTCGGTGTGGCGAACCACTATCAAAATCAAGCCAGCCATACGGACATGGTGATAGGGCTTTATGAGACGGTGGCACAGAGTGAAGTGCCGGAACTTGCGCTGCAGGCCCGTGAGCAACTTGCGAAGCATATTCCATCGGAATAGATGGAAGGGACGAATATCGTCATTTTGAATAGGCGTGTTAGAATGACTCAAATAGCACCAATCAGGAAATACAGTGAGTAGTACGACAACTTTTGAAAAGCATTTACTGGAAAATGAGATTGTTTCCCTGTCGAGCTTGGAAGCAATTTCCCCAGATTCCCGAAAACACTCCAAAGATCTAATCGAAATCTTATTGAAGGATGAATTATCTGGTCCCTTCGAGCTGTTTTCATCCATTGCCAGTTTCTGTGAACTCCCGTTCGTGGAATTGAAGGACGTGGACATCTCGGAAGATCTGGTTGCCGAGGTGCCCGCCCGTTTCGTTTCTCACTACCAGTTCATTCCGTTGGAAATGACCGATGGTGGTTTACGTATCGCGCTGAGTAACCCGCTGGATTCCAACCTTCTCGACGAAATCGCGTTGGTTATCGGAAAACGAGTTGACCCGGCCGTTGCGACGCCGGAAGACATTCAAAAAGCAATTAAGAAATTGTATGGGCTTGGCGCCGACACCGTCGAAAAAATCATCAGTGAAGCTGAAAAGGATGCGACGGAGTTATCTTTAGAATCCGACGTCGCGACAGATCTCGCCGATGAATCGATTGATGCGTCCATCATCAAGTTCGTGAATGAATTGTTGATGGAGGCTATCAAAGCAGAAGGCACCGATATTCACATCGAGCCCTTTGAGGACGAATTACGGGTACGTTATCGAATTGACGGCGTTATGCACGGAGTCCCAATTCCGGCAACCATTCGGGGTTTTCAGGCAGCAATCGCTTCACGTGTGAAAGTTATGGCGAATCTGAATATTGCCGAAAAGCGACTTCCTCAAGACGGCAAAATACAGGCCAGTTTTGGAGGGAATAAATACGATCTACGTGTCTCGGTTTTGCCGACGCCGTACGGGGAAACCCTCAACTTACGTATATTGACGCGTTCGTCCGTTTTTCATACATTGGGCGATCTGGGTTTTATGAAAAATGACCTGGAGCAGATCAATCGGTTTATCGAGCGACCTCACGGAATTATTTTGGTGACGGGGCCCACCGGTAGCGGTAAATCAACGACTTTATACGCCTCCCTGAACAAACTAAATAAAATGGATCGTAAAACCATCACGATTGAAGACCCGATTGAGTATCAGATGAAGGGCATCACGCAGATGCAGGTAATGCCTCAAATCGGTTTCGATTTTTCGACCGGTCTTCGATCTATGCTGCGCCACGATCCGGACATTATGATGGTTGGGGAAATCCGTGACTACGAAACAGCAGAAATGGCCATTCGCGCGAGCCTGACGGGGCACCTTGTTTTTAGTACGCTTCACACAAATGACGCGCCGGGTACGGTCACGCGCCTCATCGATATGGGGGTCGAACCGTTTTTGATCGCGTCGACTATGATTGCCTCGGTCGCCCAGCGTTTGGTTCGCCAAGTATGTGAAAGCTGTGCCCAATCCGTAACACCTGCTCCCGAGATACTCCGGGAGCTTCGTTTGAGTCCCGAAGAAATATCAGAAGCGAATTTCCGGGAAGGGACTGGATGTGAAAATTGTCGTAACACGGGTTACCGAGGGCGAATAGCCATTTGCGAAATCATGCCATTCCATCAAGAGATTAAAGAGTTGACAGTAGGTGCGGCGACATCGATCGCGATTAAGACGAAGGCTCGTGAATTGGGCATGCGTACTTTGCGGGATTCGGGTTGGGTGCGCGTGAAGAGCGGTGAGACCACTTTGGATGAAGTACTTCGAGTTACAGCTGATTCCGATACGGTATACGAAGAGTAAAACGATGCCTCAGTTTGAATACAAAGTAAAGAAAAACGCCCAGGAAATATCCACCGGAATGGTCGACGCGGACTCCAAGAGTTCGGCCGTCGCTCAATTGCGCGATCAGGGTTTTTTTCCGATTTCGATAAACGAGATTGCGTCGTCGACATCAAAGCCGGGCAAGAAGGCCGTCATTTCTCGAGTTCGCTTGAAAGACAGAAACGTGTTTTTTAGACAGCTGGCCAGTTTGCTTCAGGCAGGCATGCCGATTGTTCGTGCCTTGGGTACCTTGAAAGAGCAAACAGCTCACCCCAAAATGCACCATGTTATCTCCGGCCTCCATGACTCCGTGCAAGAGGGTAATAATTTTGCCGATTCCATGGAGCATTACCCGAAGGTGTTTCCAAATATGTATGTCAGTCTGGTTCGCGCAGGTGAAGCGGGTGGAATGTTGGAAGAAGTATTGTGGCGAATGGTGAACTTTGGTGAGAAAGATGAAGAGCTTCGAGGAAAAGCCTTGGGAGCCTTGGTGTACCCCATTTTCCTGATACTGGTTAGCGGTGTCACGATTTTCATTATGGTGTCGTTTGTTTTCCCAAAGTTCGTTGGCATATTTGAAGATTTTGACGCGTCGTTGCCGTTTGTTACGACGGTTGTGATTAGCGTCAGCGCGTTCATGGGGAAATTTTGGTGGCTCGTGCTCATTGGTTTGGCTTTTGCCGGTGCTTCGATTCGAGCGTACGCGAAGAGTGAAAACGGCCGGAGTCAATTAGACGGTTTGTGGTTGCGCCTCCCTTTGTTGGGAAGTCTGGTCCAACGGTACGAAATGGCTAAATTTGCCCGTACGTTGGGAACGCTGTTTGATAACGGAGTACCAGTCTTGACGGCGCTGACGATCACTGCTGATACCCTCGCGAATTCGCACGTCATCGCCGAAGTAGAAAAAATCGGCGAGCGCGTCGGAAGTGGGGATAGCATCAGCGGAAGTTTGCGCGATTCCGTCTATTTTCCGCCCATGGTGATCAATATGATCGCCGTAGGGGAAGAAAGCGGCCAATTGGGTTCGGTTACACAGCGAATAGCGGATTCTTATGATGTTGAAGTAGATAGGGCGGTAAAAGCACTTACGTCCGTGCTGGAGCCGCTCATTATCGTTATAATGGGTGGCGTCGTTGGTTTTTTGGTGATAGCAATGCTGCTGCCTATGCTGACGTTGAGTTCTCAGGTGCGATAAATCGTCAACGAAACGGTCTTGGCTGACGTTACAACAAGGTCATATCCTTCAAGAGGTGAACAAATGGAACAGATAGAAAAGCGACATCAAAGCAATAACCAGAGTGGTTTTACATTAATTGAAATCATGTTGGTTACCATCATCATTGGAATATTGGGCGGTATGGTGGTCATGGTATTTCAAGGCACGGCAGTCAATGCCAAGATCAACACAGCCTTGGGAGATATTCGATCCTACCAAAGCTCCTTGGACATGTTTGCCCTTGAAAACAATGATAAATATCCAGAGTCGTTGAACGCGTTAGTCAACGGTAAAAAGAAATACATTCGGGATCTCAACAAAGATCCGTGGGGCAATGCTTATATTTACATGAAACCGGGCCAAAGACATCCCGAATCGTTCGATTTATTTTCAGCTGGCCCCGACGGCACCAAGGGTACGGAAGACGACGTCGCGCCATGGCTGAAATCCGGGAAAGAATAGGAGTAGCTCGTTTTTAGCGGCATAGGGATTCATGGTGAAGTCACGCGCTCTACATAGCAACCGAGGATTTACGCTCCTCGAGATCCTGATCGTCATGTCTATTCTGGCCGTTTTGACGGGGATGGTCTCTCCAGTATTTAGAGATTCATTGGGACACATGCGCGCGGAAAACGCGGTACGAGACTTGCAAGCTGCGTGTGTTTATGCCCAATCCCGCGCGATTACAGATTCCTCCGAGGTTCGTCTGAATATACATCATGCTTCGGGAACGTTTTGGTTGTCGCGGGCGTTCCTCAACGATGCGGGTGAAGTCGAGTTTATCCCTTTGAGTGAAATGGACTACCCCGAATTAACACTGCCGGAAAATGTTTCCCTTTCCAAACCAACGGCGCGGTACGACCGCAAACAGAAGACACATTACATTGCCTTTTATCCTGAGGGGATCTGCGAACCTGCGAAATTGACATTGAAGCTCGTTGATGAACCCCGACAAAAATATTGGATAGAAATGTCTGGAACGCGGATTACGCTGGAGCGTTCGAAAACATGAAGCGCCTTCGTAGAGATATTCAGGGCTACATTTTGATCGAAGCAACGGTCGCTATGGTCGTACTGAGCGTCGGTGCAATGATGGTTCACGGTACGATGCGTCAAAGCATTATGACATTGGGGCAATCGGATGATTTCACCCAAGCTCGTTTTTTACTAGGATCGCTGATGAGCGAAATCGAGCTACAGCCGGAATTACTTGAAGGAAAAAAAACTGGCGTATTTGCTCGAAATGACGGTCGATTCAATTACGAGTACACCATTCGGAAAATCGAGATCCCTCTTCCCAAAGCCCCAGCCAAGGTGAAGGATCCACGAACAAATGAGAACAAGAAAATCGAATTCAATCCGCAGGATATGTATCTGTTGCATGTACGGTCTGTTGTCAAGTGGTCCCGAGGCGGACGCCAATTTGAGGAAAGTTTGGAAACGCTATTGGATGGCCGTCTACTTTACGTGCCGCCAGAGGACCAGGACCGCCGATGAATAAGGACCGACTTTCAAACAACCGCGGATTCACCCTTGTAGAACTCCTGATCGCCACCATGCTCATTGCTATTGTGCTGACCGGCGCATACACTTCGTTTGAAGCTGCGCTACGGGTCTGGAAGAGTACCTCGAAATCTGACCTGAGGCCCCAGCTGGATGCGCGAATAACATTTAGCATGCTGGAGGACGACTTACGGGGAATTCCAACCGGTATTGGTTCGGAATTTCACGACGGACGTGCGATGGTACGTGGAACCGAAGACTCTCTGGAACTGGTGACCATTCGCGAACCATTTGATCCGAAATTGGGCGAAAGTGCCAGAACAATGCTGGTGAGCTATACCGTATCGCGCACTCGAGACGGAAACGAACTGGTTAGAACTGAAACTGTTCTCGAATCTGGTTTAGCCTATGTGCATGGTGTGACCGGCGACGTGAGTTGGGACTCGGTGGACTATGGGAAGAGCGCGACGTTAGTAGTGGCATCGGGTTTGAGCGATTTTAACTTGGGGTATTGGTGGTACCTAAATAGACCGAGCACAAAAACGCCTCCTTCGTGGCTATCACCGGTCGAAACGGATTGGATAAATGGTGAATTGCCCGAGGGGATTCGTATTACGCTTGAATTTGATCACGAAACCGCCGACGGCGAATATGCTCCATTGGCGTTCGATTCAATTGTGGCATTCCGCCAGGAGCCATCGCCCTTTCCGCGTCGCCTGGAAAACCGAAAAGGTCTTGTATGATGAAGCCGCCTCGTCAAGAAGGGTTCATTTTAGTGGCCGTGTTGTGGATGCTCGCTATCATGATAATCCTTGCCTTTGGGATTTCTCGCCATGCTGTGGTCGAGCGCCGCATGTCCTGGTATAGCTTGGACAAGGAGCAGGCATCGCAGATGGCGCGAGGCGGTATTGAACGCGCGTTAGTCGAATTGCGTAACAAGCACGTATTGGACGATATTGCCCGAAAACCTGGGATGACGACGCCGAATCAACGTTGGGCAAAATCGATTGACTTGTTTGAAGAAGAAGACTACTACAAAGAAAATGAAACCAAAGATTTCAAGAATGATGTAGTCCTGGTTACCATCGAAGATTGCGAGCGCAAGATTTCAGTCAATCACGCTCCAGAGGTTTGGTTGAGGGATCTTCATAGATTCCCGCCGAGCGTATTCGACGAAGTCCTTGAGCGCAGAGAATCTGGCGAAGAAACGAATCCGCAATTTTTTTCATCGATCGATGAATTCAAGGAACTCGGTAAGATTAAGGACAACGTTTGGTTTGGAAACGAACGCAATCCAGGCTTAGGGGATGTGTTCACAATATGGGGCGGCGAAGAAGGAAAAATCAATATTAATACCGCCTCGTTCGAAGTCATAGGTACTATCCCGAAAGTCCGCAAAGAAGTCGTCGCCGCGTTCGTGAATTTCAGAAACGGCGAAGATGGTGAGCCGGACACAAGGGACGACCAATTCGTAACGGATCTAAATCAATTAAGTGCCCGCATGGAAATGGGTGCGGACAAACTCTCCGCGTTGAAGAAGCACTGTAAGACGGATTCACAATTTTTCACAATCCGTTCGCGAGCTACTCGTCGAAACGGAAAAATAAATGCGTTCTGTCAGGTTACTGTCCAATTGGTTAGTGGCCAAACTATAATTAAGGAATGGCGAGAAGATGTCATCGGGTCGTAAAGGTAGTTTGATCAGCATTGTGCAATGCACTCCCACGTGTTTAGCACTTCTCCGAGTCAGACCGGGGAAGGGCGGGGTGGATATTGCCGAATTTCATACGCAGACAGGTACATGGTCAGAAGACGATGGCTCATTACTGCGGGCGTTTGTCAGTTTTGCGCAGCAGCACGACCTGAAAAAAGATCGAATCTTTGCCATCATGCCTCGCCATAAAGCCACGGTCCGAGTTCAAGATTTCCCATCTCAGGACGTCGACGAAATCAGCAGTATGGTCCAATTGACGGCTGAAGAATTGGTTCCTTTTTCAGCGGATGAAGTCGTTGCTTCCGAATGTATATTGGATACGTTGGACAACGGCCATTCCCAGGTTTTGGTGACCGTCGTTCATCAGGATATGGTCAATGCGCAAATAGCGTTGTTCCAGGGCGCAGAAATCGAGGTAGAACAAATATATCTCAGCACAACGTGCCTGATGGCCGCGCTGACTCATCCCGTCGGCCATGAACACGACAATACGTTTCTTCTCTACTCGGATGGCCATTCATTGGAAAGCATCCAATTGGTAGACGGAAGTCTGGAGTTCAACAGAGCGGTTGTGCTCGAATCAAATCAAGATTTGTCGGGGAACGTTTCTACCATCTTGAATTCGGTCCTTCGGGAAACGACCCCGCATTCGGAGTCATTAGATATGGCATCGAGCGCGCATCCGAATGGGACTCTGGATGCCGTAACCGTGACGAAACCCGGATTCTCTGTGAATTCACTTTCCGCAGGGTTGAAATCGGTCAAAAAAGGGGTAGAACATCTGGGCGACCATTTACCCGTCGCGATGTTTGGGGCGGTCCTCATTGCTCAAAAAGATTCGAATCTCGGCATTGAATTACTTCCCAAACAGGTTCTATCCAGTCGAGCCGGAAGCCGCCTTAAAGAACAGTTACTCCGTTTGGCCGTTGCTTCTTCTATCTTGGTTGCGTGTATCGTAGGAATTTATTTTCAGGCGGTCGGCCAGCGAGAGGCGTATGTACAAAGTCTGGAACGTCAGGCTGAGGAACTACGTCCGGAAACGTCCTCGCTTTTATTAAAACGAAAAAACCTTCGTCGGCTTCAAGAACAGGTCGAACGGAACATCACCATGTACGAGTTGCTCGGTATGGTGACCGAAGAAGTTCCCGCCGCCGGCATTAACGTGAATCGTTATCTGTACCGGCAGGACGAGGAAATGATTTTACAGGGAAGGGCCACATCGCCGGACAAATTCGATACGTGGATTGATAATCTGAGAAACCCTGAAGGTAAGTCGGTGGCATTGTTCGCTCAAGCACGAGAAATGTACCGCAATGCGATCACGGAGAGAAGAGAGAATATTTGGGAGTATTCAATTTCCATCCCGCTTACGCCTCTAAACGAAGGAGATAGCGATGAGTAATATGTGGGAAAACCTGAACCCCAGGGAACGTGTCCTTCTGGGCATCACGCTCGGAATCGTCGCCGTTGCCGCCATCGGTTTCCTCGGGTACAAGGGAAAAACGAAAATTAGTGATCTGGACCAGCAGATAGCGCGACTTGAACTGGAAGTGCTTAATCTTAATCAATTGATTCTGCAGAAGGATGTCGTCGATGACGCGTTCCGGAGCGTCGTGTCGGAACATAGCACGACCTCGTCTGTCGAGGAGATCCACGATAGTCTGCGGCGAGAAATTTTTCGCCTGGCGTTGAGACACCCCGATTCGGCCGAGTCGCAACAACCCAAAAATCCGAATCAAAAATATTTGGTTCAGATTCCTCGCCTTCAGGAAGGTAACCTAAAGGGCGAAGGCGAAGGGTATCGGGAGTATGAGATCTCACTTCGAATACCATCAGGGTCATTCGTAAATGTATTGTTATTTATTCGACGTCTCGAGGAAAGTTCAATGTTGTTGAGTATCGACAGTTTCGAGATCACGCGAAACCCGTCCAAGAAAATCATAGCCGTTTCAATGGATGTTACACGAACCGTACTGGACAACCCGGGAGGGGAAAGTTGATGAGCGCAAACGTAGAACGTTTTTTGTTGATCCTGCTTGTAGCCGGAATCGGTTTCAGTGCCTTTTTTTTCATTTCCCAGCGTACCGGATCTAATGTTTTGGATATGGAATCTAAATTGAATACAGATATTGCGACCTTGGCGACGGTGCCTCAGGAGTTTTTCCCCAGAGCACAGGCAAACTATTCTGAAATAAACAAGACCTTGGCGGAAAAGAAAGTGCTTTGGCAAGAATTGATCCCGCCACCGGTAAAAGTTGCTGCGCCTCCGCAGCCGCCCAACATGGTGAAAAAGTTGGCCGGTGTGAAGCCTCATAGGCGAAAACAGATCGGCTCCGGGGAAAATCTGAGAGTCCATATCATCTCGCCTTTGTCAAAAAGAGGGATTTTCATGGGCGTCGGAGACGCCTATAAAGATATGACCATTATTGCGATAACGAAGGAATATGTTGAATTTCTCTTTATTCGAAATGGAGAAAAGTTTCCCCACAAAGTGGACCGAAAATAAGCATCGCAAAATAGTTTGTCAACCAATTACCAATGAACATCGTTACTATAATTAGCAAATGACATGAGGAAATTATGACTCTTAGACCCTTGGTATTTACGGGCATCTTGGCCCTCTTTGTGAGTTTCGTTGTAGAAGCCCAACAAACTCCGAGTCGCCCGTCGAGCGCACGTCCGTCGTTAGGCAACGACGACCGCACCACGTCGCAAAATCGAAATACGAAAAAAGAGCCCGCAAAACCGGGGGTCACTCGAAAACGGACGGGCGGTGGACTCGCGGATCAGGGAGTGGTGACCGGTGGGGCGATTGAACCTGCGCCGGCCCGAGCCGTTACGCGCGAAGCGGAATTTGAACCTCACAAGCGGCGTGTTCTCGAATATGGGGCGTTGCCCGCGACGGGTAGCGAGGAAGTGCTTACACTTGCAAGTCCGATGTCGGCGGCGGAATTTTTGGATACGATCAGTATTGCAACGGGTTGGAACATCGTTGCGTCCGCCGAAGTGCAAAAAATCCAACTCCAGTTTTGGATTAACGATATGACGCCTCAGCAGGCCATGGCCATTCTTAAATTCAATGACGTCTATTATTGGTATGATCAACAAGCAAACATGCTATTCGTGATGACCAAGCCGGAATATTTGGACAAAGAATTTGGTGACATAATCAAGCAGGAATTCAAAATTGTCAATACGAGTTTAGCGAACATCGAAACTGCGTTGGTATCGCTCAGCTCCCCGAAAGGAAGAATCATTCTCGATCCCGCATCGTCGACCGTTATGGTGTACGACGTGCAGGATAACCTGGACATGATGATTGATGTGGTCTCGAAATTAGACCAGACCACCGAAAGTAGAACGTATACGCTGACTCACATCAATGGCCAGGACTTGTTTGACAGTGTCGAAATTCTTTTATCGGAAGGTGGGAGAGTTAGTTACGACCCACGGACGAATACGATGGTGATAGTTGATCGGCCGCAGCAACACTCGGAAATAACGCAACTTATTGATACGATTGACATCCCTCTCGAAACGAAGACGTGGACGTTGAATTATGCAGATCCTTTGCTGGTGGCAGAAGAATTGTCACTAAGTATTTCCGAATCCATGGGATTGGTTACTTTCAATGAGGAATTACACCAGGTGTCCCTGACGTCTACTGCTCAACGTCTGGATTTCGCAAATAAGCGCATAGAAGTGTTGGACCAAAAGGTACAGCAAGTGCAAATAGAGGCCTATTTGGTCACGGTTTCCACGGATTTCGTTCGAGACTTCGGCGTGAATTGGGGATACTTAACGCAAGCGGATGGTGGACCATTCGCAGCGTTTTTCGGAGACAAAATTGGATTGTTTGATAAAGTAACTACGGTTACCAATGGTGACGAAACGACCGAGACTACGACGCAGGAATTCGGTCTTAATACAGAAGGGAGTGCTGGGAGTACGGCGCTCAGCTATTTGTCGGAATCAAATAAACTCGGAGTGGCGTTGGATTTCCTCGAAACCGAAGGCGATGCAAAGATTCTTGCTCAACCAAGAATCACTGTGCGTGATGGATTCCCAGCCCGATTTGAAAACGTAACTCGAGTCCCATATCAGGGTGCAACTGTAAACATTACCAATGTAAATAACGATCGCACCACGACGACCGTAGAATTTATTGACGTTGGGACAATATTAGAAGTCGTTCCGAGAATTGCGCAAGAGGGTAATATTATGATGGATATCATAGCTGAAGATAGTACCTTTACACTCCGGACGGTCGCAGGGGAAGAGGTGCCGGAAAAGACGCAAAACATTGCGACGACCCAAGTTCTCGTCCGACATCAGGAAACGTTGGTGATCGGGGGGCTTCGGTCATCGAACTTCGCGGATACTCAAGAAAAGATGCCGATTCTCGGTGATATTCCGATTATAGGGAGAGCCTTCCGATCGACAGGTCGCAATCACCGAAACACCGAATTGCTGATTTTCCTTACGCCCACAATAGTGGACGAAACCACTCAACCGGAATCATTGAGGTTAGCGGAGTTTGACCAAGACATCGTTCGCGATATGAAAATCGACAAGAAAAACGATTTTAAACGTGGCCTAGATGGTATTGACGACCACCGCGATTTGATGATTGTCTCGATTGGTCAACGCGGAACCATTATGGTCGACGGTACCATGAGTAGTATGGTCGAACTCGATGCATTGATTAATTCGCCCGAGCGAACGGCATCTACGCTTGTTATTCGCTCGCATCCGCGAAGTCCGAGTCTGTTGTCGGAACAAATCGAAACATTCGGCCAAGACGCAGCGATGACAGTAGACTTTGATACTAATTTTTCGCCCTTCGTTCCGCTCAGTTCTCAGGAGTAGATAGCGCTTTCGCAGAAAGAGCGACGCAGATCCAGGCCGCGATCCAGGCGGTACCGCCGAAGGGCGTGATGGCGCCGAGCCATTTGATGCCGCTGATCGCCAGGATATACAGGCTGCCGGAAAAGAAGACTGTACCGATGATGAAAAGGCGCGCGGCCCAGACGGCGCTTTTGCTTGTCCAGAGAGCAGAGGGCGCGAGACACAGCGCCAGTAGCGCGATGGCGTGATAAAAATGGTATTGGACGCCTGTCTGATACACCGCCATCATTTCTTCGTCGAGCCTTGATTCGAGCCCGTGTGCGCCGAAAGCGCCGACGATAACGGCGATTGCACCCAGAACTCCTGCGAGTGTCAAATATTGTTTTTGCATCGGTAGCCTTCCCATAAAAAAGGCGCGCTTACGAATAAGCGCGCCTGACTAAAATCTGTATGGTTAATCAGTCGCCTTTGTACAAAGGAATTGAAGACCCACATTGTTTTACGGAATCGTTTTCATCGGCTACATCGGGGGATACGGAAGGTCCCTGACGGTCACACTGTTCGTCGAATACCTTGACCAACGCTTCACTGATGTCCACGGCCGTCATCTGCTCGATATGTTGGCGCTGGAGGATACCAATCATCTCACCGTCTTTAAATAAGGCAATGTTCGGGGAAGAGGGGGGGACGTCGGCCATAATGTTGCGTGCCTGGTCCACGGCTTCCATATGGACGCCTGCGAAAACGGTCGCGAGATTATCAGGTATTTTTTCGTTTTGCAGCGCGGCCGTCACACCGGGGCGACAATTACCAGCTGCACATCCGCATACGGAATTAATCACCAGCATGGTGGTTCCTGGTGTATTTTTGATGACGCGGTCAACGTCTTCAGCGGTTTCCAAAGATTCAATTCCCACATTGGTTAATTCTTCAATCATGGGTTTTACGGATTCGGGATCGTAGGTAGGACGCATGTGCGCAACTCCAATAGGTTTTACAGCTCACAACGCAGCTGAAATTAGATTCACTCATTTTAACAGTATCAAAAGGGGGATTATTCCCACTTCTTGATTGCTCAAAGTATAACAGATTGGCCAAAACCCAACCAAATCGGCCTAGTCGAGCTTCAAGCGACCCAATGCTCGCAGGCCGTTGTAAACCGTGGCATGATGAGACGTGGGAAATAATGTGTCCGAGTTCATCAGGTTCATTAATTCAGGCAACGGCATGAGAACGACTTCGATTTGTTCATAGTCATCTAGTTTCTGAACCCCTTCCAAATGCGCGCCTGTGGCGACGAAAGAGTACGTTTTATTGGTATGGCTGGACGCGTTGGCGTACATGACGCCGCTGGGCGCGATGGATTCCACCGCGTATCCCGTTTCTTCCATGAGTTCACGTTTGGCGGTTTCCAGTGCTGACTCGTCCGCGTCATCCACGCGACCACACGGTAGTTCGAGAATGGTTTTACCGGCGCCGTGGCGATATTGGCGAACGAGAACGACTTCGTCATCCGAAGTTAATGCGAACAGCGAAATCCAATCCATGTACTCGAGCACATAATAGGGGGCGACCGAGGTCCCATCGGGCATTACGCAATCGTCGGAACGCAGGGAGACCCATTCGTCTTGAATGATGTGTCGGGTCTTGTCCACAGTCCAGTCGAAAGGGTGCAATGGGAATCTCCCGGTCAGGTTTGGAAAGATCGAAGATTGGTGGAGAAAAAATGGTGCGCGAGGCGGGAATCGAACCCGCAAGCCCCGAAGGGCACTAGATCCTTAGTCTAGCGCGTCTGCCAATTCCGCCACCCGCGCACAGGGGACATATAGTATCGAAAATCCGTGGTTTAAAGCAAGGGTTTCTTCTTTTGGGAGGGATCGAAGTTCCTGTGTATTTCGGGTATCATGTCGCAATCAGACCAACTTCGAGAGGTGTTTATGTGTCAGGAGAATAAAGTCTATCTGCCAAATTCCACCGGATGTTTCATTTGCGGTGATGAAAACAAAGCGGGTTTGCAGCTTCGGTTTTACACGGAAGACGGTAAAGTAAAAACGAAAGTACGTGCGCGAGCCGACCATTGCGGTTTTGAGGGAGTCGTTCACGGCGGAATCGTCGCCGCGATTTTGGATGAATGTATGAGTTGGGCGGCGATGCGCGCGATTAATCGGATGTGTCAGACGGGTGAACTTACCGTACGCTATCTACTCAATGCGCCCGATGATCGGGAGTTGACATGTATTACGGCTGTCGAAAAAGCGAACAAGCGGTTGGCTTATACGGTCGGCGAACTGGTCGACGATGAAGGGACCGTCTACGCGACGGCAACGGCCAAGTTCACGCCGCTCACAGCAGAAGCGACTCTTGAAATTGATGACATGTTGAAATATCAGGGTGGGGAGGAGCGCGTGTTCGATGCCTTGCGGGATGAAGTTCTGGGTGACCAATAAGAAAGCGGACCGACGAATCGGCCCGCTTCGAAAAACTGATTGGGTCTATTCTTTTGGAGGTTCGACCAATTCGATACTCGTACCGTCTGGTGCCTCGATGAATGCAATTTTGATATTTTTGTAAGGGCGTGGGTCCAGCGTGAATTTAACGCCTTGTTCACGCATCGTTTTTGCCGCCGCGGCTAAATCAGGAAAATTCCAACCGAGGTGATCAACTGCTCGTCCTTTGGTCGGAGCTAATTCGCCGGGGTTTTGTTGAACAATCAACCATATGTCGCTGTACTTGAGGGAGGGGAGAACGCCTTTGAATTTTGTGACTTCTCCGCCGAAGACTTTTTGGTACCAATCGAGCGTTCCCTTTGCGTCGTTCGCATGTAAATGAAGGTGGTGTATGCCTCGTGTGTCGGGGTCGTCGATGAGTTCGATTTTCGTGCCCCACGGGTCTTCAATGAAGGCAATGTCCATTCCGCCGAATTGAACGACTTCCGATAGAATTTTTGCGCCATCGGACCCGGTCGCTTTCAATACGCCGGCCACATCCTTCATCGAAAATCCGATGTGATCTACGGTTGAACCTACGCTGCCTTCGAAGCCCTTGTCTTTCTTAAAGAAGACGATGGGGATATCGCCGATCATCGTTCTGTCGATTTGCGCGTCGGGGCCGGTTGCTCCGCCGAATCCGGCGGCTGTTCCGTTGAAATGTTTGGCGTACCACTGCGCGGCTTCGGCCTTATCGGTTACGGTCAAGTGAAGGTGCCCGTACGCTGCGGCATCAGCCGCATATGAATTCGTGGGTATGAGTGCTAACGCAACCAGAGCGGCAGCCATTAATAAACGCATGATGAATCTCCTAATAATGAAAGTAATTGGCCATTCTACAAGGTTCATTCCCAAAATAAAAGGACGCACCAAGACAATTTCTGAGCTTGCAACGACTGGTTTTCAACAGTATGCTGTTAGTTTGATCTTAGTCCGATGCAATGAGGAGTTCTATCGTATGAAGGGGTTTACAATTATTGGCGTCTTAATCGCCACGTTCGGCGTTTTTCCAGCTTATGGAGATTTGGCGGACAAGTACTCGAAGGAAGTTATTGTTCACCGGGACGGCTACGGCGTGCCCCACATCAAAGGGCCTACGGATGCCAGCGTGGTATTCGGAGTCGCGTATACCGAGTGCGAAGATTATTTCTGGCAGGTAGAAGAGACCATGATTGCCTGTATCGGTCGTCAATCTGAAATTCTTGGAGAAGCCGGACTTCAAAATGACATGCAGACGGCCCTGTTCGAAATTGTCGAGCGTTCCAAAGCGGATTTCAAAAAACTGGAACCAAAACTGCAGGAATTTTGCAACGCGTATGCCGCCGGATACAATTTCTATCTGAAGAATCATCCCGAAGTGAAACCACGTCTGATCGATAAATACGAACCGTATTTTCTCTTATGTTACGAGCGCTCCATGATCCTGGGGCGCCTGTTGGGACACGCGCATGCGCCGCGAGGAAAACTTCCGAAGATGCTGGAGGAAGTGCGAGCTGCGACGGGTTCTAATGAATGGGCGATTTCGGGATCCAAAACCAAAAGCGGAAACGCGATGTTGTTCATTAACCCCCACCAGCCCTGGTACGGCACGGGGATGTTTACTGAAATGCACGTCGTGAGCGACGAAGGCTGGAATTTTTCCGGGTCGAGTTTCCCCGGCGGTCCGTTTCCCACGTTTGGATTCAACGAACATTTGGGTTGGGCCTACACGGTGAACGAGCCCGACATCGGCGACGTGTATCGCGAGACGTTTGACCATCCTTCGGATCCCAACAAATATCGTTACGATGACGGTTGGCGTACGGCCGATGTTTGGAAACGGTCGATCAACGTGAAAACTGACTCGGGTTTGGAAGAGCGAGAGTATACGTTCCGGAAAACTCATCACGGTCCGATTATGGGCAAAGAAGATGACACGCATTACCTCGCGGTTAAGGTATCGAAGCTCCATAACGGCAGCCGGATGCGTCAGGCGTTGGCCATGACGAAAGCGACGAACTTTAAAGATTGGTACAAAGCCGCCGGAATGATGAACCTGCAAATGTTCAATACGGCGTATGCCGATAAAGATGGCAATATTTTTTATCTTTACAACGGCACCATCGCGAAAAAGGATCCGAAATACGATTGGCGTAATCCGGTCGACGGGAGTACATCCAAAACCGAATGGGGGGATTATTACTCGATTGACGAATTGCCTCAGGTGTTGAATCCAATATCCGGATTTATCCAGAATTGCAATTCGACTCCGTTTACCACGACGGACGATGAAAATCCATCGAAGAAAGATTTTCCATCCTATATGGTAGAGGACAAAGAGGACGACAAGCGCCGCGCAAAAATGTCCCGCTACCTGTTGCGAAATGCCAACGATATTACCTTTGAAGATTGGCAGGATTTGGCGTACGACACAAAGTTGTATTGGCCGATGACGGAGTTTCCCCGTTATGAGGTCTGGTTCGAGTCATTGAAAGAAACGAATCGCGATTTGGCTGAGCAGGTCGAACCTTATTTCCGCCACATAACCAATTGGGATTACCGGAGCAGTAAAACTTCCACCCAGGCGACGTTGTGCGTTGAATGGTACGAAGTGATGTACGGCCGCGGGTATCCAGTGGAAACATTAAAACACCAATACGTGAACGACATCCCGAAGCGTTTCGAAGCCCTGATTGAAGCGGCCTCCCGATTGGATAAAACTTTTGGTTCGTGGAAGGTGCCCTACGGCGACGCATTCCGTCTGCAGCGCCACCCGGATCAGCGGGGAATGTACAATGTACCGTTTTCCGATGATGAGCCGAGTTTGCCGCAAGTAGGCGTGCGTGGTCCTCTGGGCGTGGCGTTCACCGTGTACCATACGCCGAGCGACGACAATCGCAAAAAGCGGTATGCGGGCGTTGGCGCGTCGTACATGGCGGTTGCCGAATTCGGAGAACGAACCAAAGGGAAGTCGTACTTGCACTACGGGCAAAGCGGCGATCCGGATTCTCCTCATTTCTTCGATCAAGCCAAATTGTTATCCGAACAAAAGTTTAAAGATGCGTGGTTATATTGGGACGACGTTGTTGCCAATACGAAATCGAAATATCATCCGGGAGAAGAGTAGGTGGGAGTCAGATTTACGATATTCTGAAAGACACCCATCGCCGACATAAAGTCGGCCATGGAATTCTTTTGGGCTGCGGAGGGCAGGGTAATGTGAAGTTACCCTGCCCTTTCATGTTACTATCAGACTTGAGGTTACGTACGCGGGGAGAATTCCAACCATGAGACTGGCGCTGCTGAAAGGGAATCGATTTAACCCTTGGCATTTGCAAGCGTACGCGCGCCTCGACGATGTTGAAGTGACTGCTTTTCGGGCAGAATCTCAGATCCAGGAATTTTTCCACGGCCGTGATGATGGTTCTCTAAACTTCGCATTTGAAGCGATTTATTTTGATACCCAAGCAGGGTCGATACTTCAGCGAATTCCCAATATTTTTAAAGAACGGTATGGGAATCGAAACCCCCGTATTCTCCCGTTCGCCGATCAATTAGAGGGGTTCGATGTGATTCAAACGTGGGAGTTGTTCACAGATTGGACCGCCCAGGCACTGGACGCGAAAGAGCGTTTCGGTATCCCCGTAGCCGTGATGGTATGGGACAATATTCCATTCAACAACGAGTCGGACGCGGAAAGAAAGGCCATGAAACAAAGGGCCGTGCGCGAAGCCGATCGATTTATCGTGCATTCGGAGCGTTCTCGGCGGGTATTACACATGGAAGGCGTTGATGACGCCAGAATTACCTACATGCCTCCAGGCGTGGATTCCAAACACTTTAGTCCCGGGGATAGTTCCCGACTGGATTCGGGGTTCAGTAAGGACGAATTCGTCATCTTGTTTGTGGGGTGGATGTTGCCTCGTAAAGGGTTGGATTTTCTGATACTGGCGCTAAGGGAATTGTGCAACGATCCCGATTTGAATGACATCAAGTTTCGCCTGCAAATTGTGGGCTCGGGGCCCGGACGTGACCGAATAGAAGAATTGATTGCGACTACGGGTGTTGGTGGGAGCTGCACGTTTTCGGGCACCTATCCGTATAACGAAATGCCTGAAGTATACCGTGCAGCGGATTGTTTTGTGTTGCCCAGCATCGCGGTGCCGGGATGGCAGGAGCAATTTGGCATGTCTCTGATAGAAGCGATGGCGGTAGGTGTTCCTTGTGTCTCAACGAAATCCGGTTCAATCCCCGAAATTGTGGGTGATGCGGGAACATTGTGCCAACCCAATGACTTTTTGGATTTATTCGAAGCCGTTAAAGAATTGGCGCTCTCCAACGATAAGGCGACATCATTAAAAGAAGTGAGCCGGACACGGGTTAAAAATCATTTCGGTTTGGATGATTTTCAGGATAACTTGAAAAAAGTTTTTACGGAACTGGTCGGTTGATTGATGTCCGAACTCCCGACCTACTACGAGCAATTCGGACCATTCGAACGTCGCTGGAAAAAAATTCTAAATCGTATCCGCTTACCCTACAAAAAGAATCCGGTTTTTTTGATTGAAATCAATTGGCGATTGGGCGACGAGATCATGGCCATTCCTTTTTATGAAGCCTTGTACAAGGATTTGGAATCTTCCGATAATCCGCCGCAAATCCATGTGTGGTGCACGTATCCCGATCTCCTGATCGACAATCCATATATCCAAAGTGTGAATAAAAAAACGGTTGTACCAGATGGATATGTATTGCTTAGAGGCGTATCGCGCTTTGTGCCCAGGAGTTCGTTCTATCGGGACGAGTTTTCTATTCGATCAGATTTCGGCACTCCAAAATTATACTATTCGGACTGGGCCTATGCTGATAAGCAGGAATTGGGAATCTCTTCCGCCAAGATGGTTGCTTTGTGTCCAGGAGCATCGTGGGATACGAAACGATGGAGTGACGAGAAATGGAAAAACCTTGCCGAGGATTTGAAGAAGAATGGTTACCAGGTTATTGAACTGGGAAATGAAGGAGAAGCCATTGGAGCGGGACTGGATTATACGGGGAAAACGTCTGTGCGCGAAGCTGCACTGTTGTTGCACCGAGCAGATATAGTAGTCACCCACGATTCTGGTTTGATGCATTTATCTTTGGCGGTAGGTAGCAGTACGTTAGCCTTATTTGGTCCGACTAACTCCGAGATTCTAATTCAGGAAAATCCCTTGTTGACGATCATTACGAACGAACGAGATTGTCAAGGATGTTGGAACAAACCGAAAGAAATGATTGAACCGGGGGTCTGTCCGTTGCAGATTACGAGTTGCATGGACACAATTCCCGTCGAGAACGTGGTGGACATGGTTCGCGAAGTTTCGAACAAGGAACTTCATTAAGTGAACGTACTCTTTTTGACCCTATATCCACAAAACGTCGCGAGTTCACGATATCGTATTCATCAATGGGTCCCAGGATTGGAAGAAGCCGGGATTAAATGTGAAATTCGAAGTGCGCTCAGTGACGACGAATACGCCGCATTACAAGGGAAATGGAAAAGATATCATTGGCTGGAAGCGACTCGCCGACGGAAGCAATTGAACGATGTTGGCGACTTTGATTTGGTCGTACTACAGAAAGGAATCACATCTCCCGGTCTTCGAGGGTTTTGGGGGCAGCTTCGTGGCCGCGCCCGAAAAGTCATTTTTGATGTGGACGATGCCGTTCATCTTCGGCAGCCGGTTCAATTGGGTTGGCCCTGGAAATGGTGTTGCGACGGTGGTCAGATTGAAAAAATCATGCGGGAATCCGACGTCGTGTGGTCTGGAAACAGATGGTTGTGTGAACAAGTAAAAAATATTGGAGGTACGCCCTTATACATGCCAACCTGCGTCGATACTTCAAAATTCACAGAAAACACCAATAAACTTGACGATCTTGTTCTTGGATGGATGGGAAACCCAAGTACTTCCGGCACATTGAAAATATTTTCATCAATTCTCAACGACTCCAAACAGATACCTCTTCGGATTGTTGGGAGTCCAGACGGTTTTTGTCCCGTCCCTCATGCGACCTATCATCCGTGGTCGTTGGATTCTGAAGTAGAGGAAATGACAAAAATTTCTGTGGGATTGATGCCGTTGGAGAATAATGAATGGAACCGAGGGAAATGCGCGCTGAAGGCCCTTTTGTATATGGCCGTCGGAATTCCCTGTATCGCATCGTCGTATGGCGTAGTCAATGACATCATCGATCACAAGGTGAACGGCCTATTGGTGGGAAACGAAAAGGAGCTTGGTGAGGCTTTGGAGTATATGAGAGATCGGGTTGTTCGGGCGACCTTGGGCGAAGCGGCTAGGGAAACTGTGGTAAAAAAGTATTCGGTTTCCACATGGTTGCCGAATATGATTCAATCCCTACAAGAGGCGGGGGCCGCATCATGAGAAAGATCATTTTTGTCATCCCTTCCTTGGCAGCGGGAGGAACCGAGCGCCAATTGGTGCATTTGATCAAAGGTTTGGAGAAAAATTTCAACATTACGATCGTGTGCACTCGAACCGGTGGCGCGTGGGCGGGAAATGTCCGGCGCCATGCCCGGGTGGAAGTATTGGGGCTACGCGGCGGCTGGGATCCACGTATGACGAAACGCTTAACGAGAATGTTTCGTAAATTCAAACCCGATATTGTCCATTCGTTTATGTTCGGGTTTGACTATGTAGTGAACGTGGCCGCTCGTCAGTCCCGAGTGCCGATTGTCGTGTCCAGCCGTAGGCAACTGGCGGACTGGAAAAAGCCGCGACATATTCGTTTGCAAAAGAAAGCCAACCCGTTGGTGGATGCAATCGTCGCCAACAGTCACGCTGTGGCTGCGTTCGCTTCGGCGCAGGAAGAGTCGTCAATCGATTCCTATCGCGTGATTCACAACGGCATTGATTCGACAGCCATGCTTTCAAATGTGGCTCCCGCTGTTGTACGTAAACGATTTCGAATCCCTAAATCAAAATTTGTCGTCGGGATGGTGGCCAACATGTCGCCCGTCAAAGACTATCCGTTGTTTGTCGAGACTGCGGCTGAAATCCTTCGAAGGCGCGAAGATGTTCACTTTCTGATGGTGGGTCATGGCCCGGAAGCGGGCTCGATTTTACGTAAAATCAAGAAAATGCATTTACTGGATTCGTTTACGGGGATCAAGACGGTCTCCGAACTTCCCGATCTGTTGCGACTCTTTTCGGTATGTGCATTGACTTCCAAAGTCGAAGGCTTACCGAATGTCGTCATGGAGGCCATGGCCGCGAAGGTTCCCGTAGTCGCTTCATCGGTCGGGGGTATCCCGGAATTAGTCGAAAATGAAAAAACAGGATTACTTGTACCATTGCGAACGCCAGAGAGATTTGCCGACGCGATCGAGCGATGTCTGGATGAAGTCGGCGACACTCAAAGTCGCGTGCAACGGGCGTACACCAATATTACTCTGGAATTCTCGCTTCCCAAAATGGTTGATGGCTATGAAAAATTATACGACGAGTTGATCGAAAAAGCGTTGCGGGACCAAGATTAACCATGTGCGGGATCTGCGGTCAATACGTACATGAAATACCGGCGGGACCGAACCAGGATGCCATCCGGCGTATGACGAAAGCCCTGATCCATCGAGGGCCCGACGACGAAGGGTTGTGGAGCAACGAACATGTAGGATTGGCTGCGCGCCGACTCAGTATTCAGGATGTCGAATCCGGTCATCAACCCATGGTGAGTAAGGATGGCCAATGGTCGTTGGCGTTGAACGGCGAGATTTACAACACGCAGGTGTTGAGGAAAGACCTAGAGGCCGGGGGAGTCACGTGCAAGACCCGGTGTGACACGGAAGTTGCCGTTGAGGCATTTGCTCGTTGGGGCGAAGGCGCGTTGGATCGATTCAATGGAATGTTTGCAATAGCGGCGTACCATTTAGATTCAAACACACTCCTGCTGGCGCGCGATCGGATGGGCATCAAGCCGCTTTTTTACAGTGAGGTTTCGGGCGGAGTTCTTTTCTCGTCGGAACTCAAATCGCTCATGGAAAGCGAAATCGTCCTTCGGGATATTGACTACGATTCGGTCGACGCTTTTCTCGCATATCAATATATCCCTGCGCCAAGTACCATTTACCGCGGTGCGAAGAAACTATTGCCGGGTCATGTATTGCGTGTCCACGGAAAAAAAACGGAACTGAGGCGTTATTGGTCGATTGACTACAGTACAGATAAATCTTGGACGCTGGATTCAGCGTCGGAGCGGTTTTGGGAAATCCTGACGGATTCGGTGAAAATACGCCTGCTGAGTGATGTCCCGTTGGGAGCCTTCTTAAGCGGCGGCATAGATTCGTCGGCTGTCGTTGCCGCGATGTCGGAAGTATCTTCTGATCCCATCAAGACGTTCTCGATAGGATTTGAAGACGCTGCGTCAAACGAGTTACCGTACGCCCGTGTTGTCGCCGAGCATTTTGGGACGGACCATACGGAAGAGATTTTAAACCCCAATTGGCAATCCATCTTTCCCTCGCTGCTGGACCATTTCGGAGAACCCTTCGGTGATTCCTCCGCGTTGCCGATGTATCTCGTGAGCAAGACGGCCCGGGAGTCGGTGACGGTCGCTCTTTCAGGTGACGGTGGCGACGAAAATTGGGCGGGATATTCGTGGACGCACATGAATGATCGCGTAAACTCCTATCGGGCAATTCCGTCGTCCCTTCGCCGCTTAATCGGACTTGGAATGAACGTGATGCCGGACAGGCCTTTCTGGAAAAAAGTTCGCCGGTACAACAATGATTCATTTCTGAATTATCGAGAGAGTTTTCGGCGACGCCAACTTACGTTTGATGATGAACAACGAACCCAGTTATTTAACCCGTTCATCCTCGATTCACTGGTGAGTTCCACGAAAATCCGATACGAAGCATGGATGGATGGTGAATGGGAAGGGACCGATCAGAATTGGATGCTGGCGCAGGATACGCATCGTTATCTTCCCGACGATATCCTGACCAAAGTCGATCGTATGAGTATGGCTGTCTCACTGGAGGCGCGGGTACCGCTCCTTGACCACCGGATGGTCGAATTCGCAGCTACGGTGCCCTACGTGTTGAAGTACGCCGATGGAAAGTCCAAACGGATTCCCAAGAACGCGTTGAAAGGCAAAGTCCCGGATACGATTTTAGGGCAACGTAAACAAGGATTTTCCATCCCCGTCAATCGTTGGTTTCGTGAGGATTGGAAAACTCTCTTCACTGATTGTTGCCTGAGTGAAGCCAGTTGCCTGTTTTCGATTGCGAACACGCGCTATATTGAGTCGCTATTTCAAGAACACCAAAATGGCCAGGAAGACCACGGACATAGATTGTGGTCGCTTTTAGTCTTAGAGCAATGGCTGCAATCGAATTCTTGAATCATGGTGACCGTGTGAATAAACTCGTCCCGTTTTCGTGTAATATTATAGAGAACATTACAATTTCTTGGAGTACATTATGAAAACTGTTCGTATTTTAGTGCTTATATGCCTTTTCGCAAGCCCCGCGTGGGCGTTAGATCTCGCTGACCTTGCCGGTGAGCAATGGTACGGCTTGTATATGACCGGGAAAAAGGCGGGTTATTCTCACAATATCGTGGAGATCGATAAGGACGGTTCTGTGGTCGTAACCGAGGATGCTCGTTTCAAACTCAATATGGCCGGCCTGAATCAGGATATGACCATTTATAGCAAACGGGTATACGCGCCGGATGGCTCGCTGCGCTCGATTGAATCGAAGGTGGATGATATCGCGGGAACCAATCGGTTCAACGCTGTTATCGAAGGAGAGCGACTGATTTTGGATTTAGTCGTTGGAGGTCAAAAGAGCCGAAAAATTTTGCCCAAGCCTAAGGAAACATTGAAAGATGTCGTGAAATACATGGAGCTCCTGGGTAATGATCCAAAGCCAGGGGACCAAGTTTCTTTTTCCATGTTCGAACCGATGTATCAAACCGAATTGACCGGGACCAGTGAAATTCTCGGCACGGAAGAGCGAATGTTCGATGGTGTGGCGGTAGAAGTATTTCGAATTAAAACGAAAATGAGTTTGATGGGGATTGAATCGGTAGCTTTCGTCACAGCCGAAGGCCGTACATTGGAAGATAAAGTCGGCGGAGGTATCATCACAATGCGCCTCGAGCCGAAAGAAGTTGCGATGGACGTGAACTACTCGAACGATACAATTATTTCCAACGCCGCAATGGTAGACGGGAAGATTGAAAAACCTCGTACTCGTGAATCAGTGAAGTTGCGCATCAAAGGGCCCTTACAAGAAGATTTAATACTCAACGACGATCGGCAGCTCTTTGAGAAGCGAGTCGATTCATACACGTTCACCGGGCGACTTGAAACGTTCGATTCGAAAGATTCGGTGAGTATACCTATCTCAGACCACTCGGTCGCCAAGTGGATCGAGCCTACCGTGTTTGTTCAAAGCGACCACCCTAAAATGATCGCTGCTGCAAAGGAGATCGTCGGTGATGAAACGAATGCCAAGTTAATCTCCGATAAAATTTCCCGTTGGGTGAGCAACAACATGCACGCGACCTTTTCGGCGCGCCTGACCAATTCCCTGGAAGTTCTGGAGCACAAAGAAGGGGATTGCACCGAACATAGCATGCTGTACATTGGCTTGGCTCGTGCTGCGGGACTCCCTGCACGAGAAGTCGCAGGCCTGATCTATGTTGACCGTCCTCGTCCCGGATTCTATTTCCATCAATGGGCAAAGGTATGGGTGGGCAAATGGATCGAAGTTGACCCTACGTTCGATCAGGTAATTGCCGATGCCACCCATATTAAACTCGCCGAAGGGGACCTTTTCGAGCAAACCCGAATACTTCCCGTGATCGGAAAACTAACCGTCGAGCTGCTGCCCTAGTCGGGGTTGAAGCCATGAAAAAAAAGCGACTCAAAAAATGGTTGGTTGTGTTGCTGATTGTTCTCGGTTTCGCGCTCGTTTTTTCCGGTACTCCCATGGATCGGACGGCCGAATGGGCCGCCCTCAAATTCGCTGGAGAAACCGTTCGTATAGAGGGTTTCGACCTGTTACCTCATCCTTCGATACGAGAATTGAATATAACGACGGACGATGGTCGGGGAGAAGTTCCAATCGCCCTGAGAGGGGTGGAGATTGTCCCCTATTTATGGCCATCGGGTGGGCGCTATATTCGTTCCCTGAGTGTCAGCGAAATCTCGTTAAAAGTAAATCGGGATGCGGACCCCGAAAATTCCAATTGGGATTGGTTCGAAAAATATCTTGAATCCGGCGACGGTGAAGTGTCCGATGCCTGGATCCCGAAGGAAGTTCAGTTGAGCCGGGTAAGCGTTTCTTTGACCGATCTGGATCAGTCTGCGCATTTTTATCTAGGGTCCCTGACCGCAAACGTGCCAGCCTTAAATAACGTGACCATTGAATTCTCTGAAAGAAAAGACGTCAGTAATCTCAACCAGTTGGAATATACTACCGGAATTCGTTCCGTACAAATAGAAGAATGCATTTACGATGGAAAAGTGACTGGCGACGCGGTCGAGAATGAATGGAAGTTCGAAGCGGTCTTACAGGCTTCTGAGCAGCTTCAGATCGAGTTGTCCGGTTCATTGAAAAATGGAATTGCTTCGTTGGCTTGTAGAGAGGGCTCGATTCAGGGCGTCACTTTGGAACGTTGGCCGTTCTCTGAATTCAACGAAATTGTGTTGTGCAAGAAAGTGTCCATTCAATCTTTTGATGCTGAAGTCGATATAGAGGCGCCCGAATCAATCAATGCCTCGTTCGTCATTCAGGCGGAAGATGCCGAAATCGGTGGCGTAGAAAGCGACGTCCATGTCGATTCGTTGGAAATGATTGGCGGTTGGGATGGAGCGTTGCAGGAAGGAAATCTATCCCTGTGTGCAGACGAGGATGTGAGCATCCTCGCGAAAGTTTTTCGAATGGACGATGGAATGGTCGAGGCAATCATGACCACGCATTCGGTTTCGTTGGCAAGCGATTCCTGGGGAAGGGAACAGCTGTTGCCGTTGCTGCCAGGTGGCTCCCGCTCGGCGTTCAAGTCGTTAGATATTGAAGCGGTCGAGGGTGAGGTCAAGGTGTCCTTGATCGACAAGAATTTTTATATCGATGCCGATATCGATTCCTTTCAAGACGGCCACGATGTGGACGCGATTCAAATTCATTTGAATCTGTCGGGAGCGACTGACGGTCACCTCGCCATCGTCGGGGAAGCCGACTTGAATTGGGGGGACAACGCGATCCAGGGGCAATCTTACGTAGATGAAAACGGGCAATATCACTTCGGGACGGAATACACCCATGTTGACCCAGAAATCTGGTTCTCTCTGATAGGGATTTCTATTCCGGAAGTCATTAGTACCCGCATTCACGGGACGATAATGGGGCGTGCCGAGAGTCGGACAGCACCTATTTCGATGGACCTGAATCTGACACTAGAGGATTTAATCGTCAATGAGTCTCCCGTTTCGACGGTGTCGGTGACCGGAAATTCAATCGTTGAACAACGGAATTTTCGGACGACGGCAGATTCGATTCTGGTGAAGTCCGTGGACGAACTTTTCAGCGCGGAGCTAAAAGATCTCGAATGGGACGGTAAGGATGAAAACTTGGCGGGAGAGCTTTTCGCCACAATGGATTTGAGTTGGATATCGAAACCGTTAGGCCTCGTCGATTGGGTTGGCGAAGTGAACGGAAGTATGTCCTTCAATTTGGCCGACGGACATTTGGAAGCACCAGTAAAGGTTACGAGTAATTATTTGGGATATAGAGATTGGCTGGTACCTTACGAAGATGAATTTGTGTTCAATGGTGAGATTAATTTGGACACCAACGATTCTCAGATGGAATTAAGATATGCAAGTGTAGAAGTCGGAAAAGGGACTACAGCAAGGATAGGCGAATTCACGTACGACGTGACGGAGGGAAGCGCGCGCGGAGTCGTCGACGTGGAAAGTGATATGAAATTGGCTGTCGGGTTGGGTGCCGTCAAAGAGATCGCCGGAATATTCAACTCCCACGTAATGTGGTCTTTTGAAAACGATGACTACCAAGCCGAATGGGAAAGTAGTGCTTCGGTTTCCGACGTTGTCTTGCTTAACGATGGTGGAACCGTTTCTAACGCAGCCTTTGTATTGCATGGGTCGCGTGTGGATGGCGCTGTAGCCGGGAGCGGTCAGCTTTCGGTAGGAAAAATAACAGCGTCTGGGGCGTTCTTGAACCACGCCGAGGGAACGATTGAAATTGCCGACGATGCGATGGAAATCTCCGACCTTACCGGCGAACTATTTAAGGGTATAGTCACCGGTACGGCTTCGGTCGATTTGGCGAAAGATACTTTTCCCCTTTGGTTTGACGGGGAGATCAAGGATATAGATCTGGCGCAAATGACAGAGGAAGTGAAACCACCGAAAACGAATTTGACGGGCATTGCAGACGGTACCCTAAATGTCGAATATTCTCTCGACGGATTGCTCGGCTTTACACTGCAGGTCGATTCAACGGATGGATTTTCAATTAATCGAAGCATGGTAGAAGAAATGATGCAGACTCAGAAACTCCTGAGTGGGCTGGGCCAAAAGAAAGCCGAAAAAGCATTAGATAAGTTTCTTGGTAATGAGCCTCAACGCCCCTTCGACTCTGCCGAACTCTATCTGTATCTGATTGGCGAAAAAATTGAAGGGCTGGTCGATTTGTTGAGCGCTAAGACCAAGAAATATAACGGGTTGAACCTTCATATCAACTTGGATATCGATAAATCAGCGTTGGTGACTTCACTCAAGATGTTAGAGGAGTCAAATATCGAGAACATGGAATTTTAGGGAATAATCAGGCAAAATAGACGAATATAGAAATGAATAGACGTTAGTACTAAATCGTCTATACGCTTATAGGAGGTATATGTGATGCGAAATCCAATGAAGTCATTTACTCTACTGGGATTACTTGTTCTGGTAGGTTGCGTCGTTATACCCGATACTTTCGATGCCAATATTAATATCACCATACGTCACATCGAAGAACAAGCGGAAGATGTGTTGGACTATGTCGAAGGAGATTCCGAAGATCTTCCTGGATTAAGTGCCGCTCCAAAATCAGAAATAGGGTGGTTCAAAAATGCGTTGAGAATTCTGTCACCGATTCAAACGGCCCATGCCCAAACCGTGAAATCGACCTCGCCTCGTATCAAGCAAGTGGCGGACAAAATGAAACAACGCAATGCTGAGGTTGCGGGGATCAAAAAAACCGGGGCGGTTGGAGAAAACAATCGCGGATTGTTGGAGCTACAAAATCCAAGCGTTATTACAGACACGGACGAAAAAAACAGAGTTCAACGCGTGTTGGCTGCTGACAACGAAGATCGGAAACAATTGTACAAGGAAATTGTTCGGATAAATACCGATCAGGAACTAAATGTCAGTACGGTGGAAAGAATCTATGCGCAAAAGCGGCTCGAACGGGCGAAATCAGGAGATTTGTTTCAATTGCCCCCGTCCGGCGACGATTTTAATGCGTTTCGCGGGTCTCCGAAAGGGAAAGCATTGGGGAGCAAATGCAAACCGAATGCGTGGGTCACAATCCCATAAACTGGAGAAAAACGGTCAGTTTCACATGCCGAATCGTGATTAATTCTTGATTCAACAGGCCGAAATTGTGTAAAACTTCCCTAATTAAGACGGTTCCGTTCTACTTCAATTGTAAGAAGGATGCCCGTACAACCGTTTTTAACCTAGTACCCCGGATGAATATTGGGGTACTCTTCCAGGCCAGCCCTAATGCCGGCCCTCACATCTAAAAGGATAACAGAACAATGATAGAGAAACTTTTTCCCGCATTCAGATCTGCGGTCACATTAGGCGCGGTTTTATCCACGGCTTTGGTTTTTACCGGATGCAATAGTGGAGAAGAAGAGAGTGGGTCGACGCCTGAACCTGAAGCGACTGGTGAACCCGGAGAAGCTCCAGCAGAGGCTGCGCCGGAAGCAGCCGCCGCACCGGAAGAAACCGCTCCCGAAGCCGCTGCTCCTGCAGCCGTTGCCGCTGCGCCTACGACTGGTTTGACTGGTACGATTAAATTTGAAGGTGAAGTTCCGGCTCCATCGGAACTGAGCACCAAGGGCGATGCTAAATGTGCAGTCCATGACAACACGATTATTTTTTCCAAGGTTCAAGTTGGTGATGGCGGCGGCTTGGCCAATGTCTTCATCAAAATCAAAAATCCGCCCGAAGCCGAGTATACTCCACCAGCAACCCCGGCTGTATTAGACCAGGTTGGTTGCATGTATACGCCTCACGTAATGGGTATTCAGGTTGGGCAGGACCTTGAAGTTCGCAACAGTGACGCCACGACTCACAATGTTCGTGCGATCGCTCGGAAAAATCGCCCCATTAACATGGGACAGCCCGCCGGATCTAAACCACGAGTAAAGACTTTCAAGAGAGAAGAATCTATCACCATTAAGTGTGATATCCACAAGTGGATGACGGGCTATGTTCACGTTGTTTCCCATCCTTATTGGGCAGTTACAGATGAGAACGGTGCGTTCACGATTTCTGGTTTACCGGCCGGCGAATACAAATACGAAGCGGTTCACGAATCTTTGAAGAAACTCAAAGGCGATGTCGTCATTGATGCGAATGGCAACGCTACGTTGGACCTTGCGTATTCTGAATAATTCCTGAATTGAACGCCTTTGGTCGTTGGGAGAATCACCAGATGACATCTAGTGGTTTCTTAAAAGGTCTAGTCTGTTTCGCTGTGCTGGTGTGTTCCAGCACAGTTTTCGGACAAGGCCAGAAGACCGAAGGCAAGAAAGTGTCGGGTGCATCGGCAAATGCTACAGCGGCCGAGGATGCACGACACGATAATTCTTCTAAAGAACAAGCACAGATCACTGATCTGATTACGAGTTGGGCGCCAGAGGTGCGATTGGGTGTTCGGTTGTTTTACGACAATCGATTGAGTAACCCGGGAGCAAATTTGGCGTCCAGTTGTCGTACATGCCATGTACCGCCTGAAGCCTCTCGGGGGCGACGAAATTTCTCCGATTCGGTACCCTTCAGTGTCATTCCGTCTTCGGGTAAAAATACCACGATGCGAAACGCGCCTTCGCTGATGGATGTGTCACTCCAGACTTCTTTTAATGCGGATGGACGCTTCACCGATCTGAAAGATGCGCTTCGGGCAGAATTGGTGTCGAAGCATTTGGGTTGGGAGGCCGGGCAGGAGTTGCAGGTCAAGAACGAAGTATTCGCTCTATTATTGAATGATCAGGGCGAGGATTTACTGGCTGAGGGAACCTATCTCGAACAGTTTCAGGCGGTCAAAGGTCTCGACCTTCTCGAAGCTGATGCAGATAAGGCATTCGAACTCGTGGTCGAGTCGTTGATCGACTATCTAAGCACTTTGACCACCAAAAACACGAGCGCCTATGATGCCATGGCGTTCTTGAATCGATTCAACGAATCCTTAAGCGGTCCGAACGACACACCACAAGAATTGTCCGGCCGAGTTTTTGGCCGTGTCGCCAATCAGGAAGGGCGAGTCTTAATTCGCTTTCCGAATATCTATACCGAAGAGGCCTATCTTGGATATAAGACATTCATGCGCGTGGAACCGACGTACAACAGTACGGTTTTTGAAGAAGAGACGAATATCGGGAATTGCGTGGCGTGTCATGTGCCTCCAAAATTCACCGACATGAGGTTTCACAATACCGGCGTCGTTCAGGAAGAGTACGATTCAGCGCATGGCGATGGCGCTTTTGGAAAGTTGAGCGGCCTGGCGCCTTCAGCGGATACCGGATTTCGGATCTATGCGGGTCAGCCTGAAAAAATGGATCTGGGACGCTGGAACGTCGAACCAATCGACAATAACCTGGCCGCTTTCAAAACCCCTATGTTACGGAATATTCAAAAGACCGGTCCTTATTTGCACAACGGGATGTACGACAATTTGGAAGACGTGATTCTCCAAAAAATCCGGTTGAGTGAACTGGCTAAGGCGGGAAAGTTGATCAATCCAGATCCCGAGTACATGAAAATGAATATATCGGAAGCAGATGTGCCTCACCTCGTTGCATTTTTGAAAACCTTGGAAGAAGTACAGGGAAAAGAATTTAGAGATTACCGAATCGAAAATGTTCGGATCAGACAAGATCCAAAAGGTGAACAGAGCTACGAGAACTAGAACGGATCCAATCCATTATGACGGCCGACATCAAAAAAATTGTTGGTCGTTTTTTTTGACTTTCGTCGGTGTTCGGCGCATAGTCGTGGGTAGAATCCACAATGAGGAGAATGTTGAATGTTTCGGAGAAATATGTGTGCACTGGGATTGATTCTTATATTAGGTTCGGATGTCTGGTCCGAAATTCCATCACCCAGCGGTGACCCGTTCATCGGAGATTATGAAGGAACATATCGTTCCACCGGTCGACCGGACTATTCAGCGACCGCGAAAGTGATCGCTGAAGGCAGGGGCCTGTACCGACTGCTCGTCCAGTATACGCCGCCGTCCACGGAATCCTGGACGTATCAAATTGAATTGCACGGGCAATCAGGTGGGCCACGGTTATTCTTTAACGGATTTTCCAACGCCGATCGCTGGGAGGGAACGGTGCAGGACGGTAAACTGTCAGTCAGAAAGGGTGGAACTCACTACGGCGGCGGTTTTTCACTGAGTAAAGTGATCAAGCATTCACCGACTGAAGGCCTGAAGCCGCCTAAGGGAGCAAAGGTTCTACTTCCCTATTCAAAGGATGAGAAGACCTCTCTGGAATCTTGGACGAACGATAAGTGGACATTGGGGGACGACGGAACGATGCAGGTTGGGAAAGGCGATAACCGAACTAGAGAACGATTCGGGGACGTTGAGATTCATATGGAATTCAACCTGGCTCATATGCCAAATTCGCATGGGCAGGGTCGGTCTAACAGTGGTATCTATTTCCAAGATCGATACGAAGTTCAGATTCTGGATTCGTTCGGGTTGATACAAGGATCGGGCGACTGCGGAAGCATTTACGAACAGTCGGTCGCGTTGGTGAACATGACGTACCCACCCGGCCAATGGCAGACTTTCGACATTGTTTTCATGGCTGCAACGTTTGACAAGAATGGTAAAGTCAAAAAGTTTCCAACCATCACGGTGAAACTCAACGGAGTAGTCGTACAGGACAAGCATATTTACGAGAAGGTGACAGGCGGAGCCGTTAATGATAAGGTGGTAGAGCGGGGACCGATGCGATTGCAGGACCACGGAAACCCTGTACGATTCAGGAATATCTGGGTGAAGGAACTGAATTAAATCAATAGTTCTAATTGGACGAGTGAACCTTTCAACATCGGAGGATGGGTCATGAGACACGGCTGGATTATGATTGTACTGGTTGGTTTGGTTTCGATGCCCTGTTGGGCTGGCCTGGGACCTACGCACGGGTTCTACGTTTCCTCGGACGAAACCAAAATTCACTATATGGTGATGGGGCGTGGTACTCCTGTCTTACTTATCCACGGATACACCGGTAGCGCGGAGGGGAATTGGTTCAGTAACGGAGTTGCGAAAGCGTTGGCGAAAACCAATCGCGTCATCGCCGTAGATGTTCGTGGGCATGGCCAAAGCGATAAGCCCCATGATGCAGATCGATATGGCACGCATCTTTGGAAGGACGTAATCGAGCTGCTCGATCATCTGGACATTAAAAAAGTCCACGTTCACGGATATTCCATGGGTGGCGCGATCGTAACGCAATTGTTGATTCACGATTCGGACAGATACATTACCGCGTCGTATGGTGGGTCGGGTGTTCGGGAAAGTGATCCGGAATGGCAGAATAAAGTTCCGGCCGACAAGGAAGGTGTCGATCCGGCGGAAGAGGAAGCTCGATCGACATTACGGGGTAGCCCTACTCGAGATAACGTTGCGCTGGATGCGGTACGGGAGAAATTCCGCGAAGGTTTTTCCGCCGACATCGATTTGAAATCAATCACGATACCGGTGTTGGCATTAAATGGCGAGTTCGACAGGCCGATTGCCAAAACTCATCGCATGCAGCGAGAGTTAATAAATTTTAAATCAGTTGTGTTGCCAGGGAAGTCCCATTTAACGGCGATTATGAAGGGCTATATTCCAGATTTATACGTCGATTCATTGACGGATTTCATCCAATCCAACAATTGACACGAGCCAAGAATTCAGCGTCGTAGAGGCACGCCCTGGGACGTGACGTATTCATGGACTATCGTGTCGATGTCGTCGGGCGTCAGGTTGTATTGGTCCATGAGGATTCGATGCCGCTCAAGTTCCAGCTCGATTTTTTTCTGCTCGTTCAAAACCGCATACTCGCGTGACTTGAATGGATCGTAAATCAAATTTGCTTCTCGTTGGGCTTCTGCGGTGAGCCTCGTTAGTTTCGCTCGAATGGACATGCGTTCTTCGAAAGACAAATCGAAATGAATTTCGGTTTGAGTTGTTTCGGGATTCTGTGTTTTCGGGGTATTCGGTGTTTGTTGTGAGCATGCTCCAAACAGAGAGAGAAATGCCAACCCAACCACAAAATTCCACTTCATACACTTTTCCTTTGTTTGGTCAATAGTTAATGTCGCAGTATTTTATTTTATGTTAACAGATAACATACGTCGAAAATTTTTCCATTGATTTGTTTCATTTTTTTTGGCATTCTTTGCGCTGGGTTGCGGATCCCATCAGGAGAAAATTGACCATCGATCTCTCCGACCAGTCGTTGAACGATATTCAAACGAGAATTTGTCGCGGAGTTTTCAGGAGGTAGGTTTTGTAGTGAAGTCGCTGTCGTTTTATTTCGTATTGCTTGTTACGTTTTGTTTTTTTCACGCTACAAATGCTCAGAGCCAATACACTAACGTTGATGCTCCATTGGGTACGAATATGTTCCGCGTGACCGACTATTCGCCAACCTGGGTTTTTGTTGATGCTTTCAAGGCATCTCGGGATTGGCTCCCACAGCG